>Ga0066710_100007197_pt1 | contig 10582 bp, 12 predicted proteins | sample GraSoiAngelo_159_FD_79666 | JGI IMG/M metagenome (GOLD analysis project Ga0066710, IMG submission 79666) | Grasslands soil microbial communities from the Angelo Coastal Reserve, California, USA - 14_1009_16_40cm | ecosystem: Environmental > Terrestrial > Soil > Grasslands | place: USA...
CGCCGATGATCATATTAATCACTCCAATTTCGTCCTCCACCTGGCGAACCATGATGCCGAGTTGGCGGGCATGGGCCGCCATCCACATCAGCACGCCAGTTGATGGACTCATCGGATATGCCGCGTAAAATTTCACGCCGGCAGCCGCGCCGCCCAACGCGAGGGCCTGATTACCGGTAACGACGCCCAAAGCCTTCGCACCCCGCGGCGCTTTGAAGGGAAACGACCGGAAATTCGCCGCTGCATATTCATAGCCCGCTTTCGCCAGGCTGAGGTTCTCCTGAACCACGGCATCACCCTTCTTCTTGAATTGTCGGGTGAGCACTTGTTCGAGCGGATCGATTTCGATCCCAATCATCTGCAGCGTTGCCGCGACTGCGACCGTGTTGGCGCCAAGCTTGTTCGCGCCGCAGAGTTGCTTCATCGGCATCGGGCAAAGCTGCACGCCTTTGGCATGCTCGCCCGGCTTCAGTTTTTCGCCATCGTAAATCACGCACGCGCCATCGCGCAGCAGCTTCAAATGGCGGTCCATCGTGTCCTGGTTCAGCGGGATCAGCACGTCGATCTTGTCGCCCATGTTGCCCACGGGCCGCTCGCCCGCGCGGATCGTCAGGAACGTGTGCCCGCCGCGGATCAATGATTGATACGCGTTGTACGCATTCAGGTGCAAACCGCGGCGCGCGAAGATGCGCGCGAGAATATCGCCGGGGGTTGCGATGCCTTGTCCGGCTTCGCCGCCGATGCCAATTGCAAAATCAACTGCAGCCATGTGGTTCCTGTATGCGAGGCCGCGTTTGCCAGGGCTTTGGCTGGCACCGCAAGCCTCCGATTATGAGCGATTAACGACGCAACCGTACAACAGGATTTAAGCCAACAGCAAGCGTTAAATTTGCAGCGGCTGCAGTTTTTCAGTTTGGCAGCGCTCGAAATGAAATTGTAACTTGCAGGCGTCGGTTTCCGAAAAGTCGTGAGTGCATTACGCGTCAGTGGCCGTCGATTGGCTGAGCTGGAAGCGCCGGATGGCAGCGGTTTGCTCGGCGATATTCGCGCGCTGCTCGAGCAACTTGGCTCCGGTGAAGCCGGCGTGGCCGCGCATGGTCTCGCCATGCCTGGTAGTTTCAAGATACTGAGCGGATTCCTCGACACTTACAAACGCGACGTGCTGATTGCGCACGAATGGCCCGCGATCAACCGCGCCTATCTTCACGCGCGCCAGAACGAGTGCCATGAATTGATCTCGCTCGACGAGTCCCTCGCTGGCGAGAAAGCCCTCGCGCCATTTGCGGACGCCAGCCGCCGCATCGGGCAATTTCAATTGGGCCGTCTCCGACCGTTGCGTGGCGAGCGTGTGTTGACGCGTTACATCGCTGCGGTCGATGAAGGCAAAGCGCATGGCTGGCACACTCTGGTGTATGGCCTCACGCTCGCCGTGTATTCGCTTCCGGCGCGCCAGGGATTAATGCATTACGCGCATCAAATCCTGCGCAGCTATCTCGAGAGCGCCGCGAGTGCCTTCTCCGTGAGCGAAGAGGAATCCAGCATCGCGCTGCAGAATCTGCTCGCCGACCTGCCGCGCGAGTTGGAAAAGGTGCTCCAGCCTGCCCTTTAGGACCGCGAACGCGGGTTTGACCCTACTGCGAAACCGCTCCCACTGCACGACGTTGTTGTAGCTTCGTTGCGCCGTTTGTGACGAACGGAAATAGTGATGAGCTAGGGGCCTCAACTCGCGGATTAAACCTCGTGCGTTGAGGCTCGGTTTTTTGGGGCTTACGAGGCTGCCCGACTGAGCCGGTCCCGGATTGCCAGCCATTCGGAAGTCGTCGGAACCGCTTCCACAATGATCAAGCGCGCGCCTGCCTGATCGCAACGGTGTAATTCCGCATAGAGCGCCCGCGCATACGCGTCCGGGTCGTGCGGGATCACACTGACATTTCCGCGCCGAGGAATTCTGTGATGGGCAATGATGTGAACATCATCGGGTTGCGACCCCATCTCTGCTGCATCCCGCCATTCACGGATGATAAGCTTAGCTTTTGGCGAATAATGCTTCAGCAGCAGCCCCGGACTTTTCAAATTGCTGTTGGGGCGAGACTCCGTCGAGCCTTCGCCCTCCAGTTCGCCAACCACTGCCATCAGCGACTCTGCATGGATCATTCCGGGACGCAGAACCCGCGGCGGATGCACGGACAAATCCAGCACGGTGGATTCAATCCCCACCTGCGAAGGGCCGCCATCCACGATCAGGGGAATCGCATCGCCAAAGCTCTTTCGCACATGTTCCGCCGTTGTCGGCGAAAGCTCACCGGAACGATTAGCGCTCGGCGCGGCCAGGGGGAAGCCGCACAGACGGATGACTTCGCTCACCAGTGCGTGCCGCGGCCGACGCACCCCCACCGTTTTACCGCCGGCAGTGACGATGTCCGGAATCTCGTCCGAACGCGGCAGCACAACCGTGAGCGGACCGGGCCAAAAGCTGTCGGCTAGCTTTTGCGCCATCAGCGGCCAGTCGCGAACGCATTGGCGCGCCATATCGATCTCGCAAACATGGACGATGATCGGATTGAACGCTGGCCGGCCTTTCAGTTCGTAAATCTTCGCAACCGCCTCCGGATTCAGCGCATTCGCCGCAAGGCCGTACACAGTCTCCGTCGGCAACGCCACCACTTCTCCCTGCCGGAGCAATTCCGCCGCGCGCTTCAGAATTCCAGTGTCCACGCCTATACCTTACACCACTTTGTATGGACTGCGGTGGCAGAGCGAAGCGGCGACACCGCTTTGGATTCACTGTCTGCACGCCACTTCGCCCACAGATCCCACGCTATCGCACGATACAGCCAAAGCGCCGTCGCCGCTTCGCTCTGCCACCGCAGTCCATATCACCTAGCCAGTTCGTCACTGATACGTCGGTTCGAGTTGCTTCACTCGCGCGTACACCGGCGAATTGGGGGGCGTGCGCTTCTTTACATCCGCGAACACACGCCGCGCTTCGGCGGGATCTTCGCGGGCGATGAGCAGGACGTAATCGAGTTGTAGGGAAGCCAATCGCGGATCTTTCACGGATTTGCCATAAGCATCCAGCCACGCCTTTAATGTTTTCGCGCCGCCAGCCTGGGCCTTCGCAAGCGAATCTTTCAGACCCCATGGCAAACCTGCCAACTCTTCCGGCTTCACTTCCGGATTGTTCTGGCGCATCTCGTCTGCTTCCTTCGTCTTCCAATAGTCCCAAATCTTCCATCCACCGAAGGCAATCCCGACCACGATGAAAATGATAATGAACGGTCTCATCTTTCCTGAATTCTCTGGATGCGCGCGCCCAACTTGCGGAGTTTGGCGTCGATCTGCTCGTAACCGCGATCAATGTGGTAAATGCGATTGATCGTAGTGCTGCCCTTGGCGGCGAGTCCGGCGATCACGAGCGCGGCAGAGGCGCGAAGATCGCTGGCCATGACGGGCGCACCGCTCAATTTACGGCCGCCCTTCACGATGGCGCTCGGCCCTTCGATGGAAATGTCAGCCCCTAACCTCGACAGTTCGCTTACGTGCATGAAGCGCGCTTCGAAGATGCGTTCGGTGATAATGCTCAAGCCCGGTGTCACCGCCATCAGTGCCATCATTTGCGCCTGCGCATCGGTAGGGTAACCGGCATAAGGCTGGGTGGTGATGTCCACCGGCTGCAAGCGCGTGCCACGACTCACCGTCATATCCAACCCGGAACGCTTCACCTTCACCCCGGCTTCGTTCAGTTTGTCCAACACGGCGTGCAAATGGTCCGGCCGTCCGCCCTTGATGGTCACTTCGCCGTCGGTCGTGGCGGCGGCAATGGCGAAGGTGGCGGTCTCGATTCTGTCCGGAATGACATCGTGCTCGACGCCGTGCAGTTCCTTCACGCCGGTGATCGTAATCGTCGGGCTGCCCGCGCCTACAATCTTGGCGCCCATCTTGTTCAGGAAGTACGCAAGATCCACCACTTCGGGCTCGCACGCGGCGCTTTCAATGGTAGTCACGCCTTCGGCGAGAACAGCCGCCATCATCAGATTCGCAGTGCCGAGCACCGTCGGACCCGATCGTCCCCCGAGGAAAACGTCTGCGCCGATCAGTCGCTTCGCCGTGGCGTGCACATAACCGCCCTCGATGGTCACGTTCGCGCCAAGCGCTTTCATCCCCTTCAGATGCAGATCGATCGGGCGCGGACCGATCACGCAACCACCGGGCAATGACACTTGGGCGTGACGCTGGCGGCCGAGCAGCGGACCGAGGATGCAGATGGATCCGCGCATCTTGCGGATCAGATTGTAATTGCCCACCGGCTTCAGCTTCGCCGCCTGCACGGTCACCGTGCCGTTCTCTGCGGTCACCTTCGCGCCGAGGGACGCGAGAATCTTGGCCATGAAATGCACGTCGCTCAGGTTCGGCACGCGGCGAATCACGCATTTGTCCGGCGTGAGCAGCGTCGCGGCCATGATCGGGAGCACCGCGTTTTTTGCGCCGCTGATCTCTACTTCGCCGTGCAAGGGCACTCCGCCCTTAATCAAAAAACTATCCATGAATCGCGCTCAATTCGTTAAGGCGAAGATTTTCATTTCTGCGCCTTGTGTGCAATCAAGATTCGCGGCTTGCCCGAAAAATCCTTTTTGATGTCGGCGATCTGCCAAGCGCGCGCGAAAATTTCCTGAATCGCAACTTCCTGCCCGTCGCCGAACTCAAGCATCACACAACCGTCCGGCGCCATGCGCGGCAAAGCGTCTGATGCGATGCGACGGTAGAAATTCAATCCGTCCGCACCACCGTCCAACGCGAGGTGCGGATCAAAGCGCGACACTTCCGGTTGCAGCGCCGCGATCTCGGCCGAGGGAATGTAAGGCGGATTGCTGATCAACAGGTTGAGCGGCGGCAATTCCGGGAAGCCGTCGCCATGGTGGAAGGTAATGTTGAATTTCGCCGCGTTCCCGCGAGCGATTTCGAGCGCGCTCTTCGAGACATCCACCGCATGGATCTTCGCAGCCGGACAATGTGCCGCCAGCGCGATCGCGATGCAGCCCGAGCCCGTCCCATAATCTAGCACCACCGGTTCACCGCCGCGGCGATTCAGGTATTCCCAGGCCGTTTCTGTCAGGATTTCAGTTTCCGGCCTCGGAATGAGCACATCGGGGGTGACCGCGATCTCAATCCCGCAAAACGAAGTCGAACCAATAATATGCTGCAACGGCTCACGCTCCCCTCGCCGCTTCACCAGTTCCCGCATCCGCACCGTTTGCTCCTCAGACAACCGGCGCTCGAATTCCAGATAAACCTTCAGCCGTGGCAATCCCAGCACATGCGCCAGCAGCAACTCAGCTTGCAGCCGCGGCGAATCCACCCCCTTCCGCCCCAGGAACTCCGCGCTGCGCCGGATCACTTCAAGGACCGTCACAAGCCCAAGCATAGGAAACATCAACCCAAAGCGCCAGCGCCCGCCCCTTTCGTGCTGATCCTGGCATTTCGATGGGGCGAGACTCTGTCGAGCCTCCTGCCTGGAACCGGCTGAAGCCGGAACTCCAAACGCTCAATGTTTCGGCAAGCTGAAGAAGAAGGTGGCGCCTTCGTTCAAGCGGCCTTCGGCCCAGGTCTCCCCGCCGTGGCGGGCGACGATCTTGTGGACGATGGCGAGGCCGATGCCGGTGCCTTCGAATTCGCGCTCGCTGTGGAGGCGCTGGAAGACACCGAAGAGCCGGCCGACGAAGCGTTGGTCGAAGCCGAGTCCGTTGTCACGGACGTGGATGACCCAGCGGACCGCTTCCTCGCGCGCGCCGATCTCGATCTCGGCGACATCGCGGGTTCGGCTGAATTTGAGCGCGTTGCCAATGAGGTGAATGAACAGGTGCCTCAAGAGTGTCGGATCGCCGTGCACGGTCGGGAGCGATTGGACGCGCCACTGGATCTTGCGACCGAAGGTTTCGGGCGAGAGATCGTTCTGCGCCTGGCGAACGACTTCATTGAGCGGGACATCGGTGCAGTTCATCTCGGCGCGGCCCGCGCGCGATAAACGCAGGAGATCGTTGATCAACTGGTTCATGCGATCGGCGGCTTCCTTGATCGCCTGCACGCTGGAACGTTCGGTTTCGTCGAGTCGGGCAAGGCCGCCGCGCTGAAGGATTTCCGCGAAAGCGGTGATATGGCGCAGGGGCGCGCGCAAATCGTGGGAAACAGAGTAGGCGAAGGCCTCGAGTTCGCGCTGGGCGGCTTCGAGTGCGGCGGTGCGCTCGGCCACTTGCTCCTCGAGCTCGGCATTTACCTGGCGCAGATGTTCAACCTCGTCGCCCATGTCTGCGGATTCCGTGGGCTGCGCTCTCTCCAGGACGTTGTTCATACCTCCAGAACAACGTGAACCATCATGTGCGAGCGCGCAACCCGAGGGCTCGCCTAATGGAAGATTTCCGCGAAAAACTGCTTCATGGCCTCCCACGAGCGCTTGTCCGCCTTCTCGTTGTAAGCCATGCCTTTGGAATTGTCGTTGCCGGCACCCCAATCGGTGAAAGAATGGACTGAATTGCCGTAAGCGACGAGTTCCCAATCCGCGCCCACCTTGCGCATTTCGTCTTCGAACGCCTTGACTTCGGCCGGCGGCACGAACGGGTCATCCGCGCCATGGCAGGCGAGAATCTTAGCCTTGATCTGTTTTGCGGGCGCAGCAGGTCCGACAGCGCCATGAAAACTGACGACACCCAAAATATCCGCCCCGCTGCGGGCAAGTTCAAGCGCCGTGGTCCCGCCGAAGCAATAACCAATCGCGGCGATGCGCTGGGAATCGGTCGGCGGCAACTTCTTGAGTTGGTCCAGGCCAGCGGTGATGCGCCTGCGGAGCAGGTCGCGATCGCTTTTGTATTTGCCGGCTTCGGCCGCGGCGTCCGTTGGATTGTCCGGGCGAATGCCTTTGCCGTAAATGTCTACGGCGAAAACGTTATAGCCAAGTTTCGCGAGCATCTCGGAGCGCTTCTTTTCGTAATCGCCCAATCCTTTCCATTGATGCACCACGAGCACGGACGGGCGCTTGCCCGGCACCGAATCATCGTGCACCCAGAGGCCTTCCAGGGTTGCCGAGCCTTCCTTGTATTCGATCGGCTTGGAAACGATTTCCGCCCGCGCGCTCATCACCGCCACCAAAAGCAAAATGACATATCGCATGCAAGCACTCTACTGACAGCGCGGGCAGAGTCCAAAAAATTCGAGCTTGTGCGTGACGGCCTTAAAACCGTTGCGGTCGGCGATGCTTTTCTCCAAGGTCTTGGGAAAGCATTCCTCGATCTCGACCACGTCCGAGCACCTCGTGCAGACGAGATGATGGTGATGGCCATCGTCGCCTTCAGCGAGCAACTCAAAGCGTGCGACGCCGTCGCCAAACTCGAACCGCTTCACCATGTGCATGCTTTCGAGCAAGTGCATCGAGCGATAGATGGTGGCGAGATCGCAATCGCCGGGCGGCAACGCTGCGAAAATGTCTTTGATGCTGAGCGGGCGCCGATGGCGGCGAAGCACTTCGAGGATTGCCTGGCGCGGGCCGGTCACCTTGCGGTCGCGGCGGCGCAGCTTTTGCGTGAGGGCGGGCAGGTCTGGTTCGAATGATTTGCGTTTCATACCGGTCGGGGACGGAAAGCGGTTCGCGGCAGCAGCGAAGCGATGAAGATGGCAATGCACGTCATCACGATCGCAGGCCCGCACGGGAGGTCCAATTGATAGCACAGCGCCGTCCCGCCAAGCGCGCCGATAAGACCAAAGGCGAAACTGAGCACGATTTGCTGGCGCAAAGTGCGACTGAGGTTCCGCGCCGCCGCGGGCGGTATGACCACGAGCGCGGTGACCAGGATGATCCCGAGCAGACGGATGGTCACGGCGACGGTGAGCGTAAGGACAACAATGAACAATAAGTTCATGAGCCGAACCGGCACGGCGCTGACATGCGCCAGGTCTTCGTGGACAGTGATTAAACTGATTTTATTGAGCGTCAGGAACAGCGCAGCGCCGACGATGATCACGAGCAATGCGCCCAGGCCGACTTCCTGCCACCCGATGGCGAAGATATCGCCGAACAAATAATTTTGAATGTCACCGGGACGCCGCTTCAGGAGGCTGAGGATAATGATGCCGAGCGCGACCGAGCCGGAAAGCAGCAATGCCATGATCGTGTCCGTGAGCAGATCGGTCTTCTCCTTTAGCCAAAAAATCGCCCCGGCAACGAGCAAACTCACAACGATCAGGGCAATCGTCGGATCAGCAAACCCCCACCACAACCCGAGTGCCACACCCGTCAGTGCGCCATGCGAAATGGTGTCACTGAAGAATGCCATCCGGCGGGCGGTGACGAATACGCCAAGGAACGCGCAGAGCGGCCCGAGACACAGGGCGGCCAGCAAGGCGCGTTGCATGAAGGGTTCGTCGAACATATCAGTGATGGTGATGATCGTGATGATGGCCATACGGCGAAACGTGGATGCCGTAGGCTTGTTTCAGTGAGTCGGCGTTCATGATGGTTTGGGGCGGACCTTCGCAGCAGATGACGCCGTTGAGCGCGTAGATCCAATCGGCGTGGCGGTAAACCATAGAGAGATCGTGCGACACTAGCATAACGGTAATGCCGCGCTTCTTGTGGATTTCGCCAATGAGATCGTAAAACGTTTGTTCGCCAGGCAGGTCTACGCCCGCGGTGGGTTCGTCCAGCAGAAGCAGGTCGGGGTTGGTAAGCAAACTGTAAGCAATCAAGACGCGTTGCAGCTCGCCACCCGAGAGGTTTGCGAGGGGACGGTCGAGGAGCGATTCGACGCCGATTTCGGCCAGCGAACCGCGCAGGGCGATATCGTTGCGCCGATGCGAGTGCCAGAACCAGGAGCGGGTTTGCGGCAGGCGCAGGCAAAGGAATTCGCGAACACTCAGGATAAACGTGCGTTCAAGGTTCAGGCGTTGGGGCACGTAGCCGATGCGCGTGAGCGCGCGCTGAAGCTGCGTTTCGCCGAACAGCTTCACCTCGCCCGAAAAGCCGCGCTGCAAGCCCAGCATGCAGCGGAGCAAGGTCGTCTTGCCCGCGCCGTTGGGGCCGATCAATGCCACCAGACGTCCAGCCGGTACCTTCAGGTTAACACCTTGGAGGATTGGGACGTTTCCGAGCGTGAGCCGGAGGTCATTGACCTCGATGGCGAGCGGTTCACTGTTATTTGGCGTTCGCAGATGCATGATCGATCAATGCGCTTTTGAGGATGGCGAGGTTCTTGCGCATGCCATCCTCATAGGCGGTGCGTGTCAATTCGCCGTTTTCCAAAGTGTATAGGGCCGCAAGGCGAACGCCGAAATCCTGCGCCAATTGATCCGCCAGCTTCTGCGGGTGTTCTGCGTCGGTGAACATCGCCTTTACGCCCTGCGTCTTAACGATCTGACGCAATTTCGCCAGATGCCTGGCTCCGGGCGAAACCTCTGAAGTTTCCTCAACCACGCCAACAACTCGCAAACCGTAACGGCGCGCAAGGTGAAAGAACGCATCATGATAGGTGACAATGGCTGCGCCTTTCGCGGGCTCGAGGCCTTCGCGGAATTCGTGGTCGAGAATCTGGAGTTTCACGATGAACGCTTTTGCGTTCGCGGCGTAAGCATTTGCATTCGTAGGATCCGCGGCCTGAAGAGCTTCAAGAATATTTGTGACGGCGTGAGCGGCGAGGATCGGGTCGAGCCAGATATGCAGATTGGTTTTGTCCAGCGCGCCGGACATCATCACCGTTTTCTTATCCGCTCCATGCTTTATCAGCTTATCCAGCCAGGGCTCAGCGCCGAGGCCATTGACGATCAGTAAATCGGCATCGTTGAATTTGCGCACGTCGGAGCGGGAAAGTTGGAAATCGTGTGGGCTGGCGCCGGGCGGAAGCAGACAATCGACGTTGGCAAGCGCGCCGGCGACGTTGACCGTAAAGCAATAGACTGGGAGGAAGCTGGTCAGGACCTTGAGCTTGTGCGCCTGGGCGGCGTCGGCGGAGAGGGCGACAGCGAGAAGCAGCGCGGGCCAGAGCTTCATGACGAAAATATACGATAGAGGCAGGCTAGTTGCAAACGGTTTGCAATTAGGCAGGATCGCACCGGCAGCGAATTTCTGCGCGTGACAACACGGAGCTTTCATGGAACATCTAAACGCATATGAGATTGTTTCTTGTAGCAGGTTTGCTCAGCCTTGGGCTGGGATTGACGGCTGGCTATGGCCAGAACGAAAAGAAGGAAACCAAAACTGAACCCCAGAAGGAGGAGCAAAAAGCCGTGAGTACGAACGAAGTCGCCATTATCAAAACCAGTGCCGGTGAAATGACGGTTGAATTCTGGTCAGATGTCGCGCCGAAGACGGTTGAGAATTTTAAGACGCTCGCGAAGAAGGGTTTTTACGACGGCACGGCGTTCCATCGCATCATTAAAGGATTCATGATCCAGGGCGGCGATCCGCTCACCAAAGACCCCAAAACCGAAGACCGTTGGGGCACGGGGGATCCGGGCTACAAGATCAAGGCAGAGTTCAATGACCGGTCGCATACAAAAGGCGTGCTTTCGATGGCCCGTTCGGCCAACCCTGATTCGGCAG
>Ga0066710_100007198_pt1 | contig 10581 bp, 6 predicted proteins | sample GraSoiAngelo_159_FD_79666 | JGI IMG/M metagenome (GOLD analysis project Ga0066710, IMG submission 79666) | Grasslands soil microbial communities from the Angelo Coastal Reserve, California, USA - 14_1009_16_40cm | ecosystem: Environmental > Terrestrial > Soil > Grasslands | place: USA...
CGGCTTCGGCACGCTGCTCGTCGAGCAGCAGCGGATCCTCGCGGGGACGCTGGGGAACGAGCCGCTCGGCCAGACCCGGCACGAACACCACCCGAAACGCTCGACCGCGCGCTTGATGCGGCGTGCCCACGAACACGCGCCCATAGCGGCGATCCGGCGGATCCCAGTCGAGCGCGACCAGTCGATCCTTCAGCGCGTCGCCGGCCTCCTCGAGCGACACCGGACCGACCTCGGACATCGGTCGATACGCGGCCAACGTCTGGAGCACCCGCTCAGGCCGGGAAAGACACCGAACCGCGAGGGCAGAGAACCGGTCCAGCCACTCGCCCCACATCGCCCGGTCGGGCCACTCGGCCAGCTCGTCGATGACGGGGAGGGCGAACGCCCTCAGATGCGCCAGATTCCGCAGATCCCGTTCGTACGCCCGCACACGCGCCGAATCTGGCTCTTCGCGCAGCAACTCGCCGATGCGAAGGCGGTAGTCTTCGGCCAGACCGTCGAGGCGGCGGCGCCACCGCGCCTTGCCCTCCTGACGAGTGCGCCCGCCGACCACTGCCGATTCGACGATGAGTTCCTCCCATTTCCACGGAGCGCGCAGGGTGCCAGCCACGATGGCGTCCTCATCGGTATCGACCGCGGGCGGCTCGAGCACCGCCGACTCGGGCGCATCATCCGATGGGGCCACCAGGAGCTCGGCGAACATCTCGTCACGTGGGGGCGCGGCAGCCGGCCGGTGGGGCGACCCAAGGCGAGGCACCTGGCCGAGGGACAAGTACTCGTCGAATCGCTTGGCCGACAAGCCTTCCACGGCGCAGGAGACCAGCGCGACGAAAGCGCGACCGGCCGGGTCGGGCCGCCGGGTGCCACGCTCGAAAAACACCGGCACTCCCCCGCGCGAGCATGCGTGCTCGAGCAGCCCCAGGTACTGTTGCGGAGTCCGAACGAATACGGCCATTTCGTCGAAGGGCACCCCGCGTCTCGCTTCGTCGAGGACTCGTCGAACGATCTCGACGGCCTCGCGCCCCTCGCCTGGAGCCGAAAAAAGAGCGACATCGCCAGCACGTGAGCGAAGCGGCGGACGCTCGGTCGCGAAGATGTATCTCCGCAGGTGTGCCAGGTCGCTCGCGTGCGGCGCGTCGTCAGGCACGACGTCGATCACCGCGCCGATGGTGGCCCAGCTGTGAAGAGTACGTCTGTCGTCGGCGGGAACCGTGGCGATCGTGTCCGTCGCGCCGGCGACGAGCGCCTCCACCAGGTCGCGCTCGGCGCGTGCGTCCAGCGGAACGTCGAGCAGGATGAGCGGGAGACCCCGCCATCGGACACGACCAGCGGCCCACTCGGACGCGGCGAGCCGAAACAGCGCGGCTCGATCGTCGAGCCCAAACCTATTGAGGTCGGCCTCGACTCTCTCGAGGAGGCAACCCACCTCCGACGAAGATCCTTCGTGGGCCGCCAGCCGATCGGCGGGAACGACTGCCAACCGCAGCTCGTGCACGGTGCGCGCGAGCGCGCGCGAGAAGCCGGGCATGCCCACTACTGGCAGGAAGTACCTCAACTGGCCGGCAGCGACGGCGTCGAACGCCACCCGTGCGGCCACCGCCTCGCCGGCCGCTTGTGTGCTCGGGGCTCGCCCGGCCCCGGCCATGGCTACTGCGGCTGCGCGGGCGGCGAGCTCCGTCAGACTGAACCGGGTGATCCCGAACGTCGCTCCGACACGCTGAGCCACCGACCGGACAAAGTCGTCGGCCGCGCCGCGAGAGGCACCCACCAGGAGCACTTCGGCTGCGGGGTCGCGTTCGGCAAGAAACAGCGCGGCCGCCGTCCGTCGTGCGGTCGCCGACGACGAGGTAACGACGCGAAGCATCGTGCGTCATGATGATATCGCGTGCCGAAACAGACACGCGGTTCGACGCCGGACATCTATAATTCCTTTGATGAAAGCTTCCACGGTCGGCTGGTGCCGGAGGCTCGGCTGGTGCCGGACGCTCGGCCTGGCTCTTCTCGTCGTCGCCTGGCCAGGCGGTGTCCGCGCAGACGAGTTGAGCGACGACCTCTCTACGCGGCGGGCACGTCTCATGGAACGGTTGGGGCCCGACGCCATGTTGGTGGTGCTGAGCGCGCCGACCCGCACCTATTCCCTCGATGTCGATTACGAATATCGGCAGGACAGCAACCTGTACTACCTGACGGGACTGACGCAGGACGACACCGCCCTGGTGCTGATGCCGGGCAACGCCACCAGACGCGAGCTGCTGTTTGTCAAAGACCGCAACGCCTCGGACGAGCATTGGTCCGGGCGCTCGCTCAGCCACGCGGAAGCCACGGCCCGAACCGGCATCCACACCGTGCTGTCTTACGCGCGGTTCGAATCGTTTCTCGGCGCCATCCTGTCTCGTGTGGGCCTCGAGCACAGCGTCGACGCCGCCGATGCGGCGCATTTCTTCACGGCACTCTCCGAAGGGCGTGCACGCCTGGCATTGGTCCTCGACAAGCCCGGTCTCAGAGGTCCGCTCTCGCCGACTCAGGAGCTCATGCGCCGGCTTCGAGAGCGCTATGCCGGCTTCCAGCCGATTGACGTGACGCCTTTCCTGCCCGCTTTGCGATTGGTCAAGACGCCGCTCGAGCAGAAGAGTCTCGTCAGGGCCACGGACATCTCGTGCGAAGCGCAGATGGCTGGCATGCGGCCCGCGCGCCCCGGCGCCTACGAATAGGAGGTCAAAACGGCGATTGAGGGCATCCGCCGCGCGCGCGGCCCCGTGTCGTGAGCGTACCCCTCGATCGTCGGCAGCGGCCCAAATGCCACGATCCTGCACTACCCCCACTCGGACCGGCAGATGCTGGCGGGGGATCTGCTGCTCGTCGATGCCGCGTGCAACTTCCAGTACATGTCACCAGACATCACGCGCACCTACCCGGTGAGCGGGACGTTCACCCCGGTGCAGAAGGACATCTACTCGCTGGTGCTTCGGGCCCAGGACGAGGGCATGAAGGTCGCACGGTCGGGCAGCTCGCTCGCGGCGATCCACAACAGAATCGTCGAGGTGTTCAAGGAAGGACTACTTCGCCTCGGTCTCATCGCCGATACGTCTGGAGAGCAGTATCGGATGTGGTTCACGCATAGTGCGGCGCACTACATCGGCATCGACGTCCACGATGTCGGCGACCGCACGCGCGCACTGCAGCCCGGAATGTCCTTCGTCATCGAGCCCGGTCTGTACATCAGACAGGCGGCCCTCGACGCGCTGCCGAGAACATCGGCCAACGTGGCACTCATCGAGAAGATTCAGCCGGCCGTGACCAAGTACACCGGCATTGGCATCCGCATCGAAGACTCCTTCCTGCTCGAGCCGTCTGGCCTCCGCCGGCTCTCCTCAGCGGTCCCCAGGACAATCGAGGAGGTCGAATCCTTCATGCGTGAACGCGGAGCCGCGCCGTCCACTGGAGCACGATAGCGCATGAAGCCCGTGACTGCCCGAGCCCGAGCCGGCCTTGCCGCCGTGGTGTTCGTCCTGCTCTGCGCGGTGCAGGTCAGCACCGCCCCCAAGAACTTCATCTGGAAGGCGACGAACCGCCAGGGGGTCACCGTCTACCTCGCAGGCTCGGTGCACCTGTTGACCAAGGAGTTCTATCCCCTCGATCCCGCCTTCGAGAAGGCGCTGGAGAGCTCCGACCTGCTGATCGAGGAGCTCGAGCTGGGAGAAATGCTCTCGCCTGCATCGCAGACCTTGATGCTGACGCGCGGGATGCTGCCTGCGACCCAGTCGCTCGAGAAAGTGCTCTCACCCCAGACCTTCTCAGCGGTCAGCAGCCGGATGACAACGCTCGGCCTTCCCGTCGAGGCGCTCAAGCGCCTGAAGCCCTGGTCGCTGGCGCTGATGCTCCAGTCGCTCGAATGGCAGAAGGCGGGGTTCGACGCCAACCTCGGTCTGGACAAGCACCTCTACGATCTGGCGAAGCGCGCGGGGAAAGCCACTGAAGGCCTCGAGACCATGGAATACCAGATCGCGCGGCTGGACGAGATGTCGATGGAGCTCCAGGACCGGCTCCTGGCCGAGACGCTCAAGGAAATCGAGACCGCTCGAGACGGTTTCCTCAAGATCACCAACGCATGGAGTGTGGGCGACGTGCCGACGGTCGAGCGCTTCGTGCTTCAAGACTTGAAGGCCGAACCTCAGCTCTACGAACGGCTGCTCCTCGAACGGAATCGCAACTGGCTGCCCCGAATCGAAGCGCTCTTCTCGCGCTCCCGGCCAGCGCTTGTGGTGGTGGGCGCCGCCCATCTGGTGGGCCCGGACGGGCTGCTGCACATGCTGCGCGCCAAGGGATACACGCTCGAACAATTGTGACACACGCAAGTTTTCCCCTGCGCCACCTGAGCATTCCAACGTAGAGTTGAGCACGACAGCGGACAAAGAGCGTGCGGACCTCCCTTGCTGGTACTTCGGTGCTCGTGGCCGGGGCCGGCCTCGCCGGCCTGACGGCGGCCCGTGATCTCGTCGACATGGGCGCCGATGTGACCGTCATCGACGCCCGTGATCGTGTCGGCGGGCGCGTCTGGACGGCGCGAAACGGGTTCACAGACTCCCAACACGGCGAAGCGGGCGGCGAGATGATCGACGAAGCTCAGCGCGAGATCCGCGATCTCGCCGGAGAGCTCGGCCTCAAGCTCATTCGCATTCTGAAAACGGGGTTCGGCTACGTACGTCCGGGCCGAGATGGTCGCGTCCGGATGGCCAAAGGCTCCGGTTCCCTCGGATGGGAGCGCCTGGCCAAGCGCTTGCACGAGATGACGCGCCTTTATCGCTTCGCCGAGCGGCGGTGGGATACCCCGATTGCCGCGGATCTCGCCCGGCAGTCGGTCGCCGAATGGCTGGAACAGACGCATGCGGACGAGGAGTTGCGCGCGACCGCCATCGGCCTCAGGGGCTTCTTTCTGGCCGATCCCGAGGAGCTATCGCTCCTTGCGCTGGTGGACCAGTTCAGCAGCGACGAAACACGATTCGGCCCGATGTACCGGATCGAGGGCGGCAACGATCGGCTCCCGACGCTGCTCGCCCACCGCCTGGGCGATCGCGTGCGACTCAAGACCGAGCTCGTGTCGGTGTCGCATCGCGGCCGCGGGATTCGCGCGGGCGTCAAGCGCGATCGCCGCCAGGCACAGATGCACTGCGACTATCTGGTATTCGCACTCCCGGCAACGCTCCTCCGTCGCATTCCCATCACGCCTGCGCTCCCCGCGCAGCAGCACGAGGCGTTCGCCCGTCTGAAGTACGGCCGCGGCACCAAGACGCTGATTCAGTTTTCGCAGCGCTTCTGGCGGGCTCCCGGCCTGCCTCGCGCCTTCGGTTCGTCGCTGCCCTTTGGCGCCGTCTGGGACGCCAACGAGGAGCAGCGCGGCCGGTCGGGGATCCTGGCTCTACTGGCCGGAGGCTCTGCCAGCGATCAAACCGGCGCCATCGCCGCGCGTGAGGGGGCCGCCGGTCTCGCCCGCTCGCTCGACTGGCTGGGCTCGCGCGAGGCCAGTGTCGTGGCCTGTCATCAGACGGCGTGGGAAACCGACCCATGGGCCCGAGGGGGTTACGCGGCATTCGACTCCTCGTTTGACCCGGCGCTCCGCGCCTGGCTCGCCAGACCATTCGGCCGCCTGTTCTTCGCCGGTGAGCACACGAGCGTCCAGTGGCAGGGTTACATGAACGGCGCCGTCGAAAGCGGCCGCCGTGCAGCCGCCGAAGTGGCCGCCACCCATCGGATGGGCGTCGCTTGAGCCGTTAGTTCAGAGCGGCCACGGCCTTCTCGAGCTCGGTCACGAGCGAGTCCAGCTGGTCGGCTACCGCGCGGACCGTCGTCGGTTGGGCGAGGTCCACGCCCGCGCGCTTCAGCAGCGTCATTGGGTGGTCGCTCCCACCGGCCTTGAGGAGCGTCAGGTAGCGGTCGACGGCAGCCGCCCGCTCGGCGTCGGATCCATTGTTGATCTGGTTCATCAACGCCGCGCTCGAGGCGAAGCACGTCGCGTACTGATAGACGTAGTACGGCGAGCCGAAAAAGTGCGGGATGCGGGCCCAGGTCGCACGCGAACGCTCGTCGTAGTCGATCGCGTCGCCGTGATACGCCTTCAGCAACCCGACATAAATCTCGCCGAGCGCCTCCGCGGTGACCGGCCGCCCTTGCTCCACCAGCCGATGCGCCTGCAGCTCGTAGTCGGCAAACAACACCTGCGCGTAGAACGTGCCGACGATGCCGTCGATCGCGTGCTGCAGGAGCACGATCCGCTCGCGAGGGTCGCGGCAGCGCTCGAGCATGAAGTCCAGGAACAGCGCCTCGCTGAGCGTCGAGGGGAGTTCGGCCACGAAAATGGTGTAGCCCGCGTAGACAAACGGCTGGTGGGCATGCGAAAGACGGGTGTGCATCGAATGGCCCATCTCGTGCGCGAGCGTGAACACCGCGTCGAGTGTGTCGTTGTAGTTCAACAGCATGTAGGGCTGGCAGCCGTACACGGGAGCCGAGTAAGCGCCGCTCCGCTTGCCCGGACTCTCGTACACGTCGATGCACTGCCCTGTGAGGAGTTGGCGGACCTGTTGCTGGTACTCGCCGCCTAGCAGCCCGACCGACGCCGGCAGCCAGTCGAGCACCTCCTCGTACGGGTACCTTCGATCGACATCAACGAGCGGAATCGCGCCGTCGTAGGTGTGGTAGGTGGTCAGACCGAGCACGCGCCGTCGAAGCTGGTGGTATCGACGGAGCGGTTCGGTTCCTGCCTTGGTCTGGTCGATGAGATTCTCCACGACGGCCGGCGGAATGTTGTTCCCGTGCAACGCCGCCTCGAGAGTGGAGGCATAGCGCCGCGCTTGCGCATGGAACCAGTCCCGCTGCAAGACTCCGTTGTACAGAGACGCATACGTGTTGAGGTTGGCCTCGTACAGTCTGTGAAACTCCTCGAACGCCACCGCCCGGTCGGCCTGGTTCCGGTTGGTCGCCAACACGGCGCGATATTGACCGTAGGTCAATGTGACCGTGGCCCCACTCGGCAGCGTCAGAACGGGGTGTTTGATGTCGGCCGTGGACAGCGCGTCATAGGCATCGTCGGGCAGTGACGAGAATCGGCTCGAAAGCGACAGCAGGTGCTCGCCTTTGTCGTCGAGCACGTGTTCCTGCTGGCGATAGAGGTCCTCGAGGGCAAAACGGTACAGGGCGAGGCCCTCGTCGGCCGCCATCCAGTCACGCACGGTCGCCAGCGGAATCTCGAGGAGTTCGGGATCGAACCAGGCAGAGGCTTGCGCGGCTTTGGCGAAGAGGATCTGGACCTGCTGTCGCCTGGCGTTGACCTGATTGTCCCGCTGATCCTGGTCGTACCAGAGCGAAGCGAAATACCAGACCTTGTACTCCAGTTGGCCCATGTCGTCGCGGAGGGTCAGGGCTGCGCGGAGGGGCACCGGGCCCTCTGCCAGTGTTCCCTGCAGCGCCGCAAACGCGCCTATCTTCGCGTCGAGCGCCTGGCAGCCCGCCTCCCACGAGACCCAATCCGGAAAGATGCTCGTCAGGTCCCATTTGAAGCGCTCGGGAATCTGGTCCCGCTCGCGGACTCCTGTGGCTACATGGACCGTGGGGCCGGGCTGAGTGGACATCCACCGATCATATCGCGCCGGTCGCGGCACATCCCGCGGCTTCGCCGCGATCAGTCAGAGCGGGGCACCTGGGAACGCATGACGCAGCTCGGCGCGGGTGACCTCTCGCCACTCCCCCGGTTTGAGCCGGCCCAGCTCGAGGCCGCCCAGGCCCACACGCGTCAGCCGAGTAACCTCGTGGCCCGCAGCCTCGCACAACCGGCGGACCTCGCGATTTCGACCTTCACGAAGCTCGATCAGCAGCTGCGATTCCCGCCCAGACTGCTTGACGACACGCACTGCCGCGGCCCAGAGGCGATCGCGACCCTGACCCATGCCCGAGAGCATCGTCGCGACATCGTCGGTCGAGACGCGACCGCGCACGGTCGTCAAGTACACGCGAGCGATTCCAACGGCGGGATCGAGAATCCAATTGGCGAGGCGGCTGTCTGTCGTGAGGAGAAGGAGGCCGCTCGTGGCGCGGTCCAGCCGTCCGACGGCGCGCAATCCGCGGGCCGCGGCGCCAAGACCCTCATAGACCGTTGGGCGTCCCTCCGGATCTCGCTTCGTCGTCAGCACGCCACGGGGTTTGTAGAGGATGATTGAACGCCAGGCGGCGCGAGAGAGGCGGCGGCCGTCGAGCTCGAGTCGCGCCTCCTCCGGGACGACCAATCTCGCTGGCCGATCCTCCACGCGGCCGGCGACTCGGACACGCCCGTTGAGGACAGCTGCGGTCGCCTCCGACCGCGACAGCACACCCAGCTTCGACAGCGCCCGATTCAGGGCGACCCGCCCCGCGCGTGTCGTCGCCAGCGCTCTGTCTTTGCCGGCCTGCCGCGCGCGAGCGGTCATCGTGGGGTGGTGGCAAGGGGCGCGGTGCGGTAGCGACGAATCAAGGGAGTGGACGCCGCCACCCAGACCGCCGCGATGAGGCAGCCCACCCCGCCGCTGACCACCGAAAAGGGCGCACCGAACCAATTGGCCACCGCGCCCGCCTCGAGCTCGCCCAGTTGGGGCCCGCCCATGAAGAACACCATGTTGATCCCCGTCATTCTGCCCCGCAACCGATCGGGGGTTTCGAGCTGCCGGATGACGTTGCGGATCACCGTGCTCACGGTGTCGGCTGCCCCGGTGACAGCCAGGCACGCAAACGTCAGCCAGAACGACCTGGACGCGCCGAACACGACGGTGGCCAGGCCGTAGACGACAACCGACCAGAGGAGCGTCGCACCCCGCCGATCCAGCGTGGTCATGAGAGGCACGAGTGCCACGCTCGTGACGAAGGCGCCGACGGCCGGAGCCGCGAACAACCATCCGTAACCGTTTGCGCCGACATGGAGGATGTCTTGCGCGAACATCGGCAGCAAGGCCGTCGCCGACGAAAAAAAGGTGGCGAAGAAGTCGAGCAGCATGGTCGATCGAATCAGGGGTGAGCCGAACACGAACCGCAGGCCTTCACGGGCGGCAGCGATGGACACTTCGCTCGCCGGATCCCGCTTGTGGCGGCTCCGATCGGACCCGTCGCGCATCATCCAGAGCGCCACGAGCACGAACCCGAACGACACGGCGTTGCAGACATACGCCCACGCCACGCCGGACGCGGCGATGACGATGCCACCGAGCGCGGGTCCGACGACCGACGCCGTCTGAAACATGATGGTGTTCAGACTGATGGCGTTCGGCAGCACGTCGCGTGGTACAAGTGTGGGAATGAGGGCCTGGCGTGCCGGAAGGTCGAACGCACCGACTCCGGCGCCCGCAGCCGCCAGAAGGTAGACCGGCCACGCAACGGTCAGCCCCTGGAATGTGAGGACCCCCAACGTCAACGCCACACCCATGGCGATGGCCTGAGTGGCGATCAGCACCCGCCGACGGTCCAGCGCGTCTGCGACAACGCCGCTCACCATCGAGAACACGACGACGGGCACCACCCGGGCCAGACCGACGAAACCGAGCGCAAGACCCTTCCTCTCGGGCGCGACGAGCAGCGACACATGCCAGAGGAGGGCCGTGTTCTGCATCAGCGACCCCGTGAACGAGAACAGCAGCCCGATCCAAATCAGGCGGAAGTTTCGGTGCTGCAGGGCGGCAACGGCTTGACGGTTGAACACCAGGGCGGCGATGCTCAGTGACCAAGCACGCGGTGCGGCTGGTACGGCTCCTCGACAAATGCCACGTCCTCGGCGGACAGTTTCACCGCCAGCGACTCCACAGCCTCGTCGAGATGGGAGATCTTCGAAGCGCCGATGATCGGGGCCGTGACGCCCGGCTGCGCGAGCAGCCAGGCGAGGGCGACCTGGGTCGGCTTCACGCCCATCCGCGTAGCCAGCTGGACGGTGCGATCCACGACCGCGAAGTCGGCGTCGGCGTAATACATTTCGTGTGCGAAGTCGTCGGTCCGGGCCCGAGACGTGTCACCGAAGTCGCCTTTGCGCCGATTGCCGGCCAGAAAGCCGCGGGCCAGCGGGCTCCACGGAATGATGCCGATCCCTTCCGCGCGACAGAGCGGCAACATCTCGCGCTCCTCCTCTCGATAGACCAGGTTGTAGTGATTCTGCATCGACACGAAACGCGCCCAGCCGCGCCGTTCGGAGACCGAGAGCATCTTGGCAAACTGCCAGGCAGACATGCTCGACGCGCCCAGGTAACGAGCCTTTCCAGCCTTCACGATATCGTGAAGCGCTTCCAGCGTTTCCTCGATTGGCGTCCTCCGGTCGAAGCGGTGAATCTGATAGAGGTCGATGTAATCGGTGCCCAGCCGCTTGAGGCTCTTGTCGCAGGCTTCCATCACATATTCCGGATTGCCTTTGGCACCGGGCTTGCCGTCGGGGAGGCGGATGTTGCCGAATTTCGTCGCCAGAATGTATTTCTCGCGCCGCCCCTTCAGCGCGCGGCCGACCAGCTCTTCGTTGGCGCCATTTGCCCCATAGGCATCGGAGGTATCTATGAGATCGATGCCGATCTCGGGGGCACGATGCAG
>Ga0066710_100007199_pt1 | contig 10581 bp, 9 predicted proteins | sample GraSoiAngelo_159_FD_79666 | JGI IMG/M metagenome (GOLD analysis project Ga0066710, IMG submission 79666) | Grasslands soil microbial communities from the Angelo Coastal Reserve, California, USA - 14_1009_16_40cm | ecosystem: Environmental > Terrestrial > Soil > Grasslands | place: USA...
GTCGTGGCCGGCCAGCGCGCACTCGAAGGCCAGGCGATCGAAGTAGTGGCTCATCGCGTAGGGCAGCCGGTCGCGCTCGACCATCTCCCGCAGCCGTGAGACCCGCAGCAGCGTGGGCGTTCCCTTGTAAGTGCCGACCCGATCGAGGAGCGAGCGCAGTTTCACCGGCTCGTTTCGAAACGCCCCGGGGATACCGAAGTGGAGTGCTTTGTATAGACTTCCGCGGAGGCCGCGGCGCTCCAGGTCGCGCAGTCTGCCCTCGACCGCGTCGTCGACTTCGTCTTCTTCGTCTTCGGGAACCTGGAGCCGCTCGTACGCCGCCTTTCGAGGAAAGACGAGATCGTTGAGTCTGAATCCGGTGGGTTTGTCTAGGGCGGCGACATTCGACTGCTTTGAGAAGACCGACTCTAGTTCGGGATCCGGCTCCAGCGTGAACGTGCCGGGCTGCACTACGCGCGTGAGCGGTTCTGCCGCTTCGCATCCGCAGATGTCGCGGTAGTCGCAGCCACGATCGAACCACTCGCACCGGGGAAGGCCGGAGGGAACCTGAGTCTCTAACGCCCGACGCAGCGTGTCCCGGCGGCGGAACATCTCCGCTTTGATCGGGTCCAGGCTGGTGAACGCGAGCCGGAACGCGCGCAGTTGTGGTGGCCGGCCGAAGCGCTCACGGCCGTACACGATGAGCCGGCCCCGGAGTGCGCCGGTCATGGCGCAGTACATGCCGAGCTGGTCGACGTAGCTGGGGCGCGCGGCATCGGCGCCCTGGGGGATGGAAGACGTCGTTTTTAGCTCGACCGGGACGTCTTCGTAGATATCGATCTTGCCGACGATGCCCTCGAACTCGACGAACTGCTCCACGAACTCTTCGGTGGAGATCGCCATCCCGAAGAGGGCGTGGAATCCGGTGCCGGCCAGCATGGTCTGCGCGCGTTCGGGCGAAGGCTGGATCTCCGGTTTCGTCCAACGGAAGAAGGCCTGGCGCGGGTTGACCAAGTCCGTGACAGAGATGCGCCGCCGCGCGGACTGGCTGCGGATGGCGGTGGTCAGCTCATCCTTGATCGTCCGGTTGGCGTCGATGTTGCGGATGTATTTGGCGGCAAAGGGTTCGCTCATGACTTCCTCATGTCATCGCGAGCCCCGAAGGGGCGTGGCGATCTCCGTCTATGGGATTGCCACGGGGCTACGCCCCTGGCAATGACGGAATAAGGGTCACAATGACAGTTTACTCGCTTTCTGCAGCAGGCGGTCTCTTCTGTGGATGAGCCTTTGATAGTGAACTGGTGTATCGCCGTTCAGCGCAGCTAGTGCCTTTTCCGCCAGTGCCAGAGCGCGTCGCGGGTCGTGCAGCTCCCATTCCCAGACCATTGCCAGGCGCTCCAGCGCCAGCCAGCGCGGGACGATGCCGGTGTGCGCTTCACGATCCCATAGGTCGAGCAGTTGCTCCGGCTGCCCGGTCAGACGATAGTGGCGTGCCAGGGCGGTTGCGGCGCGTCGACGCACCGAAGGATCGCGTTCGTCTTCCAGCGCCAGCCGATAGCAGCCGGCGGCGGTCTCCACCTTCCCGCGGACGTCCAACAGTCGGCCCAATCCGAACCAGTCCACCACGACGGGGGTGCGATCGGGCCGGGCGAGGAGTTCGCCGGCGAGGCCGTGCAATGCCACCAGCGAGAGAATGTCCTGCGCGTTGTGGGCGAAGACCGGCTCGAGGACGTCGAAATCGCCGGTGTGGAGGAACTGCACGTAGAGCGACGGGATCACCCAGCCCGGTACGTCGATGAACCGTTCGACTTTCAGGATCATCTGCTCCAGCAAGGCCATGCTGTAACCGCCCAGTCTCCGGTACCAGAGCCGGCGCGCCAGGTTCATGACGTCCAGGTGTGACTCGGCCTCGATGTCCGCGCGCATGCGGCACAGGAGAAAGCGCGTCTGCAGCAGGGGCAGGTCGAAGCGAGTGCCGTTGAAGGTCACCAGGGCGTCGAAGCGGCGGAGGTGATCGCCGACACGCTCGAGCATGTCCGGCTCTGCGCCGAGATCACGGAGGAAGTACTGGGTGAGACACACGCAGCCGTCCCCGGCGGCCGCGATGCCGATGAGGAAGACGTAGGTACCGGTCCCGCCGGCGAGGCCCGTGGTTTCGGTGTCCAGCCAGGCGATAGAGTTCCCCTCCGGGCCGGCGGTGCGGCCGAGGTGGAGCGCGTCGCCCAGTGGGCGCAGGCCGTGGACGCGATCGAGCGGCCAGGAGTGGGTGCGGATATCGAAGCCGTCGCTCATGCTGTGATTGCGCGGAGCGCACCTTACCCTGTCATTGCGAGCCCCGAAGGGGCGAAGCAATCTCCGTCTGCGGAGGAGATCGCCACGCTCCGCCCGCCCCGGCGCGGGCTTCGCTCGCGATGACGGAGGAGAGTATTGTTAGACAGTCCGCTTTCCCGGTACTCCCAACTTCCAACACGGGGCCGACGCACGACGGACAGCCCCACTCGCAGCCGCAGTTGGAGACCAGGTCGATCGCGGCATTGACGAGTTCATCGTGCAGGCGGAACAGCCGCTCGGCCAGGCCCACGCCGCCCGGCGCGCGTTCGTACAGGTAGATCGTGGGGCGGCCGGTGTGCGGAGAGCGGATCTCGTAGACGCGGCCCAGGTCGTTCGGGTCGCACATCAGGTAGAGTGGGGCGATGTTATGGAGCGCATGGGAGAGGGCGGCGAGGGCGCCTTGGAGGCGGTCACTAGACAGGAACGCGGGAACCGCCACGCCGGCCTCACCGGCTCGCGGCGGAGCAGGGGAACGCGGGAACGCGTTGCCGACAACTTCGGATGGGAGGACCCACCAGGCGCCGGTCGTGTGCATCGTCGTCTCCGGCAGGGTAATCCGGCCCCAGCCGACGTTCTCTTGCGTGAAGAGTTTCAATTTCTTGAAGATCGTCGGCCGGTAGGTGACGACTACGTCACCGTGTGCGCGGGGGAGGGGACCGCGTGCTGCGGCATCTTCGCTGAGGACGTCGATGCCGACGGCGATCTCCGCATCGGTATAGTAGTCGACCTCGACGCGTTTCACATATGCCTTGCGCTGTTCCCAGTCCAGGCGCTCTACGTGGTACTGTTGGCTCAAGTGCATGTAGATCGCGTGCTCGTGCACCAGCGCCGGCGCCGAGGCCAGGTCCACTTCGCCGACGACCTGTGGTTTGGCATCGGTTTCGTCGATGATCACCACGTTCTCCGTTGAGGCGGACCGCAGGCTGATCTCTTCCGCGGGGAAGCGCTCGGCCACGTAGTGCCAGCGCCTGCCGTCGTCGTGGACGATCTGCTGTGATTGCAGATGACGCATAATCTCCGCCTGAACGGATGCGCCATACGGTTCATCATGATCCACCGGCAGCTCGAAGACTGCGCACTTGAGGTGGCTGGTGAGCACGAGCGTGTTGTCAGGGTTGATCAGCGCGTGCTCGGGCGAGCGCTCGAAGAAGTACTCCGGGTGCGTCATCAGGTACTGATCGAGCGGATCGCTGGTGGCCACGAGGAATGCCGCCGCGAGCTCGCTGGTGCGGCCGGCGCGCCCCATCTGCTGCCAGGTGGAGGCGATCGTGCCGGGATAGCCGGCGAGAATCGCCGCGGAGAGCTGCCCGATGTCGATGCCCAGTTCCAACGCATTCGTCGCGGCGACGGCGCGGATTTCTCCCTCGCGCAGTCCCCGCTCGATCGCCCGGCGTTCGGAGGGCAGATAGCCGGCCCGGTACCCCCGGACCATCTCCGGGTCGCGCCCGTGGTGGGTGGCGAGGTCCTTCAAATACGTGGTGAGCAGTTCCGCCGCCAGGCGGCTGCGTCCGAACGTGATGGTGGGGATCTGGTTGCGGATCAGTTCAGACGCCAGATCGCGGACTTCCATCAGGGTGTCGCGCCGGATGCCCAGCTCACGGTTCACCACCGGTGGGTTGATGAACGCGATCACCTTTTCACCCGCGGGCGCCCCGGTGCGATCGACCAGCGTCACCTGGCGGCCGATCAGACGCTGAGCGTGCTCCTTCGGGTTACCGATGGTGGCGCTCGTGCAGATGAACTGCGGATCGCTGCCGTAGAACCGGCAGATCCGCGAGAGGCGGCGGATCACGTTGGCGACGTGACTGCCGAAGACGCCGCGGTACTGGTGCAGCTCATCGATGATGACGTAGCGCAGGTTCTCGAACAACCGCAGCCACTTGGTGTGATGCGGCAGGATCGCGGTGTGCAGCATGTCCGGGTTCGTGACGACGACATGGCCGGCGGCGCGGATGGCGCGGCGGGCGGAGGCCGGCGTGTCGCCATCATAGGTGAAGGTCTTGATGTCGGCGTTCAGCGCCTTCACGAGTTGTTGCAGCTCATCCACCTGATCGGCAGACAACGCCTTGGTAGGGAACAGATACAGCGCGCGGGCGCCCGGCTCTTCGAGGACGCGGTTGAGGACCGGGAGATTGTAGCAGAGGGTTTTCCCACTGGCGGTCGGCGTCACCACGACGATGTGCTCTCCGGCGTGCACCGCGCTGAACGCCTCGGCCTGGTGCGTGTACAGCGCCTCGATCCCGCGATGGTGGAGGGCTCGCACCAGGTCCCGATTGACCGCGTCTGGGAAGGGTGACGAGCTTGCAGGTCTTGCGGGAATCGTCTTCCAGGCGGCGATGCGGGAGGAAAGCCGCGGGTCCGACTGCAGGCGGTTGAGGAGTTGTAGAAGGGTCATAGGGAACCTCCCGGTAACGTATGCGAACTAGTGTTCGCTATATACCGAAAAGCTCCTCCTCTGAGGAGGGCGGACAGACGACGCCGAACTACCTACTGCCGGCTCAAGGAGGTCGTATCCATGGATACCATAACTCAGCCAATCAGCCAGGTCGTGGAGTTGCTGCACGAGGACATCTTCAAAGCCGTCGAGCCGTTGGGGGAGACGGAGATCAACTGGACCCACCCCCAACTGTCCAATAATATCGGCATTCTCCTCCGGCACATCGCCGCGTCAGAGCGCTACTGGATCGGTGAGGTCGTGGGCGGCCGCCCTCTGCACCGCAAGCGAGAGACGGAATTCGAGCACGAGCAACTGCAGAAGGCGCCGCTGGTGGAGAATCTGCGCCGCGCGCACGCGGAGGTGCAGGAGCTGCTGCGGTCCCTCACCGCGGCCGATCTCGCCGCGTCAATCGAGGTGGAGTCGCGGGGCGGCACGCGCCGGCTCACCAAGGCGTGGGCGATCGTGCATTCCATCCAGCATACCGCCTATCACCTGGGCCAGATCCAGCTCTTTAAGAAAATGGCGACCCCCTCCACGACAACCGGAGGGCGCAGGTGACGCAGTCCCTCTTTCAGCCCGTGCCGACGGAGATGGTGGCCGCTAAAATGGAGCTGCGCGACCGGCTGGTGACGCGCCTCGAGCGTCAGGCCGTGCGGGCGCTGGCCCTGCGCAAGCGGCGCCAGTATCATCCCTCCCCTGGGGTGAACCTGGTCGGGATCGGAATCGGAGAAAAGATCGTCGACGACCGGCCGACCAGCGAGCTATGTGTGAAGGTGCTGGTGGCCAGGAAGTACCCGCGAGGCAAGATCAACCGCACCGACCGCATTCCCGCCGCAATCGGCGGAGTGCCGATCGACATCGAAGGGGTCGGGTACCCAAAGAAGTTTCTTCTTCCCAACCAACAGCGTCAACGGCCGGTGCCCGCCGGCGTTTCGGGTAGCCTGACCTTCGAGGCGGTCGGGTTCCAGTACGCGGGCACGCTCGGGGTGGTTGTGGTCGACACGCAGCAGCCCGGCGTCCTGTATGCCTTGAGCAACAATCACGTGCTGGCGAACGAGAACCGGGCTGCGATCGGCGCGGGGACGGTGCAACCGGCGACCCTGGACGGCGGCAGACCCGTCGACCGGGTGGCAGCCTTAGACCGCTTCGTCCCGCTGGTCTACAACAACGAACCAAATCAGATGGATGCGGCCATCGCGCGGTTCGATGCCGGGATCGCCGTGACCAGGGAGATTTTGGCCATCGGAGCGCTGACCGGATCTGGAGATCCGACGCTGAACCTGCTCGTCCGGAAGTCCGGCCGGACCACGGGTGTCACTGAGGGAATTGTGCGTACCGTGCAGTTCGACGTTTTCAACGTGGTCTACGAGCAGGGGACGGTCCGGATGGACGACGTGATGGTCATTGAAGGGGTCAAGGGCAGCTTCAGCCGCCCAGGGGATTCGGGCTCGGCCATTGTCGACCCACAAGGAAGAGTTGTGGGGCTGTTGTTCGCCGGAAGCGACACGGTGACGTTCGCCATTCCCATCCGGCGCGTGCTACAGCGTTTCCGGGTCGACATCGCCACCTGAGGTGCGATCGATGGCCACAGAACTGCCGGTTCGCCTAGAGCGCGCGAAGAGCGCGCTGGTCAAACGGCTGGCGGGCGAGCTGGGATTCGTCGGGGCCGGCATCTCGACGAGCGGCACGGGGCAGTATGAGATCGTAGTGATGGTGGTGGAGCAGACCAGCCCAGTGCTCGCCAAAGTGCCCCGGCGCTGGCAAGGCATCCCAGTGCGCACACAGGTTGCGGGTGTTCCGCGGAAGTTCTAGTGGAGCCTCGTGAGATCCTGAATGATATCGGCCGGATCCGGATTTGCGCCGTAGGCTCCCAACACCACCCCGGTGCGATCGATGAGGAACGTCGGCACGGCGTGGTCCTGCAGGCCCCCGGCGAGAGGCCGCACGTCGATGCTGTAGCGCCGGTGCACGGCGGCGACCGCCTGCGGATCCCCCGTGAGGAAATGCCAGCCGCGCCGGTCGGCCTGATACCGTTTCGCATAGGCTCGTAACGCGGCCGGGGTGTCTCGGAGCGGATCTGTGGTCACCGAGGCGAATACGACGTCAGTCGCCCACCAGCCCCGGCGGATCAACTCGCGCTGTACGCGGGCCAGCGCGGCGGTGGTGAGCGGACACACATCCGTGCAGTTCGCGTAGAAGAAGGTCAGCAGGACCAGTTTCCCACGGAACTGGGTCAGCCGGATCTGCCGCCCATCCTGATCGGTGAGGACAAAGTCGGGCGCGGGTTTGTGGATCACGGGAAATGGGGGCTCGGCGACGGCGATTCCCCCGGCGACGAGCAGGGCAGTCATCACGCCGGCGGTCAGCCACAGCAGGTGTACTATGATGGCCGGCCGAGCTGCGCGGTGCGGCAACGTGGATCCCCCCGAGGCGTGCGCGACCAAATGGGGCGAAAAGTTCCGCAGCCGATGCCGTGGTTCCTGCGGAGGTTACCGAGAGCTGGTGCGCTCGGATGGTTCGGGTTCGAAGGTGGCGGACTGGTAGCGATTGGACGGATTCCACAGCATCCACCCTGCAGTGAGTCCCACGTCACGGACGGCCTCTATCTGCTTACGGATGATCGGGGGCGGATAGAGGGCCCCCAGGTCAAACGCCTGCAGCCAGGGCCGGATCCTGGCGATGCGGTCCAGCGGAGCCGGGGCATCGGTTCCCGCAGAAATCGCGGCGAGCATTCGCGCGTAGGCGGCGCGGCGCTGCTCGGCCCGTAGCAGAGAGTAGCGCACGACCGAGTACGGGTGGTCGGCCGGATTCGCGAACGACATGAACCCCAGGGCGTAATGCGACGGATACACCATCGGCGAGATGTAGTCGAAATACAAGAACGCGTCCTCGATCATCTGGCCGATCCCCAGGTCGTCCGGCCGGACCGTCGCCAGACCAAAGAGATCGGCCGACAGCATCACGCCGGCGGGCCGCAGTTGCGCCGTCAGATATTCGAAGAACCGCCGGATGACCTGGCGCTTGGTCTCCCGGGCCGCTTCGTAGACCGGGTAGCGCAGCTCGGAGAGGTCGCCGTCGGACGGGAACCGGATGTAGTCGAAGTTGAGTTCATCGACTCCGGCCCGCGCCGCTTCACGGCCGATCTCGACCAGATACTCCCACACCTCCTGCGACGCCGGGTCCACCCAGCCCAGGCCTTTGCGATCGGACCAGATGCGGCCCTGGGGATCCCGGACGGCCAGATAGGGTTTCACCTTGAGCAGATGCTGGTCCTGAAACGCGGCGATCCGGGCAATGACGTAGATGCCTTCGCTGTGGAGCCGGTCCACCAGCGCCGCCAAGTCGAGACGGGAGACGTCGGCGCGCAGCCCCCTGATTAGCGGGTTGTCGGTCTGGAAGACCACCGTGCCGGTGTAGTCCTTGATATCGATGACCACGCCGTTGACCTCGGTGGTCTGCGCCAGATGGATCGCCTCGAGCAGGCGGCTGGGCGTCGCTGCGCTCCACGACGTCAGATAGATCGCGCGCACGTCGCGGCGAGCGTGAGACCGGAGGGACGGCACAGTCTGCGTCGAGGCGATCTCCGCACTCGCGACGGGGGCGGAGACGAGGAGGGCCCGGCGCAGGGAGAGCACGGGGAGTAACAGCTGCACCCCCACCACCACGGTGAGCGCGGCCGCGGCCAGTGTGGCGATGCGTACGCCGGTGGCGCGGTCCTCCCGGATGGGTCCGGCAAATTTGGGTGGCGGGTGGACTGGGAAGTGGTGGGCGGGCCGTCGGAGACGCATGGGCGGGCCTGCGGTTACTTCGGCCGGAATGTCAGCAGGATGCTGACCAGCAGTTTGGCTTCGTCCGCCAGCCGGGTGGACGCGGTCGTCGTCGTGCCGGTCACCACGTAGCCGCGGCTCCCGGCCACGGTGACGAGCTGGATTTGATACAACTCGACCCCATCGTTCCGCTTCCAGGTGTAGTAGCGCACCACGGCGGCGTAGGAGCTGATCATCAACCTGTCACTGCGCAGCCGGCGGTATCCGGCGAATAACAAGCCCAGCCCGGACTCGTTTTGAGCCTCATAGTCCTCGACGTTCATGCCGGAGGGAATTTCCTCATACGTGACGTTGACATTCATGCGGAAGCCCTGCACCCCGGCCGGCGCAGGCCCCAACGCCATGAACACCACGCCGCTCGGTCCCTTTGTCTCGGCCCAGCTCTCCGGGTAGCTCAGCGAAAAACCCAGCTGGGGATGGGTAAAGGTCTGCCATCCCTCGGTGGCCAGCGCGGTCCTCGGAGGGACGAGGAGCAGCACCCCGAGGAGAACTGCGAGGCCGGTTGCCGTGTGTTGAAATCTCCGCATGTGCGACGCGCGCTCCATGACGCCTCCGTCAGCGCGGCCGGAATGTCAGCATGATGTTGGCCAGGGCTTGTGCCTCGCCCTTGAGGTGAGACGAGACGGCGAGCGTTGTCCCGGTCACGACATAGCCGCGGGCGCGGTCGATGGTGAGGAGCTGAAGTTGATACAGTGCGATGCCATCGTTGCGCGTCCAGGTGTACTGCCGGAATACCGCCGGGAAGGTTCCAATGTTGATGCGTGCGGTCTGCACCAGGCGGTAGGCGCTGAACGTTGACTTCAAGACTTCCTCGCTCTTGGTATGGTACGCGTCGACGGACGTTCCCGCCGGTACCCCGTCGTGCGTGATGTTGACATTCAAGCGCATGCCCTGGACGCCGGCCACTTCTGGGCCCAGCGCCACGAAGTCCACGCCCGCGACGCCGCCGGCAAGCATCCAGTCTCCCGGGTACCTGACGGAGAAACCGAGCTCGGGGTGCGTGAACTTCAGCCAGGCCGGGGCGGCGGCCAGCGGGGTGGCACTTGCGACCATGATGGTGAGGATGGCCACAACGGCCACTCGTCGAAACGTCACCGCTGCCCCTCCTCTGCGACCCGCACTGGAAGTCTGCACTGATGACTCTGCCCGCCTGCGTGAGCGCGCAGACTCGGCCTCGAGGGAGCGCGGTTAGGTGCGCGCGAGAGAAACCCCGGCCAGCACCACGGCCGCGCCTGCAGCCTGTACCGGGCCCAGGGTCTCGCCGAGCAGCAGCCAGGACGACGCCAGGGTGACGATGGGAATCAGGTTGGAATAGACCGCGGTCCGAGGACCTCCCACCGCCTTCACCGAGGCATACCAGACGACGTAGCCGACGGCGATGGACAGCACGGTGGAGTAGGCCAGGGCAGCCCAGGCCTGCCAGCTCACCGCTGCCCACGACTGTCGCAGCAGTTGCGGCACCGAGGCGGCGAGCAACGCGGGCGCACCGGCTGCCATCGTCACCGTCGTCAGCTGCAGCGGGGACATCGTCTGCAGGAAGGGGCGTGAGAAGACGGTGTACACGGCCCAGCACAGCGAGCAGAGAAGGGTGAGCCCATCACCGCCCAGGGTTGCCGCGCTGAGCCGCAGACCGCCGCGGCCCATGATGAGCAGCAGCAGGCCCGCCAGCGCCAGCACGATCCCGGTCCAGGTGCGCGGGGCCACCCGGTCGATCCGCAGCGCGGCGCTGAGCATGGCCACGAACAAGGGAACCATGGAGAGAATGAGGGAGGAGTTGCCCGCGGTCGTCCTGGCCAGGCCGTTGATGAACGAGACCTGGTAGATGGCGTGACCGACCAGGCCGAGTCCCACCAGCTTGAGCCACATCGCTTTGGGGGGGACCGGCTCGCCTGTTCGCCACAGGACCGCCAGCAGCAGGAGTGTCGCGCCGCCGAAGCGCAGGGCGTTGAACACCATCGGCGTCATCTCGCGAAACGCAATTTTCACGATCGGGAAGTTCACGCCCCA
>Ga0066710_100007201_pt1 | contig 10581 bp, 9 predicted proteins | sample GraSoiAngelo_159_FD_79666 | JGI IMG/M metagenome (GOLD analysis project Ga0066710, IMG submission 79666) | Grasslands soil microbial communities from the Angelo Coastal Reserve, California, USA - 14_1009_16_40cm | ecosystem: Environmental > Terrestrial > Soil > Grasslands | place: USA...
AAAAAACGTTGCTGAAGTGGGCTCATGGAGCGCTATTCCAATACCAAATATGCGCAGGCGACTCGAAGTTGCGAGAAACCTGCTTGGTCTTCGCATCAAGTTCTTCCACGGTGACCTCCGGAAATATCAAGATGCGTTGTCCGTCTTGCGAGAATCCAGGCCGGACGCGATTGTTCATCTCGGCGAGCAGCCTTCAGCCCCATATAGCATGATTGACTGCGAACATGCTAACTTCACGCAAGAGAATAACGTCATTGGAACTCTGAACCTCCTGTGGGCCATGAAAGAATTCAGTCCACAGGCACATCTCGTCAAACTAGGCACAATGGGAGAGTACGGTACTCCCAACATAGAGATCCCGGAGGGATTTTTCGAGATAGAATATCGTGGACGGAAAGATAGACTTCCGTTCCCTCGGCAAGCAGGGTCCTTTTATCATCTCAGCAAAGTTCACGATTCTGCGAACATCGCTCTCGCTTGCAAGATCTGGGGATTAATGTCAACCGACATAATGCAGGGCGTTGTCTATGGCACAAGGTCTGGCGAGACCGTCAACAACAAGCTGTTGACAAGGTTCGATTTCGACGAAATATTTGGGACAGTCATAAACCGGTTTTGCGCTCAAGCTATTGCGAACTATCCGCTAAGTCCCTACGGCTTGGGAAGACAGAAGAGAGGATTCATAGCGCTCGTGGACTCGATCCAATGCTTGACGATCGCGATCGAAGATCCCCCCAATCCTGGGGAGTATAGAGTATTCAACCAACTAGATGAGATATACAGCATTAATGAGATAGCGGAAAAAGTGCGAGCAGTAGCCGATCAGCTCGGGATTGATACAGATATTCGACTAGTCGAGAACCCTAGGATCGAAATGGAAGAACACTTCTACAAAGTGGACCGTGACAGTCTGAGAGGACTTGGCTTTCGTCCTACACGAAACGTCAATGAAGAACTCAAGATCATGTTTGGGGATATCGTTCATTTCAAGTCCAGGGTTCTTGCCAAGCGTCATGTGATTGCACCAACGGTTAGATGGAATGGGTCTCTCTCAAACCCCCTCGTAGAAAGGATTCATGGAAGACGGAAAGTAATCGCACAAGAAATCATGCGTGTCTCGTCTGAATGACAGTAGATGCCAGCGAACGGGTCAAAAAAGGGAGTTCTTGGGATAGGGCTATGGGCCTGATGCTAACGCGTTTGGATCCGAATACCAAGTTAGGAATCGACGAAGCCCCTCGTTCAGGCCGATCTTGGGGATGAAGTGTAACTTTTGTCTGGCTTCGTCTATTGCCAAATAACTGCTCCGCACTTCACCCTTGCGAGCTGGCCTATACTTCGGAGAAAGTTGCGCTACTCTCAAATTTTTTGCGAACAACCGTGCCAGTGTCTTGATTGCGGTCGGCCGGCCAGTGCCTACGTTGATTATGGTTCCACCTCCGATCTTCCTCTGCATTGCTAAGATGTTTGCTTGAACAACATCTGAGACAAATACGAAATCTCGAGTCTGGCCGCCGTCTCCAAAGATTAATGGCTGTCTCCCACGAGTCATGGTTTCGGCGAACTTCATCATTACGCCGCCATACATGGCTGGACTGCGTCTAGGTCCGTAAACATTTGCATACCTCAAAACAACCGTCTTCAAACCATAGGTTTTAGAATACGCCACGCAATAGTTCTCTGCAGCCGCTTTCGATGCACCATATGGCGAATCAGGCCTAGTTGGAAAGTCCTCTCTTAGCGGTGGAGAGTTCATGCTGCCGTATACGGCAGCTGAGGAAGCAAAAACAATTCTATCAGCAGAACTCCTTCTGACAGAGTCTAACAACCGCATTGTGCCTCGAACATTTACGTTGTTGACCAAGTCTGGCCTTTTGACTGATCGGATTACACTAACTGTTGCTGCCTCGTGAAAAACCGTATTTATTCCCTTCATCGACTCCTTGAGTGAAGATTCGCTGAGAATGCTTCCTCGTGCAAAGTGAAATTTTTTAGTCCCGCTGTGAGCGCTAATATTGCGCCACTGTCCCGTGGAAAGGTCGTCAAGAACGTGAACTTCGTGTTTATTCGATATAAGTGCATCAACCAAATGGCTTCCTATAAAGCCCGCGCCACCGGTGACAAGTACATTCAAGCTTCCCTGCGCCACGTTTGAACTGTTGTTCGAATCCTTTACATGCTTTCGACTTTCCGGCAGAGGAAGTTAGAGTGATGGCTATTTTCGTCCAAAACCAAGAAGCTGAAGCCAATGGAGGAAAGGAGATTTCTCACCGAGTCTTCATTGATCTTGTCTACCTCTATGATCATTACGGGACACCGGTTCAGTGATTCAGGGGCTCCACTCAATGCGGTAAGCTCAGCTGATTCAACGTCCAATTTCATCAACACGCTGGAGTCTACTCCTAACGACCGAAGGAGCGTGTCCAGTCGGTAACATGGGACGAGGATGGGGCGCTCGTTTGAAGTGTTGATTGCCGATCCGCCTAGTGAAGAATCTCTTATCCAAAATGAAGTTGTCCCGTCATTGTCCATAATAGCAGCTTGAACCGTCAACACGTTTTCAAGTCTATTGACGGAAAGGTTTCGAAGAAGCAATTCGTAGTTTCTCGGATTTGGCTCTACAGCGACAATGACTGAATGTTTGAATCTACGCGATGCGTACAGAGAGAAGATTCCTACGTGGGCACCTATGTCGACTACGGCTCCAACATCGGCATTAGGGATCAGATCGCTTTCACGAAACCACGAAGATATCAAGCAAATTGTGCTGATAGAATCTATTTGACATTCAAAGGAGAGCCCGTCATTTGTGCGAACAGATACTTTGATCTGCCCTAGGAGGTTGCCTAAGCGTCGAGCTCCCAAAAATCTGGCAGCTCCATAAAAGTAGGAGATAGCTAAGACCCTAAGGGTTGCAAAGTCTAGTTGAAAGGAGTAAAGCCGGGCCAGAGCAAAAGCCCCAAGCCTACGTGCAGATGTGTGTAGCTTGGATCCGTTATTATGGGGTAACGCTTGAAATTGGTTCACTGACGGCCTAATCCGAACTACTTTGGTACGTATCATCGATTACAATTGCTCTCTTTGGACGGGTTTCGGGGTCCAACGGAACAATGTTACTCCATTGCTCCCTCGAAAGACACGCAACAATAACCGGACATAAGAGTGATGTAACGCGCGATCCGCAGAGATATCCATTAATTTGAGCTAGATTGAAGGCAAGTGTGCTGACTGGGATTCCCATGGCTTTGGTCATCTTTCTTAACGCGACTAGATACGCGGGCAGGATGAGAAATAGGCCCTGAAGACTCGATAGCTTAAGTCCCGGTGCCTTCAGCACTGTCGCCATCCGTTCTCGTGAGAACATGGCGGGGGGGTGATCCCTGTAAATTACACGTGCCAGTATTGAAAGCGGACTGTCGTGATTCCAGGCCGTGAAGATTAGCCTTTCTCGAATGACGCGAGACGCTTCCATGATGGCCTCGTTTGCCACGCCTTCATATTCAAGCGTCCCCCAGAGTATTTCATCATCGAAAGATCTTTCTTTGAATGGCAGGTTCCTTACGTCAGCAACAATGCAGTCTATCACAGGCATCTTCATTTTGACGCTTCTAACGGCACTTGGTGCGAAGTCCACCGCCACAATTTGACAACCAAGTTCTGCTAGAATCTTGGAAACTAGCCCGCTGCCCGCCCCAGCGTCCAGTACAACGCGTGGTTGCTTAAGGTAACTTATCATGATCATTCTACTCACAGAATCTCTATACAGAGAGTCCAACGTCACGGGAGCTCGATCTCGATTAATCCTATCATATCGTTTCCTGACAAGTCTTCGCGGCGACGCACTCTGAGTCGGAGACTTGACACGACCAGGATCGAGTTGGCTGATTAGACGGTCGAGAGTGTCAGCCGAATGACCCTTGGACGTCCGCAAGACGGAATCTCTAATGGTCAGGCTGAGAAACCTACAAGGAGCCAATTAACTGTGGCTGTTCCTCCATCTGTTGTCCCGACCTCAAACCCGAGTCTGTCAACCGACATTGATCCGAGTGCCTTGGACAACTGATACTCTTCAACGACAAGTCCATTATTGTTATAGTGCAAGAATATGTTCGATACCAATGTGGTGTTTCCCGCCCAGATTCCGAAATACGCGTTACTGGAAGCGTTAACAGCGATGATTAGTCTTGGATATGTTGAGGCATTGAAACTGGTTAGCGACAAAGATTGTAGGATCGCCCATTCGCCCATGACAGTAACGTTCAGGCTTGAATTCTCGTAGTGCCAAAGGCTACTTGAATTCTGGGCTTCCGAATATATCGATAATTCATTCCCCAAAGGGAATGAAAAGTCGTTGGGATTGCTTTGAGAGTTCAGTGTGACTTCGTACACCTTGGCATTGCCACTCTGAAAGACGGGCTTAAGGTAGCTACTAAAATCCAGCAAGTTCTCAAGGGGTTCTCGAGGCAAGCCGGTAAAATACGATTTCGCTACTGTATTCCAATATACGGGATCTGCGGACACGTAGATGAATCGAATAGGAAACTGTGTGAAAATCTTCTTTTGAAGTTGCTGGTCCCAAGGGCGGTCAAATATTCGGTCTGCTTGAGACATGTTATTCTGGAAGAATAGATTGTTCACAACTGATCTTGCAGAGAAGCTGGTTATGAATACTCCCGCGTATGATCGATCGTTGAGTAACAGTGCGTTGGCCGGAATGTTATGTTCGATCCATTGCGCCGCGTTCCAATCATCTTTGTTGTATGGATTCCACCAAGTACGAGATGCGGTACCGACCTGAGTGATCGAGGACCAACCAATCAAGGTGACCAATCCAACCGCAAGAACGAAGGTAACCAATTTCTGCTTCGAAATGCGAAAATGATGGCTCGTGGCAATGGTGAAAAACCTATTCAGAAGGACACCTAAGAAAACGAAAGCCGTTATCAGTAGTGAGATGAATAAACGAGATGGTGCAGTGAACCAGACCAAGTCGTCGTAGACGAAGGGATACAAGCTTCCCAGCATGATCGCTGTTAACACTGTTACAAACAGCCCAAGAATACTCCGTCTTCTAACAGCGAGGAATACTCCGTACGACAATCCAACGCCTACGGCGGCCAAAAGAAATGGGTTGGCGGAGAAGTAGGGAATAGATAGTCTATATGCAGCAAGATTTGCGGGGGTTCCGAATCCTGAAGGAGCCAGGGTCATTTTCACATAAGGCGTCAGGTAGAATATTGTAGCAATGAACGCGGCTGTGGCGAGAATTTTGTTTCTCTTTCCAGGAACTTGGGACATGATAGCAATGGCTAACGGGAAGAACATGAATGGGGGGTAGGTAACAAACAGAGTCAAAGTGAGGAGCAAAGGGAGCGCGATGACTGTTGTCTTAGGGGCTGTTTTAAGATGGAGACTGGCCCAGGCCATCGTCAATAGTAATACGAGAGTCGCGAGGATAGCCGGGTAAACTCCATTGTACAGATACCCGAGAGGGAATGCCTCAAGGAACCTTCCAGAAGGAACTGAGGGGAGTATGAAGGGCAGATTCGATATTAGACCTGCGACAAGGGAGCGACTCAGGTAAAATGTCAAAGCGAAAGCGAGGAGAGGAAGTGTAATGGTGATAGCTAGAGCAGTTAGAAGGACGCTTTGACCAGGTGGAAGTGCGAGGGCGTAGTCAAGCGAGGCAGCGAGAGTATGGAAACCCAGCGGATAGGTAGTCAACAAGTTCCCTATTGTTGAGATAGGAACCAATGTTGATGGGGTCCTTCCCTGCTGAAGAGCAGCGGACACAATCATGCCGTGAAGTACTGAATCTCCCGCAGGTGGCCACTTTTCGTTCCAGACGAGCAAGCTTCCTAATGCCCACCAAAAGATCGCGAGGCCGACAATCGTAACGTCGGAAGCTGAGATCTTTGCGACGGCGATGGATTTGAGATGTATGCGTGGGGATTTTCCGAAAAAGGCGAAGAAAGATGAGAAAAGAACCGCGAGCCCGAGTGGGAGCCAAACAAGGCCCAGAAAGAAAGTCAGAACTGTTGAGACCGTCAGACCCATCGCAATTTTGAAAGGAATTTCCATAGAGAATTTCTTGTCAAGGGTTGAATGGCTTGTTACATGGGACCAGACGAGAGAGCCGATAGGGTAAACAAGCACATAGACTAGACCAAGCTGTAACGGTAAGGTCAACGCACCGAAATACTGGGTTAGGGGGCCGAGCCAGTCTACCATTCTTAAATTGCCCCAGGCTCTTTCATTTAGGCATCAGTTTTTTTTGGAGTTCCGTTAACAAGCTTGTAATACAAATGTTCGGTAATTCTTGCGACCACCGCCCAGTTGTATTTACTGAGAACCTGTTTCTGTAAGTTCTGGCCCAAGCTCAGAGCTAGCTGGGGACTCTGAAGGATTCTCGTTATCGCCATCGCTAAAGATGAGGAGTCCCCTTTTGGCACTAAAAGCCCATTCTTTCCGTCTTCTATCAGTTCGGGTATCCCGCCAACTCTCGAGGCGATCACCGGCTTGGCACATGCACCAGCCTCGTGAATGACTATAGGATTGCTCTCTACGTAGGATGGTAGAACGAGCATCTCGCAACTATGCATCAGCCTCGCTATCTCTCTTCTTGTGGGGTTCCTAACCCAAGTAACTAGGTTGTCAAGTTCCAATTCATCCACCGTAGCCTGCATGATATGTCCATATCCTTGATCAACTCCGGCAACAACTAGGTGCACGCCGGAGAATGACGCTGACACTTCCTTGAAAGCCCGTAGCAAGACCTCTAAGCCCTTGATGATGTTTATGCGACCCACAAACAAAATGGTTCGGGGTCCATACGTAATATTCTTCTCTCCTGGGGATTCTTTCTTCTCGAATTCCTCAAGATCTGCTCCGCTAGGAATGAGTTCAATTTTGTCGGGAGAGACGCCCGCTTCGATGAACGCGTCTCTCTCGAACTTGGATGCAGCAATGTAAGAGTCGGCCAATCGAAATTCTGCCTTTGCAGTAAATCCGTTGTGAGCTAATTTGAGAAGTGGTTCCATTATCGAGTCGGGTTCTTGGTGAATAGGAACGCTCGCAAATCCTTGTATTACGAGAGGCCTCCCTCTTGCGAGGGACGTTAACAAGCCCAGATCGGTTTGGAAATTCCTCATTCCACACGCATGAATAATATCGCTTGAGCTGGCAATTTTCATTGCGGTTCTTACCATGGTTGGCGTGAGGAAAAATTGTCTGATGGAGGCGAGTCCATGGAATCTGTAAATCGTCATATTGTCATTTATTTCGACTCTAGGTAGGGTCCTGTCGAAGACACCAGTAGTCACAGCATCGGTCGTGAGCACAACTATTCTGTGCCCCCATTCGCTAAGGTACTTCGAGGTCTTTTGCAATCTCTGAACGGTTCCACCAAATCCATGCGCCGGTTGGAACCAAGGGGTTATCAGCAGAATTCGGAGTTTCACTTATGGATCATTTTCTCGTTCAAACTTCTTGATGAGAATATTTTCGATACCGTTGTCATGTCACAATACTTTACCTCAAAATTCGATTCGATTTCCTCCATCGCATTGGGGAATGTCGAAGAGAATCCCCGGTTAGCAGCTAGGGTATTTGAAAATTCCCAAACATGACTAATTACGCAAATTACGGTGGGGACCCCTAGGCGACCGCAAAAGGCCTTCAGCAGGGCAAGCGATCGCGTGACATCGCGAATCCTTCGTTCGGGATGGAAAAACAAGTTGAACGGAGATTTAACCCCAATTGAAAACAGCTCTGGATCCGGGTCTACGGTAACGGGTATTTCGAGGATTCTCATTTGCATTCGATCAGCGCTCTTCGATACTGGATGATAGGGGTGGTACTTTCCTTCGAAGTGGTTACAAATCGAACTGTCCGTTTCGATCCCTTGTTCCTCTAAAAGGCTCATACCGTCGCCATCAATGTGGAGCATGGGCGCTCGGAAGGTTCGAGGTCTTTGACCAGTAAACTTTCGAAGAATTTCCAGACTCTGCGAAAGATACTGCCGTCTTTGGCTCAAATTAGTCTTTTGGGCAGTTGCAGTTTTTGCGACCACTCGAGTTGAATACGCTTCATGTTGGTAGCCATGCGATCCTATCTCGTGCCCCTTGATCTGAGAAAGATAGTCAGAATATTCATCAACAATGCATCCTTCAACATATAGAGTGCAACCGCTTCCCAGCTCCTCGATCACCTCCAGATACCGTGGCAACCCTTCCGTAAGTCCGAGATTGGTCCTTGCGGACCAATCGTGAGAAAACCACGGTGGGTCCATCTCCACGTCACAAGTAGGGACGACGTATATAGCGTCGGAGTCCGAGGAATCGAGAAGTTTACTCTGAATCTTCCTGCTAACTAGCTTCGAGTACCAAAGCGGGTTGAGAAAGTAATTCGAATAGTTGAATAAATTCTCAAGTTTTCTTGGCATGATTCTTACACATGAAATGTAGACTTGAGTCGCTCCGCGATCAAAGGGCTATGATCCTTCTTCTCCGAAAATTGTCCGTTCATAAAGTAACTCTCTCAAATGCGATCGGACCTCCTGTGGGTGCCTTGTTCCCACATACCATTTGATGGTTTTTTCCAATCCTTCGGTGAAGCTTTTTTTTGGAACCCAGCCAAGGAGTTCTTTGCATCTTGTCAGATCGGCGGCTCTACTGAAGACGCCCTCTGGCTTCGTCGTATCGTACCGGATGCTCTTGGGCTCGAACCTTACTAATTGGAAAATCAACTTAATTGCATCCTTTATTGTGATATGATCGCTTGTGCCTATGTTGATAGGAGTTGCATCATCAATTTTTTCACTGGCACGGATTAGTCCCTCAACTGTATCATCGACATAGGTGAAGTTCCTATCTTGGTTTCCACTACCCCAGACCTCGTAGGGGTCCATCTGGATGAATGCTTTCGCTATTAGGGCGATAATGGCGTGAGTTTCGTTTTCCCTCGGACCGTAGGACGTGAAGATTCGACAACTCACTCCACAGAGACCGTGTTGTCGATGATATGCGCGGAGAGTCATCTCTCCCATTAGTTTCGCCCATCCGTACTCTTCGTCCGCATATGCTTTACCCTCGATGAAAGGATCTGCGTCTTCCTCGTGCAGAAGAACTCTGGGAGGTTGCAAATGTTTCTTCTTCTGAGATTGCAGACTCTTTGGATAAACGCAAGCTGAGCTCGCGAAACAAACGCGTTCAACCCCGCGTTTCCACGATGCGTCAATAACGGTCGAGTCTATCGCCATGTTAGAGGCACAATCTGCGGGATGGGAGGCAATGTATCCCCTGCCACCATGTCGGGCCGCCAGATGGAAAACGACATCGGTACCGTCCACAACTGACTCCGCAAAATTGCGATCCTTCAGGTCTCCTTTTCTGAACACAATGCTTTCTTCAGTTTGAGATAGGTTTGCCAGAGTTCCACTTGAGAGGTCGTCGGCAACAGTTACCTTCGCACCGAGTTCGGCGAGTTTCTCGACGAGGTGACTGCCAATGAAAGATGCCCCCCCTGTCACAAGGACATGTTTTCTACTCCATTTCAATTGGGTGTGATCATGCTCCCTTGACTAAGAGACTCTGTCAATTTTGACTTTGCCCATGCGTAGGTTCTTCGAAGGCCGTTTTCAAGCGATGTTGATGGTTTCCAATAAGAGTGATTCCATCCGGCCCAAATCTGCGCAATACCTGTTTACACCCTTGGGACCGGAGCGGTCAAAAACAATTCCTAGCGATTTGCCTGAGATTCTGACGATCGTTTCGGCCAGTTTTTTTATCGAGGTCACTTCATCACTACCCAAGTTGATAGGCTGCCCGTTCTCAACGGAAACCATGATTTGTAGTAATCCTTGGACGCAATCATCCACATACAGGAAAGCTCTCTCTTGGGATCCGTCTCCGAAACCGTGAATTCTTCGTTCGGGTGAAGAATCGCTTTCCTAATCAGATGGAATGACATGCGACCACACTGGTTCAAGGTTCTCGCCTTCACCATATGCATTGAATATCCTCGCAACTGAGGTCTTCATGCCGTAGTCATTGTGATAGGCCTTGCAAAGTAATTCCCCGAAGACCTTAGCCCATGCGTAGGTTGTTGGGGGATTCGCCGGATATGCCTCGATCTCCTTGAATCGGTGAGACTCTCATTCTGATCGGGGTAAACGCAAGCCGAGCTGGTAAACAGAAATCTCTCGGCGCCGCTGTTTCGCGCGGCCTCTACCATGTTGGTGTTCATGAGTACACTTGGGGTGAGATTGTCAACGTTTCGAGCTTTAATGTACTGGACTCCCCCCACGGCTGATGCAAGGTGAGGATACATTCCGCATCCTTCGCAACTTCGTTGCAATTCTGCAAGTTTGTGAGGTCCAAAGTTCGAAGAGAAATTCTATTCGCTACAGTCGCCAAGTTTCGTACAGAACCTCGAGAGAGATTGTTGGCAACTACGACGTCGCACCCCATGCTCACAAGTTTGCGTACTAGGCATGATCCGATGAAACCTGCCCCACCAGTGACGAGTACTCTGCGTTCACTGATCCAATCGGTATGCATAATTGTCAACTCAGCGTGGATA
>Ga0066710_100007202_pt1 | contig 10581 bp, 4 predicted proteins | sample GraSoiAngelo_159_FD_79666 | JGI IMG/M metagenome (GOLD analysis project Ga0066710, IMG submission 79666) | Grasslands soil microbial communities from the Angelo Coastal Reserve, California, USA - 14_1009_16_40cm | ecosystem: Environmental > Terrestrial > Soil > Grasslands | place: USA...
ACGCATGGCGAACCTCGCGGTTCATGCCGGCCGCGGACCTGGGGTCCCCGCGAGGCCGGGCGTCCTCCAAGGTGTCTTGCGTGCGCTTCCAGCCCCGGTCGAGCCACACCGGACGCGCCTGTTAGGGTGCCGAGGCGGCAGCGACCGCCCCGAACTCGACTAATTGGACGCCGGCCGGGCGGACGTTTCCACAAGAAAATCGGCTGGCGCTTTCGCTCCCCTGAGGGGCCCCTTCCCACCCATTCCTCGGGGGGCTCGAACGGTGCCGCTTACCCTTCCGCCTCCGGCGGCGGCGAGAGGAGCCACTCGAGGTCGGTCGACGTGAGCGAGCGGGCGAAGCTCTCCTCACCCAGGAGGTCCCGCGCGAGCGCGCTCTTTCGCTGCTGGAGCTCCCAGATGCGCTCCTCCACCGTGCCCTCTGTGAGCAGGCGGTAGGCGATCACCGTGCGCGTCTGGCCGATCCGGTGCGTGCGGTCGATGGCCTGCGCCTCGATCGCCGGGTTCCACCACGGGTCGAACAGGATCACGTAGCTCGCGGCGGTGAGGTTCAGTCCCAGCCCGCCGGCCCGCAGCGACAGCAGGAACACGCACGGCTTGGGGTCGTCCGTGAACGCGCTCACCACCTTCTCGCGCCGCGTCGTCTGGCCCGTGAGCAGGTGATACGGCACGCCGCGGCGCTCGAACTCCGCCTCGATCAGCTTGAGGCACTCCACGAACTGCGAGAACAGGAGCACCTTGTGCCCTTCCTCGAGCAGGGGCTCGAGCAGGTCGAACAGCGATTCGAACTTGCCGGAGCCCAGCCCGTCGCGCCCGCCCGCGAGCGTGGGGTGGCAGCAGATCTGGCGCAGCCGCGTGAGCGTGGCCAGCACCGGCATGCGGTTCTTGTCGAGCCCGCTGGGGTCGCTGAGCAGCGTGCCGAGGAACGCGCGGGCGCGACCCAGCTCGGAGAGATAGAAGCGCCGCTGTCCCGCGGTGAGCATGCAGTCCACGCGCTCCTCCACGCGCGGCGGCAGCTCCTGCGCCACCTGCTGCTTCAGTCGCCTGAGCAGGAGCGGGCGCAACCGCGAGGCGAGGAGCCGGCGGCGATGCGGCGGCGAGCTGGGCTGGTCGAAACGCGCCGAGAACGCGGCGCGCGGGCCCAGGAACCCGGGGTGGACGAACGAGACGATGCTCCACAGGTCGAGCGCGCGGTTCTCGAGCGGCGTGCCGGTGAGCGCCACGCGATGTCGCGCGCGCAGCTCCAGGGCCGCGCGCGTCACCGCCGCCGAGGGGTTCTTGATCTGCTGCGCCTCGTCCAGGATCACCGCGCGCAGGTTGAGCTCCCGCCAGGATTCGATGTCCTGCCGGAGCAGCGCGTAGTTGGTGATCACCAGATCGTGCGCCATGACCTGCTGGCGGCGGCCCGCGCGCTCGCGTCCGCTCTCCAGCACGATCACGCGCAGCCTCGGCGTGAAGCGCGCCGCCTCGCGCGCCCAATGGTGCATGACCGAGGCCGGGCATACGACGAGCGCGGGCCCGCCGCCCGGATCCTGCTCGCAGACGAGCGCAAGCCAGGCGAGCGCCTGGATCGTCTTTCCGAGCCCCATGTCATCTGCGAGCACGGCCCCGAGCCCGATGGACGCGGTCCAGGCGAGGAAGTCGAGCCCTTCGTGCTGGTAGGGCCTGAGCTGCGCGGTGAGCCCCGCGGGCAGATCGACGCGCGGCAAGCCCCTGAACGCGGCGAGCCGCTCGCGTAGCGCGCGCACGGCCTCCAGGTCGGCCGTGGAGGCGCCGAACGTCTCCAGCGCGTCGAGGCTCGCGGGATCGGCCTGGGCGAGCTGCCAGAGCGGCACGCGCACCTGGCCCGCGCCGGCTTCCAGTCCCAGATCGGCCAGCCGCCGCGAGGCGTCCTCGAACTCCTCCAGGTCGGCGCGGCGGATCCATCCCGACGACAGCTTCACGAACGGCGCGCGGCTCGCGCGCAGCAGCGCGAGGTCTTCGTCACGGAGCGAGAGCCCCTCCGCCTGCCACTCCGCGGACACCGTGAACCAGTCCATGCCGCTCGAGGCGACGCGGATCCTGGGGGCGGCGTGCCGCGTGTGAAAGAGCCCTCCCGCGCCGGCGTCGGCGTACCAGCGGATCCCCTGCGGCCTGGCGTCCCACGCGTCGGCGAGCGACTCCAGCACGTGCGGCGTGAGGCGCAGCCACCAGCCGCTCGGCGCGCCGAGCGGCACGCGCGGCCCGCGCTTCCGCTTCCCCGAGAGATCCCCCTGCGGCAGCGACTCCACCCACTCGACGATGGGCGCCACGTGCTCGGGATCGGGGAGCTCGAACCACGGCCGCTCGGGAGCGCCTTCGGCATCGGTTGCGGATTCGGCGGCGGCGGCGGGCTCGATCGCGACGGGCGCTTCCGCGTCGGGGGCACCGTCGGCATCGGGAGTCGCCGAGCGCTCGTCCCACCCCTCGGCTGCCTCGGCGGGGGGCTCGGGCTGCGCGTCTCCCTCACGCGCCGGATCACCCACCGACTCGAGGCCGCCGCTCACGCGGTCGCCGGCGTCGAGCCGCATCCAGCCGAGCGCGGGCCGGTACTCGAACACCGCGCCCTCTGGCGCGAGCGCCCCCGGGGCCCAGCCCGAAGCGCGCGCCGCCGCGAACACGCGCACGCGCAGCCAGTCTTCGGCCGCCAGCTCGAAGCATGCGATCACGTCCACGTCGTGCACGCGCGTGAGCCGCCGGAGCGCGGAGCGCACCACGGGGAACGAGCGTGAGAGCTTCTCCAGCACGGCGCCGTCGCTCTGCTGGAGCGCGAGCCCGCCCTCCTGGAGCAGCTTGACCACGTCGCGTGGCGGCTCGTCCACGATGCGGACGAAGCGTCCGCCCGCGAGCGCCACGTGCGTGCGGCCGCCGGAGGCGAGGCCCAGCGGCGAGAGGAGCACGGCCTCCGAGAGCGGACGCGTCGAGCCATCGGGCCACTCGAGCGACAGCTCGAGCCGCGGCGGCTCGACGCTCGAATCGCAGACCGGCACCACGCGCACCTCTTCGGTGTGCAGGCTCGCTCGCGCGCCCGGGCTCACGCCGGCGCGCTCCGCAAGCGCCTGCGGCAGCCCGGGGCTCCATGTGAAGTGCGGCGACTCGGGCACGCGATCGAGCAGCGCCTGCATGCGCTCGCTCGAGAGCTCGATCCGCGTGCCGCCGGGCAGCGATCCGCGCCCGGAGGCGTCCGGCCCCACGAACTCGGGAGAGGTGAGCGCGCGCAGGAGCCGCGCCTCGGGCGGCGCGAGCAGCAGGGGCTGGCGCTTGAGCTCGCCGGAGAGTTGCTCGAGCTGCCGCCGCGTGCGCGGCGCGTCATCGAGGCCCGCTCCGGTGACGCGCACCTCGAGCGTCAGCAGCGCGCCGAGCGTCCCGGGCTCCAGGTCGAGCACGGCGCGCAGCCGGCGCGGCGCGGCCTGTCCGCGATCGGCCCATTGCGCGAGCGCTTCCACGGCGTGCTCGTGTCGCGAGGCATCGAGGCGAGCGCCGGGGCCCTGCGGCGGATCGCCCGACTCCCGCCCCGCCGGCTCCGCGGCCAGCGCCGGCGACGCGAGCTTCGACCAGCGCGCGTGGTCCCAGCGGCCGGCGCGGCGTGCCGCCGCGAGCAGCAGCAGGCCGAGCGCGAACGCGTGCTCGCATGCGCGCGCGGCGGCGCACGAGCAGAGGCTCTGCGCCCCTTCTTCGCTCCACGCCCAGCGCGTCACGTAATGGTGGTCGTCGCTGACGTTCGCGCGCACGCCGCGCGCGTCCGCCCCCACGCCGCTCACGTTCTCGGGTTCTGCGAGCGCGCGGCCTCGATGCTGGCGCTCGGTCTGTATTTTCGCGAGCGCCTCGAACAGGCCGTCGAGTGCAGCGTGCGGCAGCCCGCGAGCCAGCGAGACGAGTGTCGGGTCCATCCCCCGAGCATCCGCTGGGTCGGCGCGCCGGCGCAAGTAGAGGTGGGCAGGAGGCCTCGCAACAACGTCGGGACATGGGTGCGCGGCCGGGCGATGACCCGGCCGGACGCTTCGCCGGCGTGTTACCGTCCGCGCATCGCCACCACGGAGGCCCCTTGCCCGCCGACCTCTATCCCGTCCCGCCCGCGCTGCGCGAGCACGCGCACCTGCGCTCGCTCGAGGAGTACCGCAAGCTCCATCGCCGGTCGCTCGAGGACCCGCACGGCTTCTGGGCCGAGCAGGCGCGCGCGCTCGACTGGTTCCATCCCTGGCACACGGTGCTCGACGCCGACTTCGAGCAGGTGGACTTCAGCTGGTTCCTGGGCGGGCGGTTGAACGCCTGCGTCAATTGCGTGGACCGTCACCTGGAGAAGCACGGCGAGCGCACGGCGATCATCTGGGCGGGCGACGAGCCGGGGACGTACCGCAAGGTGTCGTACCGCGACTTGAAGCACGAGGTCTGCCGGCTCGCGAACGTGCTGATCGCCCACGGCGTCAAGCAGGGCGACCGCGTCTGCATCTACATGCCGATGATCCCGGAGACCGCGTACGCCATGCTGGCGTGCGCGCGGATCGGCGCGGTGCACTCGGTGGTGTTCGGCGGCTTCTCCGCGGACTCGCTCCGTGACCGCATCATCGACGCCGGCTGCAAGGTGCTGATCACCGCGAACGAGGGGATGCGGGGCGGCAAGGCGATCCCCTTGAAGGCCATCGCCGACCAGGCCATCGAAGGGCTGTCGATGGTGACCACGGTGCTGGTGGCGAGGCGCACGGCCCGCGACGTGCCCATGCGCGCGTCGCGCGACCTCTGGCTGGACGAGGAGATGAGCCACCAGCGCAGCACGTGCACGGCGGCGTGGATGGACGCCGAGGACCCGCTGTTCATCCTCTACACGTCGGGGAGCACCGGGAAGCCGAAGGGCGTTCTGCACACGACGGGCGGCTACCTCCTGTACGCGGCCATGACCCACCGGCTCGTGTTCGACTACCACGACGGCGACATCTACTGCTGCGCGGCCGACGTGGGCTGGATCACGGGGCACAGCTACATCGTCTATGGCCCGCTCGCGAACGGCGCCACCACGGTGATGTTCGAGTCCGTTCCGGTCTACCCGGATCCGGGGCGCTACTGGCGCATGGTGGACGACCTCGGCATCCACATCTTCTACACCGCGCCCACGGCCCTGCGCGCCATCGCCCAGGCCGGCGACGAGCCGGTGAAGCGCTACTCGCGGAAGAGCCTGCGCGTGCTGGGCACGGTCGGCGAGCCGATCAACCCGGAGATCTGGCGCTGGTATCACGACGTCGTGGGCGACGGACGGTGCGCGGTGGTGGACACGTGGTGGCAGACCGAGACCGGCGGCATCCTGATCTCGCCGCTGCCCGGGGCCACGCCAACGAAGCCCGGCTCGGCGACGCTGCCGCTGTTCGGGGTGGATCCGGTCGTGCTCGATCCCGAAACGGGCCGGCTGCTCGAGGGAAACGGCGTCTCGGGCGCGCTTTGTATCGCCTCGACGTGGCCCGGGCAGGCGCGCACGGTGTGGGGCGACCACCAGCGCTTCAAGGACACGTACTTCGGCCGGTATCCGGGCTACTACTTCACCGGGGACGGCTGCCGGCGCGACGAGGACGGCTACTACTGGATCACGGGCCGCATCGACGACGTCCTGAACGTCGCCGGCCACCGGCTGGGCACCGCCGAGGTGGAGAGCGCGCTGGTGGCACACGAGGCGGTGGCCGAGGCCGCGGTCGTCGGCTTTCCCCACGCCATCAAGGGCCAGGGGATCTACGCCTACGTCCTGGTCACGGCGGACTGGGCTCAGCGCGCGACGCCCGAGCTGGAGGGCTCGCTCAAGGAGCAGGTGCGCCGGGTGATCGGCGGCTTCGCCGCGCCGGACGTGGTGCACGTCGTGCCCGGGCTCCCCAAGACGCGGAGCGGGAAGATCATGCGCCGCATCCTCCGCAAGATCGCCGCCGGGGAGTACGACGGCCTCGGCGACGTGACCACGCTCGCGGAGCCCGAGGTGGTGGAGAAGCTCATCGCGCAGCATCGCGATCGCGCGTCCGCCGCGCGCTGACCACTCGACACCGCCGAGGCGTCCCCCCGTGCTCGCGCGACCCGGGCGCGGTGCGGGCTGGGGCATCCCGCCCGAGATCGTGCGAGACGCGCGGTCCGCGAATATCGATCAAGACCATGTCAGCGAATACCATTGATGCGCCCGGAACCGATTCATACACTCGTCTCGTGCTGAACTTCTGATCCCACCTGCCGCGACCCTTGCCGCGCGATCTGCCCGCGTGGTGCGGCGGGCTCCGAAACCAGCCTCGAAAACCTTGTGTGCGCCGACCCCGGCGCGGCCTCGACGTGCCCGGCGATTCCGGCCTGGCGCGGACGTCGGCCCGCACTTGGGCCTGCGCGGCGGCAGCCTGCGCCGGGACTCTCTCCCCGGGGCACTGTCGCGGTCACTGGCTGTCCTTGGCGGAGGAACCCCACGTGAAGCGATTCTACGCTGCCCTGCTCGCACTCCCGATCGCCGTCGCGATCTCCAGCGCCCCCGCGGGCGCCGCGCTGCGCGCCCCGCAACTCGGTTTCGGGAGCCCGGCGCTGCAGAACCACCTGGACTCGCAGGGCGAGTCCATCAACGTCCTCACCGACCAGCAGGACGCGCTGGAGTGGGGCACGACCGTCTCCGGCAACTCCACGCTCACGATCCAGTTCGACGTCGCCGGCAACATCAGCGGCTGCGAGCTCGGCATCGCGAAGCTCGACGCCACGGGGAAGATCGTCACCGGGCTCGTTCCGGTGTTCCCTGCGACGGCCGGCAACGGCTGCTTCGCGGTGGCGTCGTTCCGGCCGGGCGACCTCGTGGTCGTGAACCTGTTCAACCCGCTGGCGCAGCTCGCCGACACGAAGAGCTTCACCGGCGTGAACAAGGCGCGATTCGCCTACTACATCAAGTGGAATGGGAACACGTACTACAGCCACGACGGGTTCAACTCCGACGGAATGGTGCACGCGCTGACGTTCGCCGGCAATGGCCAGAACACCGGCTGCTGGTGGCAGTGCTGGGAGGAGTCCGAGCTCACCGATTACGCGCAGGCGGACTTCAACGACGCGGTCGTGTTCATGGAGTCGCTGAACCCGACGCCGGTGAGCCACATGACGTGGGGCAGGGTGAAGGCGCGCTTCCGCTGATCGAGTGATCCGCACGGGGCTGCCACCCCGCACAGCGAGCCATAGAACAAGCGCCCGGGTCCGCCGCCCGGGCGCCCCTGTTTTCGCCCCACCCGGCGCCACGCGCCGGCGGCGGAACGGCGGTAGACTGCGGGCAATGCCGCGTTTCATCTCCCTCGAGTCGGGCCGCATCGCAGCGCTCGCGTGACCAGCCCCCCCGGCCAGGCGCCGGCACGCCGGCTCGGCCCGTACCAGATCGTCGGCCAGCTCGGCGCGGGCGGCATGGGCGAGGTTTGGCTCGCGCGCGACACGCGGCTCGAGCGCGAGGTCGCGCTCAAGGTGCTGCCGGCGCAGCTCTCCGTGAGCCCGGAAGCGCTCGCCGGCTTTCGCAACGAGGCGCTGGCCCTCGCCTCGCTCAACCACCCGAACATCGCCACCATCCACGGGTTCGAGGAGATCCCCGGCGGCCCGATGGTGCTGGTGCTGGAGCGCGTCGAGGGCGAGTCGCTGGCCTCGCGCCTCGCACGCGCGCCGCTGGCGGTGGACGAGGCGCTGCAGATTGCCGCCCAGATCGCATACGCGCTCGAGGTGGCGCACGAGCGCGGCGTGGTGCACCGCGACCTGAAGCCCGGGAACGTCATGCTCGGGCCGCGGGGCCTGGTGAAGGTGCTCGACTTCGGGCTCGCCAAGCGCACGCACGGCCTCGTCCAAGCGCCGGCAGACGGGCAGGCTTCGCCGGCGGGCCCGCCGGCCCAGGGCTCGGGGAGCGCACCCGCCCAAGGGCCCGCGACCGTGTCGGGCCCGGTCGCGGGCACGCCGGGCTACATGAGCCCCGAGCAGGTGCTGGCCGGCACGCAGGATCAGCGCACGGACGTGTTCGCGTTCGGCTGCGTGCTCTACGAGTTGCTGAGCGGCCGGCGCGCGTTCCCCGCGGACGATCCGTACGTGGCCATGGCGCAGGTGCTCAACGACACGCCCGATCCGGCGGCGCTCCCCGAGCGCACGCCGGGCGCGATTCGCGCGCTGCTCGAGCGCTGCCTCGCCAAAGATCCCGAGGCCCGGCCCGCCGCGATGCGGGAGCTGCGGATCCAGCTCGAGGAATCGCTGGGCATCCGCCGCGCCTCGGCGCTGCGCGAGGGCGGCGCGGTCGCGACGCCGCACAACCTGCCCGCGCCGGCCACGAGCTTCGTGGGCCGCGCCGAGACGCTCGCGGCGTGCACGCGCTCGCTCGGCGAGACGCGGCTCCTCACGCTCACCGCGATCGGCGGCGCGGGCAAGACGCGGCTCGCCCTGATGCTCGCGGAATCCCAGCTCGACACGTTCCGCGACGGCGTCTGGTTCGTGGACGTGGCCCCTCTCACCGAGCCGGCGCGTCTGGTCGAGTCGCTCGCGGCGGCGCTCGACGTGCGCGACGAGCCGGGACGCACGCTGCTGGACGGCGTGCTGGCGCGGCTCGCGGCCCGGCGCGCGCTGGTGCTGCTCGACAACGCGGAGGCGCAGAGCGAGGCGTGCGCGGAGCTGGCTTCCCACCTGCTGCGCGCCTGCCCGCAGGTGAAGCTCGTGGTCACACACCGCGCGTCGCTGGGCGTCGAGGGCGAGACGCTGTTCTCGGTGCCGCCGCTGTCCGTGCCCGATGCGGGCGTGCGCGACGCGGGCGCGGCCGCGGTCAGCGAGGCGGTACGGCTCTTCTGCGAGCGCGCCCGGGCCGCGTCGCCCGCATTCGAGCTGACCGACGCGAGCGCCGCCACGGTGGCCGAGATCTGCCGGCGGCTGGACGGCATCCCGCTCGCGCTCGAGCTGGCCGCCACGCGCGTGCGCCTGCTGGGCGTGGAGCAGATCCGCGCCCGGCTCGGGGACCGGTTCAAGCTGCTCACGCGCTCTGCCTCGGGCCCACCGTCCCGCCAGCAGACGGTACTGGCCGTGATCCAGTGGAGCTGGGATCACCTGCTCGAGCCCGAGCAGGATCTGCTCCGCCGGCTGGCCGTGTTCACGGGCGGCTGGACGCTGGAGCGCGCCACGGCGGTCTGCGCCGATGGCGGCGACGAGTTCGAGGTGCTGGACCTGCTCACGCGTCTGGTCGAGCGCTCGCTCGTGGTCGTCCAGCACGGCCTGGACCACGGCACGCGCTACCGGTTCCTGGAGAGCGTGTGGCGATTCGCGCTGGACCAGCTCGAGGGTCATCTCGAGCACGAGCCGCTGCGCGAGCGTCATCTCACCGTCTACCTGGCCCTGGCGGAGCACTCCGAGACGGCGATGAGCGGCCCCGGTCTCCCGGCTGCGCTCAGGGAGTTGACCGCGGAGGAGGACAACCTGCTGGCGGCGTTCGCGTGGTGCGCGCGGGCCGATTCGGGGGCGGAACAGGGGCTCCGGCTGGCGGCGTCGGCGCAGCGGTTCTGGATGGTGAGCGGACGCTACGCCCTGGGGCTGCGCCTCCAGGCGGAGGCGCTGGCGCGCGACACCCAGCGCCGGCCGAGCCCGATCCGCGCCCGCGTGCTCGCTCGCGCGGCCGGCTTCGCGCTGGCGATGGGCGACTACGAGAAAGCGCGGCCCTACCTCGAGGAGAGCCTCGCCGTCTGCCGCGCGACCGGGGACGAAAAGGGCATCGCCCGCGCGCTCGCCGGCCTCGGCGTCGTGGCCATGTACCAGTCGCGACTCGAGGAGGGCATCGCGATCGGCGAGGAGAGCCTCGCCGCCTACCAGCAGATTGGAGAGAAGCGCGGCGTCGCCATGGCGCTCCACAACCTGGCCTCGATCGAGTGGGCACTCCACCGCGGCGACCTGGGTCGCGCCCGGTTCGAGACCGCGCTCGGCATGCTGCGCGAGGTGGGCGATGCCGTGACCGAAGTGTTGTGCCTGGCGGCGCTGGCCTCGACGCTGGTGCGTCTGGGAGAGAAGGACCTGGCCGCGATGCGGCTGCGCGAGGCGCTGGCTCTGGCCACCAGCATGGACATGCCGCGCGAGGCGGTGGCCGTGCTCGAGAGCATGGCGGAGTGGCTCATGGCCACGGGAAACCCCGCGGATTCGGCGCGGATGCTGGCGGCCGCCGGCAGCGCCCGCGCCGGTCTCGCCTGGCCGTATCTGCCGCTGGAGGCAAAGGCGGTGGCGTCGCTCTCGGAGCGGGTGACCGAGTCACTGGGCCCAGCCGAGCGCGCCCGGCAGGAGGCACTCGGGGCGGGTCTGCAACTGGCCCATGCGCTGGCGGAGGCCATAGCGCTGGCGAATCGGATTCAGTAGGGCTCAACTCCTTGCGCCTCCATCGGATGGACACCGGCGAATGAGGGCCTGTTGCGAGACACGAATTGCAATTTCCATTTGTGGCCCCCTGCCCATGCCCCCTAGACTCTCGTCGCGCTGTCCGCTTCAGGCCGTTCCCCCGCGCGATCCCGTACCCCCCCTGCCGGCGCGGCGGAGCCCGAACAGCGCGTCTTCCGCATCTGCTCCATTCCCTCCACGGACGGTCAT
>Ga0066710_100007205_pt1 | contig 10579 bp, 7 predicted proteins | sample GraSoiAngelo_159_FD_79666 | JGI IMG/M metagenome (GOLD analysis project Ga0066710, IMG submission 79666) | Grasslands soil microbial communities from the Angelo Coastal Reserve, California, USA - 14_1009_16_40cm | ecosystem: Environmental > Terrestrial > Soil > Grasslands | place: USA...
GCCAGCCAGCGGACCGGCGCGGCCACCTCGCTCGACACGCCCGGCCACCGGGCCACCAGCGGCGCCGCGGTCATGATCGCCGCGCCCAGGACGAGCGCCAGGACGAAGGTCGCCGTGAACGCGCCGCTCAGGCCGGTCGTCAGGTCGAGGTCGCGACGCTGGATCAGCGCGGCCCCAAGCCCGAGCTCGCTGAACCGGACGCCGAGCGTGATCACGAAGATGAGGATCGCGTAGAGGCCGAAGACCTCCGGCGTCAGCAGCCGGGCGAGCGCGATGCCGCCGGCGGCCGTGACGACCACGCTCACCACCTTCTGGGCGCCGAGGAGCAAGAAGCTTCGGAGCGTCCGGCCTCTGAGCCCCGGGGAGCTCGAGGGAGTGGTCATCGACCTCCGTGCTCGCGCACGTAGGCGGCGACGACGCTCCGCCACGTGCGCTGCGACGTCAAGACGAGCTCCACCAGCTCGCGGACTGCTCCGTGTCCACCCTGCGCGCGCGTCACGTGGTGCGCGGCCGCCTTCACCGCCGCCGGCGCGTCGGCGACCGCGACCGCGAGCCCGACGATCTGCATCGCCGGGATATCGATCAAGTCGTCGCCGATGAAGGCGACCGCCTCGGCCGGCACGTTGTGCTCGGCGCGGAGCGCCTCGACGACCTCGCCCTTGCGGCGGGCCCCGAGGACGACCGAGTCGACGCCGAGCTTGGCGCCGCGCGCCTTCGCGATCGGGCTCGACTCCCCGGTGACCATCGCGGTCCTGATCCCCGCCCGCTTGGCCAGGGCGATGGCGAGCCCGTCGTGCGTGTTGAACGCCTTCAGCTCGTCGCCGCGCTCGGAGAGGATCATCCGGCCGTCGGTGAGCACGCCGTCCACGTCCATGACGAGGAGCCGGACCTTGCGGGCCCGCGCCACGACGGCGCGCGTCGGCATCACGCGAAGCGCCGGGTCAGGCGCGCGGCCGGCGCGGGCTCGACCGCCGCCGTCTCCGCCTGGGCCAGGCCGGGCAGCGCGACCACGATGGCGGCGAAGAACCAGAACGGCTCCATGATGCGCACGATGATGAACGTGTTGGCGCCGAGCGCGTGGCCGAGCAGGCCGACGGTGCCGGCGACGAACCCGAGCGCGAGCCCGCGCTCCTCGGGAACGGTCAGGGCCCGGTACGAGGTGACGCCGGCCTTCAGGACCGCCCAGACGAGCGCCAGGAACGTCGCGAGCCCCACGATGCCCGTCTCGACGAGCGTCCGGGCGAATTGCTGATCCATGAACGCGAAGCCGGTGACGCCGTACCCGAAGATCGGGCGATGGGTGAAGCCTTCGAAGGCCTGCTTCACGCTGATGAGCCGCGCCGAGGTGGACGGATCGAGGCCGACGGCGCCGACTCGCACCGTCGGCTGCCCGCGCTCGGGCTCGAACGTGTAGTGCACGCGTTTCATCACCGAGTCGGGAAAGAGCGTCATGACAGCCGGCGAGGCGACGAGCGCGGCGATGAGCCCGCCGATCATCAGGCGACGCCGACTCGAGAGCACGGCCATCGTCGCCACCGCCGGGATCGCGCCCACGTAGGACGTCCGCGAGAGCGTGAACATGAAGGGGATCGACATCATCCCGGCCAGCCCCAGGTAGATCGCGCGCGTCCGGAGCCGCGTCGTCTCGAGCGCGATGCCGCCGGCCACCGCGATGAGCAGCAGGAGATAGCCGCCGAACGTGTTGGGCTCGCCTGCCTTGCCCTCGAACGGCGCCGACACGCGCTGGCCGCTCGGAATCTGCGTCAGTCCGATCAGGCTGACGATGACCGCGGTCAGGAACGCCGCGGTGACGAGGCGCCACGCCTGCCGGCGGTCGACCAGGTTGTTGACGACCATGTAGTAGACGATGAAGTACTCGATGTACTTCAGGACGTAGAACACGCCGCCGTAGCCGGCGACCGTTCCGGTCATGTAGCCGATCAACGTCGCGATCGCGGTCGCCGCCACGTACGCGAGGATCGGGCGGTTGAGCGGAGTCTTGAGTGTGAGTCCAAGCTCCTTGTTCACGGCGGTCTTGGCGAGCCAGCTGAATGCGACGACGAGCAGGAGCAGATCTTCGCTCCGAATGACGATGCGTCGGCCCTCGGCGACCGCCCCGCCGCTCCCGAGCTGCGGCGAGAGCAGCATGGAGAAGATCACGAGGTAGAGGCCGAACTCGATCCGCACGAAGACGATGAGAAAGACAGCCAGCGCGGCGGCCAGGACGAGGGGCGAATCCACGCGGCTACTTCACTCGCACGACCTGGTTGCCCAGGCCGAGGCGCATCAGCTCCTGACCTTTCGCCTGCGCTTCCCCTGACGTGGCGAAGTTGCCGTGACGGAGGGCGAACACCACCGCCTCGCCCGGCTGGGCGGCCACACGCACGTGATGGCCGCTCGCGCGCAGCCGCTCGGCCGTCTGGACGGCGCCGCGCAACGGGAGGGGCAATCCCACCTGCACGCTCAGCGGCTCCCGCTCGCCAACCACGAACGCCTCGGCGAATCCTTGCTGGCGCAGCGAGGCGACGAGCGCCTGCGCGTCGCGCGCACTCGGGATCTTCTCGATGAGCACCGCGTAGAGGGAGGCTCCGGTCTGCTGGCGGAAGCGCACCGTCGGGTAGCCGGCCTCGTTCAGCTGGCGCTCGACGCGCTCCGCCTCGGCCGCGGTCATGAACGGGCCGAACTCGATCGCGAAGCGCGCCGCCGCCGCGGGAGGGCCGGGCTGGGGAGGCGCCGGCCTGCTCGGCGCCGCCGAGGCGATCGGAGCGGGCCGCTCGACCGGCGCGGGCAGCGCCGCGGCCGGGGGCGCCGCGGCCGGGCCCAGGCTCATCACCGGCGCGGGCGACTCAAGCACCGGCTTCACCGCCGGAGCGGATGGCGGCGTGACAGGGCGCGGGGTCGCGAGCGCCGGAGCCGGCGTCGCGGCCGGCGCCTCGAGGCGCTGGCGCAGGATCTCTTTGGCCCGCTGCGTTCCGCCGAACCAGCCCAGCCGCCACCCGGTCAGCCCGCCGAGCGCCGCGAGGAGCGCCAGCACGATCGCTCCCATCCAGAGACGCCTGGATTTCGACGAGCCCGTCGGCGCGTCGAGCACAAACGGCTCGGCCGGCGGAGCCGCCTCGCTGGCGAAGGGCGAGCCGATCATGTCGATCGTCGCGCGACCGTCGGGGTCGGCGGCGACGGCCTCGGCGCGGGCCTCACGGTGGAAGAGATTGCGCACGAAGCCGCGCACGCGCTCGAGGCGGTCCTTGCGGGGATCGACGACCGTCTCTTCGCCGTAGTAGTGCGTGTAGTACTGCGTGTAGGCGTAGCCCGCGATCTCGGTCTTCACGTCGTTCAGGACGACGCCCCAGACCTTGCCACCGACGTTCTCGACGTGCACTTTCGCGCGCTTGAGCACGAGCCGTCCGACCTTGCCCGCTTGATAGACGAGGACCACGCCGTCGGCCTGCGAGGCGACGATCGCCGAGTCGGTGACGGGCAGAATCGGCGGCGTGTCGACGAGGATCACGTCGTACACGTCCCGCACGGAGTGCAGGAAGCCCGACATCGCCGGCGTCGAGAGGAGTTCCGACGGGTTGGCGGGCACCGGGCCGGCCTCGATGATGTGGAGGTTGTCGAGGCCGGGGGCGGCCATGATGTCCTCCATCTCGAACCGCCCCATGAGGATGTCCGCGACCGTCCGGATGCAGTCGCGCCACTGCGCGCTCCCGACGAGGATGTTGGACAGGCCCGGCTCGCGCTCGATCCCGAAGAAGCGGTGGATGGACGGGCGCCGCATGTTCGCGCCGATGAGCAGGGTCTTCTGGCCGCTCTGGGCCATCGTCAGGGCGAGGTTCACGATCGTCGTCGTCTTGCCTTCTTGCAAGGTCGGGCTCGACACGACGAGAACCTTGCCGGAGCGCTCCATGCGCGCGAACTGGATGTTGGTGCGGAGCGTGCGGTACGCCTCGGCCACCGGCGACTTCGGGTCGAAATGCGTGATCAGGAGCGAGTGGCTCAGCAGCGCCTCGGGATCGATCTGGGCCAGCGCCGGACGGCGCTCGAGAATCCGCTGCACGGTCTCGCGGGAGTCGATGTGCGGCACCACACCGAGCACGGGCACGCCGAGGTAGGCCTCGACGTCCTCGATGGTCCCGATCGAGGTGTCGAGCGTCTCGCGCACGAACGCGAGCACGAGCCCGAGCGCCAACCCCAGCACCGCGCCGACCAGCATCGTGTTCGCCGTCTCGCCGCCGATCGGCGCGTCTGGCTCCGTCGCCGGCCGGACGATCGAGACCTCCTCGATCTGCTCCGCCTCCTTGATGAGCGCCTCCTGGTGCTTGGTCTTCAGGAGCGCCAGCAGGTCGTCGTTGGTCTTGGCCTCGCGCTGCAGGCGCTGCAACGAGAGCTCGAGGGTCGGGAGCTCCCGATTCTTCTGCTGCAGCTCGCCGATCTGCCGATTCAGGAACTCCTCGCGGTTGCGGAGCATCGCGGTCTGCGCCGACACTTCGCGGCGCATCTCGGCGCGTATCTCACGGATCCGGTCGTCGATGGCCTGCAGGCGCGGGTGCCGGTCGGTGACCTCGAGTGAAAGATTGTTCCGCTCGAGCTGGAGATCCGAGAGCGTCGACTGGAGCTTGTGCATCGCCGGATTGGAGGTCTCGATGAAGATGCGGTCGGTGGGCGCGGCCGCGTCGAGCCCGGCCAGGCGCTGCTGGATCGCCTCGAGCTCGATCCGCTGCTGGCGCGCCTTCTCGATGTCGCCGCGGACCTGGGTGAACACCGACATCAGCACCGACGACTCGGCGCCGGGCGCGACGATCCGGTTCGCCTCGCGGAACGCCCAGATCTCCGCCTCCGTGCGGCGCGAGCGCGCCTCGACGTCCTTCAGCTGGCTCTCGATGAATCGCCGCGCCTCGCTGACGCGCGAGTTCCGCAGGGATTTGTTGTAGTCGCGATACGACTCGGCGGTGGCGTTCGCGAGGTCTTGCGCCTCGCGCGGCTTCGTCGAGGTCGCCGTGATCTCGAGGATACTGGTGTTCGGCACGCGGGCCACTCTGAGCTTGGCGTTGATGGAGTCGAGCGCGCCCCAGTAGCCCTTCGCCTCGCGCGCGGCCGCTCCCGTCGGCGTCTCCTTCAGGTACCCCAACCGCTTGGCGACGTCCTCGAGGATCGGGTAGCTCTTGATGATCGTGACCTGGGTCTCGATCGAATCGGCGCTCGAGTACGAGAGGACCTCCACCAGGAGCCCCGACAGCTGGGTCGACTGCTCGAACTTGACGGCGGTGGTCGCCTGGTAGACCGGAACCTTTTGGCGCACGAACCCGAAGCTCAGGAGCGCGACCAGCACCGTCGAGGCGATGATGATCATGCGCCGACGCCGCACGATCAGCCAGTAGTCGCGGAGATTCATCTCGTACTGCGCCACTAGCGGATCCTCATCGCGCGCCCTCCGCGACGGCGCCCGTGATGTAGAGGAACGGCGCGTCCGCGAGGTCGGTGGTCTTGGGCGACACCAGGCGTTGCCCCTTGCCGTCGGCGACGATCTCGACGCGCGGCCGCAGCGGGTGATGGCGATTCACCGCGGTCACGCGGCCGACCTCGCCGGTGTTCAGACGCACGAGCGTGCCGGGCGGAAAGACAGAGATCTCGGAGAGCAGCGCTTTGACGAGCTGCGACGGGAACGCCTCGTGCTTCGAGCGCACGATCTCGCGGATCGCCTCGTGCGGTCTGAGACGCGGCCGCGGCGGCGGCGGCATCGTGAGGCCCGTGTAGGTGTCGACCAGGCCGAGGACCTTCGCCTCCTGGCTCACACCGGTGCCGTGCAGACCTTGCGGGAAGCCCTGCCCCTGCTCGCGCTCGTGATGCTGGAGCACGGCCTCGACGAGCCCCTCGCGCGGCGGCGACCAGCGGCGGATCAGCTCGACCGACAAGCGGGGGTGCGAGCGGTAGACCGTCTGCTCTTCGGGCGAGAGCGCGTCGAGGCGGCGCAAGAGGCTCTCGGGCACCTGCCAGAGCCCGACGTCGATCAGGCTCCCGGCGATGCCGAGCTGCACCTGACGCGGGCGGTCGTAGCCGACACTCGCGCCGATCGTCATCGCGAGCACGGCGACGCGCGACTGGTGGAACGCCAGGTAGTCGACGCCCGCGAGCGCCGCGGTGCCGTTGGCGATCCAGAAGAGCTCGTTCGACCGCTCCAGCACGACCGCGACGCGCTCGATAATGCCCTGGAGCTCGGACCACGGAAACTCGTCGCCGGTGCGGATCAGCTCGCGGACGCGCGCGAGGAACAGCTGAAGCTCGGCGAAGAGCGGCTCGGCGCTCTCCGACGGCGCGCCGGGCTCGATCGGCAAGGCGTCGAGGCTCGCCGCCGGATCGACAGCCCGGGGCCCCTCGACGGGCGACGGCGGCGCGGGCCGCGGCGCCTCGGCGACCGGGCGGGGTCGCGGCGGAGACGGCGTGGGCGGCGGGGGTGACGGCGCAGCGGGCGCCGGCGCGTCCCTGGCGGTATCCGCGGGCTTCTCGCGGACGATCCCGCGCACGACGTCGCTCATGCGGACCATCAGGACACCCCGACCATGTCCTTGATCACCTCGGCGACGATCTTGTCCCCGATCTCCTTCACACGCTTGGAGTAGCCGACGAGCAGGGCGACGTCGCACAGGTTGTTGATCTCGCGCGGCGTCCCCCGCGTGAAATCGAAGATGAGCTTGACCGCGTCTTCGGTGAAGAGCCGGTTCGGCCGGCCGGCCATCCGCAGCCGATGCGCGATGTAGCTGGCGGTGTGCTGGTCGTCGAGCGTGTTGAGGTGGTACCGAAGGCTGATCCGCTGGTCGAGGTGCTTGAGGCGCCGCACCTTCACGCCGAGCTCGGGCGAGCCGACGAGCAGGAGCGTCATCAGAAACCGGTCGTCGGTCTGGAAGTTCATCAAGAGTCGCAGCTCCTCGAAGACCGAATCGTCCTCGATGAGCTGCGCTTCGTCGACGATGACGACGCTGTCACGCCCGGCCTGGTAGTTCCGGAAGAAGAGGTCGTTGAGAAGGTGCAGCAGCTCGGGCTTGCGCGTCTCCTGCGTCTCGACCCCCAGCTGGTAGAGCACCTCGCGCAAAAAATCGACCGGCGTCCAGCTCGGATTGGTGAGAAGGCCGATCTCGTAGCGCTCGGCCTCGAGGCGCTGGATGAGCGCGCGCGACAAGGTCGTCTTGCCGCAGCCGTACTCCCCGGTGAGCATCCCGCAGCCCTTGCGGTGGCGCACCGTGTAGACCAGGCGGACCAGCGCCTCCTCGTGCTCGGGCGATAGGTAGAAAAACTTCGGGTTCGGGGAGTTGTCGAAGGGCGGCTCGCTCAGCTCCCAGTACGATTCGTACACGGGTCAGTTGCCGCTGCCGGTCTGGCCGTTGAAGATGAAGTAGAGACCGGTGTACGCGGTGACCAGGCTGGCGATCGCCGTCAGGATCGTGACGTAGTCCTGCCACCACTTGACCGCGACCTCGGGCACCGTCACCACGGCGCCGGGCTCGAGCGGCGGCGCGTCGGCCATCGCGTACGTTTTTCCGTTGCGGAAGGTCACGAGCGTGTTCATGAGCCGGGCCCGGTTCGTGGGCCCGCCGGCGAGCGCGACGTACTCACGCGGCGTCAGGTCGGGCCGGAAGTCGTGGGCGCCCGGCGTCTTGACCTCACCGAGAATGAAGATCCGGTCCTCGACGATCGGCAGCACGAACACGTCGCCGTTCTGGAGCACGATGTTCGGCGCGTCGTCCTTCTCGACCAGCATGCGGTAGAGGTCGATGGGGATCCGCTGCCGCGGGCCGGTGGTCCCGCTCCGCTCGACGAGCGCCAGGCGCAGGTCGGCGTAGGCGGCAGCGCCGCCCGCCCGGTCGAGGACGTCACGCACGCGCTCGCCCTGCGCCAGCTCGAGGCGCTGGAGGATCGTCGACTTGCCGGCGACGGAGGCCTTGGTGCTCTCGGCGGTGCCGATGAACGCGCCGCGGACCTCGACGACGTCCTGCAGCGACGAGATCGCCGGCACGAAGATCGCGTCACCGGGTCGCAGCATGAGCTCCGTGGGCGGCGTCAGCGCCGAGCGCAGATCGAGCGGCATCGCTTCCTTGCGGTCGCCGGCGCCCACACGCGTCAGGCGGGCATCGCCGATCGCGGCCGTCTGGCTCAGGCCACCCACCAGCTCCAAGAGCTCGCGCAGGGACGGCGTCGGGCCGATCTCGTATTCGCCGGGCCGGCGCACCGCGCCGGAGAGCGTGACGGAACCCGAGCGCGGGGGCACGTGGATCCTGAGCCCCTCCTCGAGGAACGGATTCTGCGTGAGGTCGCCGCGCAGCTGGAAGGCGAGCAGGTCGATCGTGCGCGCGGCGCTCCGACGCGTCAGCACGATGTTCCGCATGCTCCCGCGAGGCGAGACGCCGCCGGCTTCGAGGATGACGTCGTACACGCGGCGGGTCGCCGTGGTCTGCAGGGTCCCCGGACGCTCCACGTCCCCCGACACCGTCACCTCGAACGTGCGCGGCGCCACGACCGTGATGGTCGCGTCGGCATACTTGAACACGTCGCGCGCGCGTTCGGACACTTTGCGATGCGCCTCGAGCAACGTCAGGCCCCCGACGGGGAGAGCCCCGAGCGGCGGCACATTGATCGCGCCCTCGAGATCGACGACCGCCTGCTGGCGGATCACCTCGAGCCGTCCTGCGATCTGGACGTCCAGAACGTCACCCGGAGCGAGTCGATAGTCCGGCCCGGGCGTGCCCCACCGTGGCGACGCCGACGCCAGTGGCGGGGTCGGTGCCGGTGCCGGGGTCGACCGCGGCGTCGGCCCAGGCGGCAGCGGGGGCGAAGTGCTCGGAATCTGAGCGAACCCCGGACTGGGCGCCAGTAGGGACACCACGATGAGCAGGCTGAGGCACCTGCGTAGACTACCGGGCTTCATTCGGTCGTCCACGACACCAAATGGAAATCAAAGTTATTGTCTCTTTTCGGAAACGGCGAGGTCAAGGAAATTGCATATGGATTGCAATAGTTTCCTTGACACTCAGGAGTCGGCCGGGTACGATCCGCTACGCTATACGGCGAGAGCGGAGACCTGAGGCGCGAGGCGTCCCCGATGGTACCTAGAAGCATCCGCATCGCCCTGGCCGCCTGTGCGCTTTTCGCCTTTCTCGGCGCAGGCTTCTGGATTCACGCGCTGTTCTTCACGCGGTCACCCCTGACCGCATCGTCGCCCGTGCAGGCGCCGAACGCGGCGGAAGCCCTCCAGTCGGCTTTCGTGAGCGTTGCCGAGCACGTTCGGCCCGCCGTCGTCCACATCAGCCCCGTCCAGGTCGCGAAGCGTCGCCGGCCGCCGATCGCCCCCGGTCCGTTCGCGGACGACCCGCTTCTAAAGGACTTTTTCGACCAGTTCTTCGGTCCGCGAGTCCCCGGACGGCGCGAAGAGTTCCACACGCCAGGGCTCGGCTCCGGCGTCATCTTCGACAAGCGCGGCTACGTCCTGACGAACAACCACGTCGTCCGGGGCGCCGACGGCGTGCTGCTGCGCCTGGCGTCGAAGCGCGAATATTCGGGACGCATCATCGGCGCCGACGTGACGACCGACCTGGCGGTGATCCAGTTCGAGCCCGACGCTCCGGTGGCGGTGGCGACGCTCGGAAACTCCGACACGCTGCGCGTCGGTGAATGGGCGATCGCGATCGGCAACCCCTTCGGGCTCGACAATACCGTCACGGTCGGCGTCGTCAGCGCAACCGGGCGGGCCGACGTCGGTATCGCCACGTACGAGAATTTCATCCAGACCGACGCGTCGATCAATCCGGGCAACTCCGGCGGCCCGCTCGTGAATCTGCGCGGTGAGGTCATCGGGATCAACACGGCCATCGTGGCGAGCGGCCAGGGCATCGGCTTCGCGATCCCCGCCAACATGGTCAAGCGCATCACGGGCCAGCTGATGGACCGCGGCAAGGTGACCCGCGGATGGATCGGGATCGCGATGGAGCCGCTCACGACCGAGCTGGCGCAGTCGTTCGGGCTACGCGAGGCGCGCGGCGCCGTCGTTGCGCGCGTGTACCCCGGCGGCCCCGCAGCGGCGGCCGGTCTCGAGAAGAACGACGTCGTCGTGACGTTCGAGGGCGTTCCGGTCGAGGACTACCGTCAGCTGCAGCGGCTCTCCTCGGACGCCGAGGTGGGCAAGACGGTCAAGCTCGAGATCGTGAGAAACCGAGAGCGCCGCACGATCGAGCTCCGCGTCGCCGAAGCCCCCGACCGTACGTCCCCGGACCGCCCCACCCCACCCCGCGACCAACTCCGCTAACCCCCAGCCCGCCCGCCGCGCTAACCGCGCCCAAACACCCCCAACGTCTACGATCCGAGGGCCGCGAGGCCCAGCACAAACGGGCCGGCGATCAGCAGCATCGGGCCGACTCGCAGTGCGCTGCGAACAAGAACAAGCCGGCCCCCACGAATCCACCGGCACGCAAACGGTAGCCTCGGGCGCCGAGACCCGGACCCGGGGAGTGCCTCGCGACCTGTGTAGGCAGCGTAGACAGGAGGCAACGCACGGGACTCCGTCGCCGCGCGAGTGGTAGCAGTCGGGGCGCGA
>Ga0066710_100007206_pt1 | contig 10578 bp, 7 predicted proteins | sample GraSoiAngelo_159_FD_79666 | JGI IMG/M metagenome (GOLD analysis project Ga0066710, IMG submission 79666) | Grasslands soil microbial communities from the Angelo Coastal Reserve, California, USA - 14_1009_16_40cm | ecosystem: Environmental > Terrestrial > Soil > Grasslands | place: USA...
GCGCTCGGCGCGCCTGTGCGGCCCTGCCCGCTCGGGCGGCGTGCGACATTCAGCGACCTCGGGGCGACAGTGGCGGAGTGGCTGGGGATTGCGTTCCGCGGCCGCGGGACGTCGTTCCTCGATCGAATGGTAGCGTCGTAGGATGGCCGCTGAGGAACGTCTGCTGGCCGATCCTCCCGGCGAAGAGCGGACTATCACGATCCTTCGCGAGCGGGCATTCGCCGCGATGGAGCGCGCATATGCGCCGTACTCGAGTTTTCGCGTGGGCGCGGCCCTCCTCGCCAGCGATGGTATCGTGACCGAGGGGTGCAACGTCGAGAATGCGGCGTTTCCGGCTGGCATGTGCGCCGAGCGCGCGGCGGTGGCGGCGGCGGTGGCGCGGGGCATTCGCGGCTTCGAGACGCTGTTGATCGCGACCGAAGCCGCGGAGCCGACGCCGCCGTGCGGCATGTGCCGGCAGGTACTGGAGGAGTTCGCGCCGCATCTCCTCGTTGTGAGCGTGACACGCGACGGACGTACCAGCCGGTGGACGCTCGACGAGCTCCTGCCGAAAGCATTCACGCCGCACTCGCTGGACCGGCGATGAGCCCGCAGGCGCGTCGCTGGCCGCGGGTGTTGAGAACACTTCATAAACGCGCCGTGCTGCCCCTCTTCGCGTTGACGATCGGCGCCGTCGCGGGCTGCAGTGAGAAATTGCAGGGAGGGAAGTCCTGTCCGCTGCTCTGTCCCGAAGAGTCCCTGCAGCTCCGCGATACGATTCTCGATGCAGTGGTATTCGACACGACCGTCATGGGCCTGCCGTCCATCGGAAACGAGAGTTGGCTGCTGCTGGCGTCGCACGGCGACACGCTGGATACGCGTGTCATCGTCCGCTTCGACACGCTGCCGCAGACGTACAAGTTCGGCGGGATCGACAGCACAATCGTTCGCGTCGACAGCGCCTACCTCCGCGCGGTGATTGCGCGCGACACGCTGCATCCGCCGACGGCGCCGGTGACCGTAGAGCTCTACGATATCGATACGACCGCGGCAGGCACCGACACTGTCGCGGCTGCGCTCCTCCCTTTCTTCCAGCCCGAGCGGCGCATCGGGTCGAAGACATTCGCTCCCGAATCCCTCAAGGATACGGTGCGCTTCTCGATCTCCAATGCGATCGTGCTCGACCGCGTGACGAAGGGAACGCCTCTGCGCGTCGGCCTTCGTCTGGTCAGCGCAAAGTCGGCGGAGCTGGCCATCCAGAGCACGACGACCGGCACCGGGATGACGCTCGTCTTCCGCGGGTCGTTGGACACGACAGCGACGCCGGTCACGGTGACGCCGCTGTCGCATACGCCGCTCAATCAGTCCTTTCTCTCCGGCCCATTGGCCGATTACGTGATCGTCGCCAAGGGCGGCGCACCGACGTCGCCGGCGTTGCTTGCGGTTGGCGGCGTTCCGTCGCGACGGACCTATCTGCGCTTCGACGTTCCACCGTCGATCGTCGATTCGTCGACGGTCGTGCGCGCGTCGCTGCTGGTGACGCAGCGACCGACGCCGATTGATCGGACCGACAGCATCACGGTCTATCCGGTCGCCGTGGTCGCCGCGCCGATCGTGACCGACATCTTTACCGCGCTACAGTTCCTCGCCGCCCCGGGTGGCTTCGGGCTGGGTCAGTTCCGTACGACACCGGGAGACAGTGGCCTCAAGGCGATCGATATCGTGTCGCTCGTGCGAACCTGGCGGGGTGCTACGGCAGTGCTGAATCCGCGCGTGCTCGCGCTCCGCAGCGGCCAGGAGTGGCAGTCCGGCGCCGAGATCGACTTCTTTTCGACGCGCGCGGCAGCGCCCCTGCGACCGCGGCTGCGCATCACGTACGTGCCGCCGACCTCCTACGGCTTGCCATGACCACGCGCATGACGCTGTCCCGCGAGCATTCGGCAATGCGTTCCGCGCTCGTGGCCATGGCCATTCTCTTGGCCGGCTGGCTGGCCGGAGGCGCGCGCCTCGACGCACAGGCGAACATCGGCTCGCAAGGGTTCGGATATCCGCCAGGCCAGCTCAGCGCGCGCGCCTACGCGAGCGGTGGCGCGGTCGCCGAGATGGATCCGTGGTCGCCGGTGAATCCGGCGAGCGTCGGCATGCTCGGCACGCGGCTCCTGGTTTTCCAGATCGAGCCGGAATTCCGCACCGTGCAGAGCGCCGGTGGAACGGACCGTACGACCACCGCGCGGGATCCGCTCGTGTTCGGCGCGATGCCGGTCGGACAGGGCTGGGTGGTGAGCGTCGGCGCGTCGACGCTCCTCGACCGGAGCGCGGCGACGGAATTTCAAACGATGCAGCGCACCGGCGCCGACTCTGTCGGCGTCAGCACGACATTCCGGGTCAACGGTGCGATCAACGACCTGCGCCTGGCCGCGGCCTGGACGCCGCAGAGCTGGCTCCGCGTAGGCGTCGGCGCGCACGCGCTCACAGGCCGCAACCTCGTGAGCGTTCTTGAATCCTTCAGCGACAGCACGGCGTTCGCCAACCTGAACCTGCAGCGCAATCTCAGTTTCAGCGGGGCAGCCGTCTCGGCCGGGGCGCAGCTTTTCACCAAGACGGTGCTGGCGGCCGTGTCCGTCCGGCACGGCGGCTCGATGCACGTGTCGGCGGGCGACACCGTCATCTCCTCGGCCAACGCACCCGACCGCCTCGGCGTCTCGCTCGCCTATACCGGTATTGCCAACTCGGCCATCGCGGTGCGAACGTCGCATGAGAATTGGTCGTCACTCGGCGGCCTCGGTTCCGCCGGGTTCCGCGCGGTGGATGCGTGGGACACGAGCGTCGGCGGTGAGTTGGCAGGTCCGCGCCTCGGCGCGCACCCCTTGATGCTGCGCGCCGGCGCGAGGCGTCGGACGCTGCCGTTTCAGGCCGAAGGCAGGCAAGTTGATGAGAAAAGTATCATGGGCGGTCTCGGAACGTTCTGGGCCGCTGGTCACGTGTTGACGGATCTGGCCGTGATTCGCGCCAGCCGTGACGCCTCGTTGCCGGCGTCGGAGAAGGCGTGGACGATCAGCATCGGGATCAGCATTCGGCAGTGAGCGTGCTGTGGAGACGAACCTACCGCCGCCCAATGCGCCGCTGATCCTCGTCGCGGACGACGTGCCGGCCAACGTGGAGCTTCTGTTCGACCAACTCCACGTGCTTGGCTTCCGTGCCATCGCTGCGACGGATGGGCCGTCCGCGCTGGCGGCCTGCTTCGAGCAGCGGCCGAGTCTGTGCATTCTCGACGTCTCGATGCCGGCCGGTGACCTCGGCGTCGACGACCGCTCCACCGGCTTCGAGGTCTGCCGCCGCATCAAGCGCGATCCGCGCACGAAGAGCATTCCGGTGATTTTCGTAACGGCGCTCAACGACACCACGGACCGGGTGAAAGCGATCGAGGCCGGAGGCGACGACTTTCTCACCAAGCCGCACAACCGCCTCGTGCTCGGCGCGCGCGTGCGCAGCCTGCTCAAGCTCAAGGCGGCGACGGACGCCCTCGAGGACAGCCTCCGCAAGTTGCGCGAGGTCGAGAAGATGCGCGACGATCTCATGAAAATGATCGTCCACGACCTCAAGACGCCGCTCACGTCGGTGTTGGCCACGATGGAGATGCTGCTCGACGGCGACTTCGGCCAGCTCACCGACAGGCAGCGCAAAGCGCTGGCTGACGCCGAAGGAAAAGCCGAAGACCTGCTCGCGCTCATCCAGGATCTGCTGGAGGTCTCGCGGATCGAGGAAGCGACGATGGTCCTCGACCTGCAGCCCCTCGCGCCCGCCGCGCTGCTGAACGAAGTGACGCACGAGTGGTCCATGCGGTTCCAACAGGAGAAGGCGGTGGCCACGATCGACGTGACCGACGACGCGCCGGTGTTCGAGGCCGACAAGGCGCTGCTCATGCGCGTCCTCGGCAACCTGATTCAGAATTCGCTCACGCATTCAGCGAGCGCCGTCAAGATCCAGCTCCATGCACGCCGCGACGGAGACGGCATCCTGTTCACCGTCGCCGACAACGGTCCCGGCATTCCGCCCGAGTACCACGAGGTGATCTTCCGGAAGTTCGAGCGCGTGAAGACGGCCAACATCCCACGCACGCGTAGCTCGGGTCTCGGTCTCGCTTTCTGCAAGCTCGCCGTGGACGCGCACGGCGGCCGGATCTGGGTGCAGAGCGCCGGCGAAGGGAAGGGCAGCGCGTTCCATTTCTCATTACCGATCAAGCCGGCGCATCGCCATGTGCGCGTGACGGCGAGCGGCGCGGTCCCGGCATGAAGGTTTACCTGCGCACCTTTGGCTGTCGAGCCAATCACTACGACAGCGAGGCTGTCCGCGCGATGATCTTGGCGAGCGGGCACGAGGTCGTATCGTCGGCCGCCGACGCCGACGTCGCGGTATTCAACAGTTGCGCGGTGACGCACGAGGCGGAAGTCGAGCTGCGCAAGACGATTCGTCGCACCGCGCGCCAGCGCCCGCACGTTCGCAGCGTCGTGATGGGTTGCGCCGCCGCGCTGGACGAGCGCCGCGGCGCGGATGCGCTACTGCGCACGCTGCCGACCGTTGAACACGTTGTCGCCGGTGCGGACCTACCCGCCATCGCCGCGGCCCTGGAATTGGACGGGTCGGCGCGAGCCTTCACCACGGCGCACCAGACGGCGACGCGCGCGTTGTTGCGCATTCAGGACGGCTGCGACGAACACTGCACCTTCTGCGCGACGACGCTGGCGCGCGGCGCCAATCGCAGCCGGCCGGTCGCCGACGTCGTGCGTGAGGCGCACGCCCTGGCCGACCACCACCCGGAAATCGTCATCACCGGGATCCACATCGGGTCGTACGGCGCCGACGCAGACACCTCGCTCGGTGAGCTGGTCGAGCGGTTGGTGACGGACATTCCTCGCGTGCGCTTTCGTCTATCGTCGCTCGAGGCGACGGAAGTGGATGAGCGGCTCTTCGCCCTGCTGACGGAGGCGCCGTCGCGCGTTGCACCGCATTTGCACGCCCCGTTGCAGTCCGGGTCCGACCGTGTGCTGCGCCGGATGGGCCGGCACTGGTACACCGTGGAGCGCTACGCCGCGGCGGTCGAGCGCGTCGTTGCGGCAAGCGGTCCGTTCGGCCTCGGTGCCGACGTGATCGCCGGCTTCCCGGGCGAGACGGAGCGCGATCATGAGGCGACGCTGGCGGTGATCGAGAGGCTGCCGTTCACCTACCTACACGTTTTCCCGTTCTCGTGGCGACCTGGAACGGCCGCCGAGCGCCTGAGCGAGCCGGTACCTGACGCGATCGTGCGACGCCGCGCCAGCGAGTTGCGCGAGCTCGCGGCGCGAAAATCCGCCGCCTATGTCACGAGCCGGTCCGGTGGACCGGCGGACGTGGTCGTGATTGGCCGCGCAGATACCGCGAATGAATGCGACGGTGTTACCGGAGACTACCTCGACGTGCGGGTTCTCGACTCGAGCGCCGGGCGCGGTGGCCGATTCATCGGCCAGCTCGGGCTTCTAGATGGGCGACTTGTCGCCGCCACGCCGGCGCGATTCGCCGGTGCCCTCGGCACGCGCTGACGAGTAGCTTTAGGTGCATCGATTATCGTCGCCCAGTAACGGTTTTGAGCTTCCAGTAATCAGTGGTGAGTTGTCAGTCAGTTTCGGTGCTGAGTGCTCAGCCGTCGGTGAGTTCCAGTAGTCAGTCTATTCTGTCACATCGAACAAGACGGAGTCACTGACGATTGGCAGCTGACAACTGGCGGCTCACGACCGTTACTGTCGCTGCCGCGCCTTTAGGCGTCCGGCGAGACCGTGTGGTTGCGCCTCGTCGTTGCGACAACCGTACAAGCCTTCTGATGAAATGACTTCCGATCCGCGCCCTACCGTCTACATCAAAACCTACGGCTGCGAGATGAACGTGAGCGACTCCGAGCTGATGCTCGGCACGCTCGCAGCCCACGGTTATGAGGCGGTGGACGTCGCGGATGGCGCGGACGTGATCCTGGTGAACACCTGCGCCATTCGCGAGCACGCCGAGCAGCGCGTGCTCGGCCGCCTCGGTGAGCTCAAGCGCAGCATGAAGCCGGGGACCGTCGTCGGAGTCACGGGCTGCATGGCGCAGCGGCTCGGTCCGCAGCTTCTCGACAGGGCCAAGCACGTCAGCGTCGTCATCGGCCCGGACGGCTACCGCGCGCTGCCGGCGCTCATCGATGGCGCGCGGCAAGGGAAGCGCGCGGTCGCGACCACGTTCGATCTCGAGGAGCACTACGAGGATTTCACGCCGCGCCGCTTCGACAAGGTCAAGGCGTGGATTCCGGTGCAGCGTGGCTGCGACTACCGATGCACGTACTGCATCGTGCCGACGACCCGCGGGGCCGAGCGCAGCCGGCGGTTGATGGACGTCGTCCGGGAGGTCGAGGGCGTGGTCGCCGATGGAATGACCGAGGTCGTCCTGCTCGGCCAGACGGTCAACTCGTACCACGACGGCGAGTTCGACTTCGCCGATCTGCTGCGCGCGGTAGGCCGCGTCGACGGCCTGCGCCGGATCCGTTTCACTAGCCCGCACCCGAACGACTTCAGCGATCGCGTCATAGCGGCCATGGCCGAAGTCGACGCCGTCTGCGAGCACGTCCACCTACCGATGCAGTCGGGCTCCTCGCGTATTCTCAAGCGTATGCTCAGGCGCTACACGCGTGATGGGTATCTCGATTCCGTCGCGCGCTTACGAGCGGCCATTCCGGGTCTCGCTCTCACGACAGACATCATCGTCGGATTTCCGGGCGAGAACGACGAGGACTTCGAGGAGACGCTGTCGCTCGTGCGCGAGGTGGGGTTCGCCGACGCGTTCACGTTCAAGTTTTCGCCGCGCGACGGAACTCCAGCCACGAGAATGCCGCCCGAGTTGACCGTGCCCGAGGACATGGCGAGTGAACGGCTCGTCCGTCTCGTCGAAACCGTTCGCGGCATCTCGCGCGCACAGAACCTTCGCCTTCTCGGTCGTCGGTACGAGGTGTTGTTCGAGAAGGAGGCGCGACGCGGTGGCGATCTGCTGCAAGCCAGGACGCGCGATTTCAAGACCGTGCTCGTTCCGGGCGACCCCTCGATGCTCGGTGCGTATGCGACCGTCGAATTGACGGGTACGACCGGCTCCACGTTTACCGGCCAACTCGCGCGCAACCGTCGGCCCTTACCGATGGCCGTCTAGACCGCCGACCGGCGTAAAATGCGCCGCGTTGCAGTCGCGCGGTGATGCGTGCCGGCTGCGGGCCCCCAGAGTTCGGGGCTGGATGCCACTCATCGCCGTCGCGGTCGCCGCATATCTCGCCGGATTGCTCGCTGGTTTTGGCGCTGTCGCAGCCGTAGCGCTGGGCGTCGCTGTCGCAGCGCTGGTCGTCGCGGCGCTCGTCGGCAAACCGATGCTCGCCGCGCTCGCGGTGCTGGTGGGCTCCGGTGTCGCAGTCGCGCACGCATCGCGCGCCGCGGCGGAGCGTTGCGCGCGCATCACCGCTAAGCAGCGCTCGATGCTCGTTGAGCTGGACGACGCTGCAGCGCCGGGCGCCTACGTCCGCGGCCACCTTACGAGCTGTCGTGCGACGGTGTGGATCGCCGTCGAGCGCGGACGTGCCGAGGCGGGAAGCACGGCGGCGATCGCCGGCGAACCGGCGCCATCGGCGCGCGGCGTCGTGGTGCAGCACGCCGTCGTGGCGATGCAGCGGCGCGCCGGCTGGCTGGCACGGTGGCGCACGGCAGCGGGCGATGGCATCGACAGCACGTTCCGGAGTGACGCGGCACTGGCGCGCGCGCTCCTCATCGCCGACACGCGCGGCCTCTCGCCCGCATTCCGCGATCGCTTTGCCGAGTCGGGACTCGCGCACATGCTCTCCATCTCCGGATTGCACGTCGGCCTAATCGCCGTGGCGCTCGATCTCCTCTTTCTTTTGCTCGGCGTCGGCCGGCGACACGCGTCAGTCGCTTCCCTGGGGGTTATCGCGTTCTATGTGGCGATGATCGGCTTCCCAGCGCCGGCAGTGCGGGCGGCTCTGATGCTTGGCCTCATGCTCATCAGTCGTCTCGTGCAGCGGCCCACGTCGCCGTGGGCGATTCTCGCGCTCGGCGCTTGTGGGCCCGTCATCGCGCCTGAAGTCGTGACGGATCTCGGCTATCAGTTGAGTGTGATCGGTGTGGCGGCTCTGATCGCTGGCTCGCGGCTCGCGGCGAGGCTTCCGCTCGATCGACTTCCGAGCTGGAGCCGTTCGATCGCGGGGCCGATGATCGGCACCACCGTCGCCACGATGGCGTCCGCTCCGCTGGTGGCCTGGACGTTCGGGCGGGTGAGTCTCATTGCGCCCGTGAGCAATCTCTTCGCGTCGCCGATCATTGCGCTCGCCCAGCCCATGCTCTTTTGCGGAATGTTGCTGGCGCCGCTTTCAATCCCTGCAAGGCTCGTCGCGGATGCTGCGCACCCCCTTCTCGCCGCGCTCGACGCCGTGGCGTCGTATGCGGCGTCGTTGCCGCATGCAGCCGTCCACGTCGCGCCAAGCGCGCTGGATGCAATTCTCGCGGCGGCGGTTTGCTGCGCCATTCTCGTCGCCTGTGCGTCGCGCGACTGGATACGACCGGCCGTCGCGGGCATGGTCGCCATGAGTATCCTCATATGGCGGCCGCTGGCCGAGCCCGTCGAGGGGCTCACCGAGCTCCACGCCATCGACGTCGGCCAGGGTGATGCGCTCGCGCTGCGTACGCCGCATGGACATTGGGTGCTGTTCGACGCCGGCCGGGCGTGGACCGGCGGCGACGCCGGGCGTGCGAGCGTCATACCATATATCGCCCGTCACGGTGGCGGACCGGTCGACGTGTTCGTGCTCTCGCATCCGCACACGGACCACGTCGGCGGCGCGGCGAGCGTCATTCGGGCGTTCCGTCCCGCGCGCTATATCGACGCCGGTTTCCCGGGTTCTGCCGAGGCCTATCGCGCGTCACTGCTTGCGGTGCGCGAAGCGCACGTCGCCTGGACCCGCGAGCACCCCGGCGACAGCCTCCTGATCGACGGCGTGGCCATCACGCTGCTCGGCCCCGACTCCGCGTGGACCGCTGCCCTCGTCGACCCGAACCTGGCCAGCGTCGTGGCGCTGGTTCGCGTCGGGGGGATTCGCATGTTACTGACCGGCGACGCCGAAGGTCCTGAGGAGCAGTGGCTTCTCGATCACGCGCGGGACGCACTCCGCGCCGACGTGCTCAAGGTCGCTCATCATGGCAGTTCCACGAGCAGCACGCCCGCATTCTTGGCTGCCGTCCATCCGCGTCTGGCGATCGTGTCGGTCGGCGCCGGTAACAGCTACGGCCATCCGAACGTCGAAACGGTGCGCGCGATCGCGGCGGCGGGGGCGCAAGTGTTGCGCACGGACCGCCTGGGCAGCATCGTCGCGCGCACCGACGGACGCCGGCTGCTCATCGAGGCCGGAGGGGAACGATGGGAATTGCCGCCGCGGTCACCACCGCCCTCAGGGCCGCCGTAGGCAGCTCGCGCGCGAAACCACGCTCGCGGCCGAATTGCTCTTGCACGAGCTCAGACCCGTCCACCAGTTTGAGACCAGCGCTGCCTTTCCAGCCCGTTATCTATCGGAGACGGTGCGGCGCGGAGACGTTCGACATCGCTTCGAGATCGACGCGCGCGCGTTCGCCGCGCGCGCGTTCGCCGCGCGGCGTGTTCGCCAGTCGTTTGCTTCCACCCTGAACGGATGATTCCCGTGGTCAAACATACCGCAACGTCGGTGGTCACCATCGACCGTTTCATCATCGAAGAAGAGCGGCTGCATCCCGAAGCCACCGGCGAGCTGTCGGGAATCCTCTACGACCTCGCGGTTGCCGCGAAGATGATCACGAACAAAGTACGAAGCGCCGGGCTGGCGGACATCTTGGGTTCCGCGGAATCCGAGAACGTGCAGGGTGAAGTGCAGCAGAAGCTCGACGTTCTGGCCAATGAGATCATCATCAAGGCGATGGATCACGGCGGCCGGCTGTGCGCCATGGCGTCCGAAGAGGAGCCAGGCATCATTCAGATCCCGGAGCACTTCAAGTGCGGCAAGTATTGTCTGCTCTTCGATCCGCTCGATGGCTCGTCGAACATCGACGTAAACGTTCCCGTGGGAACGATCTTCTCCGTCGTCCGGAAGATCACGCGCGGACGTAACGGCGAGCTTGAGGACATGCTCCAACCGGGCCGCCGCCAAGTGGCGGCGGGGTACGTAATTTACGGCTCGAGTACGATGCTCGTGTACACGACCGGCCAAGGCGTCCACGGCTTCACGCTCGATCCCTCGATCGGCGAGTTCCTGCTCTCGCACCCGAACATCACGATTCCCGATAACTGCCGGTACATGTCGGTGAACGACTCGTACGAAGAGCTGTGGGACGACAACGTGCGCGTCTTGATGCGCAAGTACAAAGGGCTCGACGACGGCCGCAAGGCGCACAGCTCGCGGTACGTGGGGTCGCTCGTCGCGGATTTCCACCGCAACCTCCTCGGCGGCGGCATCTTCGCGTATCCCGCAAACCGCAAGACGCCGAACGGCAAGCTCCGTCTTCTGTACGAAGCGAATCC
>Ga0066710_100007207_pt1 | contig 10577 bp, 6 predicted proteins | sample GraSoiAngelo_159_FD_79666 | JGI IMG/M metagenome (GOLD analysis project Ga0066710, IMG submission 79666) | Grasslands soil microbial communities from the Angelo Coastal Reserve, California, USA - 14_1009_16_40cm | ecosystem: Environmental > Terrestrial > Soil > Grasslands | place: USA...
CGTCACCATCTCATACAACACTGACCCGAAGCTGAAGACGTCTGAACGAGCATCGACCTTCTTCCCCTCAGCCTGCTCGGGAGACATGTAAGCAACGGTACCGACGATCTTGCCCTCTTCTGTCGTGGGCCGCATCGTGCGCGTGGACTCGTCCTCGCCAGCCGGAGTGGGTTCGGTCAGCTTCGCCAGGCCGAAGTCGAGAACTTTCACCAGCCCGTCCTCGTTTACCATGATGTTTCCGGGCTTGAGATCCCGATGAACGATGCCAGCGGAGTGCGCCCGAGCCAGTGCATCGGCAATCTGGACGGCACACTTCAGAGCTTCATTCAGCCGCATCCCGCGCCGGGGGATCAGTCGGTCAAGCGTTTTACCTGTGACGAACTCCATCGAAATGAAGTCAACGCCTTCAGCCTGGCCGATGTCGTAGATGGTGATGATGTTCGGGTGGTTCAGAGATGAAGCTGCCTTCGCTTCCTGCACGAAGCGCTGCTTACGTTCGGGGTCGGCAACCTTATCCGCAGGCAGGACTTTGATGGCGACAAAGCGTTCAAGGTGGGCATCACGGGCCTTGTAGACCACACCCATCCCGCCCTCGCCAAGTTTCTCGAGGATGCTGTAGTGGGAGATGGTTCGCCCAATCACTGGAGCGAATCTTACGTGGATAAAACGACATAGGTCAATGAACGCAGAGGAATTGGCAGCATCCTCAAAGGGCTGTTGGCGAAACATCGCCTTCACGCCAGCGACCCGCTCCCTTGAGTCAGATGCGTGACACTTTCCGCGAGGCGTTGTTGGTTTCGCATTCCCAGCGCATGTTCTGCTGATTCAGGACGATGTTTTGTCGGGCAATTCGCAGCACGAGCCTATTCCACAGCACGACCGACGCTTCTTTGTCGTCAGCTTATTGCCGAGCTTCAGAAGCGGCTGCCGGAAACAGACATCAAGACCTGCCAGGACTTCCAGCACCTGGGCGTCAACTGTTGCGACACGTGTCACACCTTCTACCCGCATTACGAGATGAGTGTGATTGACCTCCCTGATGGCGCAAAGGCGTGGGTGTGCGATCAAGTGAGGTGGGCGATCTACCCTGAGCAATATCAAGAACTCCAAGAGTGGAGCCAGAACCCCCCGAGGGCAAACTGCTCCAGCAAATCTTCGCTGAGGACGCCGACAAATAGATCATTCGCTCTTCCGCCGTGGCGCTGCTGGAACGGGTCTAAAAAAGGAGAAAGGAACAGGATGGCTACGGAAGAATCTTGGAGCCGATCACAGTCGTGGTGCGAACCTTGCCTTGATTGTCACGAACGCTGATGTTTTGCATAACCGGATTGCCGCCATGGGTAGACTCACCAGCGATTGGCTCATCCATTAGATGTGGCGTAAGATATCGTGTTTTGCGAGAGGCGCGATCACAATGAAGAGAATTTCCTTCCCAGCAATAGCGGCCGTCTTCATGTTTGTTCTGCTTTCGCCAAGGTCCTTCAGTCAGGCCAGCAAGCCGGTCGCGGAATGGTCGTTCGACGAGACCGAAGGCGCCGTCGCCCATGACTCCGCCGGCGGCATTGATGACACCATCACTGGGAACTTCCGGCGCGTGAACGGCGTGATCGGCCACGGGCTCAGATTTGACGGTACGTCCACCGTGGTGACGCGCGATAGAAAGACCGCGCCGCACTTGACCCCTGGCGTGACGATCGACGCCTGGGTGGCCATCGATGCCTATCCCTGGAACTGGGTGCCGGTCGTCGATCACCGCAGCGAAGAGCAAGCCGGATATTGGTTTGGAATCGATTCCTTTGGGCACGTTGGAATGAATGTGGCCGTGAATGGCCAATGGTGGACGTTGTTTTCCAAGGCCCAGGTCCCTTTGAAGAAATGGTCCCACGTCGCCGGCTCTTACGATCCAGCCAAGGGAATGGCAATTTATATAGACGGCAAGCCGGTCGGTGATTTGTCGGTACAAGGGCCTCTGACTGTTGCCGAGCGGGAAGACCTGGTGATCGGCACTGTTCGTCAGCCGATGCTCCCCGCGCAATGGATTCATCCCAAGCTTCCGGTGTGGTTTTCGTTCGACGGGATCATGGACGACATTCGTATCTTCGACCACAGTCTCGAGCCCGCGGAAATTGCAAAGGCTTATGCAGACGTTCAAGTTCCCCCGGGCGACGCGCTGCCCTGGGCGGTCTTGCCGGCGGGACCGCCCGGAACCGGGCGTTTCGGTGGTTTCTACACGACGCTCAAATTTGACGACATGTGGGATGCGCCGCGCCGCGCCGCCCCTGACTCGGACGTAGTCGTTCGTTTCGACCAGGCCCCAATCCGGCTTGTGTTCTGGCAAGGAGCCAACTACACGGGCGACTGGGTCAGTGAAAATGGCAAATGGTACACCGATGAATTTGTGGAGACTGGCGGCAAGGTTGATTGTCCCGGGGGCGAGGACTGTGAACCGATGTCCGACAAACAAAACCGCTACTCTCACGTTCGGATTATGGAGAATAGCGATGCTCGTACTGTGGTGCACTGGCGTTACGGGCTCTGCGAGGTGCAAAACTACACCTGCGCCAACCCTGATCCCTCCACGGGATGGACTGACTGGGCCGATGAGTACTTCACCGTCTACCCGGACGGCGTCGCAGTTCGCAAGCAGGTGCTTTGGACGTCTAACTTCGCGCGCTGGCACGAGTTTCAGGAAACCATCATCATCAACGGACCGGGCACCAGGCCGGAGGACAACATCGAACCCGCTGCCCTGACCCTGGGTAATATGAAGGGTGAAACCAAAACGTATTCATGGTCTCCCGCGCCTCCCAAGAAATTCGATGGTCCAGAAAATCCGAATATTCAGGTGGTGAATCTCAAGTCTCAGTGGAAACCGTTCCAGATCGTCTCCCCGGTGAAGTCACGAGCCACCATCTATTCTGGAGAACTCACCTACTCCATGTTTGAGTGGTGGAACCACTGGCCGGTGGCACAGGTGAAATCAAGCGGCATTTCGGCGGTCGCGCCGGACCGTCCGTCGCATTCGTCGCTCTCGCATATCCTGTGGGAACCTTACGCCCAGACCGACAACACGATGACCAAAATCATGCTGGATGGGCTTACTACAAAGTCCGCGGCTGACCTGGTTCCACTGGCAAAATCCTGGCTGTCAGCGCCTGCGATCGAAGTTTCCGGACAAGGATTTCAGAGTGAAGGATACGATCAAACGCAACGCGCTTATGTGTTGAACCGGCAGGCCGCTTCTACTACCGGCGGGTTCCGCGCGGTGCTTAAAGCCAGCCCCGATTCGCCGCTGGTCAATCCGGCAATTGTGATCAAGAACTGGGGCGACGCCGATCCCAAGCTAGTGGTCGATGGGAAAGCAATTCCTCGGGGGCCAAAGTTCAGGTACGGTCACATCGGCAAGTTGGAAGAAACCGATCTCGTGATTTGGGCGAACCTCGAATCGACAAAGCCAACCACATTCGAAATCTCGTCTCCGCGAAAATAGCCGCTTCAATAAGGGGCTTCGACGGACAGTAATCCGATACAAGAGAGGACCGATGAACCAAAGACGCTGCCGGACAACGGCTATGCGACGAGTCGCAGCCGCCTTTGTTTATGTCTCCATACTCTTGACGCCGCGATATCTTGCGCCGCAAGTTGCCACTTCCGCTACTCGGCCGACTGTCTCTGACGATCCCGCGGTGCTGGACCAACTATGGCAACGCGCTAGCGCCAAATACGACTCCAGACGCGACACACTGTTGAAAGCCGTCGAGCAGCAGGTCGCGAATGGTCCGTACAGGGCAGATTGGAAATCGTTACAGAAATATCAGGTCCCCGACTGGTACAAAGATGCGAAGGTTGGAATTTTTGTGCATTGGGGTCTTTACTCTGTGCCGGCGTTCGGCAGCGAATGGTATCCGCGCGATATGTACCGCCAGGGCTCCAAAGAGTACACGCACCATCTGGCCGTTTATGGACCGCAGTCAAAGTTTGGCTACAAAGATTTCATCCCCATGTTCAAGGCCGAGCGCTTCGATCCCAAGCGATGGGCCCATTTATTCAGCGAGGCGGGCGCGAAGTATGTCGTGCCCGTGTTTGAGCATCACGATGGATTCACGATGTACGACAGCGGTTTGTCGGACTGGACGGCGGTGAAGATGGGGCCGCATCGCGATCTGGCCGGCGATTTAGCGAAAGCGGTCCGTGAGGCAGGCTTGCATCTGGGCGCATCGTCGCACCGGGTAGAGCATAACTTTTTTCTCGATGAAGGCCGCAAGATCGATTCGGACGTGAACGATCCAGCCTACGCAGCTTTTTACGGCCCCGCCCACCTGCGAATGGAAGAAGAGCGGCATTCAATGTTGGAGGACTGGACCTACGTCAGTGACGCATATCTGAACGATTGGCTTGCCCGCAATGCCGAAATCGTCGAAAAATATAAGCCCGAACTGATGTGGTTTGACTGGTGGGTCGGGCAGCCGGACGTGCGAAAGCATCTCCTGGAGTTTGCCGCTTTTTACTACAACCAGGCAGCGAGTCGAGGAGAGGTTGGCGTAATCAATTACAAGTACAGTGCCATGGAAAAGCAGTCCGCGGTTCTCGATATCGAAAGGGGCCAGTTGAATGACATTCGAGATTCCTATTGGCAGACCGACACGTCCGTCAGCAACGATTCCTGGGGCTACATTGAAAATGATCACTTCAAGACGCCTGAGTTCCTGGTGCATCAGCTCATCGATATCGTCAGCAAGAACGGCAATCTGCTGGTGAATGTCGGCCCGCGCTCCGACGGAACAATTCCCGACGAGGTGCAGCGCGTCCTGTTAGACATCGGTTCGTGGCTAAAGGTAAATGGTGAAGCAATTTATGGCACCCGCCCGTGGAAGTTGTATGGGGAGGGTCCGACGAAAATCGTCGAAGGCGCGTTCCACGACACTGCTGCGTCTCCCTTCACGGAACACGACTTTCGTTTCACCCGCAAAGGTGACAGTGTGTATGCGATCGAGCTGGCATGGCCCACCACCGGAGAAGCTGTAATTCGGGCCTTGGGCAGCACAGACCTTGCCGGCCAGAAGATCACTGCCGTTTCCCTGGTTGGATACGGATCGGCTGTGCACTATGAGCAGCGGACGGATGCCTTGCACATCCAGGTGCCGGACCAAGCACCCGGAAAATACGCCTACTGTTTCAAGATCATTCTGGCCAATAAATCCTGAGCTTTGACTTATGACCATTGAGTCGAGGGTGACACGGATCCTTTCTTACGTAACACGATTCGCTCGGTGGAATGCATCGGTATTGGTCTTCGTCTCGGTCTCGGGCCAAGCTCTACTGTTCGGGCAAAATTCTGGGGCCGCGCCATCAAAAGCGGCAGATGGCACTGCGGTGTTGGACCGCTCTAGGCGAGCCAGGTCTCGTTGAGATCAGCCTTAAGCTCGGCCACACGGGCCGCAGCCGCGCTTTCGTGAATAATACCGGCCCACTCGGATATCAGATCGAGCAGCATCAAGCGTTGCCCATTGCTCATTTGGTGAAGCCTTCAAACCCTCGGGCTGGATCGTCTTGCCGTCCTGTCCGGGCCCGAGCACAAGATCGGCTAGCTTGTAGCTCAGAGATGCCTGTTTCTTTTGAGGTCTCGTCGAGAGCGTTGAGCAAAGCCAAAGTCTTGTCGCCCTCCTGACCGAGAGGCCGCACGGTTTTTCCGTTGCTGGTGTAGAGAGCAGGTTGAGCGCCGGTCAGGGTTGGCGTGAGAACACCACGTTCGCCTGCGATGGTGATGTTGAGCGCTAAATGGTGGCCGCCAAACTGCAACATCCAGGGATCCTTTTCAGAAGGCTTTCCCGGAATCGAAATGTAGTAAAGATCTTTGCCGAAGATCGGTTTGTTTCCCTCGATCTTGAGAACCTCGTCGCCTTCCATAATTTGCTCAACTTTCTCAAAACCCTTTCGACTGAGCGCGGACGAGACCAGAGCCAGAGCGGCAGAACGCTGAGCGGTATTCAGTTCTTTGAGGCTGAGGCCGGCCCGGGGAACGAACGTCCCAGAGGAATTGGCTGTCGGCCAATCCCCCAGTATGTGCTGATGTGGCTCTTCCGCGGAGCAACGTGATCGATGGGATCAAAAAAGAACCGGTTCGAACTATCGTGCCTTTCTTCGACGCGTAACAATAAGCCTCTGCAGCGGCAGCGAGTCGTAACGAGACCAGAGGCCAGGACGTTCCCACCGGTGTCATAGTGCGGCAGGAGATTTGATGCCTCTTGCAGCACCCGGAATTCTGAATGTCCAGGCATGCAGGCAAGGCAGCTTGTCGATGCTGAGTTGGGGCACCGTGATATGCAAGTCCGCGCCCTGGATGCGCCATTGGATCGAGTCGCTGCATCCTAGCATTGTGATGACGGCCCCGCTTTCAGGGAGGGTGTCCTTTAGAACAAGCTCCTTGCCCGGCCAGTCAAGACAAATGGCATAGAGGGTCGCTTCCATGGCTGTATATCGTACGCCGGTGCCGTTGTAATCGAGCTTGACCTGGTAGCCTTCCTCTTTGTTTTTCCTCTCTTCTTGCTCCGGGGGGCTGCTCTCCAGTCTCCGCGTGCGATAAATGGCCTCGCCATTCACTTCGAGCCACCTTCCAATGTCCACAAGCCGCTGCTGCATGATTACTGGAATTCGGCCGTCCCCGGTGGGTCCGACGTCCAGGGCTAGATTGCCCCCCTTGCTCACCACTTCGACAAGAAGGTGAACTAGCTCTTTCGAGCTCTTGTAGTCATCCACATCTTCCACGCGGTTGTAACCGAATGATTTGCCTATACCGCGACCCTCCTCCCATGGTTTGTTAGCCTTCAGGCCTGCCCAGAAATGCCCATACTCTCCTACTGCGTAGTCGCCCACGTTCCTTTCTGTCCAGAGGTCACCCCACCGGTCATTCACCACGACTTTGTCGCGGATTGGCGATTCGTAGTATACCCAGGCAAGCAACTCCTTCACTTTCAGTTGATCGCTGGGAACCCAGTTACCATCGCCCCAAAGGATGTCCGGCTTGTACTGCGTTACGAGCTCCTTCACCTGGGGAGTCATATACTTCTCACTGTAGGCCAGGCCATCCACGCAATGCTTGAGGTCCGCACTGTTGTCCATCTCCAGCGGGTTAAACCACTCACAGAGGGAGAAGTAGGCGCCAAATCGCATTCCCTTCTGCCGGACGGCTTTCTGTATATCGCCGACCACGTCGCGTTTAGGGCCTGTGGCACCGGCATTCCAGTCCTTTGGCCAGCTATAGGTCGTCGGCCACATGCAGAAACCATCGTGAAATTTGGTCGAAAACACGACGTACTTGGCTCCCGCCCTGGCAAACAGGTCTGCCCACTGGTCAGGGTTGAAGAGCTCAGCTTTGAGCAACTTACCGAAGTCCCAGTACGTCACCTGGTCTCCGAACATTTCCCTGACGAACGGATCGTTCACCCATCCGTTCTTCGGATTCCCAATCCATTCGGCGTAGCCTTTCTTGGGGTTATATGCGGGAACGGAATAAGGACCCCATTGAACAAAAATGCCGAATTTCGCGTCGGGGAACCATGCGGGAGTCGGCCGTTTCGCGAGGGACTCCCACGTTGCTTCATAGTTCTTGCCCGCGGCCTGGCTAGTGCCGCCGACAGGAGCGTCCCCCGCGGTAGACAAAGCCCTAGCCTTAGTTCGTTGTTCTTGGCGGTTCTCGGCCAATCCCGGTAAGGGGGAAGTGAGTGCTTGCGATGCCAGGGCAGTTGCAATTGCACCCTTGAAAAATCCACGCCTTGTTTGAGTCATACATCTTCCAGGGTTTCGACATGTTTCTGGAGATCCAGCGGTTGCTGCGAAGAGCAACCGCTCGATCTCATGAGGGATCAGAAATTAAGCCGAAGACTCAGTTGCAACTGTCGCGGAGTGGTCGCGAGGGTAGTGATCTGACCGAAGGTTGGATTGCTCATATCCACGTCTGGAACACCGTAATTCATCATATTGAACACATTGAATGCCTCGGCCCTGAACTCAAGGTTCATTCCTTCCCGGATTCGTATCGACTTAGCCAGGGTGAAGTCGGTCTCAAAGACGGGTGCGCTCCGGAATACGTTTCGGCCCAAATCTCCGTACGCGAACTGAGGAATACCGAAGGCCGCAGAATTGACCCACTCGTGGACGGTACGATGCGCAGGAGTAGGGTCACCGATAAGATTAGGTCGCAAATACGAATCAAACCTTCCCACGTTGGCCAAGTCCCCGTCGATGTACGGATTCCACGGCGCCCCCGAATGAATCGCCTGGATAACATCGGTCCGGAAGTTGCCGAGCACCCAAGAAAGTGGCCCGCTGGGGAGCCACCGTTTTCCTCTCCCAACGGGCAATTCATAGCTGCCACTGACCACGAGATTCTGAGGTACGTTGTAGCTAGAAACGCTGCGGTTGGACTTCATGTCGTACTCATTCTGAATGGACGACGTGCCGCTGGCACCATTTTCAGAGCCAAACCAGCCGCTGGCACCGTTATCAATCGATTTCGACCAGGTATAGGCAAGGAGTAGCATCAGTCCCCGTCTGAAGCGCCGATTTAGTTCAACCTGCAGTGAGTTATAGTTGGCGCGGCCAGTGTTAAAGCTATAGGGAAACGGGGCTCCGACGTATGGGAACGGGCGCAAAGCATTCACCTGATCAGCTGACCCAGGTCCAGGCGTGGTAGCAGCGTTAGCCAGATAGCCGTAGTCCAATCTCCGAGTGACACTTCCGCTATAGGCCGCTGAGAGCGTGAGGTCTGGTGTGAACTGGCGCTGGAGTTGTACGTGGTACTGAATCGAGTAAGGGGGTTTCTTGTTGGGATCAAAAGGAAAGCCGCCGAAGGCTATCGAGTTCCAGGGGCCGGTGGGATCCGGCCCAAAATCGAGTCCCTGTGCCTGAGCAGCGTCAATCGTGGTTACCGGCTGTCCTATCTGGTTGAAGGTGGCGCCCCCGAAATTGTTATTCGGCCACAGCGCCTGGATATTGTTGTTCTCCTGAGTGATCCCCGAGAACACGTCGTAAGTCAGTCCGGCCCCTGCCCGCAGCAACGTCTTGGGCGTAAACTCCCAGGCAAATCCCACGCGCGGCTCAAAATTCTTCCGGTGAGTCGCTTTAATGTTTGGACGTGGTGCAAGAATGATGTGATTGCCTCCAGGAAGGGCCGACAAGTCTCCACCCGGGATACACGGCGGAATTGCAGGCGTTCCACACGCCGCGGGCAGCGCTTTGCCACCTATCCAGTAATCTCCTGTGGCAAAATTGAAGTCGCCGGCCGTGACCTTGATGTAGTTCGGCGGGTCGACAAATTCCCAGCGCAGCGAGTAGTTCACTGTCAGGTTCCGCTTCACTTTCCACTCGTCCTGACCATAAAAGCCCCAGGTGTTGTACGTCTGGTTGTAATACTGGGTCGAACCGAACGTGTCACTCGGAACTCCGAGCAAGGCGGAAGCGAGGCCGATCCCTGATAGCACTCCACCAGTCTGTTCTGGATCGGCGGTCTGGTCGGTTCCGAAATCCGCTCCGGCGTAGGGATCGGACCCCCACCAGTGCTGGCGGAAGAACAGATATCCGAACTTCATTTGGTGATTCTTTATTAACCAGCTGAAATCCTGAGCAAACTGGTAATTCCGCTCCGAAGCGATACTGTTCGGGTCACCTTCAATTCCGGTCGGCCCGAGGCCATCAACGTTCAGATTGATCTGGCCTCCGTATCTGTTGATCTGAGTCCACCCCAGGTCGGACCACTGCGATGCGGACAACGGATGTTCCGGATTCCGGGTCCAAGGAGTACCTGTCGTTGCCAGGCGCGTCGTGAGAAAAATATTAGGGCTGAACGTCTGATCCCAGCCCAGAGCTAGTTGATTGGGCCAGTGATAGTCGAAGCCGCCGTTCTTGAGGGTGTCGGCCGTGAGGTCCCATTGACTAAAATGATTCACCCGGAAGAACAGGCGCGTCTTTGACGCGGCTTGATAATCAATTCTGCCCTCAAAAGCATTGGCATTGTTTACGTTCGGCCGGTTATTGATCACATTGTTGAAGCCATTGTCGAAGGATTCAATGGGTATATTCGGCTGGTCGTACAAGGTCTTCATCGTGTTCAACATCATTTGATTGATGCGATCACTCGGAATAATATTCCCATGAAACGGGTCACGGATGAAGTTTCCGGGGTTCAACGGGTCCTCGCGGGTGGTGGCAGGATCGTAAATTTGAACGGGCCAGGCGGAAAAATCTCCACCGAGTTCCGCCGTTGTGGGGACGTGATAGAGCGATTTTGCCGCTGCCGAATACCGCCAGGCATCATAACTGAAGAAAAAGAAAAGTTTGTTCTTGCCATTGTAGAGTTTAGGGATGTACACGGGTCCACCCAGAGTAGCGCCGAATTGGTTCTGTCGAAATGTCGCAGGAGGAATGGGGACGATGTTTCCTGCACTGTCGGTGCTTATATCGGTAAAAGGATCCCGTGCGTCGAAAATCTGGTTGCGCAGGTACTCGAACGACGATCCGTGAAGCGTGTTGGTCCCGGACTTCGTCGCGAGATTGACCGTGCCGCCCATGACCAAGCCGTA
>Ga0066710_100007208_pt1 | contig 10576 bp, 10 predicted proteins | sample GraSoiAngelo_159_FD_79666 | JGI IMG/M metagenome (GOLD analysis project Ga0066710, IMG submission 79666) | Grasslands soil microbial communities from the Angelo Coastal Reserve, California, USA - 14_1009_16_40cm | ecosystem: Environmental > Terrestrial > Soil > Grasslands | place: USA...
AAGGTCGGTATCGGAGGCCTTCTTCAGAATGAAAGCGCGGGCCCCCGACCGGATAGCGCCAACCACCGAGTTTTCATCGTCGTACATCGAGAGAATGACGATCTTGCAATCGGGCTGGTGGCGCAGGATCTCCGCCGTGGTTTCCACGCCGTTCAGCCCAGGCAGCCCAATGTCCAGCAGAACCAGATCCGGCCGCAGCCGCTTGACGAACTGGACGGCGTCCGTGCCGGTCTCGGCTTCTCCTACCACACGAAAGTCGGCATCTCTCCCCAAGATGGCTTTGATGCCATCCCGCATGATCTTGTGATCATCCACGAGAAGAACGTCGAAGGGCATAGCGGATCGAAACAATTGTACTCTTTCCTGTTGAAACTGCAAGAGCAAATCCGGCGTGGCGGGCCAGCAGCGCGGCCGCTGCCATCGTCCGGCGCGAGCGGCGCCTGGCCCCGTTGTCCTTCACACGCAGGGTCAAGCTATTCGAGCCGCTGACCGAAACGTCCACACGCGTTGCCCCGGCGCGCTCCACGGCATCGACCAGCGCCACCACTGCGGCTTCGTAAATCGCCGCTGCCGCTTCGACCGGTATCTGAGCCGAGGCGTCGAAACGGAACGTTATTCCTCCGGCGACCGAGGGCCGATGTTTCTCCACCAGATCAGCCAGCGCCGTCTTGAACCCAACGCGGTAAACTGGCGACGGATTCAGGACCTGGCTGAGCGCGCGCACGCGCTCCATGGCGTCGTTCAGCACGTCCAGCACCTCGCGCACCCGCTCCGTGGCCTTCGGAAAATCCATAGCCAGAAGCTGAAGGCGAAGTCCCGCCGCCGAAAGCAGCGGGCCGACGTCGTCGTGGAGCGCCGCGCCGGCGCGGCGAAGTCCGGTCTGCGCTTTCACGCACGCCTCGGCAACGTCATCGCAGTCATGGCTCGTCGGCATGGCCGGCTTCAGCGTTTCCGCTTCACCGCACGCCGTGCGGCCTCCGCCACATTCACCGCCCGGAAACCGTATTTGTCCAACAAAGCATCGGGCGAGCCGGATTCGGCGTAGCGATTGTCAATGCCGATGAACTCCATTACCGCTGGATGCGTTTCAGCCACGACTTGAGCTACGCGGACGCCGAGCCCGCCGTCGACCAGGTGCTCTTCCGCCACCACGATCGCTCCGGTCTCCTTGGCAGCGCGAACAATGGCGTCGCGGTCGAGAGGCTTGATGGTGTGCATGTCGATTACGCGCGCCGAAATCCGATCGGCTTCGAGCGCCTCGGCGGCGCGAAGCGATTCGGCTACCAGCAATCCCGTGGCGATCAGCGTGACGTCCGTGCCTTCCGTCAGTTCGACCGCCTTCCCGATGGTGAACTCCTGGTTCGGCGCGTATACCACTGGCGCCTTGGCGCGGCCGGCGCGAATGAATACCGGGCCCTGGAACTCGACCGCCGCTTGGATCAGCTTCATCATCGCCACTTCGTCGGCAGGACACATCACTACGAACCCCGCCAGCGAACAGGCCAGGCTGATGTCCTCGATGCTCATTTGAGACGGTCCATCCTCGCCGATCGAGATCCCGCTGTGCGTCCCCACCGCTTTCAAATTGACGTTGGGAAACGCCGCGGTGACGCGCAGTTGCTCGAAGCCCTTGTTGAGCACGAAGGCGGAAAAACTCGACACGAACGGAATTTTTCCCGACGCGGCGAGGCCGGCGCCGATCGCAACCATGTTCGCCTCGGCGATTCCGCACTCGAAAAAGCGATCGGGAAACTGCTTGCCGAACTCGGCCGTGTAGGTGGACTTGGAGAGATCCGCGTCGAGTACGACGACGTCCGCGTTAGTGCGCCCCAACTCGACGAGCGCCTTGCCGAAGGCCTCGCGCGTGGCCGCGCCGAGTTTCCATTCGAATTTCGTCTTCGTGATCATTATGCAAGCTCCAGGAAAGCCCGGGCGGCTTCTTCGCGTGTCGGAGCCATTCCGTGAAACTTGGGGTTGTTTTCCATGAATGAAACGCCTTTGCCTTTTATGGTGTGTGCAATGATGATCGACGGCTTGCCTTTTACCGCCGCCGCCTCCGCGAATGCTTTCTGCAGGGCGGCGATGTCGTGGCCATCGGTGCTGATCACGTGCCAGCCGAAGGCGCGCCATTTATCCGCCACCGGCTCCAGATTCATGATGTCCTTGACAAATCCGTCCAGCTGGATTCCGTTGTAGTCCAGGATGGCGCACACGTTATCGAGATGATTGTTGCCGGCGAACATGGCCGCCTCCCAGATCTGGCCCTCTTGAATCTCGCCGTCGCCTAGCATTACGTACGCGCGTGAAGGGCTATTGTCGAGGCGCGCCGCAAGCCCCATGCCGATAGCGAGCGACAATCCCTGGCCGAGCGAGCCGGTCGAAGCCTCGAGCGCCGGAAGGAAGCGCACATCGGGATGACCCTGATAAATCGATCCGACCTTCCGTAGCGTGTTGAGCTGGTCCTTCGGGCAATAACCGAACTCCGCCATGACCGCGTAGAGAACAGGGCAGCAGTGCCCTTTGGAGAGAATGAAACGATCACGGCCATTCCATTTCGGATTCGCCGGATCGTGACGCAACACGTCGAAAAAAAGTGTCACGACGATTTCAGTAGCGGACAGAGATCCGCCGGGATGGCCCGACTTCGCTTCGGTGATCATCTCGATGACCTGACGCCGCATCCGTTTGCAGATGGCGGCGAGTTCGGCCACGTTGTCAATTTTTTGCATTCCTTCCAATTTAGCATCGTGGCGCACGTTACACTGAGCGAATGCGCGCGCTCGACCAGCTCTCGGCGCTGAAAGGCCGGTTTGGCCGGGATGCGGCGCGCCAGGCAGCCGCTCTTCTCGAGCGCTTGCGGTACGCCAAGTTTCGCGATCCCGCCGAGCTCATTCACCTGCACGAAGACTTGCTCTTTCTGCGCGCCTACCCACCGAGCCCCCGCGTTCTGCGACTGGCCGACGAGATCTTGTTCTCATTCAGCGACCGCCTGCGGGGCGTCGACGAGGAGCCGTTCCAAGATCCCGAAATCTCGGGTATCGCCGGCACGTCGCTTTCGACCAACTTCAGCTACGAGACCGCCAGGAGTCTGGCCGCGCGCCACGGCCGCCGGATTCGAATCGACTGGGAGAATTACGAGCACGCCGGCCGACTCGGGCCTGTGCTGGCCCGCTTGCTTCCACTTGCCGCCGAGGACTGGGCGGTTGAGCCGCACCCGGATTGGAAGCGCTGGTTTGATGCGGCGCGTGGAAGTGTCGCCTGGCTAACCGAACGTCTGGCGCCGGATGTGTACGATTCCCTGGAAATCCCCTTACGGTGGACGTTGGGTGACTCGGCCGCTGCAAGGTCGCGGACACGGATTTCGCGCGAGAAAATCTTTTACCACACCACGCCGTTTTTGAAGCGCAGCGAGATTTCACTCGAGGCCGAGTTTGCCTCACCCGCGATTGCAGTGAAACGGGTGCCTCCGCCGCGCGCGAAAAAGATTCTCGAGCTGATCGCCGACACCTCCGCAGTGCGCTATCGGGAGCTGTACGGATTCACGCACCCGGATCCCGGACACGTTTACCGCGCCGACCTTGGCCGCGGCGTCGATATCGTTTTCTGCGGCGTGCCCGACCGGTGGCGGCTGCCGCTGCGTGCCTATCACTGTGGGATGTTCTTCAAGAACGGCGTGCCCATCGGTTACATCGAGGGCCTTTCGCTTTTCGAGCGGATGGAGGTCGGCTTCAACCTCTACTACACGTTTCGCGAGGGCGAGACGGCGTGGCTCTACGCCCGCCTGCTGAAGCTGTTCCGCCACGACCTCGGCGTAACGTGCTATTCCATCGATCCGTATCAGCTCGGGCGTGAAAACGAAGAGGCGATCGAGTCCGGAGCGTTCTGGTTTTATCGCAAACTGGGGTTCCGTCCCGTATCAGATGAGGTCGGGCGGTTGGTGGCGCGCGAGGAAGAGAAAATCGCGTCGCGTCCGGGTTACCGGACTCCGCCCGCGATCTTGCGCCGCCTGGCGCAAGCTCCGCTGATCTACGGCGGCGGGCACGAATGGGACCGCTTCGAAGTGCGCAAAATCGGCTATAAAATCGGCCGCGGAGGAAACGTAGAGCCTTGGCGCGCATTGCTTCGCGGAATTCCCGGCGTCACGGCCAAAGCAATCATCCGCGCCAAGCACGCCCCAGAGGAAACCGGTTATCTAAAGCTGCTGCAACGCCAAGCCAAAATTCGCCGGGCGGTGCTCCGGCTGGGCTCACTGTGATAGCCTGACGTTTCTTGATGTCGGCCTCCGGCTCACGTCTCCCGCCCGCCCGAATTTCCACTCCGGTGAAGTGGATCATTTGTGGCGTCGCCGCCGTCGGGTTCGCGTTCGACATCTACTCCGTGCTGGTGGCGCCGCTGATACTGCAGCCCGCGCTACTGGAACTGGGAAATCTCAAACCAGGGTCGCCGCTGTACCGGGACTGGGCGGCGAACCTATTCTGGGTTCCCGCGCTGGCCGGCGGATTTTTCGGCCTGATCGGCGGCTATCTTACAGACCGTTTCGGACGCCGACGCATCCTGGTGTGGAGCATCATGCTCTACACGTTCTCGGCCCTGGCGGCGGGATACTCCACCACGCTGCCGATGCTGCTGCTCTTCCGCTCCCTCACTTTCATCGGAGTCTGCGTCGAATTCGTCGCTGCCGTGGCATGGCTGGCCGAATTGTTTCCCGAACCGAAGACGCGCGAAGCGGTCCTTGGCTACACGCAGGCGTTTTCGTCGCTTGGTGGAGCGCTGGTCACCAGCGCATTCTATCTATCGAATCGATTCGGCGCCGCTCTACCTCCGATCTACGGAGGCCACGCAGCGTGGCGCTACACGCTCATCTCGGCTGTGATACCGGCGATTCCACTGGCGATTATCCGGCCGTTCCTGCCGGAATCGCCGGCGTGGGAGCAGAAGCGGCGTGCGGGCACCTTGAAACGGCCCAGCATCGCCGAGCTGTTCCGGCCGGAGTACCGCCGCACTACCATCGTGACCGCGCTGTTGTTCGCCTGCGGCTACGGCGCTGCGTTCGGGGCGATCCAGCAACTGCCGCAGATTGTTCCAGGACTGGCGGAAGTGGCGAAACTTCCTCCGGCTCAGCGTGGCCAGGTGATCTCGAGCGTGCAGTTCCTCCAGGAGATGGGAGGGCTCGCCGGGCGCCTCGTGCTCGCGGCGCTGGCGCTCGTCATCGTGAGCCGCCGCGCGCTGTTGCGCGTTTTTCAGGTGCCGGGAATGTTCCTGCTGCCGTTCGTGTTCCTGTACCCGGCGGTCCAGGATCTTGAAACACTCAAAATCGGTATCTTCTGCGTCGGATTCACGACGGTAGCGCAGTTAAGTTTCTGGGGAAATTACCTGCCGCGGGTCTATCCGACATATTTGCGCGGAACCGGAGAAGGGTTTGCGGCGAACGTCGGTGGGCGCATGCTCGGCACATCGGCGGCGTACGTGACCACCCACTTGGCCAGCTTGATGCCCGGCTTTACGCCATTCACGAAGCTGGCCTACGCAGCAGCGGCCGTGGGGCTGTTCGTTTACGCCCTGGGATTCGCTCTGAGCTTCTGGCTGCCCGAGCCGGGCGAGAAGCTGCCGGAGTAGGGCGATGCTCACGCCACGTTTGGCCGGCGGCTTATAACTCCCAGGGCGTCTTCGATCGCAGCGCCGATCCGTAGCAGCCGGTCTTCCTGTAGCGGCGCCGCCAGAATCTGCAGCCCGATCGGCAGGCCGGCTTGCGTAAACCCGCACGGCATCGCCAGCGCGGGCACGCCGAGCACGTTGATCCCGCGGGCGAATCGTGTCGTGGCCAGGCGCGTGTCGTCCGTCGCCGCTCCTATCTGCACTGTCGTCTGGCCGATTTTGGGCGCCGCAATAGGCGTCGCCGGCGTGAAGACGCAATCGGCTTGCGTCCACAGCTTCGAGAACTCGTGGATGAAGATTCGCCGCAGCCGCTGCGCGTCCAGATAATCAGCAGCTGGAATGAGCCGTCCCTGGTCGAGCAGCGCCAGTACATCGGTCCCGAAATCGGCACGGCGGCCGAGATGCGGCCGCAGCACGCTGACCGCCTCGCTAAGCAGTAACACACGCCCGACGACATTCAGCGCGTCGATATCCGGCACACGCACATCGACGATCGTCGCGCCGAGCGCCGCCGCGGTTTGTACTGAGGTGCGTACGGCCGCGTGGACCTCGACATCGATGCGATCGAAATAGTAGTTTTGGGGCAGGCCGATGCGTAGCCCCCGAATGTCGACTTGCGCGGGCGGAACGTATCCGCTTGGGTGATCGGCCATAGCGTGAAAGGCTACCGCCGCGTCACGAACCGTGCGGGTGAGGGGCCCGATGTGATCGAGCGTCAGGCCGAGCGGCAGCACGCCCCGGCGGCTGACCCGCTCGTAGGTAGGCTTCAGACCTGCCACGCCGCAGAACGAAGCCGGAATGCGGATCGACCCTCCCGTGTCTGTCCCCGTCGCCATCGGAACGAGGTCGGCCGCAACGGCCGCACCCGAGCCACCGCTCGACCCGCCGGGAATCCGGTCAAGGTCCCAAGGATTGTGGATCGCGCCGAAGTGCGGATTGTTAGACGTGATTCCGTAGGCAAGCTCGTGCAGTCCGGTCTTGCCCAGCAGCACCACACCGGCGTCGTTCAGCTTCGTGACGATATCCGCGTCATGATCGGGAATGAAATCCGAGAAGAGCTTCGACCCGGCTGTCGTATGTATGCCTTTCGTGAGCACGAGATCCTTGTGGGCGATCGGGACCCCGTGCAGGGGCCCTCGATCCATGCCCCGCGCGATTTCCTCGTCGCAGGTCTGGGCACGTGCGCGGGCCTCTTCTTCGAGCACCGTGATGAATGCGTTGAGGCGCCGATTGGCGCTAGCGATGCGGCGGAGCGCGTCGGTGGTCAGTTCGAGTGAAGAGACCTTCTTGGCCCGCAACGCGACAGCGGCTTCGAGTATGGTCATTGCGTGTCTTCCGGCCCTGTCCACACATCCGTGCCCGGCGGAATCGATGTTTGAAGAGGCCGGAACGCAGCCTCCAGGGCCTCGAGTACCGGCACGATCTTCTCAATATCGGCTCCGGGGATTGCCGGCTCCAACGCCGCCGCGATCTTCTTCCAATCCGTCATTCCGGCTCCTGGCTTCTGCCAATATACAATTGAATTGATGCTGGCTACCGACAAGCGCATCGCCGTTCCCCTTACGCAGCTTAGCGAAGAGGAAAAGATGTTCCAGGAGACCGTCCGCAAGTTCGCGCGCCAGCGCATCGCCCCGCACGTGCGCGAAATGGACGAGGCCGGAGTTTTCCGCAAAGACCTGTTGAAGGATTTCTTCGATCTTGGCCTGATGGCAATCGACATCCCGGAACAATACGGCGGGCAGGGCGGGTACTTCTTCCAATCGATTCTGGCGATCGAGGAGCTTGCGAAAGTCGATCCCTCCGCCGCGGTGATTGTGGACGTGCAGAATACGCTGTTCAACAATGCCATTCTGCGGTGGGCGGATGAGGACCAGAAGCGCCGCTACTTGCCGCGGCTCTCGAGCGACACGGTGGCGTCTTACGCTTTATCCGAGGCCGGATCGGGTTCCGACGCCTTCGCGCTCACCACGCGCGCCGTCGATGCGGGCGACCACTACCGGCTCACCGGACGCAAGCTGTGGATCACCAACGCCGCCGAAGCGGGTCTTTTCCTGCTCTTCGCTAACGTGAATCCGGAGGCGGGCTACAAGGGAATCACGGCGTTCCTGATTGAGCGCGACTTCCCCGGCTTCCAGGTGGGCAAGAAGGAGGATAAGCTCGGCATCCGCGCCTCGTCGACTTGCGAGTTGATCCTCGACGATTGCCAGGTATCGAAGGCGAACGTGATCGGCGACGTGGGCAAGGGATACAAGATCGCCATTGAGACGCTGAACGAAGGCCGGATCGGTATCGGGGCCCAGATGGCCGGTCTGGCGCAGGGAGCGCTCGGTCACGCGCTCGCGTACTCGCGGCAGCGCAAGCAGTTCGGCAAAGTGATTTCAGAGTTTCAGGGCGTGCAGTTCGATCTCGCCGAGATGGCGGTGGAAGTGGAGGCGGCGCGGCTGATGGTCTATAACGCTGCGCGCCTGCGTGACGCCGGCCTGCCTTTCGTCACAGAAGCGGCGATGTGCAAATTTTTCGCCTCGCAGGTGGCCGAGCGCGTGGCTTCGCGCGCGGTCGAAGTTTTCGGTGGAGTCGGGTTCACGAAGGATTATCCGGTCGAAAAGCTCTATCGTGACGCCAAAATCGGCCGGATCTACGAAGGCACCAGCAACATGCAACGGGTGACGATCGCCAAGCAAATGCTCGGAAACCGCGCGTAGCCGGCGTTCGTCGGGATGGTATAGGAGTTTCTCATGTGGACACTCGGCATCGCTCTTTTTGGCGCTGCGATGCTTCTGGCAGCAGACTCGACAGAGCTGACGCAGGCGCAGATCGACGACATCATCCAGAAATTCGCGGCTAAGGAAGCCGATTTCGCGCGCGCCCGTGAAAATTACACGTACCGGCAGACCTCACGTATCCAGGAACTGGATGAGGCCGGGAATCCCACCGGCAAATGGGAGATGGTGTCCGATATCATCTTCACACCGGACGGCAAGCGCACCGAACACGTGGTGCGTTCACCCGTGCCCACGCTGCACAACATTCTTCTGACGCCGGAAGACATGGAGGACCTGCGCAGCGTTCAGCCGTTCGTGCTCACGACCAATGAAATTCCGAAATATTTGATCCGCTATCTAGGCAAACAGACCCTGGATGAGATTTCGTGCTACGTGTTCGCGGTGAAGCCCAAAAAGCTCGAGCAAGGGCAGCGCTATTTCACGGGCGAGGTGTGGGTGGACGACCGCGACCTGCAGATCGTGAAAACCTACGGCCGCGGCGTCGGTGTGATCAAGAAGAGCTCCGATAATCAATTCCCGAAATTCGAAACTTATCGCGAGCAGATCGATGGCAAGTACTGGTTTCCTACCTACACCATCGCTAACGACACACTACATTTCAAGGATAATGACCAGCGCATCAAGCAGACTGTGAAATACGAGGATTACAAGCAGTTTCGGTCCGACGTGAAGGTCACCTTCGGCGACCCTGTTGACGAGAAGAAAGACGAAAAGAAGAAGGACGAGAAGCCGCCGGTCAAGAAGCAATAGGCGTTTTGGAACGGCCTGAGTCGGTCTTATTCATTACAAATCAGTAATTTACGGCCACTCCCCGCGGTCGTACGCTCAGAGAAAACCCCTAAACTCCCCCTCAGAGCCCGCCGATACATATTGTGGATCGATCATGGCTGAAGCAGCGTCGCCGGTTGAGGTGCGCAGTACCGCAGAAGCTGATCGCGTTCCCCAAACGGGACCCGGCGCGGCTCCCAAAGGTGAGCTCGACCAGCTTAAAGGAATGTTTCTGTCCAGTCTCAACCACGAGATCAGAACTCCTTTGAGCGGCATTCTGGGAATGGCCGATCTACTGCTCGAAACCAACCTGGACGACGAGCAGCGTGAATACGTAACCGCCGCGCGACTGTGTGCGGAAAACCTTTTTGAAATCCTCAACGCCACGCTCGAATATTCAGCCCTGGAGGCCGGCCAGTTTTCACTCGAGGACAGCGAGTTCAGTCTGAAGGAAATGCTCGATGTCGCCATTAATCAACACGCGATGAAAGCGCAGGCAAAAGGCCTGCGCCTGGTCTCGACGATCGAGGCCGGCCTGCCGGAGACGATGCTGGGCGACGCCCATCGCTTGCGGGAGCTGCTGGGGCACCTGATCGCCAACGCCATCAAGTTCACCCGCGCCGGCAGCGTCGAACTGAGGGCGTTTCTTGACCGTCGGACGACCGGAGCGGAGTGGATTATCGCTCAGGTGAAAGACACCGGCATCGGCATTCCCCCAGACAAACTCGACGGAATTTTTGATTCGTTCCGGCAGGCGGAGAGCGGTCTCTCTCGCGCTTACCCTGGCCTGGGACTTGGCCTGGCGCTTGCGAGCAAGCTGACCTCCCTGATGAACGGCGAGATCAGTGTCGAAAGCACGGCAGGCGCAGGCTCCACGTTCACGGTACGTCTCCCCTTGCGCCGGCCCGCCGAAAATCCGGCTGTTCCCGCCCATCCTGAATCCATGCCAGCGATCCTGGCGGTGGAAGACAACCCTGTCGGGTTGACGGTTTTGCGCCATTCCCTAGGGCGTTACAAGGTACGGGTGGATTGCGCCACCTCCGGCCAGGCTGCGCTCGAAGCCGCAGCCAGCCACCGCTATGACTTGGTGTTGATGGATCTGCAGATGCCCGAGATGGACGGGCTCACGGCGACCCTGGCGATGCGCAAGTTACCTGGCTACGAATCGGTGCCGATTATTGCCCTCACCGCCAATTTCTCGGACGAGATTCGCGAGCGCTGCCGGCAGTGCGGTATGCAAGCGTTTCTGTCTAAGCCGGTGGAGGCGTCTGAGTTGTGGGCCGTCGTGTCCAGGAACCTGAAGCCTGGCGGCTAAAGCAGATATCGGAACAGCGAGATTCCGGAGTTGGGCGCGCGGCACGCCCTCCTTC
>Ga0066710_100007209_pt1 | contig 10575 bp, 9 predicted proteins | sample GraSoiAngelo_159_FD_79666 | JGI IMG/M metagenome (GOLD analysis project Ga0066710, IMG submission 79666) | Grasslands soil microbial communities from the Angelo Coastal Reserve, California, USA - 14_1009_16_40cm | ecosystem: Environmental > Terrestrial > Soil > Grasslands | place: USA...
ACGTACCCTCGATCCGGGTCGACGCAGTCGACCCCACCGGCGCCGGCGACGCCTTCATCGGCAGTCTGGCTGTCTTTCTCGGGGAAGGAGCGTCCCTGCGGGATGCTGTCGGGCGCGCGAATGCGGTGGCCGCCCTCTCCGTCACGCGCATCGGGACCCAGACGTCCTTTCCCTCACGCGAGGAAGCCGACAGGTTCCTCGCCCAGCACAGGCTGGCTTGATGGCACGCGCAAAACAGCGAAGCCGGCTCATCGCCGGCTTCGCCGCTCCCCAACTCAAGGGAGGGATCAGGAGGCCGCCGCGGCGGGCACCTTCAGCGCGCCCCCACAGAACGCACAAAATCTCGCATCATTACGGTTGACCGAATGGCACGTTCCGCAGACGATTCCCTCCACGACCTGCGTGCCACAGTTCGCGCAGAACTGGGAGTGGGGCCCGACCGGATGGCCACAGGACGGACAGTGCAGACCATCATCGGGAAGCTTCGCACCGCAGGTTCCACAGAAGGTCGCATCGTGGCGGTTCTTTGCACCGCAGGCCCGGCAGACTTTTGATCGTAGGAGTTTTGCCCCGCATGAACTGCAGAATAAGTCCTCGTCACGATTCATCCGGCCGCACGACCGACAGAGCATAGCTCCCTCCCCTTCGCCTCCGCCCCCGCCGATGTTGTACCACCGAACCTGGGGACGTAGACGGATCATCCTTCCACGGTGCCTGGCACCGTGGAAGGACGCGGAGGCAGCCCGGTCGGGTGCTAGGGCGGTGTGATTCGCAGGGGAGTGTTGAGGTCGAGCGCCTGCGCCGTCATGTAGTGAAACGGTGCGGCCATGTAGAGGCGGTAGATCCGGTACGTGTCGAGTCCGACCCACGCGGCGAACGATGCGCGGCTACTGGGTAACTCCCAGGTGAGGATCCGACATGGTTCGCCCCGTGCCGCCGCGACGGTCCCGACCTGCGGACCAGCTCCTGGAGGCGGGTCGCGTTTGGTACGGGGCTCGTCGTCGCAGGTCCCGCTCCTGCCCAGCGAGACAGCCGTAGCGCCCTGCATGTATGAGACGAAGGGGCCCTCCAGCACGACGGGGGACGGGAGGGTATCGCGTTCCCACCGCCCCCCGCCCTGCCGGTACAAGCGTGTGGCGCCGATGATGATGGCTTCGGCGCCGCTCGCCGTACGATAGCGCACGCGGTCGGGCTTCACCATCTCCAGTTTCGTGACGGTTACGCCTCCGGATCCATCGGTGATCTGCTCGACCTCGCGCCACGTCCGGATGCGGGCAGCGGCCTGTTGGGCCTGCATCAGCATCCGCTGCGCCTGCGGATCGGGCCGGCCGGACGCGACGCCGAGCTTGAGCGGGAACGTCGTGGTAGCATCGCGCTTGTCCCGCTGCCTGACGACGAGGCGCACCTCCCACCATCCGGGAACCCCCAGTTCCCCGCCTTCGGCCGCAAAGCGGTCCCCCTCCGGCTGCAACGTAATCGTGATCGGATCGAGATCCTCGTCGAGTTTGATCAGTCGCAGGAGGACTCGTGTTCCTGCGGGATTGACCGGCCCCTCGACCGTGCGGACGGCGGCCTCGAAACGATTCCATCCCGGTTCGGCGGGAGAGACAGTGAGGTCAGCGTGGAACGGACCCGCCAGCCCCGCGAGGATCAGCGGCGGCTGCGCTGGGACCGGCATCGTCACGGCCGCGGGCGGCGTGACGGTCAGCACGGCCACCACGAGCAGGATTGTCGCGCCCAACGTGATCTCCACACTCAGGCTGGGCAGCAACCGGTGCGGTGCGCCGTCTGCGGACCGCTGGCCCTCCATCCTGGCACGCAGCACAAAACGGTTGTAGGCGCCGAGCGCGACGGCGGGAAGCACGAGCAGCAGTTTGATCAGCAGCGTTCTTCCATACGTCGTGACCGTCAACGCCCGCAGGCTGGGGACGTGCACCAGCGCGCTGTATACACCGGTGACAGCCAGCACCGCCACCGCGATCGCGGCCATGCGCGAGAATCTGGGTACGAGTATCCGCGCGACGCCCCTCCGCTCCTCCTTCGAAACGCGGCGCAGCGCCAGCCACAACGGCAGCAGACCGCCCACCCACAGCGAGGCGCCGAACAGATGGGCCCAGTCCAGGACGATCGCCGTCGGCCCGCTGCCCACGGCGTGCGAACTCACGGTAAACCCGGCCAAGATCGCCGCGGCCGCGACAGGACCGACGATCGGGAACTCCGGGACGATGGCATCGGGGATCTTCGGAACGATCACCGCGGCGATGACGCTGACCAGTCCGTAGACCGACGCCACCAGGACCAGGGCGGCCAGGTGAACTGACCCGGCCAGCGCCACCGGCCCACCGAGTAGCCCGGACATCACGCCGACAATGGCGAACCAGACGAGCATCGCGGCGCGAAAGATCCGGCCGGATGGGGACGTCGGGATCAGCAGGACGAACGCTCCGGCGGCGCGGGTGAGAGTACTCCAGCCGGCTTTTGTCCCTCCAAGCAACGTCCACAGCGTTCCACTGCGCCATACCCCGACCACGGACGTATCCAGCAGCGTCGCCGCTTCAAGAACAAACTCACCGATCAGCCCGAACACGAGGACCACTCCCGACGCAACGGTGGTGGCCCCCAGCAGGCGGTCTGTCCCCCCCTGCGCCTGCGACCCGCCGGCGGCAGCGAACTGTGTCCGCGCGGGCCGCAGGATGAAATACTGGAAAAAGACCGTTCCGGCGAGTAGGATTGCCGCGGCGAAGTTTGCCCACCGAACGAGGACTTCTGACACCGGCGGGCCGATCACCTCGCTTCCCGCCGGTCCACCCGCGGGAGGCCCCTGGCCGACGCCAAACAGGAGAAACCCGCTGGTCGTGTGACCATCGGTAGCGGAGAGCACCCTCCAGCGCACGGTATAGACGCCCGTGGCGAGCGGACCAACGGATATGGTGAGTGTCCGGCCGTCCCGGGCCACCGTTGACACGTGCGAGACGACCGCGGCGGTGCGATCGGCAACAGTCGCCGTACTCAGTCCGTCGACTACTGGTTCGCTGAAGATCAGGACGATCTGCCGCGGCGGTGCGGGAAGTGAAGCGTTGGCAGGTGGGATCGACCGCTGCAGGACGCTGTGGGCCGAGGCCATCCCGGTCGCGAACGTGAGCACCATCGCCGCGCCCAGCGCCGCATAGACTCCCCGGCGCCATCCCGCGTGCATCGGCTACCGCTTCACGGCGAACGCGAAGCTTCCCTGAGCCACGAACCCATCATCGGCGGAGACGGCCCGCCAGCGGACGGTGTACGTTCCTGCACCGACCGCTCGCAGGCGCGCCATCATCGACTTCCGGTCCAGGTCACTCAGGTCCACGCCCCCGCCACCGTCGTCCACGCGATGCTCGCGGACGTCCCACACGCCTATCGTGCTTCGGTCCGGGTCGAGTTCGTCGTCAAACCATGCCCGGACCACTGTGGGCGGACCGGTCAGGACGGCACCGGCTTTGGGCTCCGAGCGCACCAGTGTGGCGTGCGCCCACAATCCTGCCGGCACGGCCAGGACGACCGTCAGCGTCAGCAGGGTGAGGATCTGCATACTACAAACCGAACTGGACGACGATCGTATCTCCGTCAGAGGGCACATAGCGCTCGAAAGCGCGGTGAGGCCGTCCGTTGACCAGGAGCCGAATGTGTCCTGCGGTGCCATCGGGGCAGCGATCGCCATCTCGGTAGATCTGGCCCGTGGGAAACGCGATCTGATCTCGGACAAATGTGACGCCGGCGGTGGCAAAGAACCGTCCGAGATTCGCATTGCGTCCAGCCTCGGCTCTCGTCTTCGGCTCCACATGGATCACGCCGTCTCCCTGCGTGTGGATCGACCCTCGCGTAAACGGCATGTCGGGCACCGGCTTTCCGCAGATGACCACGAGGTAGCGGGCGTGCCAGTGGTCCCCGACCTGCGGGAGCTTCGCTCGCGGCATGAGCGCCACAGCGGTTGCAGCAAGGACTCCTACGACCACCACGATGCCTGCCAGGATGAGATGCCGGCGCAAAGACGACGCCGTGCCAGCGTCCGGCCGCATCTTGATCTTTGTCACCACGAGAAGCCTCCACACGAGTAACGATTGTGGGGACCAGCTCCGTTCCACTCGACAAAGGAGCTCCGCGACCGGGCCACGGCCCGACCCTCCGACCGCCGGGCGCAGGGCCCCGGCTTTCTCACATCGAACGCCTCACTCGACTGGCATGGATCTGACCTTTGCATGGCCGGCGTTCCTGTGGGCGTTGTTGAGTCTCCCTCTGCTCGCCGCCGGATACGCGCGATTGCTCAGGCGGGCGAGTCGCTATGCGGTGATCTTTTCGACGACCACGGCGCTCATCGCTGCCCATCGCCCCAGCAGGTTGCGGCACCTGCCGCCCATGCTGCTCGCGATCTCGCTCGCCCTGCTGATGGTATCGGCCGCCCGGCCGGTGCTGCCGTTGCCGGTTCCGGCCAACCGCTCGGCCATCATGCTCGCCTTAGATGTCAGCGGCAGCATGCGCTCGACCGACATTGCCCCATCGCGCCTCGAGGCGGCGAAATCTTCAGCGAAAGCCTTCCTGCGGTCCCTCCCAGCGAGCGTGCGCGCCGGGCTCGTTGTGTTCGCGGGATACACAGTCCTGCTCGCACCGCCGGGAACTGAGCATGCCCGCATCGAGGCGCTGATCGATGGCGTCAGTACGGCGCGCCGGACCGCAATCGGCGACGGGCTGATTGAAGCCGTCGCGGCACTCCCCGGCCGCGTGCGGCCGAATGCTGATGGCACCCTGCCGGCGCTGCCCGCGACTCCCCTACCACCCGGGATGGTGGTGCTGCTCTCCGATGGCCGTAGCAACGCGGGGATCGATCCGCTCCTGGCCGCCGATCTGGCGGCGCAGCAGCAGGTCACGGTGTACACCGTCGGTGTGGGCGCGCGTGTGACACCGGACAACACCTGGACGATCGGCGGCACACTCGATGAGGAAACCCTCCAGGCCATGGCGAGCCGGACGGGCGGGACATACTATCATGCGTCGTCGGCACAGGGCCTGCACGACGTGTACCGGAAGCTGGCGCGCAGCCTGGGATGGGAGCGTCGACCGACGGAGGTATCGGCCGCGGTCGCGGGTCTTGCTGCCCTCCTGCTGGCCGCCGCGCTCGCTGCGTCCTGGCTTCGAGTGCACCCACTGGGAACATAAAACCGGGTACCCGGGGACCGTGGGACCAGGCCTACCTCGAATGTCATGTCCGCGTGGTCCCTGGGCATCTGGGTACCCTGGTCCATGGGCATCGGTCCCCGTAGTGTCATTTGCGGCGAACGACAACTAGCTTATTCACTCCGGATTCCGCTCCCCAGACTTCACCAGACCTGCCGAGCAGTTGACGCACCCCGGCCTGTGCGCTGGGCAGTTTCAGGACGTCGAATGTTTCATGCGCCGGATCGAACTGAACCAGCGCATTGGCTCCCCAGTCGCTCACCCAGACCATATCGTGATCGTCCACATACACGGCATAGGCCATCGGATTGGATCCCGGCAGGCGCCACTCCCGCCAGCGGCCGGTCCCCGGATCATACAGCGCGATCTGGCCGGCGTTCCACTCACTGACCCAGAGGCGGCCCCTCGAATCCGCCCACACCCGCCGCGCGCCTTGCCGGGCAGCCGGCGGTTCCAGGACCGTCACGCCGCCACCGGCGGCATTGATCCGGGCGATGTAGTTGCCGGCGAGAGACGCGTAGTATACAGATCCGTCGGGTGTTGTGCAAATGCCGTACGGCCCGCGGCCCCGTGGCGCATCAAACACGTCCACCCTTCCCGTCCTTGGATCGAGACGTCCGTACACCCCGTTTTGGCCGGTGAACCATAGGAGACCGCGACTATCGAAGGTGGCGGTGTTCAGGTTCGCCCAGCCTGCCTCCGACGGCAACGGGTACCGCTGCACGCTGCTCGTCTTCGGGTCGACGCGCACGATGGCGTTGAGCCCTCCGTCGGTGATCCACGGGGCCCCGTCGGGCCCCACGATCACGCCGTGCGGCGCTGACCGCTCCCCCAGCTTGATGTGCCTGGTCTTCCCGGTCGCCGGATCCAGATGGCCCAGCTCGCCCGCAGTCTGTGCCGTGTACCAGATTCCGCCATCGGCGGCCGGAGCCACGTCGTGCGGATGCGAGCCTCCGGGTACAGGGTACTCCTGGAGCGTGTAACCTCCGGGCGCGGCGACAGAGCCGCTTTGGCAGAGAAGGACCAGCATCCCTCCCCCGATCGCCAGAACCGGCAACAACCGTCGCATGGTCTCAGGTCCTCCCCCGTTCCTGCCGCGACTGCGCGACGGCCTGACGGCGTGACCGCGTCCTCTTTCTCCCAAACGGTCGTGCCACCAACTCCGCAAACTCTTCCAGCCCTTCCAGGTCGTCGAGGTCGAACCACTGCAGCATCACCCGCTGGACCCCGGCGTTCTGCAACGCGCTGAGCTGATCTGTGATCTGGGCCGGCACGCCCACGATCACACCGCGGCTGCGCGACTCCTCGAGCGAGCGGCCGCGCTCGGCGATCTTGCGCCGCACCGCGGCGTCGTCTCGTCCAAACACCAACCCCGTCATCATCGATCGCCGTACCGATGACGGGCTTTGGCCTCGCGCCGCCAGCAGATCATCGAGGCGCCGGCTGAGCCGGGCGAAATTCTCTGGAGTTTGAAACGTGGCATTCCACTCCGTCGCATACCGCGCCGCCAGAGGCAACGTCCGCCGCGTCCCGTTTCCGCCGACGAGGATCGGGGGTCCGCCGGGACGCTGCGGTCGGGGAAGCAGGATGCCTTCGCGCAGCCGGTAGTATCGGCCGGAGAACGTGACAGGGTCGTCACCGGCCAGCAGCCGCGAGATCACCCCCAGCGACTCGTCAAATCGCACAAACCGCTCCTTCATGCTCAACAGGTCGAACCCAAAGTTGGCATGTTCCCGGTCCTGCCAGCCGGCACCCAGCCCCAACGTGAGCCGCCCGCCGGAGAGGTCGTCGACGGCCGCCGCCATGCGCGCCGTGAACGCCGGGTGGCGGAACGACGTCGGCGTGCACAGCGGTCCAAACTCGATCCGTCTGGTGTGGGATGCCAGCCAGGTCAGCGATGTCCACAACTCCAGGGAATCTTTGTCCGGCGGAATCGCATTGGTGAAGTGGTCGGACCGGTACAGCCCCGCAAAGCGTAGACGTTCCACCGCCTTGGCGATTCCCTGCCACCGGGACCAGGTCAGTCCGTCCTGGCCTTCCACCATGATCGCAATATCCATCGAGGCGTCCTCAGCTTGTCGAATTTCTGGGATGAGCCAGCGTGATCTGCGCCCCATGGGTGCGCGCCGGATCGAGATTGGCCGCCCGATCCGCACTCAGCACGACCCCGTACAGGCCTTCGCCCCTGCGGGCCAGCGACGCGCGCAGAGGATGCGCGGGCCCGATCGGCGCCATCAGCCGGATCACGACACCATTCAGCCGGAATTCGACTCCCAGCGAGCGGGGAATAGGCGCCACCGTCTCGAATGGTTCGCGGCCGAGCAGGGTCTGATAGTGCGCGACCGCCCGGTCAAAGCTTCCCGTGGCGACGGTCAGCGCCTGGACGCCGGCTGCTCCATTCGGATGGATAACATTGCCCGGCACCCGCAGGTGTCGGGGAGTTACATCCTCAATCAAAAATGGCAGCACCGGCGCACGCGGGAAGGCCAGCCGCCACGACAACTTCTGCCCATCGGGGCGAACGCGGCCTCCACTCACCGGCCCATCGATCTCGCCCACTCCCACCACCTCGGCCAGCGGGGAGCATGCCAGTGCGAAGTCGGCGAGTCCCTCCCCTGATCGGATCCTCCGGATCGCGCGGCCCAGCAGCGGCGACCGCCGCATCAGGATGCCTTCCAAGCCGCCGCGGGCGAGCATCCGCAACGCCCGGCGTTTCCAAGATACCGTGAGCGCCAGCAACTCCAGGTACCGGCCATCGGCGAATGGGATGAGGGCGTTGTGCGTAAGCGCACCCGCGTGCACTCCGCCCGGCACCACGGTGAACCCCAGCGCCGCGTAATCCTCCGAAGCGCGGCGGAGATCTTCGACGAAGATGACAACGTGGTCAAGCGAGAGTGACAGAGTCGGCACAGATGTCCCCGGCGGTATGCCTAGCCCCAGAGCGCGGGCTTGGCCACCATGAGGAAGGTGATGACCAGCACGAGGACCATGAAGATCACGCCCAGCGTGCGGCCACGGGCTGCGGCGCGCTGGTAGCGTTCGGACTGCAGGCCCCCTGACTCGAGGGCTTGCAATTGGGTGCGCAGTGCGGGGGTGGCACCCCTGGCCCCGAGCGCCATGGCAACCACATACAGCCCCAGCGCTGTCGCGATCCACGGGGTCGACACAAACAGGTGGCCCGCATAGAGCATTGCCAACCCGGTGATCAACAGGAGACCGTAGGCGGGGTTGGCGATGCGGTTGTCCAGAAAGCCCACCCCGCTCAAGATGGCCCGCAGGGAGTCGGGCTGACGCGCTCCGAGTGCCATCCAGACGCCGTAGGTGGCGTTTGTGCCGACCGCGACGATGACGGCCAGGACATGAATGTACTTTAAGATCAAATAGGAACTCATCCATCACCTCCCCAAACCGCTGGTGAATGGGACATGACCAGACTTCGACGTGGCACGCGCCGTTTCCGCCCACTGATCCCCTCCAAAGGATTCGCCCGCGCCCGCGTCCAAACAACGCGGCGTGTCCGAGGAGCGGCGGGTCGTCACAGTGATGTTCGCTGATCTCGTGGAATCGACGGCGCTGGCGGAGACGCTGGATCCGGAGGACCTGCGCGCCGTCCTGAGCCGCTTTTACAATCTTGTGGCCGCGGAAGTCCGGCGATTCGGAGGCACGGTGGAAAAGTACCTGGGGGATGCCGCGCTCGCCATCTTCGGGTTGCCCGAGGTCCACGAAGACGATGCCGAACGAGCCGTCCGGGCCGCGCTGGCCGCCCGCGATGCGCTGGCGGAGTTGAATACCCGGCTCGCGGCGGAAGGCCGATCCCGGCTGTCGATGCGCATTGCCGTCAACACCGGCGAAGTCGTCGCTGACCCCAAAGGTGGAGTGCTGGGAGAGTTCCGGCTGGCCGCGGACGCGATCAACGTCGCCGCCCGTCTCCAGCAGCAGGCCAAGGCCGGGAGCATCCTTCTTGCTCCCCGGACGGAACGGCTGGTCCGCGGCGTCGTGGAGACCAGTTCGCTTGGACCGTTGATGCTCCGGGGCAAGGCCCAGCCCATCGAAGCGTGGGAGGTGATCGGGCTACGCCCCGAGCGGACGCAGCGGGGTATCCCGGGCCTTCAGGCTCCCTTGATCGGCCGCGGCGAAGAGATGGACCTGTTGCTCCGTCTCTACGATCGCGTGGCGCGGGAGCGGCAAACACATCTCGTCACGATTGTCGGCGCGCCCGGCGTCGGCAAGTCGCGGCTGCAGCAAGAATTCGCGTCCCTGCTGCGCGCGCTGCCCGAACCACCGGCCATCCGCAAGGGTCGTTGCCTGCCGTACGGGGACGGGCTTGCGTTCGCGCCGGTTGCGGAGATCTTTAAGCAGGACGCTCAGATCATGGACGGCGATCCAGCCGACGCAGCCAGGATGAAGCTCCTCGACACCGTCACTCGCTGGCTTCCCGATGGATCCAAACGCGCCGCGGCGGCGTTGGGGTTCCTCGTTGGGCTGGTCTTCCCAGATTCGCCGATGGCCGGAGTTGATCCCAAGAGCGCTCGAGAAGAGGCGTTCGCCTCCTGGCGGCGGTATCTCCTGGCCAGGTCTACGGGCGGCGCGGCGCTGGTGTTGGTCTTCGAGGATGTGCACTGGGCTGATGACGGCCTGCTGGAACTCGTCGAGTACACGGCGTCACACCTGCACGATTCCCCCGTCCTGCTGCTGTGCCTGGCGAGACCCGAACTGCTGGAGCGGCGGACGCCGTTTGGTGGGCTCGGTCGGAACACTGCGATGATGCGCCTGGAGGCGCTCTCCGAGACGGAGTCGCGCGCGCTGGTCGCCGCCCTCCTCGCCGTGGACGATTTGCCGGAGTCGGTACGGTTGGAGATCGTCTCCAAGGCTGAGGGCAATCCGTTCTTCGTCGAGGAGATCGTGCACATGCTCATGGACATGGGCGCGATCGTCCAACGCGACGGCCGGTGGCGCGCGGCGGCCGCGATTGGTTCGCTGCCCCTCCCAGATACGATCCAGGGGGTGCTGGCCGCCAGGCTGGACCGCCTGCCCGATGAGGAGAAGCGGGTGCTCCAGTACGCCTCGGTCGTCGGCCGAATTTTCTGGGAAGGCACTCTGATGGCGTTGGGCGTCGGCCGGACGGAACTGCCTCAGCTCCTGGAACGGCTGGAGGGGCGGGACTTGCTCCGGGAACGGCCATCATCCACGCTGGCTGGGGATCGCGAGTTCATCTTTAAACACGCGCTGACACGCGAAGTGGCCTATGCTAGCCTGCCGCGTGCCGTCCGAGGTCCCACCCACGCCAAAGTGGCGCAGTGGGTAGAGCAGACTTCTGGCCAGCGTGTCAATGAGGTCGTGGACCTCCTGGCCTACCACTGGAGCAGC
>Ga0066710_100007210_pt1 | contig 10575 bp, 12 predicted proteins | sample GraSoiAngelo_159_FD_79666 | JGI IMG/M metagenome (GOLD analysis project Ga0066710, IMG submission 79666) | Grasslands soil microbial communities from the Angelo Coastal Reserve, California, USA - 14_1009_16_40cm | ecosystem: Environmental > Terrestrial > Soil > Grasslands | place: USA...
ACCGGCGAGTTGCGTGGCCGCCCGGGTGCCGGCCATATTCTTGCCGCCGCGGCGGTATCGTCTAGGGGACTAGGACGGAGCCCTCTCAAGGCTCAAACACGGGTTCGAATCCCGTTACCGCTACTCCCAAAGGCCGTTCCGGGCGACGCCTCTCGCTCGACGCCTTTACGTTTGTGGTGTCGTTCGCCCCCATCGTCTAACGGTCAGGACACCACTCTTTCAAGGTGGGAACAGGGGTTCGATTCCCCTTGGGGGCATTGTGGAAGACCGACGCATGTCGGAGTGCACAGCTTGCTTTGGGCGCCTCGCGTGACGATTTTTCCGCCCGCGCGCCGATAGCTCAACTGGCAGAGCAACTGACTCTTAATCAGTAGGTTCTCGGTTCGATTCCGAGTCGGCGCATTCCCCATGTTCGAGTCCGTCGCTTTTGCGCGCGCCTCTCGCGGTCCGATTCTTGCCCCCCACAGGGCGCTCTCGCGGTCACACGGACCCCTCGTCGCTCCCCGGCATCCACCGCGACGCCTTCCCGCGAGTCGTGGCGCTTATGCGACAGGTGTTTCGATTCGGCGGGCGCGCCACGCGTGCTGAGGTGGCCGCGCAGTTTGGAGGCGCCACGCTTCGCCGATCTGGCGCGGGCGACCGCCTGGGGCTGGTGTATGACGACGAGCCCGGTTGGAGATTTGAGGTGTCCCGACGTGACTGAAACGGTGAATGATGGCTGAGCGTCCAGACGGCGCCCGCCCGGGTTCCCTGCCCCCCGCGGTCCGAGCGCTGCGGCACGCGCCCGCCCGGATATTCCATCCGTTGAGACGGCGTGCGGCCGCTGCGCGGCTCGCGCGGCGCGGACTACCCGCGTCCATCCTCTTCGTCTGTCACGGCAATATCTGCCGCAGCCCGCTCGCCGCCGCGCTGCTGCGCCGGGCGTTGTCGCGGAAGGACGTAAGCGTCGCCTCGGCCGGCTTCATGGGCCCTGGGCGGCCGGCGCCGCCGGAGGCAGTGGCAGCGGCCGCGCACTACGGCGTGGATCTCTCTGCACACCGGTCGCAGCTCCTGACGGCCGACCACGCGCGTGGGGCCGACCTCATCGTGGTGATGGATCCCTCGCAACGTCGAGAGATTTGTGACCGCTTCGGACGGCTCGAGCGCGATGTGTTGGTCTTAGGTGACCTTGACCCGCAACTCATCGACACCCGTGCGATCCGCGATCCTGTGAACCAGCCGCGTGACGTGTTCGAGGAGAGCTATGCGCGAATCGAGCGCTGCGTGCGTGAGTTGGAGCGGGCGATCGGTTAGCTTGCATGCGCGGCGCCCCGCCGCTGGTCAGCGCATCCAGGAGCGGCCGATGATCCTCGGAGTCGGGCTTGACGTGGTGGAGACCGAAAGAGTCGCACGGGCGGTTGCCGTGCATGGCCGACGGTTCGAAGAGCGAGTCTACACCCCTGCGGAGCTTGCGGATTGTGCGCAGCGGGGTGACCGGCCCCAAGGACTGGCCGGCCGGTTTGCTGCGAAGGAAGCCTTCCTCAAGGCGCTGGGAACCGGCTCGGCCCGTGGCCTCGCGCTGCGACAGGTCGAAGTGGTCCGGGGGCAAGACGGCAACCCCGCGCTCCGGCTCACCGGGTCAGCCGCGGCCGAGGCCCGCCGCCGGGGAGTGCGAGAGGTTCACTTGAGCCTCAGTCATCAACCCGCGCTCGCGGCGGCGGTCGTCATTCTCGAAGGCTGAGCCGGGCGTCGCGGCGGGACTTGCTCGCGATGAAGCTGGCGATCCTTGAGATGGTTCGGAAGTGCTCGATCTCGAGATCCTCGAGGGACACCTGAATACCGAACTCCTTCTCGAGCTGAGCCAGAAATTCCACGAAGGTGAGCGAGTCCACCAGGCCGCTGTCGATCAAGTCCGTCTCCACCGATGGGACCTGGACATTCAACTTCTCAGAAAACAGTGCCGTAATCTGACGCTCGTCGCTGCTTGAGTGCGGCATGTCACACGCCCTGGTGTTCGGTGGCGAGAAGGTCGAACAAAAGGCGGTCCAGCGGACGGCCGTCGATATAGTGACACTGCCGCTGCCGCCCGATGTACTTGAAGTGGAGCCGCTCGAGAGCACGCTGCGCCGGGCTGTTCGTCTCGACCGTCCAAGCGTTAATGGCCCCGAGCCCCAGTTCGGTAAATCCGAATGTGAGCAGCTTGGAAAGCGCTGCGGTCGTGCACCCGCCGTATCGCTTATTGCCCAAGACCGCCCAGAGCGACGCCGTTTTGAACTTCCGGTCGACGTTGGTCAGTCCCACCACCCCGATCGGCAGATCCCTGTCATTCGCCGTATAGACCCGGAGCACTTGGATGTCTCTTTGGGTCATGATCTTCAGCGTAATCGGCGTCAGCGTCTGGACACCATTGCCGAAGTCCAGCCACTTGTAATTGTCCGGTTTGCCGAGCCATCCGGCGACGAGCTCGATCAGGTCAGGGCTATCGAGCGGCAACAGTTTCATTGTCGGCGAACGCCTCCTGTAGCTGGCGCCGGTCGTATTTGCCGTTGGCATTCCGGGGCAGCCACTCGAACGCCATCCACCGGGAGGGCAGCATGGGACCGGGCAGCACCTTGCTCAGCTCGCTGCGCAACGCGGCCGGGGTGATGGGGACCCCGGGATGGGGAACATACGCGCAGCAAATCGCGGTACCCTCGAAGCCCTCGGTGGGAATCGCCACCACGGCGCACTCACGCAAGTAACGCAACGCATTCAACGCTGTTTCAATCTCGCCGAGCTCGATCCGATATCCCCGACTCTTGATCTGCGAGTCGGCGCGGCCGAGAAAATACACGAGGCCGTCATCCTCGATCTTGGCGAGGTCCCCAGTCCGGTAGATTCGGTCCGCGGGATCTGAGGCGAATGGATTCGGCAAGAAGGCAGCCCGGGTTCTCTCCGGATCTCTCCAGTATCCTGGGCTGAGCCCGACCCCACGGATGTAGAGTTCCCCAACCTCGCCCGGCGGCACTGGCTGCAGCGTCTCACTCAGGACCAACAGTTCCTCGCCGTCGCACGGCGTCCCGATCGGGATCGACGCGCGGTCGTCCTCCGGGCACCTCGGCACCCTGTAATAGCTGCTGGCGATGGTGGTCTCCGTGGGTCCGTACAGGTTCGTGAACGTCACGTGGGGCAACCGCGCCATCCAGTACCTCAGCGCCGGCGTGGGGAAGACCTCTCCGCACCACAGCAGCCGCCGCAGCGTCGGGAAATCGTTGAACTGCACCACGTCGAACTTGGCTAGGTAACTGAGCAGCGACGGTACCGAGAACCATTGCGTGAGCTCCGAGGTGCGGATGAACTCGGCCAACGCGTTGGGCAGCAAGTTGACCTCGGGCGGGACGAGGTGCAGCTCCGCACCGGCCGCAAACGTGCCGAACACGTCGAACGTCGACAGATCGAAGTGGAGCGGCGGGTGACCAGAGATGCGGTCCGTTGGAGCGGTCCCGAAGTACCGCGTCGCCCACTCCACAAAATGGATCACGTTGCGGTGCGGGATGACGACACCCTTGGGGGTTCCCGTCGAGCCCGACGTAAAGAGGATGTGAGCGGGATCCATCGAGCTATTGCGATAGTCCAAAGGGGTCGTCGCAGCGCCTCGCACGTCCGCGAGCGAGAAAGTCGGCTCGCAGCGTTCCGCGCCGGTCCCGGGCGCGTCCATCCACCCGACCGCCACGGACTTCCGCAGCCGCGTGTCCGCGAGCAGCCCGTCGAGCAGTGACGCCGCGCGCGAACTCGCCAGGATCACCCGCGGCTCACCGGCGTTGACGATCTTCGTCGCTCGCGCGGCTGGGCCTGCGGTGTCGACCGGGATATAGCTGCAATCCGCCTTGAGGATGCCCAACAGGCTCACGATCGCCACGGGGGATTTGGGGAGCAGAACGCAGACTCGGCCGCCCTGCTCGCACCCGGTGGCCTTCAAGGTGTGAGCCAGCTGGTTGCTCAGCGCGTCGAGCTGTGCGTAGGTCAACCGGGCGCCGTCCATCACCACTGCGGTGGCATCGGGCCGGCGCTCCGCCTGCTCGGTGACCCATTGCTGGAGCAAAGAGGTCATCGCGTCACCAGCGTCATTGCTCGGTGGAAGGCGCGGTTAGTGTGGTGCAAGTCCTCCTCGTTGGGGGGAATGTCGAGGATGAACGACCGATACCCCACGGCGATGTAGCGCGACAACTCTTCCCCCACCCGCTCGTAGCTTCCCACGAGGTACGGGCACATCGTCTTGTAGTTCTCGAACGGCACGAGCCAGTACGGACTATCGCCCGACGCCGTGGCCTCAGCCAGCTCCGAAAGCTGCCCGTGCCAGACCGAGTCCGAGACCTTCATGGCCAGCTGGTGCGTGAGCTGGCCGCGTCGGTCTTCGGGAAAGCGCTCCCGCGCGATGCGCCATGCCTCATCGCCATCCTCGCGAGCGATGATCCCAACTCGCACGCCCGCTCCGACCCCCTCGTCCGGAGCGACCTCCTCACCAGGCGCCTTCGGGTACTTGACCGCCGTCGCGCCGATCGCTTTCGCCGCGGCCAGCCCGGCATCCGACGAGCCCGACACGAAGATGCCCGGAAACAGCTCGCTCTGCAGCGGGGGCGTCAATTTCAGATTCTTGACCTTGTAAAACTCGCCCTCGCTGGAGACGGCAGCGGGACCGGCCAAGAGCTCCCGGATGATGAGCGTGTACTCGATCAGCCGGTCGTACCGCTTGTCGTGGGGCGTCGTGTCGTTCAGCGCTACGAGGTCGTTCTTGAATCCTCCAGCCACCATGTTGAGGTAAATCTGTCTCCCGTGCAGGTGGCCGAAGGACGCCACCATCTTGGCAACGGCGTACGGGTGCATGTAGACCGGCTGGACGGCGACGAGGGGACATAGGCGTGCCGTGTTCTGGATGATGATGTGGGAGATGAGCCAAGGATCGGCGAGCCGGTTGTCGGAGTAGACGAGGATGCCTTTGCACCCTGCCCGCTCACTCCAGCGTGCCACGTCGACCACCCTCTGTAGATAGGTCTCTCGATCGCCGTCGCTCGACTGCGGGCAGGTCGAGAACACTTCGAGACCCACATCAGTAGACGCGTAGCCCAAGCGATTATGCATGCTACCCCCGGTCGGCTCCTGTGCGCGTATGGTCCTGCTCCCCGCTGCCGGACCGGGTGTGCATGCGTGGTGCCAGGAGGCCTCGTCGCATCGCCTGCGGATGGCGTGGGCAACGCTTGCTATCTCTTGGAAGCGGCGTCCCGGACGGGAACGTCGCTGTAGCGCGCACGCCACAGCACGTGATCATTCGCGACGGCGCGTCCTTACGGTGTGCCAGGTCTTGTCGTCGCGCAGGACAGCGAGCGTGGCGCACGGGAAGGTGCGATAGCCGACGAGATCGCCCAGGCACGACGTGCTGGGCGGCCCTAGGGCAGATATCGCTAGGCCCGTCTCCGGAGCGTCCACGCTCACGTGGATGTCGGAGATGATGGGGAGCCGCATGGTCCGAAGGTCTCCCGAGTGGGTCTCCGCATCGCTGGGGCCATGAGGATGACATGCCACGAGCAACATGGGCGTGTTGCAGCCCTGCGACAGCAATTGGGGTGCTCCAGGCCCCGGAGGGGAGCGCCGCGCGCTGAAAGCGTGGGACCGTACTGATGGGCCGTGGTGGGGCACGCGTGTTGCGGGGTGTCAGACCTGTGGGACTCCATGCGACCCGGTGAGAAACTGCGGATCACACCGCAAGCACTGCTGCCTCAGCCCGATTTGTCCGCAACCGGCAGCTCCACGATGTGGAGCACCGGCGCGCGCGACGACATGACGATCCCCTCCCAGGTCGTCGAGCTGCTCGAGGAGGTCTCGGAAGCGTGACCCGGGCGGGGAGGCAGGAGCGGCTCATGAGTGCTCTCCCCCTCGGGGTTCAACCCGGGCGGCGGGGCCGGCGCTCCGCGGAGCTCGTTGTCTTGGAGGGGCTGAGGATCCGGGGCTGGGAACATCTCCTGTTCGTGGAGTGTGGCGACGGGTGGGTGGCCGAGGAAGCGTGGCGCCGCATGGGCAAAGGCTACGTGTGCGGGTTAGACAGGTCGTCCAGCGTCGTCGCGCTCGCCACTGAGCTTCGGGCCGTTCCAGGGAAGCTCGAGTTCAAGACTTGGGACGGACGGTGCGTGCCGTATCCCGACGAGTTCTTCGATTCCGTCGTCTCGCAGTGCGACCTCCGGCGCTGGTTGGAGCCCGTGAGTGTACTCCGCGAGATCCGTAGAGTCGTGCGCCCGGGAGGAGAAGTGTATCTCGTCGAAGTGCAGCAGGGAGCCGGTGGTGGCCCAGTGTCCGCCGGCCCCGATTGGCGGCGGCTCGTCGAACAGGCTGGCCTGCTCCTGCACGAAGCGTCGATCCCCTCTGTTGGGGAGGACGTCGTTGCGGGCCACGACCGTCGGCCCGCGCGTATGCTGTGCGCCCGACGCGCGAGCGCTGCACCTGGCGCCATCCCGTGACGGCGCATCACTTCACTGTCGACGTCGAGGAGTACTTCCAGGTCTCGGCGTTCGCGCCGCTGGTGCAGCGCGCGGACTGGGACCGGTTGGAATCGCGGGTCACGGGAAACGTCGCCCGCCTGCTCGACCTGCTCGCCCGCTACGAGGCGCGCGCGACGTTCTTCGTCCTCGGCTGGGTGGCCGAACGGCACCCCGAGATGGTCCGGCGCATCGCGCGGGGCGGCCACGAAGTCGCGTCCCACGGATGGGACCACGCGCGCGTGACGGAGCAGACACCAGTGACGTTTCGTGACTCGCTGCGGCGCACCAAGGACGTGTTGCAGGATCTGACCGGCGCTCACGTGCTGGGCTACCGCGCGCCCAGCTTTTCTATTGTGCCGGGCCGGGAATGGGCCCTCGACGTGCTCATCGAGGAGGGCTACCGCTACGACTCGAGCCTCTTCCCAGTGCGGCGGCCGGGGTACGGGTATCCAGGCGGGCGGCCTGATCCCCACTGGATCGAGCGCCCGATGGGTCGCATCGCCGAGGTGCCGCCGGCTACGCTGCGCTGGTGCGGGATGCACCTGCCGGCTGCGGGTGGGGCGTACTTCCGACTCCTCCCCTACGGCCTGGTCCGCGCCGCCTTCAAGCGGTGCGAGCGGCGCGGCGTCCCGGGGACCTTTTATATCCACCCGTGGGAACTTGATGTGGACCAGCCCCATCTCGACGTTCCGTGGCTCGTGCGCGTGCGGCATTATGGCGGCTTGAAGCGGACGGTCGAGCGCCTGGAGCGCCTCTTCGGCGAGTTCCGGTTCATGCCCATCCGAAACACGGTGGCCCCCCTCTGGGGCCCGGCGGCGGTCCGATGAGTGACGCCTGTGCTGCAGCCGGGCCCCAGGACCGGGAGGCGATCTCGATCGTCCCCTTCAACGGCACCGCTGCGGCCTGGGATGGCGTCGTGGCCAGCCTTCCCGAGAGCACCTTCTGCCATCTAGCAGGCTGGCGCGAAATCATGACCGACGTGCTGGGTCACGACACCGCCTTCGCCGTGGCGCGGGACCGCGAAGGGGACTGCCAGGGAGTGCTGCCGCTCGTGCGGGTCCGGAGCCCCCTGCTCGGGGATTATCTAGTGTCGATGCCGTTTCTCAATGCAGGCGGGCCCATCGGCAGCCAGGCCGCCGTCGCGGCCCTTCTCAAGAATGCCGCCGCACTCGCCCGCCGGCTCGGCGTGGACCTCCTGGAACTGCGCACGCGCGTCCTAGTACCGTCCTCACTGCAGGTTACCCAGCGGAAGATCACCGTCCTCCTCCAGCTCCCGCCATCGGCCGAGGAGCTGTGGGCCGCCTTCCCCGCCACGCGGCGCCGTCAGATCCGCCACGCGATGAAGGAAGGCGTCGAGGCCCAGTTCGGTGCGGCCCAGGTGGACGCGTTCTACGAGGTGTTCGCGCGGAACATGCGGGACCTAGGGACACCGGTCTTGCCCCGGGCGTTTTTCGAGCGCATCGCGGCGCTGTTTCCCAATAGCGTCGTCTTCGGCGCGGTGTACCACGGCGAGCAGCCGCTCGCCGCCGGCTGCGGCTTCGTGTGGCGGGACGAGTTCGAGCTGACGTGGGTGTCAGCGCTCCGGTCGCATCGTCGTCTGGCGGCGAATATGCTGCTGTACTCGTCGTTCATGCAGCACATGATCAGCCGGGGTGTCCGGGTCTTCGACTTCGGGCGGTGCACCCCGGGTGGCGGCACGCACGAGTTCAAGCGCCAGTGGGGCGGGGTGGACGTGCCGCTCCCCTGGCTGCAGTGGTCGCCGCGGCAGCTCACGGCGCCGCCCACTCTCGATCGCCCGGTGTTCCGCGTCGCATCCGCCGTATGGCGCCGGTTGCCGCTCGCCGTGGCGAACCGCGTGGGGCCCGTCATCGCACGCCAACTCCCATGAGCGGCCTCAGGGGGGCTTCGCGACGGGTTCGGCTCCGTTCACGTTGCCCCGTCCGCTGGCGAGCCCAATGTCCCGGGCTGCACCAGGTGTCGCGGGCACGCCACAGGGCCGTGCGACGGGGGAGAGCTAGCGCCGTGCCAAGCAGGGTGCTAACGCACCTTCGTCCACCGACCTACGGAGACGGGGTCCAGGAGCGGCTCTCGCCTGAGGCGGCACCGCCTATGCAGACCGGGCTGCGGCGAACCTATGGGCGTTAGCAGACGCCGCCGGGCGGTCTTACGACTACTCCGCGACGGTTCGGCTGCTCACCAGCCTGTGGCTGCGGGTGTACGAGCGGTACCTCGCACCGGACCGGCTGCTTCGGCACGGCCGATTCAACCCCTCGTCTCGCGCGTTCCGCATTAGATGGCGCTCTTCGAAGCGTTTGCGACCGCCGTCCGAGCGGCAGGCGCGCGGCCCACGGTCGTGATTTTCCCGGACCGGCAGTCCGTCACCGAGGCTCAAGCGGGGCGGAGCACGATCCTCACCCCGCTCATCCGGGAACTCGCCGCCCGTGGTATCGATCACGTCGATCTCACCCGGGCGTTCGTGGACTCCAACACGCCGGGCGACGTGAACATGGGTTTCATGCGAGGGGGGCACTACTCTCCGGTCGGCAACCGCATCATGGCGCTGTGGCCCGGCAAGGAGATCCTCGCCCGGGCCGCGTCGGCCGCCTCGAATGATGACGTGTTGCGCGCCCGCCGCAGCTCCGCGCCCGGGCAGTCCGGCGCTTGCCCGGCGGAGGTGGTCCGGCAAGGAACTCCAGCCCTCCCGACGGTGGCGGACCCGGTAGCCCGACACTTGCGGCAGAGCGCGACGCCCTGAGTTGCAGGCACTATGGCGCACCACCACATCCTCGGGATCTCGGCGTTCTATCACGACAGCGCGGCCTGCCTGCTGCAAGACGGGGAAATCGTCGCCGCAGCGCAGGAGGAGCGCTTCAGTCGCAAGAAGGGAGACGCCTCCTTTCCCGCCCGCGCCGTCGAGGCGTGCCTCCGGGCCGGTGGCATTACGGCTGGTGACTTGACGTACGTCGGCTTCTACGACAAGCCGCTACTCAAGTTCGAGCGGATTCTCAGCACCTATCTCGGCGTCGCTCCGCGCGGCCTCCGGTCGTTTTTCCTGGCCGCCCCGGTCTGGCTCAAGGACAAGCTGTATATGGATCGGCAGCTCCGTGCGGCGCTGGGGTATAGCGGCGAGATCCTCTACGCCGAGCATCACGAGTCCCACGCCGCGAGCGCCTTCTTCCCTTCGCCGTTCGAAGAGGCTGCCATTCTCACCATGGATGGTGTGGGGGAATGGGCGACCGCGTCCTTCGGGGTGGGTCGCCGGGGGGACATCGAGATCATCAAGGAGCTGCACTGGCCGGATTCGCTCGGACTCCTTTACTCGGCCTTCACCTATTACACCGGCTTCAAAGTCAATTCCGGCGAGTACAAGGTCATGGGCCTCGCACCTTACGGCGAGCCCAAGTACGTGGATACCATCTACCGCGAGCTGGTCGATTTGCGCGACGACGGCTCATTCACGTTGAACCAGAAGTATTTCAACTATCTCACGGGTCTCACGATGACGAACGGGGCCTTCGACAAGCTCTTCGATGGGCCGCCGCGGGTGCCCGAGACCAAGCTTACGCAGCGCGAGATGGACCTCGCGCGCTCCATTCAGGTCGTGTGCGAGGAGACCATGGTGCGCATGGCGCGGACGGTGCACCGCGAGACTGGGTTGGAAAACCTGTGTCTGGCCGGGGGCGTGGCCCTCAATTGTGTGGGGAACGGGCGCCTGCTCCGGGACGGACCGTTCCGACGACTGTGGATCCAGCCCGCTGCCGGGGACGCCGGCGGGGCGCTCGGCGTAGCGCAGCTGATCTGGCACCGCTACTGCAAGCAGCCGCGCCGGGTCAGGCCGGATCGGGACGGCATGAAGGGCGCTTACCTCGGTCCTGAGTTCTCGGCTGAGGAGATTGAGGAGTACCTGCGGTCTGTGGGCGCCGTCTACCAGCGTGTGGAGCGGGAAACGTTGCTGCCGCGCGTCGCAGCCTTGCTGGCCAATGAGAAGGTGATCGGCTGGTTCAGCGGGCGGATGGAGTTCGGCCCGCGCGCGCTCGGCGCGCGCAGCATCCTCGCCGATCCGCGGCGCAAGGACATGAAGGAAATC
>Ga0066710_100007212_pt1 | contig 10574 bp, 14 predicted proteins | sample GraSoiAngelo_159_FD_79666 | JGI IMG/M metagenome (GOLD analysis project Ga0066710, IMG submission 79666) | Grasslands soil microbial communities from the Angelo Coastal Reserve, California, USA - 14_1009_16_40cm | ecosystem: Environmental > Terrestrial > Soil > Grasslands | place: USA...
CACCCCGGACGAGCGGGCTGCAACGCAAGCGGCAGCGGTCTACTCACGCGCCTACGGCACTCGGTGTACGCACGCGGTCGGCAAGGAGACGAGCAGCCTGCAGCTCCCTGACTACGCCGAGATGTTCCTGTAGGTTCGAAAGCCGTCCTCTGCGGCCCCTCCTCTAGCGCCCGACGGCGTCGAGGAGGATCTCGGCGATCTCGGCCGGCTTCTCGTTCAGGGTGAAGTGGCCGGCGTCGGGCATGGTGATCAGGGTCACGGAGGGACACGTGTCGAGCGCGCTCCGCTCCTCGTCCGTGAGGCCAATGCCGTCCTTCTCGCCGAACACGACCCACGTCGGCGCGCCCGAATTGCACAGAGGTCGGGTGAGCGAGCCGCGGCGATCCAGATACTACAGTGCTCCGGGAAGCAGGAGCACCGTGTGATCGGCGCTCTCCGGCCCGGACTCGTGCACGATCCAGCCGTGCCGCTCTCGATCGGTCGAGCTCACAGGTCGCGAAGCCTCTCACAGAGACCCTGAATGCTCCAGGCCACGCTCAACGGCGCGCTGACGAAGGAGGACCACCCGGCCGTCCCGGTCTCCGCCGACGAGCTGGCGCGCGACGCGGCGGCGTGCGTCGGCGCCGGGGCCGAGGCGATTCATCTCCACCCGCGCGACGCCGGAGGTCGAGAGAGCCTCGACCCGGATGTGGTGAATGCGGTCGTGGCGCGGGTCAAACAGGCATGCGGCGTCCCCGTGGGCGTGTCCACCGGCGCCTGGATCCAGCCCGATCTCGCGCGTCGTCTCGAGCTCGTGCGGGCGTGGCGCGCGCCCGACTACGCGTCGGTCAACGTGTCGGAGGCCGGCGCGGCGGAGGTGATGGAAGCGCTCCTCGGCGCGGGCGTCGGCATCGAGGCGGGCGTCTGGTCGCTGGAGGACGCCGAGTGGCTGGCAGCGACGGGGCTGGCGGGCGACGTGACGCGAGTCCTGGTCGAGCCCGTCGAGGTCGGAGCAGAGAAGGCGGTCGCAGTCGTGGACGAGATCCACCGGGCGCTCGACCGGCTCGGGGTCGGCGTGCCGCGACTCCAGCACGGCGACGGCAAGGCCACCTGGATCCTGCTCGTGGACGCCGCCCGCAGAGGCCTCGACACCAGGATCGGGCTCGAGGACACGAGCCACGAGCCGGACGGGCGGGTGACCACGGGCAACGAGGCGCTCGTTCGCGCGGCTCGGGCGCTCGTCGAGTCGAGCGCCGCCTAGGATGCAGGCCGTGGAGCGCTTCGACGCGATCGTCGTCGGCGCCGGGCCGGCCGGCTCGACGACGGCCTATCGGCTGGCCCGCTCCGGCGCACGCGTCCTCCTCGTCGACAAGGCTCGCTTCCCCCGGGACAAGCCCTGCGGCGGGGGGCTGACGCTGCGCGCCGTTCGCCAGCTGCCCGACGGCCTCGACGTGGAGCAGGTCGTCGAGCACGTCGTCGACCGAATGGAGCTGCGCCTCCGCTACGGCACGTCCTTCGAGCGCGGCGGTTCCAAGCCGCTGATCCTGATGACGCAGCGGCGCCGTCTCGACCATCACCTCGCCGAGCAGGCCGCGGCCGCAGGCGCTGATTTCCGGGACGGAGTGAAGGTGGGGGAGGTGTCCGCGGAAGACGAGGGCGTCTCCGTCCAGGTCGGCGGCGACCGGATCGAGGCGGCTGCTCTCGTCGGCGCCGACGGCGCGAACGGGACGACGGCGCGCACCCTCGGCCTCGGCGAGGGAACCGTCCACGGCGTGGCCTTTGAAGGGAACGTCCCGTATGGACCCGTCCCGGAGCACCGCTACCGCGGGCTGGCTGCGCTCGAGCTGGGCGCGATCCCCGGCGGCTACGGCTGGGTCTTCCCGAAGGGCGACCACGTCAACGTCGGCGTCGGCGGCTGGGAGAGCGAGGGACCGCGCCTGCGCGAGCACCTGAGCGAGCTCTGCCGCCAGCATGCGGTCGACGAGACCAAGGTCGAGAGCCTGCGCGGACACCGGCTGCCGCTTCGGGGCGCAGGCGCTCCGGCGGCTAAGGGTCGAGCGCTGCTCGTCGGCGACGCGGCCGGGCTCGTCGACCCGCTCTCGGGGGACGGGATGTACGAGGCCTTCATCAGCTCCCGGCTCGCCGCGGCCGCAGTCCTCGATCTGCTCGGCGGCACCGCCGAGAACCTCGAGCCCTACTCGTCCGCCCTCGCCCATGCCGTCGGGCCACTCCATTCGGCGTCGTGGGGCGCCAAGATCGCGCTTGACCGCTTTCCCCGCGCGACCTTCGCGCTCGGGCGCGTGCCGATCGCGTGGGGCGTCGTCGAGCGTCTGCTGCGCGGCGACATCGGCCATCCGGGCGCGGAGCGCTCGGGCCTGGCACGCGTGCCCTTGCGCCTGATCGAGGCGCTGGCCAAGGCGGCCGGCGACCCGGGGGCGGCGTACCGCGCGGAAGCCCGGCTCGCTTAAGGATCCGACACGGCGCTGCCGAAGAGTGGGAGGTGATCCTGCTCCGGCCCGCGCTCGCCTACGCAGCCCCGCCCGGTCGCTACGAGCGGCGCCGGCAGCTCGCCCGGCTCGTCCATCCGGCTGCCGAGCTCGTCGCGCTTGGTCTCGCGGCTGCCTGCTTCGCCGTCTTTGGCGCCTCGCTGCACGCGGCTGCGGCCGTGGTCTTCTGTCTCGCGCTGGCGCTGATCACGACGATCGACCTCGAGTACCACGTCGTGCCCGACCGCATCGTGCTGCCGGGCTCCGCGCTCGTGCTCGCCCTGCGGACGGCCGGAGATCCGAGCGCGGAGTGGATCCTCGCCGCTCTCGCCGCCTCGGGCGTCCTGTTCCTGTTCGCGCTCGTCAACCCGGCGGGCCTCGGGATGGGCGACGTCAAGCTCGCCTTCCTGATCGGTGCCATGCTCGGCCGTCACGCGGTGGGCGGGCTCGCGCTGGGCATGGTCGCTGGGCTCGTCCCGGCGATCGTGATCCTGGTGCGGCACGGCAGGGCCGGGCGCACGGTCGGGTTCCCGTACGCGCCGTTCCTCGCCCTGGGCTCGCTCGTCGCGCTTTTCCTCTAGCCGGATAGCCTGCTCGCTCGTGGTCAGGCTCGAGCCGTGGGGTGCAGGAGATCTCCCGCTGGTCCAGCGACTCATGGGCGATCCCGCGATGACGGAGCACCTCGGCGGGCCCGAGAGTGTCGAGAAGCTGGTCGAGCGCCAGACCCGATACGAGCGGCTGGCCGAATCAGGCCAGGGCCGCATGCTCAAGATCGTCGACGTGGACTCGGGCGCGTCGGTCGGATCGGTGGGCTACTGGGAGAAGACGTGGCGCGACGAGCAGATCTACGAGATCGGCTGGATGGTCTTGCCGGCGTTCCAGGGACGGGGGATCGCGGGCGCGGCCACGGCGCAGGCGATCGCACTCGCGCGAGCCGACGGGAAGCGCCGATTCCTTCACGCCTTCCCCTCGGTCGAGAACGTGGCTTCGAACGCGATCTGCCGGAAGCTCGGCTTCACGCTGCTGGGGGAGTGCGAGTTCGAGTTCCCCGTCGGCAACGTGATGCGGTGCAACGACTGGCGGCTCGATCTCGAGGCATGAGCGACCTGTACGAGCGGCAGCGACGCCACTACCACCTGCCGGGGGCCGCTGCTGATGGTCGCGCGGCGGGCTAGTTGACGGAGGGGTCGGGAGGCATGCGCGCCACGATCGCGTAGTGCCCGCCCTTGCGGCGCAGCACCTGCGACCAGAGCTCCTCCGGGAACTCGGAGAAGACGTCCTCCGGCTCGGCAGGCGCGACGATCCACGACTCCTCGGTCAGCTCGTCATCGAGCTGGCCGGCACCCCAGCCCGCGTAGCCGGCGAAGACCCGGGCGCGACGGGTCCGGTCGGCCAGCGCCTCGAGGTCGCCGTCCCCGGGCACGAGCCCGATGTCGCCCAGGACGAGCGCGGCCGCCTCCTCCGGGTCGTCGAACTCGGCGACGACGAGCACCGCCGCGGGCTCGACCGGCCCTCCCTGATGGATCCGGGCCCCCGGCTCGATCAGATCGTCGAGCGGAGGCCCCACCTCTGCCACCTCGCCCGACGAGACGCGGTTGAGCACGAGACCGAGTGCGCCTTCCTCGCCGTGTTCGACGACCAGCACGACCGTGCGATGGAAGTTCGGGTCGAGGAGTGCGGGCGAAGCGACGAGCAGCTGTCCGCGCAGGCTCTCCACGCGCGTTAGGACGCCTGCGCGAGCACGGGCGGGAAGCGCTCGAGCACCCACCCCGCGTCGAGCTTGGCGCGGCGGTACGGCTTGCCGCCGACGAGCGCGAAGTCGCCCGAGCGCGGATCCATCGGCAGCCGAGCCTCCGCCGGGTAGTAGAGGTTGTGGCGGTCGATCAGGTCGTTGACCGCGTCGAAGCGATGCCGCTCCGCGAGCCGGCGCCAGCGACGAGCGAAGGCCGCGGCATCTCCCCGGCAGCGCTCGGCCAGCCCGCGCCAGGCCTGCTCGAGCCGGTGCTGATGCTGTTCCGTCTCCTCCTCGATCTGCCGCAGGCGGCGCATGTACGGCGCGGGCCCGCCCAGCGAGAGGACGTAGCTGTCGACACCGGGCCGGAAGTTGCGCAGACGGTGCGGAAGCGGCCGGCCGGCGAGCGGGCTGCCGTCGAGATCACGCTCCAGCAACGCGCTCTCCGCGCGCTCGCGGAGGGTCTCGCCGCGCGGTGCCCACTCGCCGAGAATCTGCTCTCGCTCGCGCCTGTCCACAGGGACATTCTGCCCGGCTAGAAGGTCTCGAGCGAGGCTCGGCGGCGGCCCTCGTACTCGAAGAAGCGCACGAGCAGGAAGGAGGCTGTCGCATAGGCGGCGCCCACGCCGAGCTCCGTCCAGACGAGCCCCGAGACGGACCCGAGCGAGGCGCCGTCGGCGATCCTCCGTGCGGCTGCGATCCCGTGCGTGAGCGGGAGGAGCCGTCCGATCTGCGACAGCCATCCGGGCAGGGCGTTCAACGGGATGTTCACCCCGCAGAACAGCCACATCAGGTAGTAGACGAGGTTGGCGGAGAGGAAGACGTCGCGGGCCCGCAGGCCGATGGAGCCGATGGTCAGCCCGAAGGCGGTGCACGAGGCCACGCTCACGGTCACGACCAGGGCCAGGGGCGCCAGGCTCGACGCCGGCGGCTTGAAGTCGAGGAGCAGGTAGCCCATGCAGAAGCCGAACGCGGACACCACGAGCCCGTTTACGAGCACCGGGAGCGAGCGTCCCATGAACACCGCGAAGCGATTCGCCGGCGTGGCGAGAAGCGGCGAGAGGGTGTGAAACTGACGCTCGTTGGCGATGGCCATCGTGGCCGAGAAGACGCCGGACATCGCCGACACCTGTACGGCATTGCCGACGACGAAGAAGGCGTCGTTCTGGAGCCGGCTGTAGCGGCCCAGGTAGGCGAAGAAGAGGATCTGGAAGAGAGGCCCGACAAGCATCGTCGGGATGTAGATGGCGGGCCGGATCCAGTTGAAGAGCCCGCGGTAGGCGATGAGCCCGCCGATGAAAAAGATGCGGAGGAAGGCGATCACGTCAGCGAGAGCGTCGCCTGCTTGCGCGCCGCCAGCTCCACGTAGCGAAGACAGACGGCGCCGATCACGAGGTAGGCGAGTCCGAGGCCGAGAGTCACCGCGGTCGAGGGCCACGGATTCCCGCCCAGGGCGGCTCCGCGGATCGCGCGCACACCCCACGTCGGGGCGAGGACCCATGCGATCGGATGCGACCAGCCAGGCAGGAGCGAAAGCGGGACGAGCAGGCCCGTCACGAGCAGCACGGGCCACTCGAGCATGTTCGAGAGCGCGTTCGCGTGCCGGTAGAGGATGAAGGTGGACGCGAGGACGACGCCGAGCAGTCCGAGCCCGAGGATGGTCGCGGGCACCGCTACGACGAACGCGAGCGGGTGCGCGATCTGGAACGGAATTCCGAAGACGACGCGTCCCCAGATCAGCGTCGAGGCGAGCGAATAGAGCCCGATGCTCGACGTGGAGAGGGTCAGGGGCAGGACGATGAGCAGCAGAGGCGTCGGCGTCGAGACCACAACTTCCAGCGTCCCTTGCCAGCGCTGCCAGGCAAGCGCGCCGCCGGAACCGAACAGGGTCGCCGACCAGATGCCGTAGACGGCCGAACCGAGCGAGGCGTAGAAGAGCGTGCCGGGCCTCTGGCCGGTCTTGAACATGTAGTACGCGATGGTCGCGATCAACGCCGGGCCGAAGACGGTCGTGATGAGGAAGAAGCCGGACAGCGTCAGGCTCTTGAAGTGGAAGCGCCACCCGACCCAGAGCAGGCGCGCGACGCTCATAGCCGCTCCAGCGTGGCACGGTTGCGACTTTGCCACTCCATCGCTGTGAGGAAGAGGTACCCCACGAAGGCATAGAGCACGCCGACGAGCGCCTCCGCGCCGACGAGGCGATCCACAGAGGAGAGCGAAGCGCCCTCGGCCAGGCGACGAGCCGCTTCGATCCCGTGCGTGAGCGGGAGTCCCTGGGCGATCGTGCTCATCCAGCCGGGAAGCTCGTGCAGCGGCACGTTCGCGCCGGTGAACACGAGCAGCAGGCCGAAGACGATGTTGTTGAGAGTGGCGGTGTCGCGAGCGAGCAGCCCGATGGCCGCGCTGACCAGGCCCAGCCCCGTGCAGGCGAAGGCAGAGATGGCGATCACCAGGGCCAGCGCCCCCACCGACGAGGCTGGCACGTGAATGCCGACGATTGCACCGCCGACGACCAGTGCAAAGGCCGAGACGCCCATCCCGTTGACGATCACCGGCAGAGAGCGGCCGACGAAGAGCGGGAGGCGGCCGGCCGGAGTCGCGAGGATGTAGCCCAGCGTCTGCTGAAAGCGCTCTCCGGCGATCGTGTTGCTCATCGCGAAGATGCACGGGATCGCCGCGTATTGCAGGGCGTTTCCGATCACGTAGAACTCGTCCGACTGGACGCCGGCCGAGCGGCCGATGTAGACGAAGAGGAGGATCTGGAAGATCGGCGCGACGAGGAACGTGGGCACGAAGATCCACGGCGAGAGCCAGTTGAAGAGCGCCCGGTAGCTGGTGACGCCGCCGATGAAGAAGATCCGCAGCCCGGTCACGTGAGCGAGACCGTCGCCCGCGACCTCGCGGCGGTCAGCATCGTCTCCACGACCAGGACGCCGGCAAGGGTGTAGCCCGCTCCGAGCGCGAGGCAGACGCCGAGGTCCGGCAGGGGCGACCCGCCGAGCGCCGACTCGCGGATCGCGCGCATCCCCCAGGTCGGCGCCAGCATCCACGAGATCGGGCGCACCCAGCCCGGGAAAAGCGACAGCGGGACGAGAAACCCGCAGATGAGCCAGATCGGGTACTCGAGTAGGTTGCCGAGGGCCCACGCCGTGCGGTAGCGGACGAAGGAGACGGCGAGGAGGAAGCCGCACATTCCGATGGCGACGATCGTCGCCACCACCGAGGCGGCGAACAGGACCGGGTGCACGATGGAGACGTCGATCCCGAACAGGATGCGGCCCCAGAGGAGCGTGGTCGCCATCGAGTACAGACCGATCGTCGACATTGCGATCGTGACCGGGAGCAGGACGAGCGAGAAGTGCGCGGTAGCAGCGACCAGCAGCTCGAGCGTCCCCTGCCAGCGCTCGCGCTGGAGGGCGGCACCGGCGGCGGTGCTGGTCGCCGACCAGATGCCCATAACAGACGCGCCGAGGGACGCGTACAGGAGCGCGTGCGGGCTGCCCTCGCGGAAGAGGAAGAAGGCAACCGTTGCGAAGAACAGCGGGTAGACGAGCCCGAGCACGCCGTTGAACGACGAGCGCGACAGCATCTTGATGTGGAGCAGCCAGCCGACCGCGAGCAGGCGCGCCGCTCGCATCACTCGCTCACGAGGGCGACGTATGCGTCTTCGAGCGTCGGCTCTCGGGCGGCCACGCGGCCGATGGTCGCGCCGTCGAGGTACGCGAGCAGCTGCTGCGTCAGCTCGAGGCCCTTCGCCGACTGCACGAGCAGGACCTGTGCCTGTTCTCGCTCCTCGACGGAGACCGACGTTACGCCGGGCGCGGCGCGCACGCGCTCGATCGCCGCGTCCGTGACCCCGTACGCCTCGATCTCGACAATCGTCCGCTCCGCGACGATGGCCTTCAGGGCGCGCGGCGTCCCCTCGGCGACGATCAGCCCCTTGTTTATGACCGCGATCCGATCGCAGAGCTCGTCGGCCTCGAACATGTAGTGCGTCGTCAGCAGGACCGTCTTGCCGGCGTCGGCGAGCGAGCGGATCGTGGCGCGCAGCTCGCGGGCGCCGACGGGGTCGACGCCGATGGTCGGCTCGTCGAGGAAGACGACCGGCGGGTCGTGCAGGAGACCGCGGGCGATGTGGAGGCGCTGGCGCATGCCTCTGGAGTAGCCCTCCACGCGCTCGCGCTCCCTGCCCTTCAGCCCGACGAGCTCGAGCAGCTCGTCGATCCGGCGACGCTGATCGCGCGGCGGGACCGCGTAGAGCTCGGCGAAGTAACGCAGGTTGTCCAGCGCCGACAGCCGCTCGTACAGCCCCTTCTCGCCGCCGAACACGTACCCGATCTGCTTGCGCACCTCGCGCGATTCCTTGACCACGTCGTGGCCGAGCACGCGCGCCTGGCCCGACGTGGGGATCAGCAGTGTGATCAGCATCTTGATCGTCGTCGTCTTGCCGGCCCCGTTCGGCCCGAGCAGCCCGAACAGCTCGCCGCGCTCGACCGCGAAGCTGACGCCACGCACAGCCTCGACCTCGATCGTCCGGCGGCGGAAGACCCCGGTCGAGGTTCGGTAGGTGCGCACGAGGTCGACGGCCTCGATGACGCCGTTCATCGACGGCAGCATAGGCAGTCCCTACCCGGCCGGGACGATCGGATCACCGGCCTTGATCACTCCTCCGCGCACGAGGTCGGCGCGGAGACCACCCCGGTGCACGAGCCCGGGCAGGACGCCGGGGTCGGTCAGGCGTGCGAGATGGGCGCACGGCTCGCAGAGGCGGGTGCCGCGCAGGACGACCTCGCCCACTCGGAGCTCCCGGCCGACGAGGTGGTTGAGGGGAACCCCGCAAGTGACGAGGTTGCGTCGCGAGTCGGCCGGGGACAGCTCGATCCCCGTCTCGGCCCGCAGAGCCTCGAGGGCCTCGAGCTCGATCAGCGTCACGTCGCGGCCGTCGCCCGGGTGGTCCGAGAAGGTGCCCGCCGCCTCGAAGTAGCGGTCGCCCTCGAGCCCTCGTCCCGGAACGGCGCGGACTTCGCGCACGCCGACCGTGGGCGCCTCCGCGGCCGGTGCGACGTAGACGGCGGCGAGCGTTCCCGCAAAGGAGAGCGGATTCGCATTCGTGGACGAAGACGACGAGTCGCAGTCGACGAGCGGCCAAGGTCCGGCCGAGGTGATCAGCACGGCCGTGGCCGACGCGCGGAAGAGCGTCTCCACGAACCCGCCGGCGCGGCGCTCGCCCACACGCTCGACGAGCCCTCCACGTGCGAGCTCCTTCAGGTGGTAGTTGACGTTCTGGCGGCTCTCGCCGAGGCGCCGGGCGACCCCGGCGGCCGATCCCGGCTCGCGCAGCTCATCCAGGATGCGCACACGCAGCGGGTGCGAAACGGCGTGCAAAGCAGGACTTCGAGCGATGCCGCCAGGATAGAAAAGACATCTTTTCTAGTCAACCCGCGCGGTGGCGTACGCGGTCGTCACGTAGCGGACGCGCCTCTCGCCGCTGCCGACCAGCGCCCGGGCGCGCTCGGCGACCTCTTCCTGGCGCTCCGCGGGGAGGACGGCAACGAACGAGATCGACAGCACGCGCTCGGCGAGCCCGTCGGGGGTGACCACCTGCTCGTGCGGGAAGTCCCTGCCCTCGATCGCGCCGAAGCGCGGATGGGCTTCGACCACCTCGCGCCAGTGCTCCCCGACGTGCGTCTGCTCGTCGGTTCGCAGCGGCTCGATCAGCTCGGTGATCCGGTGCTGGAGCTCGTCGCCCGGATCGCGCGTGTTCCAGATCAGGCCGAGTCGGCGGCCCGGGCGCAGCACACGGGCGATCTCGTCGAGCGCCTCGTCGGTGGCGAACCAGTGAAAGGCCTGCGCGGCGGTGACCGCGTCGACGGATTCGTCGACGAACGGCATGCGCTCGGCATAGGCGGAGAGCGCCTCGACGGCCGGCACCGCCTGCTCCAGCTGCGCGCGCATTCCGTCGACGGGCTCGACCGCGAACACGCGGGCGCCTGTGGGCACCAGCATGCGCGTCAGCTTGCCCGTGCCCGCCGCCAGGTCGACGACGGTCCTGCCCGGCCCGAGCTCGAGACGCTCGACGAGCCAGGCGACTCCCTCGGTCGGGTAGTCCGGGCGTGCACGTTCGTAGCGCTCGGCCGCGTCGCCGAAGCCGCGCAGCACGGACGGGTGGACGCTCACCGCTTCTCCGGAGCGGCCGGCGCCGCGCACGTCTGCGCCTCTCCCTCGCAGCACCCGAGCTTGAAGTGACAGCGCTCGCACTGCCACGTCTGATGGAGCCAGCGCATCTCGGCGCCGCAGCGGAGGCATCGCTCGACGTGGACCACGCCTCCACTCTAGGCTGGGGAACGGATGCGAAGTGGCTGCTACACTCGTCCGCG
>Ga0066710_100007213_pt1 | contig 10573 bp, 7 predicted proteins | sample GraSoiAngelo_159_FD_79666 | JGI IMG/M metagenome (GOLD analysis project Ga0066710, IMG submission 79666) | Grasslands soil microbial communities from the Angelo Coastal Reserve, California, USA - 14_1009_16_40cm | ecosystem: Environmental > Terrestrial > Soil > Grasslands | place: USA...
AAGATGTCGGAAGCAGTCGTCGATGCAATGCGGCTGGGCTGGAATGTGAGATTTTGAATGTGCTTGGGTAATCGGAGATATGCCTTCTCAAAATCGGGTGTTATATGAACAGTTGAAATCGGCCGGGGCATCCGGCTACCGACCTAACACAGCTAAAGAGGAAACGCTCTTCGTCCGTCCCTGACGGTAGGCGGCATCGCCGCGAGATATCTTCTCCAGCGCATCGCTGACTTCGGTGAGACGCCGCTTTAAAGCGGCATACTCGGCAGCATCGACAAGGACGACTGGTTTCCCTGCCAGCTTTTTCGGGACGCGGATCGAAACCAAATTTTCCGCTGTTGAAGAAACGTGCTTACGCATGATGGCCCTCCAAGTTCTTCTAGCATACTCAAGTAAGCCTGGCTTTTCCAACCGGGAGCCAAATGGGGTCGCGTCTTTTGCCTTTGAGGTTTCTCATCTGATCTTAGACGTTTCACGGAATTACGAACGGCGAAATCTTTGCCGACGGTTCGGGCCGGCCATGTAGGAGATTCAAACTTGAGATTGCCGAAGTTGACGCCTCGTTTCGTTTCCACTACGTTCAGCGCAGTTTGTCGCCGGCCCTGCTCGACAGGCGGGGCGATCATCAGTCCTTAATCAACGCTATCGTTGCGAGGAGAAAGCCGGTGCGTAAAACAGGATGGATCGCGATTGTTCTCCTTTCAGCCTCTTCAATCTTGCTTCCTGCCGTGGCCGAAAACACCTTTTGTGCGGAACAGCCGGCGAAGCCGACTCCCGTCCGCATCGGCATCGTGTCGCGCAGCACATTGGACATGCCCTTTTACGTGGCGCGGGAGCGAAACTTTTTCCGCGAGGAAGGTTTGGAACCCGAGATCATTCTGATTAAGGCGAACCTGGCGGTGCAAGCGCTGTTGGGAGGCAGCATCGATTTCGGCACCGCGACGGGAACCGCGGTCAGCGCGATCGTCAACGGCGCCGACGTCAGGGTCGTTCTGGCGATGAGCGACGCGCCTTCATTTGATTTAATCGTCCAGCCGAGCATCACCAGCGTTCAACAGTTGCGCGGAAAGAAGATCGGCGTTGCCGGAATCGGCGGCCTGACCGAGATTTTGGCTCGCCAGATCCTGATTGCGAATCACGTACCGCCCGAGCAAGTGACTTTCCTGCCGCTCGGCGCAAGCGACGTCACCTATGTATCCTTGAAGGCAGGGGTGATCGAGGCCACCATGCTGCAGATCCCGCAGACCTTTATGGCTCAAGATGAGGGCTTTCGAAAAATCGCGTCGGGCGGCGATGTTTACCGGATCATCCAGGGCGGGTTGGCAGCGGCGAAAACGACCGTCTCCGATCGTCCGGAGCTCGTGACCAAAACGATCCGTGCGACCCTGCGGGCAGTGCGGCTGACCAAGAACGACAAGAAGTACGCCTTGGAGTTTATGAAGGGACCGTATCTCGACATGGGGAAGGAGCGGGAACGGTTCACCGAACGCGCCTATGACGCGGCGGTGCGGGGATACGTGCTATCGGGCCTGGTGGACGAAAAGTTGCAGCGGGAGATGATCGCGTCCGCGGCCCAGCGCGTCAAAGCCGCGTCGCCCGCCCCTGAGCGAGTTTTCGACTTTAGCTTCGCACGCAAGGTGAGTGCGTCTTTGCAATAGACGCTGCTTCAGCCAGCAGGGGGCGCGGAGGACCGCGCGAAGACCGGAAGAGCGGGAATAGAGACCGGGTCGGACCTGAGTCTGGATTCTATGACTATTGATTCTTGCAGCTGAACAGATCGCAAAACAAAAAGTTCTTCGATTGCGATTCCCTTTACGCGACTTTAAAGATGCGAGCCGGATTCGGCTGGCCCTTGAGCGCCACCGGCCCCAAATCTTCAATACCCGACATTGCCCCGTCAAGACTTCGACGCACGTCTTCAGAGATCAACAGCCGGGCTTGAAACTCCTTGGTCGCCTGCTCCAGTCTTGACGCCAGGTTCACGACATCGCCGATAATTGTGTATTCTTTGCGATCGGTGGAGCCGACGTTTCCAGTGACGGCCTCGCCCATGTGAAGCCCGATCCCCACCCGTGTCGGGTGAATCTTGCCCGCCGCGTTCAGCCGGTCGAGGCGCTCGAGTATTTCCAGCGAGGCTTTCACCGCATGGCCGCAGCGCTCGGTGTCCTCGACAGGGGCCCCAAAAACCGCCATGAATCCGTCGCCGAGAAACTTATTGACGATTCCCTGGTGTTCGTTGACGATGTCGATCATGAAGTCGAACAAGGTATTCAGATAAGCCATCACGGCCTCCGGCCGCTCGCCGGCCGCGTAACTGCTGAAGTTCCGAATATCGAGAAACATCACGCAGACGTTGCGCAATTCGCCGCCGAGCTCGATCGGCTGATGGAGCAATTTGTCGGCGATTTGCGGCGAGACGTATTGACCGAAGATCCGCACCGCGCGATCGCGTTCTTGAACCGTGCGCAGCGAGAGCTCGACTTGGCGCCGGATTTCTCTAGCGACCAGTCCGGCGACCAGGCCGGCCATCAATAGAACGAGAGAGCGATTGAAATGAAAAACCGGCGTGCGCCAAAACGACGCCTGCGCCTCGGGCGCCAATGTGCCGATCACAGCGTACGCAAAAATGAAGTGCTCCACGGCTGCGACCAGGCCGGTAAAGAGACATAACCGAACGTCCAGTCGAAGAATCGAGAGCAGGATAAAAAAGAAATAGAGCAGGAACGCCGGGGAGCCAAGTGCGTCTCGAGCGCCCATCAAGGACACCGCCATGAACATCAACACGGTCGGAATCGACGTCTCCAAGAAAGTATTCAAGAAGCGAACAGCGACGTGGGGCTGGCGTCGATGCTTGATCATCCAGCCGATTCCCGCGCGCAGTGCCCATTCGTAAGCCACCACCAGCCCGTGTAACGACATGATCCAGGGCCATTGAGCTTGAAACCGGACACGGAACTCGGGAGCGAGAGGCCCCGGCACAAAGGCAAAGAAGCTGTAGACGCAAGCGGCGAACGCGAAGAGCCCCGCCAAGATGGTAACTCGCCGCCGTTCGCTCCGCAGAATTTCCGTCGTCAGCGAGTCCTGATAGATACGTGCCCAATCGAGCATTTTAGCGGGTGCGTTGCTCATCGGAATGGGGCGGCTATTGAAGCGACCGGATTGCCGAGCAGGCGGCACCGACGCGACTGCCTGTAGCTATCCTGTTCCACGCGGCTTCTCTATCACGTTTCCCGAATTCCGGAAACGTGGGAAATGTATGGTTGGTGTCTGCCGACAAGGCGATACGTTTACGGCTCGACTATCTTTGTTGATTTGCCAAAACCTGGGATTGATTCAGGGGAAAAGTTGCTTTTCCGCTGCAAACGGCGGTCGCTGGACTTGCAGAGCGACCCCTCGCAGCGGTAGATTCCCGCTATGATCAATAACATTGAATACGAAGTAGACGAGTGCGATCTCGAGTATCAGCGCCTGGCAGGCAAGGCGTGGCTCGCTCGCATTTATCAACCCAAAGGAACAGGTCCGTTTCCGACCATCGTCGACGTGCACGGCGGTGCATGGCACAACGGCGATCGGATGAACAATGCCGGCATCGACCGAGCCCTGGCGGCCAAAGGCATCGTGGTGGCCGCTGTCGATTTCCGCCAGCCGCCCGAGGCGGGCTATCCCGCTTCTATCTGCGACGTGAATGTGGGGATTCGCTGGCTCAAGGCGCACGCGGCCGACTTCAACGGAACGACCGCTGTGGGAGCGTTCGGCAATTCCAGCGGCGGCCATCAAGTCGTGCTGAGTGCGCTTCGACCGCGACACGCCGCTTATTCGGCGCTGCCGCTGCCCAACCATTCTGAGATCGATGCCAGCCTCAGCTATGTGATCGCTGGCTGGCCGGTGATATGTCCGCTGTATCGCTTCCACTTCGCCAAAGAGTTCAACCGTGAAGAACACATCAAGGCCCACATCGATTACTGGAAGACAGAAGAAGCGATGGCCGAAGGGAGCCCGCAGACGATTATCGAGAAGGAAGAGCAGATCGAGCTACCACCGATATTGATGTTGCTGAAGGCGAACGACAAAAACCATCCGCTGGAAATGCAGGAGCGCTTCATCGCGTCCTATCGCAAACGCGGCGGAGCGATCGAGGCACAGACCTTCGACGGCCTGCCGGAGCACCGAATGGTCCCGTCACCAAGCCAGCCGGAAACGATGCGTGCGATAGACACCATCACCGGATTCATTCGGCGGCAAAGCGCCTAACAGGCTGCTCGGGTGCAAAGCCGCTTGCCCTGAGCATGTCGAAGTGTGCGCTCAATCGTTTCATTGGGATTGGAGTGATGGAGTTGTGGAGTGATGGGTTTCAGGCCCAATACTCCAATATTCCATGACTCCGACACTCCATTTTCTGCTCGCGCCGCGTCTTTGGTTTCAGGCTTTAAGAACCTTAGAGAGATCCCGCTGGGCGCGCGCTCAGTATCTGCCCCTTTGCACCTTCGCATCCGGTTTTGCCAATTCTTCCTCGTGCGCTGGGACAATGCGCACCGCGCAGGCTTTGTACTCGGGGATTTTAGCGAGGGGGTCCAAGGCATCGATGGTAAGCAGGTTGGCGGCGGCTTCGACAAAGTGCATCGGGACAAAGACCACGCCCAGGGTGGTCCGCTGTGTCACCCACGCGTGCAGAACGATGGAGCCGCGGCGCGATGAAACGCGCACGGTTTGCCCATCTTCTATCTTGAGGCGCGCAGCGTCCGCGGGATTTATTTCGATGCGGGCTTCAGGATAGAGGTCGTCGAGCTTCGAATGGCGCGTCAGCGTGCCGCCGTGCCAGTGTTCGAGCAGGCGCCCTGTGGTCAAGATAAAGGGATATTCATCGTCCGGCATCTCGACCGACGGCACGTATTCAAGCGGATGGAATTTGCCCCTGCCGCTGGGAAAGCTCTCGGCGAAGAGATACGGTGTGCCGGGATGATTATCATCCCACACCGGCGTTTGCAGTCCCTCTTTTTCGAGGCGTCGATATTTCACTCCAGAATATTCAGGCACCACACCGCCCATCTCTTCGAGCACTTCGGCCGGGCTATGGTAGGCCCACAAGGCTGACTTGGGACGGCCGAGTCGCTTTTCGATGCGCTCGGCCAGACGACAGATGATCTCCCAATCGGGGCGCGAATGGCCGCGCGGTTCCAGTGCCTTGCGCACGAGCTGCACGCGCCGATCGGTATTGGTAAACGTGCCGTCTTTTTCCGCCCAGGATGCCGCCGGCAAAAAAACGTCGGCGTAGGCGCCGGACTCGTTGATAAACAAATCCTGCGCGACCAGGAACTCTAGCTGCTCCATCATATGACGCGTGTGATTCAAATTGGGCTCGGACATCATCGGATTCTCGCCCATGATGTGAAGCGCGCGCACGCCCCCCGGTCCCACGGCGCTCATGATCTCCGTGGTTGTCAGTCCCAGTTTGCGGCTGAGCCCGCCCGGCTCGATGTTCCAGGCCTGCTCGAACTTCCGCGCTGCCGCTTCGTCGTCGACGCGCTGATAACCCGGATAGTGCCACGGCATCGCGCCTGAATCCGAGGCGCCTTGCACATTATTTTGCCCGCGGAGCGGATTCAGTCCCGTGCCTTTGCGGCCGATCTGGCCCGTGAGCAGCGCCAGGTGGATGAGCGCCATCGCGTTGTCGGTGCCGTGCGAATGCTCGGGAATGCCCAAGGCCCAATAAATCGCCGCGTTCTTCGCGGTTGCGTACATCCGCGCGGCTTGAACGATCAGGTTACGGTCGACGCCGGAAATCGCCTCGCCATATTCGGGCGTGAACCTATCCAGTGATTTGGCGAATTGTTCGAAACCTTCGGTGCGCTGCCGGATAAAATCTTCATTGTACAGCCGCTCCTTCACAATGACGTGCGCCATCGCGGAAAAAAGCGGCACATCGGTGCCCGGCTTCTCGGGCAGCCAGAGCGTCGCCCAGTTCACCATCTCGACGCGCCGCGGATCCACCACGATGAGCTTGGCGCCGTGGTTGGCGACGGCGGCTTTCATTTGCAACGCAATGATCGGATGGGTTTCGGCGGTGTTCGAGCCGGTGACGAGGAAAACGTCGCTGAGAATGACTTCCGCGGCGGTGTTGCTCATCGCCGAAGAGCCGATCGCCATTTGCAGCGCGACCACGGAAGCGGCATGGCACAAACGGGTGCAATGATCGATGTTGTTGGTGCGAAAGACGGCGCGATACATTTTCTGCAGCAGGTAATTGTCTTCGTTGGTTGCCTTGGCGCAGCAGTAAACCGCCATCGCGTCCGCGCCGTCGCAGTTGTAAATCTCCACCAGCCGGTCGGCGGTGTAGTCGAGCGCTTCAGCCCATGAAGCTTCCCGCCACTCGCTGCGATCGAAGGCTTGGGTGCGCGCGCTGGGCGCCTGAGGGGTTTTTCGGATGAGCGGCACGGTCACCCGATCCTGGTTGTAAATGAAGTCGTAGCCGAAGCGTCCTTTGACGCATAGGTTGCCGTGGTTGACCACTCCGTCAAACGGCGAGGTCACCTTGTAGACGTAGTCGTCTTTGATGTGCAGCTCGAGGCTGCAGCCCACGCCGCAATAGGGGCAGGTGGTGGGAACGATCCGATCGGCATTGATCATGGCGATTTCCTATGGCGCTTTTTTCCGGCTTTGGTCGCTTGCATGATTTCATCCAGGCTCACGCCCTGCTCCAGCAGCCACTCGCGTTTGGGCTTGAGCGCGCCCGTGGGGCAGACGCCGACGCACTGACCGCAAAACACGCATGTGGTCTCGGGCATCGGCTTGTCGTAGAACGTGCCGATACTGGTTTCGAAGCCGCGTCCCGAGAAGTTGATCGCATAGGTGAACTGAGCGTCCTCGGCGCACACCTGCACGCAGCGCCAACAGAGAATGCACTTGGAGTAGTCGCGGATGTACATGGGATTGTCATCGAGCACAGGATGCTCGCGCCGCTCCGCCTCGGGAAAGCGTGCGGGATCGGCACGGTAATCAGCTAGAAACTTCTGAATCTCAGGCGCCTGAGAAAGATCCACCGCCGACGCGAGCATTTCCAGTATGGTCCGGCGGCTGCGCTCGGCTCTGGAGCCGGTTGTCGAGACCTGTATGCCTTCGCGCACGGGAGTCAGGCACGACGGCACGAGCGGCTTCACGCCATTGACCTCGACCACGCAGACGCGGCAGAGACCGTTCGCCGTGCAGTGGTCGTGGTAGCAAATGGTCGGAATCTGCCGTCCGAGTTGCTCCGCGGCCTTGAGAATCGTGGTGCCAGGGGGCACCGCGACGGAGTCGCCGTCGACGGTAAGTGTCACATCAGCCATAACGTTCAGTCCTTTTGACGTAGCGCCTGGAGTACTGGAGTGGTGGAGTAATGGAGTATGCTCTTGAATCCAACACTCCAATACTCCTGTACTCCAACACACCGTTTTTACTATTTCTCTCCACTAAACATCTCCGGCCATAGCTTCATCGCGCTCAACACCGCGGTGGCGGCCGTCTGGCCGAGGCCGCAGAGCGAAGCGTCGATCATCGTCGAACCCACGTCTGTCAAGCGTTCCCGATCACCGGGAATCGGACGACCTGACGCGACGCGGTCGAGAATTCCATGCTGGTGCACTGTGCCGAGCTGGCAGGGGTAGCACTTGCCGCAGCTTTCGTCGGCAAAGAAGTGCGCCAACCGCTTCAGCACGTCGCGCATGTCCGCGCTGTCGTCGAACACCATGACTGCGCCGGAGCCCAGCGGCAGGCCGGCGGCACTTAACTGCTCAAACGATAAACTGACGTCCAAATCCTTTTCAGTGGCAAAGGCTCCGGCCGCGCCGCCCATGAGCACCGCTTGGAGCGTGCGTCGTGGTTTCAATCCGCCCGCGAGATCAAACACTAGATGACGCAACGTAACGCCGAACGGGACTTCATAAAGCCCCGGCTTCTCGACCTGGCCCGAAACACAAAAGAGCTTTGGACCGGGCGAACGCTCCGTGCCCATTTTCCGATATGCGACGGCGCCTGCTTCTATAATGAGGGGCACATTGCAGAATGTCTCCACGTTGTTGATCACGGTGGGTTTGCCGAATAGGCCGCTCGTTGTCGGAAACGGTGGCTTAATACGGGGGAAGCCGCGCTTTCCCTCGATGGATTCCAGCAGCGCGGTTTCTTCGCCGCAAATATAGGCGCCGGCACCGAGGCGCATTTCAATGTCGAAAGCCAATTCAGAGCCGAGAATATTTTTTCCGATGATGCCGGCATGCCGCGCCTCTTCCACCGCCTCGCCCATGACCTTGAACGCGTAAGGAAACTCGCCGCGAACGTAGAGATATCCTTTGCACGCGCCCCCCGCGTGCGCGGCGATGATCATTCCTTCGATCGTTCGGTGCGGATCTTGTTCCATCAAAATCCGGTCTTTGAATGTCCCGGGCTCGGATTCATCCGCGTTGCAGACGATATACTTGGGTTGTCCGGGCGCTTGTGCCGCGCCCTCCCACTTGATACCGGTCGGGAACGCCGCGCCGCCGCGTCCGACTAAGCCCGAAGCCTTCACTTCAGTGATCACAGCTTCAGGTGTCATCGCCAAAGCCTTTTTCAATCCCGCGTAACCGCCCCTACTCTGGTACTCGCCAAGCGACATCGGGCGACCTCGACCACAATTGGCCGTAAGGATTCGGATATCGCCGCTGACAAAGCTCATCGGGGGTTGCGTTTGTCGAGCACAGATCGCAGCTGCTTGCTCCGGTGCGGCATGTCCAGCAGCGGCGTCGCCGACAAGCAGCGCCGGCGCGTGATCGCACAACCCCAGGCACGGCGCATGCTCGACGGTAAACTCACCGTCCGCGCTCACTTCGGCCCGCGCGATTGTCAAATGCCGGTCGAGCGCCTGCGCCACGGCGTCGGCGCCGGCAAGCGCGCAAACGGGCGCGCTGCACACGCGCACGATGGTTCGACCCATCGGCTCGCGAGAGAACATCGCATAGAAATCAATGACGCCGTGCACATCCGCGAGCGGCACGCCCAAAGCGAGACTCACTTCTGCCGCAACGGGTTCCGGAATCCAACCGCGTAATTGCTGCGCAGCGTGCAAAGCCGGCAAGAGCGCAGCGCGGCCTTGGGGCGCGAGCTCAGCGAGGATAGAGCGCAGGCGAATGAGATCGGGATCAGACATGGAGAATCTCAGGCTCAAATATCCTAGCAGGTTCAAATGCGCGCTGCACCACTTACATGCGCTACTACGCCGGCAGCGGTACATCACGGTCACTCACCCGTGAAAAAGAATCCCGCCAGCGTTTTCCTAAGATTACGAAGCGAGTCCGAAGCGAGGGTTGGGTATTTACAGGTTGTTGAAAAAGGTTCGGAATGCTTCGAGAGCCTCAGCATGAACGGAAAATCGTCAATGATATCAAAATTCTCCCGTTCGTTCCTTCGTCCAGCTCAGGACGGGCTCTGAGCCGCGTCGAAGGACGCCGAGGAGTTTTTCAACAGCCTGTTTACTTTTGTTGTTTCAGATAGAACTTTAAAAAATCGGCTGGAACGAAAAGGAAAAGGCTCCCGTCCGGAGTTGTGTAGTTAGCTCCCGCTGCAAATGAAGTCCTAAACAACTCCAGACGGACCCATATTCAATTTACTTTTCTTATTGCTCTGAAACGTCGACGGAGTTTCCCTCCGGATCCGGTACGTGATATTGGCCGTATCGACATGACTTCGATCTGGCGCGTAGATGAGGCCATGTCAAACTATGGGTGGCGGCGTTTTTTCTTCGCCGTTGACGCATCGGCAACACGGCAAATTCTCGTTCCCGCGGATTTGATCAGGCAATTGGGTTCAGCATCCTTTCCGCCACATATGGTAGGCTGGGCGAACGCCGCTTGGGCCGTTGTGCTTCTCATGGCGCTTTGGTATCTCGTATGCGGCTGGAATGAGCAACGCAAACAATCCGGTGTACTGAAAACGTAACGGAAAAGTTCGGTATGAGCGATACAGCAACAAAAGAGATTCACTTTGTCGTAAGCGAAAAGGCCGGCGCAGTTTCCGGCTTGCTGATGAGGCCGAGCGACGCCCAAGCTTGTCTTATTCTGGCCCATGGAGCGGGTGCCGGGATGCGTCACAAGTTCATGGATGCCGTAGCGAAAAAGCTCGCCGAGCTCGGTGTGGCGACTTTGCGTTACCAGTTTCCCTATATGGAAAAGCGCATCAAGCGACCCGACTCTGAGGCTGTGCTCACAGATACAGTACGCGTCGCGGTTGCGGCGGCGAAAAAGCATACCGGCGATCTGGTGCTGTTCGCCGGCGGCAAGTCGATGGGCGGGCGTATGACGTCGCTCGCGGCGGCCAAAGCGCCCCTGGATGGCGTGCGTGGTTTGATCTACTTTGGCTTTCCGCTGCACGCCGCGGGCATGCCTGGCGCGGAGCGCGGTAAACATCTCAGCAACATCGACGTGCCGATGCTTTTTCTTCAAGGTTCGCGTGATGCGCTGGCGGATTTGAAACTGCTCAAACCACTGTGTAAGCAGCTCGGCAACCAAGCTGAATTATTCGTCATCGAAGGCGGCGATCATTCGTTTCACGTGCTCAAGAGCGCACG
>Ga0066710_100007216_pt1 | contig 10570 bp, 9 predicted proteins | sample GraSoiAngelo_159_FD_79666 | JGI IMG/M metagenome (GOLD analysis project Ga0066710, IMG submission 79666) | Grasslands soil microbial communities from the Angelo Coastal Reserve, California, USA - 14_1009_16_40cm | ecosystem: Environmental > Terrestrial > Soil > Grasslands | place: USA...
CGCCGAGCCGCGGGCCCACTGCTGGTCATCGCCCTCTCGGCGATCGCGCTCGCCGTCCTCGACGCGAGCGGCCAGGCCTTCTGGCAGGGGCTCGCGATCAACCTCGCCATGTTCGTCATCCTCACCGTGGCGCTCAACCTGACGAGCGGCTTCACCGGCGTCTTCTCGCTCGGGCAGATTGGCTTCATGGCCCTGGGCGCCTATGTCGCCGCGATCCTGACGCTGCCCCTGCGTGACAAGGCCGCCTACTTGCCGGATCTGCCGTCGTGGATCGCCGGCGTGCACCTCGACCAGACCGTGGGACCGGTGCCGGTCGGCTTCCTCGTCGCGACAATCATCGCCGGCATCTTCGTCAGCGTCGTCGCCTGGCCAGTGGGTCGCGTCCTGATGCGGCTGTCCGGCCATTTCGTCGCGGTCGCGACGTTGGGATTCCTCGTCATCGTCCGCGTCGTCCTCGTCAACGCCGAGGTCTTCACGCGCGGCTCGCGCACGTTCTCGAACGTCACGCTCTACACGAACCTGTGGTGGGCGTGGGGCTGGGCGCTGCTCGTGATCGTCGTGGTGTGGCGGATCAAGCGGAGCTCATACGGTCGCGACATGCTCGCCCAGCGCGAGGACCGCGTCGCGGCGCAGGCCGTCGGCATCCGGGTGATGGATCCGCGGCTCCTGGCGTTCGTCGTCGGGGCGTTCTTTTCGGCGGTCGCCGGCTCGCTCTACGGGCACTTCCTCCAGTCGTTCTCACCGGCCGCGTTCTACTTCGACCTGACGTTCCGGATCATCACGATGCTCGTCATCGGCGGGATGGGCTCGGTCAGTGGTTCGATCATTGGTGCGGCGTTCATCGTCGCGTTGAGCGAAGCCCTGCGACGAATCGAGGATGCGACCCTGCTCTACGGCCTGAGCGGCATCGTCCTCGCGGTGATCTTCATCGTGGTGATCACGGTTCGTCGCGAGGGCCTGCTTGGCCAGCGCGAGGTGCCGCTGGATCGGCTCTTCGCGAGGCGCGCGAAGACGACTGACTAGCGGTGGCGGCCGGGAGCACCGTGCAGACCGGCGTCATACGACCGGCGATCCAGATTCGCGAGGCGGCGCGCGTTCGTGGGCGGCACCACCTTCGCATGGCTGATCGCCTCGAGGTGCTCGACGATCGGCCAGAGATCGTCCTCGGTCGTCATCCAGCCGATCCGGTCGAATTGCGCGAGCGAGATCGGCCGCGAATAGCCGCGCAGCGTGCGCTCGCCGTCCCAGTTGTAGTAATGATCGAAATACGACATGACGAGCTCGCGGATCGTGCGATAGACGGGCGACCGAAATCGCAGGCCGGCGAACTTCGACACGCCCACCGAGCCCCACAAGCCGGCTTCTCGATACACGGCAATCACATGGTCGTCATCGCGGACCGCGACAAGGTCGACGATGAGCGGCGGCCGACCGTTGACGCGAAAGGCCGCGGCGGCGAAGAAGGCGCCCTCCGCACATTGCGCCGTGCCGTCCCGCATCACCCGCCGCGGCGACCGAATCGTCTGTCCATCCTTCTCGAGGTTGTAGACCAGCCCGTCGAGGTACGCCTGGACCTTGGCCGGCGTCGACAATCCGCGCAGCGTCGCAAGCTCCGCATCGTTGAGCCCGAACTGGTTCATCGGATCGCGTACACGCGCTCCGCGTTTCCGTGGAGGATCAGCCCGGCGAACTCCATCGCGACAGTCTTGTCGATGAAGCCGTCGGCGATGTGCTCGTCGAGGACCTGGCCCAGCACGCGGCGTCCCAGCGCCGCGCCCAGCCAGTACAGCTCCGGGATCAGCGACGCGTCCGTGCTGAACAGGATCTTGTTGGCCGGCGCCAGTCCGAGCATCTCGCGAACGATCCCGCGGTAATCGCCGGGCGCGAACAGGTTGACCTCGCCGATGTCGGCATAGACGTTCGGGAACATCGCGGCGCAATACGAGGCCGAACGGACGTACGGGTAGCCGCTGTGGAGGAGCACAATCGGCGCGTTGCGGTAGCGATCCGCGAAGATCAGCCGAAGCGAGGATGGATCGACCTTGGTGAGATCCAGATCGGGATCGCCCAGGCCCGTGTGGAACTGGATCGGCACGTTCTGCGACGCGGCCTGTTCCACGGCCATGATGATGAGGAAGTCGAGCAGCGGCTTCGACTCGATCCGCAGCCGGCCTTCACGGCGGCCCGCCGAATGGACCGACCGAAACGCGTCAGCTGCGGTGGGACGCGCGACGCGCTCGATCTGCAGGCCGCTCCGGTAGGCGATCACCGATTTCATCCCGATATAGCCCGAACCGCGCAGATCGGATAGCGACGCCTCGTACGCGCCAAGGAACGAATCGAAGTCATCGGCTGCGAGGATCAATCGTTCGATGAGCGGTTCGAGCCGGACGATCTCGCGGATCTCGATCCGCGGCACGATCTTCCGCAGATCCTCGAGCGAGTAGGTCGCGTTCGCGCCGTAGCCGGTGTCGATCAGCCACGTCCTGAAGTTGGCGCGCTTGACGATCTCGCGCGCGAGCCGTTCGACGCCCCACTCTCGCCGAGCCGAATGCACGGCGTCCGGGTTCGCCGCGCAACCCAGGAGCGACGCCAACTCACGGATTGCCCAGTGCCAACCCAGCGAATACGGCACGTCGTCACGAGCGACGTCCGGAATGTACGACTCGGTCAGGTGGGCGCGAAATGCGGCGTCGTCCGCGGGCTGCTCGCGGAGCAGCGAGTGGCAGTGGTTGTCGACGATCGGGATCGCGGCGAGGTCGAGCGGCACGCGACCACTCAGTACTTGAAGAAGTGCTGCTCGAGCTCGAAGGCGTCGTCCTGGTCGGCGTAGGCGTTCGCTTCGGCCCGCCGGACCTTCAGGTATTCGGTCGCCAGTGGCGCTCCCAGCGCCCCGACGAGCACCTTGTCCTTCTCGAGCTCGTCGAGCGCCTCACTCGCCTTCTCCGGAAAGCGGCGGACACCGCGCTTCTTGCGCTCGGCATCCGACAGGTTGCCGGGATCCTCGTCGAACGGCTGGCCGGGATCGAGCTTGCGCTCGATGCCGTCGAGCGCGGCGGCGATGAGGCCACCAAGGGAGATGTACGGATTGGCGCTCGCGTCGCTCGCCTTGAGCTCCAGGTTCGCCGAGCCATCCTCGTCGTCCCAGTAGCGGCTCGGGACGCGGACGGCGGCCTCGCGATTCTCGAGGCCCCACGCGGTGTACGCGGAGCTCCAGTAGTGCGGCTGGAGGCGGCGGAACGAGTTGACGCTGGGGGTCGTCAGCGCGAGCAATCCCGGCAGGTGCGCGAGGACGCCGGCGATCGCATTGTGCGCCAGCGGGCTGAGGCCATCGGACGCGCCGGCATCTGCCAGCCGGTTGGTTCGGTGGTTCCTGTCCCAGATGCTCCAGTGGAGATGGGCGCCGCTGCCGGCCTGGTCGGCGAAGGGCTTTGGCGCAAGCGACGCGACGAGGCCGTGCCGGGCGGCGACGGCCCGGACGGTCTGCCGGTAGGTAATCTGGTTGTCCGCGGCGCGAACCGCCGGTGCGTGCCGGATCGATAGCTCCTGCTGGCCGTGGCCCAGCTCGGGGTGCGACAGCTCGACGGTCAGTCCCTGGTCGGTCAGCGCGGCGATGATGTCCTGGATGACGTCCTCGGTCGACTCCATGCCGATCGCGCTGAAGCAGAGGCTGCGGTCGACGGGGACGTAGCCATCATCCGTTCGATACGCCAGGTAGAACTCGTTCTCGAACGCCGCGTCGAACGCCAGTCCGGCCTCGGCGGCGCGGGCGACCATCCGCTGCAGGAACGCGCGCGGGTCGAGGGCCCACGGCGAATGGTCGAGCTCGACCATGTTGGCGACCATCTGGCCGCTGCGTGGCGCATACGGCAGGACGACGAAGGTCTCCGGGTCCGGGACCAGCCGGATCTCCCCCACCGGACCGTACGTCGCGTCGGGCGCCAGCGAATCGAGACTCGTGAACGACTGCATGCCCTTGACGAGGCCGATACCGCTCTGCATCCGGCGCCCGAGCGCGCCAACGTGCGTGCTCTTGCCACGGATGACGCCGCCGTTGTCGCAGTACAGGAACCGGACGAGCTGGAGGCCGCGTTCCTGTGCCTGGGCAACGATCTGATCCGGTGTCATCGGCGTGCCTCGAGCGTGTGCAGAACCACGATCTGAAAGCCGCCGGCCCCGCAGCGTTGCCACGGGACCGGCGGCCTGGAATAACCGACGCGCCGCTACGGAGCGGGGACCTTTTCCGGTACGACTTCGCCGCCGAGGGTCAGCTTGCCGCCTTCGATGTCGATGACGGTGACGCCCTTCTGCGGCACGTGGACCCCGGGGCTGAAGCTGATCGAACCGGTGATGCCCTTGAAGTCCTTGGTTGCCTCGAGCGCGTTCTTGACGGCGGTCGAATCAGTGCCGCCGGCCCGCTTGATGGCGTCCGCCATCAGGTAGACCGTGTCGTAGCCGAGCGCGGCGAAGGCGTTCTCGGGATCGTTGCCGAACTCGGTCTTGTAGGCGGCGATGAACTTCTTGATTCCATCGGTGCCGATCGAGGCGTCCATGAGAGCATGGGTCGTGAAGAAGACCTTGCTCGTCGACGCACCCGCGGTCTTCACGAGGTCCGGCGTGTCGTAGCCGTCGCCGCCGACGATGGGTCCGTTGAGGCCGGCGTCGCGGAACTGCTTGACGAGCGTACCGATGTTGTCGGGCATCGCCGCGACGTAGTAGAAGTCGGGCTGCGGGCTCAGCGCCTTGATCTTCGTGATCTGGGCGGAGAAATCGGTCGCCTTGTCCTCATACGAGTCCTCGAGCGCAATCGTTCCGCCCAGCTCAGTGAAGCGCGTCTTGAAGTACTGGCCAAGGAGGGTCGTGTACTCGACGCCCTTGTCCCAGAGGAATGCCGCGTTCTTGCCGAACTTCTTGTAGGCATATTCCGCGCCGACGGCTGCCTGGACGTTATCGCCGAAGCAGGCGAGGAACAGCATGTCCCCGATCTGGCTCGGCAGTTTCGGTGACGTCGCACCGACCGTGATGAACGGGATCTTCGCGTCCTGGAAGACGCGGCCGGACGCGATGACCGAGTCGCTGTCCGTGTAGCCCAGGAACACCGGCACCTTGTCCTGCTCGACGTACTGCTTGGCGACCTGCGCGGTCACAGTCATGTCGTACTTGCTGTCGTGGGTGATCAGCTCGATCTGCTGGCCGTTGATGCCGCCGGCGGCGTTGATCTCCTTGACCGCGAGTTGCGCGCCATGAGCGGCGGGCAGGTCGAGCGCGGACTCGCCGCCGGTCAGCGCGAAGCCGCCGCCGATCTTGATGGTCCCGGCCGCGCCGCCACTGGCGGGCGCCGAACCGGGCGCCGCCTGGGATGCCGGGGCATTCGACGCCGCCGGCGACGAGCAGGCACCGAAACCGAGGGCGACAACCGCGGCAAGGACAAGCGCCTTGCCGAGCACGATCGATCTCACGAGTCCTCCTCCAAACACCCGCCGCGTGTCATTCGCTGAACGGACGGCGGTGAGCGTAGCGCAGGCAGTGTGCGGAGGGCCAGCCCCGGGCCCAGCCGCCGATCCTGCCACCGTTCGGCGCCTGGCTCGCTACGATCGCAAGGTGACCGCCTCGCTCCTCGTCAAACCGCTGACCGCGGAGGGTTTCGACGCCTTCGCCGCGCTGTTCAAGGAGGGTGGCGACCCGCGCTCGTGCTGGTGCATGTTCTGGCGCCTCCGTGGCAAGGACTTCTCGGCGGCGAAGGTGCCGGAGCTTCGAGGACGGCTGGCAGGACTCGCCGATGGTCCCCTGGCGCCAGGCCTCATCGCCTTCCGTGGCGACCGGCCGGTCGGCTGGTGCAGCCTGGGTCCGCGGGAGGATTTCGAGCGCCTCGAACATTCGCGGGTCATCCCTCGAGTCGACGACCAGCCCGTCTGGTCAATCGTCTGCTTTGCCGTCTCGAAGACGGCCCGCGGTGAGGGCGTGGCTGCCGCGCTGCTCGACGCCGCCGTGAACTGGGCCGGGAAGCAGGGCGCGAGGATCCTCGAGGCCTATCCCGTCGAAGCGGATCCGGGCAGCACGGTGAGCCCGGAATCGGCGTACACGGGCACGCTCCCGATGTTCGAACGCGCCGGGTTCAAGGTCGTCTCCGCGACGGACTCGAAGGCCAATGGACGACGCCGCGTCGTCGTCCGACGGGACCTTCGGTAGTGTCTAAGTTTGGTCATTACCCGCATCGCCCGTCCGGCAACAGTGGCCGCGAATGAGGAGCGGCAGGATGACGGCGGGCAACAGGCTGCAACCGAGGCTGGTGTTGCTGTGCGGCTTGCCTGCATCGGGCAAGACGACGCTCGCGCGCGAGCTTGCGGACGCCTATGGCGCGGTGCGGCTCAACCCGGATGAGTGGGAGTCCGCATTGGACGTTGATCCGTTCGACGAGGGCTTCCAAGCCAGGCTCGAAGCGGCATTCTGGGAACTTACGCAGCGGCTCCTCGTGCTGGGAACCTCGGTTGTACTCGAATGGGGTTTCTGGGCTCGCTCCGAGCGCGACGAAAAGCGCGAGGCCGCGCGAACGCTCGGCGCAGGGGTCGAACTCCGTTTCCTCGATACGCCCTACGCTGAGTTGGTGAGGAGGGTCGTGGCTCGTCACGCCGCCGGCGGCATCGCCATCACCGAGAGTCACATGGATCGGTATCGAGGCATCTTCCAGCCGCCGACAGACGATGAGCTGGCCCTGTATGACCCCCCTCTACCCGAATCAAACTGAGCCACTGCCGGACCTTCGGCGTGGTTGACACCGCCAAGATCCGGCGCGTAGACTCCGCGACCGGCGCGGCAGATCGCCCGTCCTCGTCCAGCTATCGGAGACGGATCCGGATGACGATGAAGCACCTTCTCGAGCGCACGCTGGCGCCTATCGGCGTCGACGTTCGTGGGAGATCTGTGCCCATCTCGAGCTAGGGCGAAGGCGGCAGGACCGCCGGACACCAAAGCCACGAGCCGTGGGCCAGATGGGCCCCCGGCTTTTTTGATGCCCTCGCCTGCCTTCGCCGGCAGCCGAAGAGATCACCAGAGCCGCGAGGCCCGCCGACGAACCCACGTCGGGACCCGCGGCTTTTCCTATGTCCGCCGCACCGACGAACGCAGCCCACACACCGCCGCACCGAAGCCAACCAGGAGCCCACCGTGACCGCCACGTTGACACCCGAACTGAGGCACCGAAGCGACAGCCGCCGCCGACTGCCGGCCATCGCGACCGACGTCAGCGCGCCCGAGGAGGGTTCGGCCGTGGCCGCGTTGCTCATCGACGGCGTGACCAAGCGGTTCACCGTCGGCCGCAAGCGCAAGCCCGTCGTCGCGATCTCCAACGTGTCGCTGCGCCTCGAGCGTGGCGACATTCATGGGATCCTGGGCGCCAACGGCTCGGGCAAGTCGACCCTTATCCGACTCGTCAGCGGCCTGCTGACCCTGGACGAGGGCCGCGTCGAGGTGTTCGGCCATGACCTGGTCCGGGACGAGATGGCCGTCAAGCGCCTGATCAACCGGGTCAGCGTCGACGCCGCCTTCTTCAAGAAGCTCAGCCCAATGGAGAACCTCCTGTTCGCCGCGCGGCTGTACGGCGTCGATGGCGCGACCGCTCGCCGCGATGCCGTTCGGATCATGGAGCGGCTGGGCATCGGCACGAAGCGGATCGGCCGTCCGGTCGAGCAGATGAGCCGCGGCATGCAGCAGAAGGTCGCAATCGCGCGCGCCCTCCTGACGAGTCCCTCGCTGCTGTTGCTCGACGAGCCGACCACCGGTCTCGACCCGCGGTCGAAGCTCGAGGTCCAGACGTTCATCGAGGAAGTCCGCGACAGCCACGACGCAACGATCGTGCTGACGACTCACGACCTCGCCGAGGCCGAGCGGCTGTGCCGCCGGATCACAATCCTCAACGACGGCCGAACCGTCGCCGAGGACACGCCCGACGGCCTCAAGCGTCTCGTCGCCGACCGCTACGGCGAGCCCCCGACGCTGCATGCCGTGTTCATGACCTACACCGGGCGTTCCCTCGACGACGACGTCGAGGAGGACGAGTCCGGCGATGACATCGACTGAAAGGAGGTGACGGCGATGGCCATGCTGGCTCACGAGATGAGGGCGTCGTACGCCTTCATCGAGCGCAACTTCCATCTCACCAAGCGCTACTGGGGCTGGGAGATCGCGTTCCTCGTCTACTCGGTGGCAGGAGCGCTGTCGGTGTCGTTGATCGGCGCCGATGTGGGCAGCGCGCGGCTGCTCCTGACGCTGATGGTCGGCGCGATCTTCTGGAACTACCTGTCGGTGGTCTTCAGCTGGATCGCCGAAACGATCGCCGTCGAGCGCTGGGAAGGCACGCTCGAGTACACGATGATGGCGCCGATCCGGCGCTCGACCCAGCTGCTTGGCTCGGTTGTTTACGCGATGGGTTACGGCCTCCTCCACACGGCCGTGATCCTGATCGTCCTCGTCCTGTTCTTCCCGCAGCTGGACCTGTCGCATGCGAACTTCGGGACGGCTCTGGTGTTCGTGGTGCTCGGCTCGTTCAGCTTCGTCGGGATCGGCATGATGGCCGCGATCCTGCCGTTGCTCTACGTCGAGCGCGGCGCCCAGATGACGTTCGTCATCCAGTCGGTGATCCTCCTGATCAGCGGCGTCTACTACTCAGTCGACATCCTGCCGGGCTGGATGCAGGTCGCCTCGCGTCTCTCGCCCGCGACGTACGTCCTGGACGCGGTGCGACGCGGGTTGATCGACGGCGCCGGCCTCGGCGAGCTGGTTCGCGACGCGTGGCCGCTCGTCGTGATGGGCATCGTGTTCATTCCGGCAGGGGTCTGGCTGTTCGGCAAGGCCGAGCGCTACGCCAAGCGCACCGGCAAGCTCAAGCGCGTCGGTTGACAGGATGACCGCCTCCGAAGCGACCGAGGCCGCGACGCTGGCGGCGCTCGTCCAGGCGCACATGCGCCAGCGACACGGTGACGCGCGATGACGACGAGCACGCTTCCCGGGGTCACCTATCGCCTCCTCCGTGACGCCGCGGATTACGAGCACATGGCCGACATCTTCCGCGCCGCGAACGCCGCGGACGGGATCGAGTGGGTGATGGACGCAGCGACGCTGCGCGTCGAGCACGAGCACCGTGCGGACCACGATCCGCGGCGTGACGTCGTGCTGGCCGAGGTCGACGACCGGCCCGTCGCCTACGGCGTCGCGACGCGCGAGATCCAGGGCGACGTCGCCGTCTACTCCACCGGCGGCAGGGTGCGCCCGGACTTCCGCCGCCGCGGGATCGGCCGATCCCTCCTCCGGCGGAACGAGGCGCGGCTGCGTGAGATCGCGGCGATCAAGGCGGACACCAGCGACCGAGCGTTCGGCTCGTGGATCCTCGACGACGAGGGCGGCGCCGCGGCGCTGCTGACGTCGGAGGGATACGAAGCCGTGCGATTCGGCTTCGGGATGCTGCGCCCGACACTCGACGACCTGCCTCACGCGGCACTACCCGATGGCCTCGACCTCCACCCGGTCAAGCCGGAGGATCATCGCGCGATCTTCGACGCCGACAACGAGGCCTTCCGCGACAGCTGGGGCCATGGCGAAGCCACCGAGGAAGACTTCATCGGGATCTTCGCCAGGCCGGACCTCGACACGTCGCTCTGGCGGGTCGCGTGGGACGGCACTGAGGTCGCTGGCAGCGTTCAGGTCGAGATCGCGAGGATGGAGAACGCCGCCCTTGGTGTTCGGCGCGGTTGGCTGCACCGCGTGTCGGTTCGGCGACCGTGGCGGCGACGGGGACTCGCCAGCGCGCTCATCGTTTCCGCGCTCGCCGGGCTCCGCGACGCCGGCATGACCGAGGCGATGCTGGGCGTCGACACGGAGAACCCGAGCGGCGCGCTGCACCTGTACGAGTCGCTGGGGTTCGGCGTCCGCGAGCACGCGACGACCTATCGCAAGGCGTGGTGAGCGCGACGGCGTGACAATGCTTTCCGTGGATGGATTGTGGCGGCTCTGGATCGCGCTCCTGACCCTGGGACTCCTCTCGGGCTGCGCTTCCCCGGCCGCGACGCCCTTGGCGAGCCCCACGGCCGTGACGCCCTCGCCGGCGACGCCGACGCCAACGCCAACGAGCTCCGCCAGTCAGCCGGGAGGATCGACGATGGCTTTCACCCTCACCAGCACCGCATTCACCGAAGGCGGCGCGATCCCGCGCAAGTTCACCTGCGACGGCCAGAACGTCTCACCGCCGCTCAACTGGGAAGGCGCTCCGGACGATACGGCAAGCCTCGCGCTGATCGTCGACGACCCCGATGCCCGAGGGTTCGTCCACTGGGTCGTCTTCAACATGACCGCATCGCAGTCGGGCGGGCTGCCCGAGGGGTTCTCGAGCTCGCCCGATGCGCCGCCACAGGGGACCAACAGCGGCGGCAAGGTCGGCTGGTATGGTCCGTGCCCGCCGTCGGGGACACACCACTATCGGTTCACGCTCCTCGCGCTTGACCTGTCGATCGACCAGGGCGGCGCACCGAAGGCGGACGATATTCGCACGGCCGCCGAGGGACACACCCTCGCCCAGACA
>Ga0066710_100007217_pt1 | contig 10570 bp, 10 predicted proteins | sample GraSoiAngelo_159_FD_79666 | JGI IMG/M metagenome (GOLD analysis project Ga0066710, IMG submission 79666) | Grasslands soil microbial communities from the Angelo Coastal Reserve, California, USA - 14_1009_16_40cm | ecosystem: Environmental > Terrestrial > Soil > Grasslands | place: USA...
GAAGACGTGGCGCTCTCGGATCTGAAGGGGACCCTCGACTATTTCTTGAAGAGATTCTTCGGCCCCGAGACCGAGATGCGGTTCTCTCCGTCCTACTTCCCGTTCGTAGAGCCGGGCGCCCAGGTGGAGATCCGCTGCTTCTTCTGCGGCGGAAAGGGCTGCGGCGTGTGCGGCCCGCTCTCGGGCGGATGGCTCGAGGTTCTGGGCGCGGGCATGGTCCACCCCAACGTGTTCCGCGCGGTGGGATACGATCCCGAGCGCTGGACCGGGTTCGCGTTCGGCGCGGGCATCGAGAGGCTGGTCATGCTCCGGCACGGCGTGCCGGACATCCGCCTGTTCTACGAAGGGGACGTCCGCTTCCTTCACCAGTTCTAGGGGGTTCGATGAAGGTCACGTGGGGCTGGCTGGGCGACTGGGTCGACCTCCCGCCCACGCCGGAGGCTCTCGCGCACGCGCTCGCCATGCGCGGATTTCCGGTCGCCTCGATCGAACGGGGAATGACCCTCGATCCCGCGATCATCGTGGGGCGCGTCCTTGAGGTTTCGCCTCATCCCAACGCGGACAGGCTCCGCCTCTGCTCGGTCGACATTGGGACCGCGAAGCTCTCCATCGTGTGCGGCGCGTCCAACGTCGCGGCCGGAATGGCGGTCGCGGTGGCGCAGATCGGCTCGAAGCTTCCCGACGGGACCAAGCTCCGCAAGAGCAAGATCCGCGGCGTGGAATCGGAGGGCATGATCTGCTCGGAGCGTGAGCTCGGGCTCTCCGAGGAGTCGCAGGGCATCCTGGCGCTCCCTGGCGCGTCCCGGGTCGGGAGCCCCGTCCAGGAGCTGCTCACCTCCGGCGACGCGATCCTGGATGTGGAGATCACATCGAACCGCACCGATTGCATGGCGGTGCGTGGCCTGGCGCGCGAGATCGCCTCGATCGGCCGGACGAAGGCGAAGTCGGTGCCGCCCCTCGCCGCCTCGGGAAAGGTCGCGCTCCCCAAGGTCACGATCGAAGACCCCAAGGACTGCCGGCGCTACATGGCCCGCGTTGTCGAAGGGGTCCGCATAGCGCCCTCGCCCGAATGGCTGAAGCAGCGGCTCGAGGCGACCGGGTCCCGCTCCATCAACAACGTCGTGGACGTCACGAATTACGTGCTCCGCACCCACGGGCAGCCCATCCACGCGTTCGACGCGGCGAAGGTTGCGGGATCGGAGATCGTTGTTCGCCGCGCCCGCGCGGGTGAGAAGCTCATGCTGCTCGACGGGCGCGAGGTGGTCCTCCACCCTGGCGTGCTCGTCATCGCGGACCGATCCAAGCCGCTGGCGCTCGCCGGCATCATGGGCGGACTGGATTCCGGGGTCACCGGCGCCACCACGCGCGTGATTCTCGAGTCCGCGGAGTTCACGCCCGAGCTCACGCGCGACGCGGCCCGTAGCCTGGGCCTGGACACGGACGCCTCGCAGCGGTTCATCCAGGGCGTGGATCCCGCCGGTGTGGCGACCGCTTTGGATGAGACCGCGCGGCTTCTCGCCGAGACCGCGTCGGGGAATGCGACCCAGGGCGTCGTGGATCTCTGGCCGGGAAAGACGCCGCCGAAGAGCCTCCGTCTCCGGCGCGAAAGGCTCACCCGCCTTCTCGGGATGGACGTGAATCGCGACGCCATCCAGGACGCGCTCGCCACGCTGGAGATCCGGCGCACCGCCGAATGGAGCGGAGCGGGCGCGGAGGAGGCGGCGGCGTTCGAGCCGCCGAGCTATCGGAAGGACATCGAGATCGAGGAGGACCTGATCGAGGAGGTCGCGCGCGTGGTGGGATACGACGCGGTCCCTTCCCGAGTCCGGAGCGTCGCGGTCGAAGGGCTCGAGGAGCCTAAAACCGCCGACCTCTTAAGCCGCGTGATTCAAGTCGCTTGCGGCCTTGGATTCGACGAAATCCTGAGCGTAGCACTTGTGGGCGCGATTCCTCCCGAGGTGCTCCCCGAAGAAGGGGAGAAGGATCTCTGGGAGGTGCAAAATCCGAAGAGCCGGGAGCTGAAGCATCTCCGGACGAGTGTGCTGCCCGGGCTGCTCCATGCCGCGACGCGCAATCTGCGTCACGGCGCGCGCGAGGCGCGATTGGTGGAGGCGGGAAAAGTCTTTCGCGCCACGCCTCCGCCGCTGGGCACGGAGTGGATCGAGATCGGCTTCGTCCTCGTGGGAACTCCGGACCCGTGGATCGAGCCCGGCGCCACGCAGGATCGTTATCTGGAATTGAAGGGGGCGATCGAGTCCTGCCTGGAGGCTTTGGGAATTGACTCACGAAAGAGCGCCCCATACCATGAGGCTTGCTGGGTGGGCGCGGCTGGTCTCGCCTTCGAATCGGGAGGCAGGAGACTCGCGCGGCTCGGGCAGGTCTCACCTCGACTTGCCGCTGCAACCGATCTGGAGCGGCCCGCTTGGGCGGCCGTTCTGGACCTCTCCGCGATCGCGGACCTCGTTCCGTCGCGGAGGCGGTTTCAGCCCCTGCCGAAATACCCGGCAGTGAAGCGGGACCTCGCGATCCTGGTGGACCGCGCGGTCAAGCAGGGCGAGGTGGAAGAGACGATCCGTCGTAGCGGAGGAAGGCTCCTCGTCAGCGTCCGGCTCTTCGACGTCTTCGAGGGAGAGCAACTCGGATCGGGGAAGAAGAGCCTGGCCTACGCGCTCGAATTCCGTTCACCGGAACGCACACTTGAAGACAGGGAAGTCGACGAGGCGGTCCAGAATGTGGTCCGCGCGCTGGGATCGGCCGTGCGTGCTACTCTAAGGGGCGGCGTGGAATCGACCGCCGCGGGACGACCCTGAACATGACGATGATCGCCGAGCTGGACCAGCTGGAGCGCAAGATTCAAGCGGCCGCGAAGCTCCTGGATCGTCTCCGGGAGGAGAACCGCGAGCTCAAGGATCGCGTGAGAACCCTGGAAAACGCGGTCGGAAAAGAGAAATCGTCGGACTGGAAGCCCAAGCTGCACGCGCTCGAGCAGGAGCGCGCTTCGCTGCTCGACGAGCGCCGCGCGATGGCGCGGCGGGTGGAGGAGATGTTGGTCAAGCTTTCCGTACTCGAAAAAGCGGTGCACGCCTAAGGAGTACGTGGTCCTGCGGCCCGGCCCTCCCGGCCCTGGACCGTCGCCAAGACAGAGATCCGAGGGGATTCGCATGGCAACGGAACCGGACACGCTCAGCGTGACGATCTTCGGTAGCGAATACAAGATCAAGGGGGCCGACCCGGAATACATCGGGGAGGTCGCGGCGTACGTCGACTCGAAGATGCGCGAGCTCGAACGCCGGCTTTCCTCGGCGGCCCCGGCCAAGATCGCGATCCTCACCTCGCTCAACATCGCCGACGAACTTTTCCGGGAACGGATGGAAAAGGATCGGCTCGTCACGGATCTGAAGGGCAAGGCCCGCACTCTGGGCACGGCCCTCGACGCTTGCCTGCGCGAGGATTGACCCTGAAATTGGCGACGCGTTCCAGACCAGGAGGAGGGAACCGGGAAGCGTAGCGAAATCGAAAACAACATAAGGCGCCCTGCCATGTACGTGACACATCAGGCGTTTTTGAGCCACGACTCAAAATGCGGGAGCCCGAATCCTCGGCGTAGCGGCAGCCCGGCCTCACGCGGGCCACGCAAACCCGAGGCTGGGGCGCCCACCTGGAGTATCCAGGTTCAAAAGTCTTGTGTGAACGGCATGGGCGGGGCTTTTTTTATATAAGGAGGTCCGACCCAAATGCTATCCCCGCTTGCAACGATCCTGGTCGCGCTCGCCGCGGCCATCGCCGCGTTCTTCCTCGGCTGGATTGCCCACCGCCGCATCGGCGAGGGCAAGGTGCTCCGTGCCGAGGAGCTGGCTGAGAAGATCCTCCGCGAGGCCGAGCGCGAGGCCGAGAATCAGAAGAAGAGCGCCCTCCTCGAGGCCAAGGACGAATGGTTCAAGGAAAAGGCGAAGCTGGACCGAGAGACGCAGACCATGAAGTCGGAGATTTTACAAGTAGAACGCAAGCTCCAGGAGCAGGAAGGCAACCTGAACCGGCGCGCCGAGGTCCTGGATAAGAAGGATCGCGACCAGAAGAAACTGGAGCGCGAGCAGGAGGTGAAGGGGGGCCAGCTCGAGGAGCGCGACAAGGAACTTCAGCGTGTCTTGCTCGAGCAGAACGCCAGGCTGCAGCGCATCAGCGGCATGACGGCCGAGGAGGCGAAGCAGCAGCTCATCACCAACCTCGAGAACGAGGCCCGGTCGGACGCCGCCAAGAAGCTCCAGGAGATCCGCGAGGATCTGAATCGGAACGCGGAGCGCGAGGCTCGGGAGATCATCACCCTCGCCATCCAGCGCTGCGCGGCGGACCACTCGGCCGAGTCCACGGTCTCGGTGGTCCACCTGCCGAGCGACGAGATGAAGGGACGCATCATCGGACGCGAGGGGCGGAACATCCGCGCGTTCGAGACCGTGACCGGGATCGACGTGATCATCGACGACACGCCCGAGGCGGTCATCCTCTCCGGCTTCGACCCGGTGCGCCGCGAGGTGGCCAAACGCGCGCTGGAGCGGCTCGTCACGGACGGACGCATCCATCCGGGGCGGATCGAGGAAGTGGTCGCGAAGGTGCAGAAGGAGCTGGACGAGCAGATCATCGAGCTGGGAGGCTTGGCTGTGCTCGAGGTGGGGCTCCACGGAATCCACCCCGAGATCGTGAAGCTTCTCGGGAGACTCCAATATCGCACCTCCTACGGCCAGAACATCCTCCAGCACTCGAAAGAGGTCGCCTGGATCTGCGGCATGATGGCGGCGCAGCTGGGCTTCGACGTCCAGCTCGCGAAGCGCGCGGGGCTCCTGCACGACTTGGGCAAGGCGGTCACGCACGAGGTGGAAGGCGCGCACGCGCAGATCTCCATGGATCTGGCGCAGAAGTACGGCGAGCCGCCCGACGTCGTGAAGGCGGTCGGCTACCACCATCACGATCCCACCGCGGAGAATCTCTATGCCGCCCTCGTCATGGCGGCCGACGCGGTCTCGGGCGCGCGTCCCGGAGCGCGCCGGGAGAGCATCGAGAACTACGTCAAGCGGCTTGAAGCCCTGGAGAAGATCGCGGACAGCTTCCCCGGCGTGGAGAAGTCCTTCGCCATCCAGGCGGGTCGCGAGATCCGGATCCTGGTCGAGCCCAAGCACGTGGACGACTCGAGGGCGCTCCAGCTCGCCTCCGACGTCGCGCGCAAGGTGGAGAAGGAGCTTCAGTATCCCGGCCAGATCAAGGTCGTGGTGATCCGCGAGACGCGGGCGATGGAGTACGCCCGCTAGGGCCCACGTGAACATCCTCTTCATCGCGGACATCTTCGGCTCGCCGGGCCGGCGCGCCGTGCGGGACCTCCTGCCGGAGCTCGCGTCTTCGATGGGGATCGATTTCCTGATCGCCAACGTCGAGAACGCGGCGGCAGGATTTGGCGTGACGAAGGACATCCTCGAAGAGCTGAAGTCGCTCGGCGTGGAGTGCATGACCAGCGGTAATCACATCTGGGACCGCCGCGAGATGCTTCCGGTCCTGGACCAGGAGCCGCTCCTGCTTCGCCCCCACAACTATCCTCCGGGCGTGCCCGGCAGCGGGTCCAAGGTCTTCAAGACCCGATCGGGCGTCCCGGTCGGGGTGCTGAATCTCATGGGCCGCGTCTTCATGAACGACATCGAGTGCCCCTTCCGCACCGCGGACAAGGAGATCGAGATCCTGCGCGAGCAGGCCAAGGTGATCTTCGTGGATTTTCACGCCGAGGCGACCGCCGAGAAGATCGCGCTCTGCTGGTACCTGGACGGACGCGTCTCCGCCGTGGTCGGGACCCACACCCACGTCCAGACCGCGGACGAGCAGATTTTCCCGAAGGGAACGGGCTACCTGACCGACGCCGGAATGACCGGTCCCCACGATTCGGTGATCGGTGTCCAGAAGGAGCTGGCGATCCGAAAATTCCTCACGCAGCTTCCCACGCGGTTCGAGCCCGCCACGGGCGACGTGAGGCTCCACGGCGTGCACCTGGAAATCGACGAGGCCACCGGGCGCTGCCGCCACATCGAGCGGGTCGCGCTCGACCTCGACGCGAAGATGCCGGTGCCCGGAGCCACGTGAAGGACGCCGTGACGGCGATCGCCCTTTCCGGAAAGGATGCCGCCGCCGAGATCCGGGCCCGCGTGAAGGAGCGCTTCGCGGGGCTCGAGTCCATGGGGGTCATACCGGGGCTCGCGATCGTGACGGTGGGTGAGCCTCCCGGAGGGAACCCCTACGTGCGCTCCAAGACGCGGGCCGCGGAGGAGCTGGGGGTGCGCGCCCTGGTCACGCGCCTGCCCGAATCCACGGGCGCCGGAGTGCTGCGCGGGACGCTTCGCGATCTGAGCGCGGACCCCGCGGTTCATGGGATGATCTTGCAATTGCCGCTTCCCGCCCATCTTCACGAGGACCGCCATCTGGAGGACATAGCGCCCGAAAAGGACGTCGACGGGCTCCACCCGCTGAACGTGGGACGCTGGGTGCACGGCTTGCCCGCGCACCGCCCCGCGACGCCCCTGGGCGTGATCGAGCTCCTGCGCCGCCACTGCGGAGATCTGAGCGGGAAGCGCGTCGTCATCGTGGGAAGGAGCCGGATCGTGGGAAGGCCGCTCTCCGTCTTCCTCTCGGAGAAGGTTCCGGGAATGAACGCGACCGTCACGCTCTGCCACTCCGCCACGCGGGACCTCGAGTCCGTCACCCGCGAAGCGGAGATCCTGATCGTGGCCATGGGACGAAGGCGGGCCGTGACCTCGCGCCACGTGAAACCGGGCGCCGTGGTGATCGACGTGGGCATCCATTCCATCGACCGTCCCGAGGCGGGCGGCCCCAAGTTCGAAGGGGACGTGGATTTCGATTCGGTGCGGTCCATCGCGTCCGCGGTCACGCCGGTTCCGGGGGGCGTGGGACCGATGACCGTCGCTTTCTTGTTGAGCAACCTCGCCGACGCCGTGGAAGCGAAGGAGCGGTCCCGATGAGCCAGCGGGGGCGCGTGCTTCCGCTTCCGAGCTCGGGACACGCGGGACGCGTCTTCACGGTCTCGGAGCTGACCCAGGGGATCAAAAACGCGCTCGAGGATCGCTTCGGAGTCGTGGTCGTCCAGGGCGAAGTATCCAACCTGAGCAAACCCTCCAGCGGCCACATCTACTTCTCTTTAAAGGACGAAGCCGCGCAGATCCAGATCGCGCTCTTCGCGCGCCACAGCACCCCCGCGCTCCGCGAAGTGCTGCGAGACGGGCTCGCGGTGCAGATCGAGGGCGAAGTCACCGTCTACGCGAAAAAAGGCGAGTATCAGATCATCGCGGCCCGGGTCGAGCCGGTGGGCTACGGCGCGCTCCAGGCGCAGTTCGAGGCGCTGAAACGGAAGCTCGCGGCCGAGGGGCTCTTCGCGCCGGACCGGAAGCGCCCCCTCCCGCTGTATCCCACCCGGCTCGGCATCGTGACCTCCGAAGCCGGCGCGGCGCTCCGCGATATGCTGCGGATTCTCCGGACACGCGCGCCCTATGCCTCGATCACCGTGGCCGACACGCGCGTCCAGGGGGAGGGCGCCTCGCAGGAGATCGCGGCGGCCATCGCCCGCCTGAACGCGTGGGGCGGCGGGGTCGAGGTGCTCATTGTCGGCCGCGGGGGAGGGTCCCCGCAAGATCTCTGGGCCTTCAATGAGGAGGCGGTCGTTCGCGCCATCGTGCGGTCGCGGATCCCGGTCGTCTCCGCGGTGGGCCACGAGGTGGACATCACCCTCGCCGACCTCGCCGCCGACGTGCGCGCGGCGACGCCGACCCACGCCGCGCAGATCGTGGTGAAGGATCTGGAGGACATCCGCCGGACCCTGCGCGACATGAGCGGGCACGCTCGCGAGCGGATCGTTCGTGAGCTCCGGCAGGCGCGCGCGCAGCTCAAAGGATACGAGAACCACCATGCGCTTCGGCGGCCGGGGCAGCGCGTCCAGGAGGAGCTCCAGTCTCTCGACAGGATCCAGGAGCGGCTATTGAGCGCGCTCGGAAACTGGGTCGTCTCCCGCCGGAGGCGGGCCGAGGTTTTTACGGAGCGCCTCCGCGCACACGCGCCCAGTCGTTCCTTCGCCCGCGCGCAGGAGCGGATCGAATCCTTCCGTCGGCGTGCGCTCACGACCCTGGCATCGAGCCTCGCCCGGCGCCGTCAGCGCATCGAAAGCGACGCGCGGCTCCTCGATTCCTTCGATCACCGCCGCGTCCTCGAGCGCGGCTACGCGCTGGTCTGGGCCGAGGACCAGGCGAAGCTTCTGAAGCGCGGCCTCGGGCTTAGCCCCGGCGACGCGATCGAGGTGCAGTTCTTCGACGCGCGGGCCGGGGCGCGGGTCACCCGCGTCACGCCCGAACCCCCCGAGTCCGGGAAGGAGGCCCCATGAAGCGAAAGGGAACGGAGACGGAGCCGCCGGTGGCCGGCGAGGGAGTCACCTTCGAGCAGATGATGCAGCGCCTCGAGGAGCTGGTCGTGCGTCTGGAGCGGGGGGATCTTTCCCTCGAGGATTCGATCCGCTCCTTCGAGGAGGGAATCCGTCTCGTGAAGCAGTGCACGTCGGTCCTCGGCGAGGCGGAGAAGCGGATCCAGCGCCTCACGGAGGAGGGGGCCACCCTCACGGGCGGCGGGCAGGAACCGGAGGAAGAGGAGGAGCGTGGGGACGACGAGCTCCCTTTTTGAGCGTTACCTGGAACGGAGCCGGCGCCGCATCGACCTGGCACTCGACGCCCGGCTCCCGAGCGCCCGCACCGAGCCCCGTCCGCTCCACGCCGCCATCCGGTACAGCGTCTTCGCGGGCGGGAAGCGTCTCCGGCCCGCGCTCTGCCTCCTTGCGTGCGAATCGGCTCTGGGCCGGGGCGCTCCCGCGATCCCGGCCGCCGTGGCGCTGGAGATGATTCACACGTTCAGCCTGATCCACGACGACCTGCCCGGGATGGACGACGACGATCTCCGGCGCGGGCGCCCGTCGAACCACATCGTGTTCGGCGAGGGCATGGCCATTCTGGCGGGGGACGCGCTCCTGGCCATCGCATTCGAGACGCTGGCGAAATCTCCCCTCGGCGAGGCCCGCGATCCTCGGACGCTGATCCGCATCGTGACCGAGGCGACCGGAACCGGCGGCATGATCGGTGGCCAGGCCATGGACCTGGTCTCGGAGGGGAAGCGCGTTCCGCTGAAACGCGTGCTCGCCATGCACTCTCGAAAGACCGGAATGCTGATCCGGGGATCGCTCCTCCTCGGGGCGGAGATCGGGGGAGCTTCGCCCGCCTTGAAGCGCCGGTTCAGCGAATACGGCGCGCGCGTCGGACTCGCGTTTCAGATCGGGGACGACCTCCTGAACCTGCGCTCGAGCCGCAGGAAGCTCGGCAAGGCCGTGGGGTCGGACAAAGCCCGCGGCAAGGCGACGGCACCCGGCGCGGTCGGGGTAGAGCAGGCGGAGCGGGAGGCGGAGCGGCTCCTGAGCCGGGCGAAACGGATCGCCCCGGGGCTGGGACGACGGGCCGCGGAGTTCGAATCCTTGACCGAGTTCCTCCTCGGACGGACCAGCTAGGGGAGGCCCATGGCGCCCGCTTCGAATCCGCTCTTTCACGCGCTTGCGTGCGGCTTCCTGGTGCAGCTGAGCAAGGTGTTGACGTTCTTGCTCCGGGAGAAGAAAATCAACTTTCGGCGACTCGTGGAAACAGGAGGGATGCCCAGCTCGCACGCGGCGTCGGTCTCGGCGCTCAGCACGTGCGTGGGGCTCTTGGAAGGCTTCGATTCCGTCCTGTTCAACGTCGTCGTATTCTTCAGCCTCATCGTGATGTATGACGCCGCGGGGTTGAGACGCGCGGCGGGACGCCAAGCGACGCTCTTGAACCGGATCCTGCACGAGCACATCCAGCTGCCCGGGCCCCCGCACGACCGTTTGCGGGAGCTCCTGGGGCATACGCCGCTCGAGGTGCTCGTGGGGGCGATCATCGGCGTCCTGTTCTCCATCGCCATCTTCCGCCCGCCGGGAGGCCCGTGAGCACCCACCTCGATTCGATCCGGTCTCCTCAAGATCTGAAAAGGCTGCCCGCCGAAGCGCTGCCCGCGCTCGCCGAGGAGATCCGCGAGCGCATCGTGCACGTGGTCTCGAAGAACGGCGGCCATCTCGCGCCGAGCCTCGGGACCGTCGAGCTCACCGTGGCGCTCCACTACGTCTTCGACACGCCGCGCGACGTCCTGATCTGGGACGTGGGCCACCAGAGCTACGGACACAAGATCCTGACCGGACGGAACGACCGCTTCGAGACGCTGCGGCAGGAGGGGGGCCTCTCCGGCTTTCCGCGCCGCGCGGAGAGCGAGTACGACGCCTTCGGAACCGCGCACGCCTCCACGGCGATCTCCTCGGCGCTGGGGTTCGCGTGCGCCCGCGACCTCGCGAAGGAGCCCCACCGGGTCATCGCGGTCGTGGGGGACGGCGCCCTGACGGGGGGGCTGGCCTTCGAGGGGTTGAACCAGGCGGGCGTCGTGGGAACGGACCTCCTCGTGGTCCTGAACGACAATTCGATGTCGA
>Ga0066710_100007219_pt1 | contig 10568 bp, 7 predicted proteins | sample GraSoiAngelo_159_FD_79666 | JGI IMG/M metagenome (GOLD analysis project Ga0066710, IMG submission 79666) | Grasslands soil microbial communities from the Angelo Coastal Reserve, California, USA - 14_1009_16_40cm | ecosystem: Environmental > Terrestrial > Soil > Grasslands | place: USA...
GCGCGTCTGCCAATTCCGCCACGATGGCTGATGGTTACGTTTTGATTACAATGCTCTATCTAACTCCTTGAGTTTGTTTGGCAGGCATTATCACCTGAATCTAGCGCGTCTGCCAATTCCGCCATTTCGGCAAGGGATTCAAATTTATGTTTTTCAAACGGTGAAGTCAATAGACTGGAATTTATGGAAGCGAGGCGCCCTCGGCCGAAATCGGATTCCAGAAAAAATCCCCGGCAGCTCGACATTAGCAAGGAAGACTTGATCAGGCATATTGAACGATCCGCTGATCGGGGAATGAACCTGGCCCGGATTCTGGAGGACTTCCAGGCCACGCCCCTGGCGCGGAAGCAGATCAAAGACATCCTCAACGAACTGGTTAAAGACGGGAAGCTGGCCCGGCACCGTGGGAACCGGTATGAAGTGGCGGCGCGGAACCTGGTTGAAGGCAAGATCATGCTGCACCGGGATGGGTATGGGTTCGTCATTCCAAAGGAGAAAATACAGGGGATCGACAGTGACATTTATGTTCCAGCGGCGCTGACTGGATCTGCCATGAATGGCGACAACGTCAAGGTCGAGATCACGCTACGAAAAGCCGGTGGGCGGGCTGAAGGCCGGGTGGCCAGCGTTGAGAAGCGTGCGCGAGACACGGTTGTTGGGCAATTGCTCTACGACGGCCAGGTTTACTTCGTTGCGCCGATGGACGAGAAGCTCCCGTCAAAAATCGTCATCACCAACGACGTCTCCGAGCATAAGGACAAGATCGTCGAAGTCGAGATCACGCGGTTTCCCAGCGGAACACGGTGGCCGGCGGGCAAAGTTGTTTCGGTAATCGGCTTCATCGACGATCCCAATGTCGAGACCGATGTGATCATCCGGAACTTCGGCTTGCCGGTCGCGTTTTCAAAGGAGGTCGAAGAAGAGGCCGCCCGGTCGCCCGACGCGCTTACGGAGAAGGACTTCATCGGGCGTGATGATTTCCGAAAGCGGAACACGATCACCATCGATCCGAAAACCGCGCGCGACTTCGACGATGCCATCGATGTCGAGGCGATTGGCGATGGGACGTTTCAGCTTGGCGTGCATATTGCCGATGTGTCGCACTTTGTTCCGGCCGACTCGGCCATGGACGCGGAAGCGCGATATCGGGGCACCTCGGTTTACTTTCCCGACCGCGTGCTGCCGATGCTTCCGGAGAAGATCTCCAACCATCTCTGCTCGCTGAATCCCAACGTGGACCGTCTCGCCATCAGCGTCATGCTGCACATATCGCGCGGCGGTGATGTGCTCGATTACTCGTTCCACAAAAGCATCATCCAGTCGAAAGAGCGGATGACCTATGACGACGTTCAAAAACTTCTCGATGGCACCAACCCCGCGCTCGAACGTAAATACGAGCACCTGCTGCCACAGATGCGGAATATTGCGCGGTTGGCCGAGATCGTCCGCAAGCGCCGCCATCGGCGCGGCGCAATCGACTTCGATTTGCCTGAGCCGACGCTGACGTATAACGAAGAAGGAATGCTTTCCGGTATCACGAAGTCGGTTCGGTTCTTTTCGCACCGCATCGTTGAAGAATTCATGATCCTCGCCAACGAAGTTGTGGCCGGGCACCTGGAGGAAAGCGGGATTCCGACACTCTACCGCGTGCACGAAGAGCCGGATCCGATGAAGGTCGAAGAATTTGCCGAAATCGTTGCCGGGTTTGGATTGAAATTCGACCCGGGAAAAGCCGAGCCGGCCGAATTTCAGAAGTTCATAGCTTCTATCGAGGGACGTCCGGAAGAACGCATGTTGTCCTATTTGATGCTCCGTTCATTCAAGCAAGCGCGGTACTCGGAGGAGAACGCCGGCCATTTCGGCCTCGCTTCGGATTCCTACACCCATTTTACGTCACCGATCCGGCGTTACCCGGATCTGGTCGTCCATCGAATCCTCAAAGCCTCCATTGCCAGAAAATCGCAGCCTCCGATCCCCGCCGCTCAGTTGGAGGCCATAGCGCGTGAATCGAGCGAACGCGAGCGGCTTGCGGATCAAGCGGAACGCGAATTGTTTGAATGGAAAAAAATGCTTCTGCTGGAGCAGCATCTGGGCGGCACATTTGATGCCATCATCATTGCGGTGTGGAGGGACGGTTTCGTCGTCGAACTGATCGATCATTTCATTGAGGGCTTTGTTTCGGTTGCCGATATTCCAGACGATTATTACCAATTGGATCAGGCCTCGCACACGCTGGTCGGCCGGCGCTCCCGGCAGCGTTTTCGACTTGGCGATCACGTGACCGTTCAGGTGGTGCGTGTTGACAAGCTGTTGCGCCGCGCCTATTTTCTACCGGTATTGGCGCGCAAACGGAGTTCACGCTAAGATTGTGAGGGCAGTCGCTCCCTTCGCCGGAGTAGCTCAGGTGGTTAGAGCGAAGGTCTCATAATCCTTAGGTCGGCGGTTCGAGTCCGCCCTCCGGCATTTCTTTCCGTGTTTTCCAAATTCGCACTTCAAGTCCAACAGACGATCATCAAGTACAAAATGCTCGATCCGGCCGATCGTGTTCTGGCGGGCGTGTCCGGCGGGGCGGATTCGGTGTGTTTGGTCTTGGTGCTCAAGGAACTGGGACATGAAGTGACTGTGGCACACGTCAATCATGGATTGCGGGGGGCGGCGGCGGATGAGGATGAGGCGTTTACCAGGGAGTTGGCGGATCGGTTGGGAATGAGATTCTTCTCCAAGAGGGTTTCTATCGCGGCGGAGGGTAAGAATATTGAGGCGGCAGGGCGCGAGGCACGAAAGGAGTTCTTTAACGAACTTGTGCGGTTGCATGGATTCACAAAGATCGCGGTAGCGCACACGCGGGACGATCGGGTGGAGACTTTCATGATGAATCTATTACGGGGATCCGGCTCCGAGGGGTTGGTTTCGATGGCGCCGGCTTCGGAAAGGACCATCCGGCCGTTGATTGGAACCGGCCGCACCGAAGTCGAGGCTTACCTGAACAATCAGAACCAGGCATGGCGCACCGACTCGACCAACTTTGATCTCGGTTTTGCCCGGAACCGGTTACGCCGTGTCGTGATTCCAACCTTATCGGCCGAATTGAATCCGAACCTGCTCGAAACACTTGGGAAGACGCGGGAAATTCTCGAAGTTAAAGATCCGTGGATGCGCTCCATCACGGATCGCAGGTTGATCGAAAACGGAACAAAACAAGAAAACGAATTCGTAATCTCCGTCGAAGCGCTCCCGCCGGCGCCGGCGGGGTTGACACGGCGAGTTCTGCGGAGCGCGCTTCGACGCGCCGGATCAGAACTCCGTGATGTGTCCTTCGAACATATTGAAGCGGTCCGCCGGTTGCTGGAGAGTGGGAAAAGCGGCAAGCTTGTGGAGATTCCCGGAGGCCTTGTTGTGACCAGGGAATTCCATCGCCTGGTTTTCCGGCAACGTGCGGCAGCTCCAGGCAATTACGACTATGAGTTGAAAATTCCCGGCGAGGTCCACGTACCGGAACTAGCGAAGGTGTTCCGGGCAGAAATCGTAGAAAACGCAGGCGAGGGAACCGGCCATCCGCGCATTTTTGTAGATGGGGAATCGATCGGACCATGTGTTAGAATCAGGAACTGGAAACCGGGCGACTATTACCGGCCGGTGGGCTGGCCGGCTGGGAAGCTCAAAAAATTGTTTCAGCGCGCCCGGATTCCGAGAAGTCATCGAAGAAATTGGCCTGTTGTTGTCGCGAATTCGACGATTGTCTGGGTAGCCTCATTTCCTGTTTCCCGCGAATTTGCTCCCGGCGTACGTTCTCAGAGAATAGTGGCGATTGAGGCCTTCGCTGTCTGAGATGAAAAGTTTCGAGGCGTTCCAATACGACAACCGGAACGCCGCCCGGGACAGCAGACCGGTGCCGGCGACACGCCGCCGGCAAGAGATTTGCTGGGCGTGACAGTCTAAGGAGAGTAAAACCTTAGACTAGGGGGTTTTAATTGAATTCGACCGCAAAAACGATTTTGTTCTGGATCGCGCTGTTGTTGACGGCCGTCCTGCTTTACCAGGTCGTGCAGAAGACATCGACGGCGCGGGACCGGGTTCTCCCATTTAGCCAATTCCTTCAGGAAATCGAGCGTGGAAATGTCAAGGAAGTGGTCATTTCCGAGTCGGATGTCCGAGGCAAGCTTTCCTCTGGCGACAGCTTCAAGACTGTCATACCGATGGATTATCCGGAACTCATCAACCTGCTTCGCGACAAACAGGTCCAAATCACAGGCGAGAAGCCAAGCCAGAGCCCGTGGCTGACGGCGCTGGTTTCCTGGGCTCCATTTCTCTTCATCATCGGATTCTGGATTTTCTTCATGCGCCAGATGCAGAGCGGCGGCAACAAGGCGCTTTCTTTCGGCAAAAGCCGGGCGCGGTTGCTGACGGCGCATCAAAAGAAGGTCACATTTAAAGATGTTGCGGGTGTAGAAGAGGCCAAGGAGGAGCTGCAGGAAATCATCGATTTCTTGAAAGAGCCACAGAAATTCCAAAAGCTTGGCGGACGCATTCCCAAAGGCGTCCTGCTGGTTGGCCCCCCGGGAACCGGAAAAACGCTTCTGGCACGGGCAATCGCCGGCGAAGCCAACGTCCCGTTTTTCTCGATCAGCGGATCGGATTTCGTGGAAATGTTCGTCGGTGTCGGCGCATCGCGGGTTCGCGACCTGTTCGAACAAGGCAAGAAAAACGCCCCTTGCATCATCTTTATAGATGAAATCGACGCGGTGGGGCGCCATCGCGGCGCGGGTCTCGGCGGTGGACATGATGAGCGCGAGCAAACACTCAACCAGTTGCTTGTTGAAATGGACGGCTTCGAATCCAACGAAGGCGTGATCCTGATTGCCGCAACGAACCGGCCCGACGTTCTGGATCCGGCCCTGCTCCGTCCCGGCCGCTTTGACCGCCGCGTGGTCGTTGCCCGTCCCGATGTGAAGGGCCGTGAAGGCATCCTTGCCGTGCACGTGCGCAAGATCCCGTTGTCGGAAGACGTCGATATCTCGGTGATCGCTGGAAGCATGCCGGGGTTTTCGGGGGCCGACCTCGCGAATCTGGTCAACGAAGCGGCATTGAACGCGGCTCGGGTTGACGAGAAGACGGTCAGGGATGAAGATTTTGAAAGCGCAAAGGACAAGGTCCTGATGGGCGTCGCGCGGAAGTCGCTGATCATCAGCGATCATGAAAAACGCGTGACGGCTTATCACGAAGCGGGCCACGCGATGGTTGCCTCGATGATCGAGGGTGCCGATCCTCTGCACAAGGTCACGATCATCCCGCGCGGCATGGCTCTTGGTGTGACGCAGCAACTGCCTGTGGACGATCGTCATACGTATCCACGGCCGTATCTGGAAGGGCAGCTCGCGATCATGATGGGTGGCCGTCTGGCCGAGGAGTTGTTTCTCCATACGATGACCACTGGCGCCGGAAATGACATCGAGCAAGCAACCGAGCTTGCGCGAAAAATGGTTTGCCTGTTTGGTATGTCCTCGCTGGGGCCGCTCACGTTCGGAAAACAGGAAGAGCAGATCTTCCTTGGACGCGAGATCGCTCAGCACCGCGACTACAGCGAGCACACGGCGGTTGCGATCGACGATGAAGTCCGAAAATTTGTGTTTCAGGGCTACGAGCGGGCGAAGGCGATTCTCGGGGAAAATCGCGACGCCCTGATTCGAATTGCTGAAGCCCTGCTCGAACGGGAGTCGCTGGACGCCGCCGAGATCAAGTTGCTCATTGCCGGCCAGCCGCTGGAAGACCGGCGTTCACCGAAAGCAGAGCCGAAAAACGAAAAGCCCGCGCCGGCCAAAGGCATTGTACGGCCCGCGCCCAGCATCTCACCGCACGAGAAGCCGTCACCGGCGTAAGGACGGGGAAAGGGATTTCGAATTTCGAATTGCGAATTTCGAATTTGGGGATGAGCTTGAATACGGATGTCCCCCAATTCGCAATTCGAAATTCGCAATTCGAAATCCCTTTTTCTTATGCGCCAACACTACAGCTGGGTTCTTCCTCGCATCACGATCGAGCTAGGGCTTCGGACGGCCGTGATGGGTATCCTCAACGTCACACCGGATTCATTCTCGGATGGTGGGCAATACTTCGATCGGGCCGGCGCCATAGACCGCGGCAAAGAGGTCGAGCAGGAGGGCGCCGACATCCTGGATATCGGCGGTGAATCGACTCGGCCAGGCAGTGAGCCTGTGTCTGAGGAGGAAGAAACGCGGCGCGTTATCCCGGTGATTGAGGCACTTGCGCGTTTGCTGAAAACTCCGATTTCGATAGATACCTATCGCGCCAGCGTCGCCCGGCGAGCACTCGATGCTGGGGCTCAGATTGTGAACGATATCAGCGGGTTGCGGTTTGACCGCGACATGGCCTCCGTTGTGGAGGGGGCTGCGGCGGGCGTCGTGCTGATGCACAGCCGGGGCAGCCGTGAAACTCTGCACCGGCAGACTCGCATGCAAAATGCGGTCGAGGAAGTCCTCCATGGTCTGGCAGCGTCGGTTGAAAAGGCGCGCGGGAGGGGAGTTTCGGCCAAAGCGATCGTCATCGACCCGGGTATCGGTTTCGGCAAGGATGCCGCCGAAAGTCTTATCCTTTTAAAAAGACTTAGTGAATTTAGTAAACTAGGGTATCCATTATTGGCGGGCACGTCGCGCAAATCCTTTATCCGTTTTCTTACTAAAGATGCCCCGGAAGCGCGTAGCTGGGGGACAGCCGCAACGGTAGTCGCTGCAATCATAAATGGGGCTCACATCGTGCGAGTGCACGATGTCCGGCAGGCTCTCGTGCTTGCGGATGTTACGGATGAAATACTGTAGCGGCGGTCATAGACCGCCGCTACAGTGGGTTCTCTCAGAATTCAAATGTTGACGGACTATCTCAGAATACCCCCTTTGACCTGGACAGCGGCGCTGGACATCCTGATTGTCGCGTTCGCCATCTATCAATTGCTGGTCTTCATTCGAGGAACTCGCGCGGTCCAGATGGCGTTGGGGCTTGCGCTGGTGATCGTGTTCTTTTACTTCTCGCGGTGGATCCGGCTCGAGACCGTTTCGTGGCTACTGACGAACATCCTTCCCTATTTTGTATTCGCCATTATCGTGATTTTCCAGTCCGAGATTCGGCGCGCGCTTGCGCATTTCGGAAATGCGCCGTTTCTTGGCGGATTCTCGAACATCAATAGGAATGAGTTTTACGACGAGATCATGCTGGCCGTGACGACGCTGGCCTCGAATCAGACGGGAGCTTTGATCATCATCGAGCGGGATATCGGGCTGAAGACCTACATCGAAAGCGGAATCGCTGTCGATGCGGCGCTTTCTTACGATCTGCTCGTGACGGTCTTCAATCCCTCGGTGCCGCTACACGATGGAGCCGTTATCGTCCAAAACGACCGGATTGCCGCAGCCGCCTGTTTCCTGCCGCTGACGGTGAAACCAAGGTTGAGTAAGGATCTTGGCACGCGGCATCGAGCGGCGATCGGGGTGACGGAAGAGACGGATGCCGTCGCGATTATTGTTTCTGAAGAGACCGGCGCCATCTCGTTTGCTCACCATGGCGAAATCGAACGCTTTCTGGATCCGGATACGCTCCGGTCCCGTTTGCGTGATGCATTCGAACGCAGGACAGTGACTGCGGGACCGCACGTTGTGGCCGAAGCCGCCCAACACCGTTTGGACTGACATGCGATTACTCCGGGAGTGGATTGTCCACAATTGGTTTCTGAAGGTTTTTTCATTGTCGCTTGCAACGATGTTGTGGATGACTATTGCAAGCCAAACCTCGGCGGAGATCGGCCTGGAAGTCCCACTGGAATACCGGAACATTCCACCTCAGATGGAGATCACCGGGGATACGACCAACACGGTCCAAGTGCGGGTGCGCGGTTCTGTGAACGTGATTAAGGGCGTCTCGCCGAAAGATGTTACCGCCACGATCGATCTTGGAGCGATGAAGGCCGGCGAGAAGATTCTTCCACTAACGCCGCAGAACGTGCAGGCGCCGTTCGATACCGAAGTCCTTCGCGTGAGCCCTTCCAGCGTCCGCTTCAATCTGGAGCCCACCATTTCAAAGCTGGTCGCGGTCGTGCCAACGATATTGGGTGCGCCGGCCGCTGGATACGAATTAGGCAGTGTGTTGCTGAATCCGGCTCAGGTCCGCGTAGATGGTCCCGAAAGCCGCGTCCAGACGGTGGACTCCGTTCCAACGCTGGCAATTCACATTGACGGACTAAAATCCCGTCTCGAGCAAGCGGTTCAATTGGAAGTTCCCGATCCGGAGGTACGTGTGCAACATACGGCACCGGTCGCTGTCCGCGTGGAGATTCGCGCGAAGCAGGAACATTGATGAAACCCAAAGACACAAAGGCACAAAGCCACAAAGAAAGGCCGCTTCAAGCAGTCTTTCATAGCGGCCTTTCTTTGTGGCTTTGTGCCTTTGTGTCTTTGTGTTTAACCGAATTCAGCGTCTTGACGTCATTGCGCCTCTCTCATCTACTGGAATTATGACGATGAAACTATTCGGTACCGACGGCATTCGTGCCCGAGCCGGAGAATTCCCGTTGAACGCGAGTGCTATTGTGGGTATCGGCCGCGCTGTTGGTGAGAAGCTGGGCGGAAGGATCTTGGTCGGCCGGGACACACGCATATCGAGCCCGTGGATATTCGGGCTGCTCGCGCAAGGAATTTCCGCGACGCCGGCAACCATTCAGGACGCGGGAGTGATCCCAACGCCGGCCATAGCGCTTCTCACCAAGCAGAATGGTTATTCGGGTGGCGTGATGATTTCCGCTTCGCACAATCCATACGAAGACAACGGCATCAAAGTATTCGCATCCGACGGAACAAAGCTTAATGATGCCGATGAGATCGAAATCGAGAAGCGGGTCTTTGAATCACTGGCGCCAGATAATCTGCGCGAAACCACCGACCCAGTCCCGGACCTACGCATCTCCGCTGTGAATTCAACCGGCTGGTTGGAACGATATCAGGAAATTCTTCTTTCGCATTTTCCGCCGGGCCGCTGGCTTAGCGGTCTGCGAGTGGTGACGGATTGTGCGAACGGCGCGATGAGCGAAGCAGCTCCCGAACTGCTGAGGCGGCTCGGCGCCGAGATCACGGTGACACACGCATCTCCGAACGGAACCAATATCAACGCGGGTTGCGGCGCCGTCCATCTTGAATCACTAATGGCCGCGATGAAGAGCCACGCCGCGCATTTTGGCGTTGCCTTCGATGGAGACGGCGATCGCTCCCTGTTTGTTTCCGGCACTGGCCGGTTGATCGATGGCGATGCGGTTCTTCTCATGATGGCGCGCCGGCTCAAGCGCAGCGGTCGCCTGAATCCGCCGGTCGTGGTCGGCACGCTGATGACGAATTTCAGCCTGGAGCGCATGCTATCTGCGGAAGCGATCGCGCTGACGAGAGTCTCGGTTGGAGACAGGTTCATTTTTGAAGAGATGCTGCGCAGCGGCAGCCCGCTTGGCGGCGAACCATCAGGCCACATCATCTTTTCAGACTTCCGCCTTTCCGGCGACGGGCTGCTGACGACGTTGAAGGTGGCCGAAGCGCTTGTCGGCGACCATGCGTCCTTCGATGATTTGACCCGAGACTGGGTCGAAGCACCTCAGCTTTTGAAGAATATTCCGGTGAAACGGAGGGTTCCTCTGGAGACGGTGCCCGCCATTCAGGCCAAGATGGCCGACATCCATCACGAGCTCCTGGGTTGCGGCCGCCTTGTCGTTCGATATTCCGGCACCGAACCGGTCTTGCGCGTGATGATTGAGAGCGATAATGCAGCGAGGAATGAACGATTCATGGAAGAGCTTCTTGTTGTCATTCGCGATTATCTACTGTAAGTCGAGACATCGCCGGCGGTCCGCGCAGCGGGAGCGCGATCTACAGTCTGAAACCAAGGACTGACTCTGAAACCAAGGACTGACGCGGCTCTCCGCACCTATGACGGATTGATAACGCGGCAGCCCAAAATGGCCGCCCGCGAAAAGCATGGCGACCAGGACGCGACTCTAAAAATTCAAATAGAAGCTTGACAGCCCTGGACCTGATATCTATAGTTACTAGATGTGCCTAGCGACGGATTGGTCGCTGACCACGGTCGTTGAAAACTCCGCCGAGCATAATTCAGGCGGTTTTTTTACGCCAAAATTTGAGGCCTGAGAGCCGCAAGGTTCTTTGAAAATTGAAAGCGTACTGACAGTTAAGATCTTTGAGTCAAATTCGGTTTTAAGCGCGAATGGCGTAGGGAACCGGACGGTAGTCACCGGACGGTGGGCCCGACGCTAAAAAAGAATCAGACAATCAAGTTATCTTGAGAGTTTGATCCTGGCTCAGAATCAACGCTGGCGGCGTGCCTAACACATGCAAGTCGAGCGAGAAAGGGGCCGCAAGGCCCTAAGTACAGCGGCGCACGGGTGAGTAACACGTGGGTAATCTGCCCTGGAGTGGGGAATAACACCGGGAAACCGGTGCTAATACCGCATACGATGCCGATGTCTGCGGATGTCGTCATGAAAGGAGCAATTCGCTCCAGGAGGA
>Ga0066710_100007220_pt1 | contig 10568 bp, 7 predicted proteins | sample GraSoiAngelo_159_FD_79666 | JGI IMG/M metagenome (GOLD analysis project Ga0066710, IMG submission 79666) | Grasslands soil microbial communities from the Angelo Coastal Reserve, California, USA - 14_1009_16_40cm | ecosystem: Environmental > Terrestrial > Soil > Grasslands | place: USA...
GCCGGCTCGGGGGCGGTGCGGACCATCTCCGGCACCATGAGCATCCACATGGAGCTCGAGCGCCGGATCGCGGCGTTCAAGAATGTGGAGGCGTGCGTGGTGTTCCAGTCCGGCTTCGCCGCCAACGCCGGCACCGTCGCGGCGATTCTTGGGACGGAAGACCACATTATCTCGGACGAGCTGAATCACGCCAGCATCATCGATGGCTGTCGCTTGTCGAAAGCCAAGATCCACATTTTCCGGCACCGCGATCCCGCGCACGCCGAGGAACGCCTGCAGGCCCTGAACGGCCAGCCCGGCCGAAAACTGCTGATCACCGACGGTGTGTTCTCCATGGATGGCGACATCGGCATCCTGCCGCAATTGGCGGATTTAGCCGAGCGTTACGGCGCCATCATGATGGTGGATGACGCGCACGCGTCCGGCGTGCTCGGGAAAAACGGCCGCGGCACCATCGACCATTTCAACCTGCACGGACGCGTGGATGTGCAGGTGGGAACGCTCTCCAAAGCCATCGGGGTGCTCGGAGGCTATGTCTGCGGCAGCCGCGACCTCATCGAGTTCCTGTACCACCGCGCCCGGCCGTTTCTGTTTTCTACCTCGCATCCGCCGGCGGTCGCAGCGGCGTGCATGGCGGCGTTCGATATTTTGGAACAAGAGCCCGAGCGCATTGATCGGCTTTGGAAGAACACCCGGCTTTTCAAAGACGGTTTGAAGGCGAACGGATTCTCCACCGGCGCGAGCGAGACGCCCATTACGCCCATCATGGTAGGCGAGGCCGCCACCGCCCACGCCTTCTCACGCGAACTCTTCGGCGAAGGTTTGTACGCGACCGGCATCGGCTATCCCACCGTGCCGCAGGGAAAGGCGCGTATCCGGACCATTGTGACGGCCGCACACTCCCCGGACGTGCTCGAACGTGCAATCGAGATCCTCACCCGAGTCGCAACCCGCATGAGAATCATTGGGTAAGCTACCGCTATTCCGGCCCGCGACCTTCCCACCATTCCGAGCCGCCACCAGAGGGAGCGGTTTAATTCCGATCGTGGCACCATAAGAACATGTCGGACAGCGCTGCGATCCCGGCCAAGCCTCTGTCGCGCGCCGTTTCAATTCCCGTGATTCCCTGGTATCTGTGGGCCTCGATCGTGGGCGTAACTTCGGCGATGGTCGGCGTCCACTGGGACATCTCCTGGCACCGCTCGATCGGCCGCGATACGTTCTGGACGCCGCCGCACATTGCCATCTATCTCTGCGGCGTGATCGCCGGCATTTCGTGCGCGTGGCTGATTCTTGCCACGACGTTCGGCAAGCTCCCGAAAGTGCGGGCCTCGTCCGTGAGGATGTGGGGATTCTATGGGCCCCTCGGAGCATTTATCACGGCCTGGGGCGGCGTGGCGATGCTGATTTCGGCGCCGTTCGATGACTGGTGGCACAATGCTTACGGCCTCGACGTTAAAATACTGAGCCCTCCCCACACCGTTCTGGCGGCTGGAATCATCGCGATTGAGGTGGGCGCCTTGATGCTTGTGCTCGGGTATATGAACCGCGCCCCGGCGGAAGGGCGCGGGCTGCTCAACTGGCTTTACCTCTACCTCGGCTCCATGATCCTCGTGGTGACGCAAATCTTGACCATGGAGCATACCGGACGTGTTCTCCAGCACACCGCAACGTTCTACCTGGTGACGGCAATCGCTGTGCCGGCGGCGCTGGTCGGCGTTTCGCGCGGGTCCGTGCACCCCTGGGCAGCGACAATTGTGGCGGCCCTGTATTCGCTCTTCACCGCATCGCTCATTTGGATTCTGCCGCTGTTTCCGGCACAGCCGAAGCTCGGTCCGGTATTCAACCCGGTGACACAGTTCACGCCGCCGGAATTCCCCCTCTTGCTCATCGTGCCGGCCGTCGCGCTCGACTTGCTGCGGCCGAAGACGCATCGATGGAACCCCTGGCTGCAGGCATTGATTTGCGGCAGCATCTTCGCCGGCCTGTTTCTCGCCGCCCAGTGGCCCTTCGCAAAGTTTCTGACGTCTTTGGCGGCGGCCAACGGATTCTTCGGCACCATCTATCTCGACTACGCGCAAGGACCTCAGTCGCTCGAGGCCAAAGGCATCTTTCTGGGCAAAGAGCCGGATTTTGCGAAACTCCTCGCGATAGCGTTCGGATGCGCCATTCTTACGACGCGCCTCGGCCTCGCTTGGGGCAACTGGATGCGGACGGTGAAGCGGTGATGCGGCGTATTGTCATTTTATTGGCGCTGGCCGCGTGCGCACGGGCGCACGTTGGCTCGCCCGACATTTTCCTCGAGGGCTCTGCCGGGCCCTATCCCCTGTTCGTTACCATCCGTCCTCCATCGGTGATTCCGGGCGTCGCGGAGATCGAGATCCGCTGCTCTTCGCCCGGCGTTCGCGAAATTCGCCTCACACCCACGCCGCTCACCGGGCCCGGAGCGACGTTCGCGCCGACACCCGATCTCGCGGAGCGATCCAAACAGGATCCGAATTTCTTCACCGGCTCGCTCTGGATGATGGCCCCCGGGTCGTGGCAGGTGCGCGTCCAGGTGGAGGGCGAGCAGGGTCCAGGCCGTCTCTCGGTGCCGGTACCCGCCGTCGCGCTCCGTACCAAGGCTATGCAGAAAACGCTCGGCGCGCTGTTGTTCATCATGATGATCGTGCTCGCCGTTGGTTTGGTGAGCATCGTTGGCGCCGGCGCACGCGAGGGGCAGCTCGAGCCCGGCGTGGCGCCGAATCCCCGCTCGAAGCGGCGCGCGCGGATTCTCATGTTCGTCACCGCGGCCATTGTGGTCCTGATCCTTTGGGGCGGCGAGCGGTGGTGGACCGCCGAAGCTAACAATTATTCCGACTATATCTACAAGCCGCTCAACATGAGCGCGGCCATCGAGCCGCACGACAAACTGGTCCTCAAGCTGAGCGATCCGGGTTGGGCGCTGATGCGTAAACTCGACGACTTCCTGCCCGATCACGGCCACCTGATGCATCTGTACGTGATCCGACAGCCGGATGCCGGCCGCGTCTGGCACTTGCATCCGGACATGACCTCGAGCGGTGTGTTCACGCATTACTTGCCGCCCATGCCCGCCGGGCAATACAAGCTCTACGCCGACGTCGTTCATCGCAGCGGCTTCCCGGAAACCATGGTGGCCGATCTCAGGCTGCCCTCTGACCTCGCCGGAACGCCATTGACTGGTGATGATGCCGCGGGATCGCGCACACCCCCCGCCGGCGCCGCGCGTATCGTGTGGGATCGTGATGCGGCTTCGCTAAAAGCGCGGCAACCCGCCACGTTCAAGTTTCGGCTGGTCAGGAAAGACGGCCAACCTGTGCCCGACATGGAGCTGTACATGGGAATGCCGGGCCACGCGGCGTTCCTGAAGGCCGATGGTACGGTTTTCGCGCACGTGCATCCGTCAGGCTCGGTACCGATGGCGGCGCTGGCGCTGGCCAATCCCGCAACCGCGGCCGATCACAGCATGCACGAGATGCATCCTTTGCCGGCCGAAGCTACCTTTCCGTACGGATTCCCGTCGCCGGGCGACTATCACATCATCGTACAGATGAAGCACGGCGGCGTGATCGAAACGGGAATCTTCGACGCCCGGGTCGAGTAAATCGCCCTACACGGCGGAAAAAACCGTCGACGTTGATCAGAACTCGAAGCGCGCACCCACCTGCAATGCGCGCGGCCCGCCTGATCCGAACACCTGCGTCGCGCGCTGCGTCGGTTGGCCAAAGCTGAACGTCTGCAGCGCCTTCACGGTATCGAGGTTGAAGTTGTAACCGCTCAGGTTGGCGATATTGAAGACGTTGAACATTTCGCCGAAGGCCGACAACTTGTAGCGCTCGCGAAACACGAATCTCTTGGTCAGGCGAATATCCTGGTTGGTGGTATTATCTCCCAGCGCGTAGTTGGGCGGCAGGATCAGCGTCGGCATCGCTTGTCCACGCCCGTCCGGCTTGCCGGCGTAGGTCTGGTTAAATGCCGCAACGGCTGCCGCAAGCTCGCTCTTTCCGTATCCGCGATTCAGCCCGTTGTTCGGGATGCCCGGCAGGGCCGCAGTGGTTATGCCGCTGCCGGTCAAGTCTACTCCGCTGATCAGGGGCTGCACCGGCCCTCGGCTCGCGAAAAACGAGTTGAACCCGAACTGGAAGCCCCACGGCAAGTCAACCAAGGCCGAGACGTTCAGGATGTGACGTGGACCTTGCGGGCCGTAGTTTGCAAAATAGTTGTCGAGATTCGTAATCGGATTGCCGCCGGAGTTGTTGATGCCATTCTGGGCAGCGAGCGCATAGGAACCCAGCACCTGATAGCGGCTCGCAAAGCGCTTGTTGGCCTTGACCAGCATCGCGTTGTACGTGCCTCGGCCGCCCGGCACCCAGAACGTGATGGTTCCTTGCGAGCACTCGGCGTTAACGTCGGCCACCTGCGCTGCGGACGTGCACTGCGGAATCACCGGAGAGCGTGTCGGGACTCCGTTCACTTTCAGGAACCGGTTATAGCGGTTCAGATCGATCTCGCCGTAGAGAGTATCCACGAAAACGCGGCGGACAAAGTCCACGGAAACCACCAGGTCGCGCCTGATCTCGCGCTGCACGCCGACGTTCATCTGGTAGCTGCGGTTGGTGGGATAGCTTAGGGGATATAGCTGCGCGGCGGACTTGAACCGCTGGATCCCACGCACCGATAGATCGTTCAGATTTTTCGGCGCCAGCGACGCGGCAATGACCGGTTGCTCCTGCGCCTGCAGCGCCAGGAACTGGCCGAGCGTCATGTTGATAATCGTGTTGGTCGGAAGCGGCGCGCCCACCGGAACCGGTTTCTGTGCGGCGATATCGATGATCCCCGGATAAATATTCGTGAAGCCGCTGAACGGATATTGGATGCGGCCATTTCCCACGGGTCCAAGGAAAGACCGCTCCTGCAGGCGCCGGTACAAATCCTCGGTGTCGTAGTAAATCCCCGCGCCGGCCCGGACCACGGTCTTGTTGTCCTTGCCTACGTTCCAGGCAAAGCCGAGCGAGGGTGAGAAGTTGCGGGCGTTCTCGTGGGTCGGGCTCAGATCGGGCCCGTAAATGGGCGCCAGATACTGCGGCCTGGGAAGATCGTTGTTGAACAGCGTGCTCTCGTATTCCCACGCCAGGCCGTAGTTCAGCGTGAAATTGGGACGAATCTTCCAGGTGTCCTGCCCATAGATCCGGAAGCGATTGTTCACCTTCGCCTGGTCGACGTTATACGGCGGAGGCTGGCTCGGGTCGCCGATTCCGGCCACACCGCCGGTGCCGACGGGCAAATTCAGCAAGTCGGCATTGGACGTGATCTTACTCGGGAGGTTGGGGAAAAATACCCCTGTGGCCGCTTTCAGAATGCCAGTAATATACTCGGGCGACAGCACGCCGAAGCAGCCTGGATCGCAATAGCCCCAGAAGCCGGTGCCCGGTGCGTATTCGATTTCTCCACCGAAGCGGAATCGATGCGCGCCCTTCTGCCACGTCAGGCCGTCAATGAAATTGAAGCGGCGTAGGTCGCGGCCCTGCGTAGCGTTGGAAGTGTCGCCCACCGCGAAGTTGCTCGATCCCACCATGCTCAACTGCGGGAAGTGCAGGCCGATGCAGTCCGGGCAATCCGAATCGTTCGGAAACAGGTTGCGGTTGTGCCAGTAGGCGTAGTTGAAACGGAAATCGTTAACCAGCGTCGGCCTGAGCGTGCTGGTGAGGTCGAACACCGTCTGATCGCTCCAGTTGGTGTTGCGTAGCCAGTTGGAAGGCAGCGGCGAGCCGCCGTTCGGACCAAGACCCGAGTTCCCGTCATGCGAATAGCGCGCAAACATGCTGTGGTTGGCGTTGAGCTTGTAGTCGAATCGCGCGCTCAGCGTCTTGCCCTTGTACGGGCTGAAGAACGTGCCACCCAGGGGAGCGATCGACGGCAGATCGGGATGGACCGTGAACGCTTGCGTTTGATTCATGTACTCGTAATTGAAAAAGAAGAACAGCTTGTCTTTCACGATCGGGCCGCCCACCCAGAATCCCGGATTCCGGCGGGCGAAAAACGGATCGGGAACGGCTGAATCGCGCGCCAGGCCGGGATATGCCGACATGTTGTGATCCCGGAAGAAGAAGTACCCGCTTCCATGAAAGGCGTTGGCGCCCGAGCGCGTCACCATGTTGATTGCGCCAACGGACGTGATTCCCGTCGAAAGATCGAAGTTGGCGGAAGAAACCTGGAACTCCTGCACCACCTCCTGCGAAAAGTTCATCTGCGTGCCCGTGCTTTCGATGGCGTCACGGACGTTGCCGCCGTCTACCGTGATCGCCGTGCGGCCCGCATTGCCGCCCAGGATCGACACCGAAAACAGCGCGTTGTACTGCGAAGTGGTGCCCGTGTTAACCGTCACACCGGGCTCCAGAGCCGCCAGTTGCATGAAGCTGCGTCCGTTGGCAGGCAGTCCCTGGATCTGCTGGCGCGTTATCACTCCATCCACCGCGTGGCGTTCATACTCGATCTGCGCCGTCGCCGCCTCGACGTTTCACCACCTCGGCCGTCTGGCCGACCAAGAGCCGGATGTCAGCCGTGGTAGTGCCGCCCACCTCCACCGTCGCCTCGCGAACCAGCGTTCGGAACCCCTTCATCTCAACGCGAATTTCATACACTCCGGCAGCCAAAGCCGGAGCGCTGTATGAGCCGTCCAAGGCAGAGGTCACCTGGCGCTCAAATCCCGTGGCATTGTTCCTAATGGTTACAGTGGCGTTCGGTACTACAGCGCCCGTCTCGTCCGAGACGATACCCGCGATCGTGCCCACCGGCGCTTGCGCCAGGACCAGGCTGACCGTCGATACCAGGACCAAACAGAGCAACAGACAGAGTTGCATGGAACGTTTCATGACGAAGTCTCCCCTTGCGCAAACGCGGCTATTGGAACGAAGCAAAACTAGGCAATTGTCTCCCCATTTCAAATCGGTGTCAAGGGTCACCGAACCGAATGTTTACTGAAAGCTCAGGCCTGTAGACGCTGAGTGCCGTTAACTAAGTTAACGGACTAGTACAAAAGAAACGGCCGTCGGCGCTCGATAAACTTCGCCAGGTCTTCGTCAAAGCCCTGCTCGATGGATCGCGGATCCTCACCCGCTTTCATGGCGGCGACCGCCTTGCGATTTCCGATCAGCCGCCGGCACGCCTCGAAGTCGATTCTTCCCGGGTACAGCGTTTGGAGCGCGTACGCCAGCTCCAGACCCAGCCGCACCGAGTTGAATTGCTCGCGGTTCAGGATCACGAACCGGACGCCCTCGATCTGCCGGTCCTTAAACGGTCCCGAAGCGGGATGGAACCGGGTCGGATAGACCCGCACCCCGGGAATGAATCGTCCGTTTAGGAACTCGGCGAGTTGGCGGCCTGAAATCCAGTCGGCGCCGATCTGCTCAAAAGGAACCTCGGTTCCGCGGCCAACCGAATAATTTTTCGACGCCTCTAGCATCGCCACGCCTTCATACAGCGTGGCTGCGTTGAGGCTGCGCATGTTGGGCGACGGATCTGTCCACGCGAGGCCAGTCGAGTCGAACCAGTCCCCGCGCTGCCAGTTCTTCATCCTGATGACGTGCAGATTCGCGTTGAGCCTCCGCTCCGCGTTCGCCATCGTCGCCAGCTCCCCGAGAGTGAGGCTGTGGCGGATGGGCATCGCATAACACCCGACGAAGCTCTCGAGGCCGCTATCGAGTGTCGGCCCTTCGACATGCACACCGGTGATCGGGTTCGGCCGGTCGAGCACATAAAACGCCACTCGCGCCTTGGCCGCCTCTTCGAGCGCGTAGATCATCGTGCAGGAATACGTATAAAACCGCGCCCCGACGTCCTGGATGTCGAAGACCAGGACGTCGACGCCGCGCAGCATCTCCGGCGTCATTCTGTAACGGCCGTTGTAGTGGAGACTCCAGATGGGCAATCCCGTGGAGGAATCCTTGGAGTCGGCCACGTCCGCACGCTCTTCTTTACCCGTGATTCCATGTTCCGGCGAGAACAGCGTGGTTAGCTGCACGCCCGCCTCTCGCATCACGTCGATGTTGCGCTTTCCCTGCCGGTCGAGACCGGTTTGATTGGTGATCAGTCCGATGCGCTTGCCCTTCAACGGCGCGAACTTCTCCTCTTCCAGCACGTCGAGCCCGGTGAGCACCTGGTGGTTGGGCGCGATCATCCGCCGCACGCCCGCGCCTTCGAGCGTCTCGTTGTAGCCCACCACGCTCACGCCGGGAGCATCGACTCCGAGTGCGGCCGCGATAATGGTCGCCACTCGCCCCCGCAGAGCACCGATGTTTTTACCGCGCTTGGGGTGGACGGAGTTGGTGAGCAGGATCACGTACGAGCGCGTCGACGGATCGATCCACAAGGACGTTCCCGTAAACCCCGTGTGGCCGTAAGAGCCGATCGGGTATAACTCGCCGCGGTTGAGCGAATATGAGGAATCGATGTCCCAGCCCAGGCCGCGCAGAATCGGCTGGTCCGGCGGCGTCTCCGGGGACGTGAATTTGCGGACCGTCAGCGGCGAGAAGATCCGGACATTGCCGCGCTCGCCCATCCCTAGCATCATTTCGGCGAAGCGCGCGAGGTCGGAGGCCGTGGTGAACAGCCCGGCATTACCCGCCACGCCGCCCATGTAGCGCGCCGTCGGATCATGCACCACGCCGCGCAACGGCGCGCCGGTCGCGGGGTCGATTTCGGTGGGAGCTATGCGCGAGCGCAACGACGCGAGCGGGCGGAACCTCGTATCGTACATCCCCAGCGGCTGGAAGATGTATTGCCGCGTGAACTCGTCGAGCATTTTTCCGCTCAACCGGTGCACGATCTCCCCGAGCAGGATGAAATTGATATCGCTGTACACAAACCGCACACCCGGCGGTCCGGTTGGCATGTCCATGAGCGCCCGGCGGATTCCGGTTTCGTAACCGCTCCAGGCAGGCTCCAGATCGAGATCCGGCCGAAGCCCGGAAAAATGCGTCATCAAGTCGCGCACAGTGATGTCGCTCTTGCCGCCCTGAAACTCGGGAAGATATTCGGTAACGCGATCGGAAAGGCGCAGCTTGCCTTCCTCGAACAGTTTCATCAGCGCGGATGTGGTGGCGACCACCTTGGTGAGCGAGGCCGCATCGAAGATCGTCTCGATGGCCATCCCCTCGCGCGCAGGCGCCAGCGCGCGGTTGCCGTAAGCTTTGCGGTGAAGAATCCTGCCGTCGCGTCCGGCCACAAGCACCGCGCCGGGAATCAATCCGTCGCGGATAGCCTGTTCGACCTGCTCGTCCAGCGCCGCCGAGCCGGGAAAAGTCTCCTGCGCCAGCGCAGCCGCCGCGGCGCACAGCGCCAGCAACATGCACCTCATGCGAGTTTTTTCGCGATCCCTTCGAGCAGCGCCGCCAGATCGATATCCTTTTGCGTGATGCCCCCGGCGTCGTGCGTCGTAAGGTCGACCGTCACGCAGTTATAAACGTTCGACCACTCCGGATGGTGATTCATTTTCTCGATCGACGGCGCAGCCGTGGCCATGAACCCGAAGGCGTGCACGAAGTCCGCAAACTTGTATTCGCGGTGCAACTTGCCGCCCTTAACGCTCCACCCTCCGAGCTGCGCCGCAGCCGATGAGATCTCGGCGTCACTTAACTTCTTCATTCCCTTTTAGGCCCTCCCGTAAATCGGAATCACGGCTCCACTCACGTCCGCGGCTGCCTCCGATGCGAGCCACACGAGCAGCTTCGCAATCGACTCGGGCTTCACCCAATTCGAAAAATCAGCCTTGGGCATCGCCTTGCGATTCGCCGGCGTGTCGATCGTGCTCGGCAGAACGATGTTCGCGGTGATCCCCAGGTCCACGGTCTCGGCCGCAACGTTTTTCACCAGCGCGACCAGCGCGGCCTTGGATACGGCATACGCCGCGAAATTCGGCGACGCCTCCACTCCGGCGCGCGAGCCGACCGCGAGGATGCGCCCCCGCCGCGCCGCCGCCATCGGCTTCAGCGCCGCGCGGAAAACAAGGAACGCCGCGCGCAAGTTGACATTCATCATTCCATCCCAGGTCTTGTCGTCTGTCTCGGACACCGGCGAACCGCCGGCGAATCCGCCGACCAGGTGCACCAGCGCGTCCATCGGTCCCTGCTTCATCGCACTCCGGATCATTTCGTCGCAGCCCTCCGCCGTGTTGAGATCCACCGTGAGCGTTGCAAACGGCATCTGGTCCGTCCACGCCAGCGCGGCGCCGGCGACCTTCGCCCCTGCTTCCACGAAAGCCTGGCATACAGGCACTCCCAGACCGCCGCTCGCGCCCGTGATCAGCACGTTCATACCGAAATCGATTGTATCGTTTTAGACATCCAACCCGACGGCGCGCATCAACGCGAGCGCGTTGCTGCGTGTGACCACGCCGGGTCGCAGCCGGTAATCAAACCGGATCTCGCCGCCTTCAAGTTGATCCTCAAAATGAACGTTTGTGGCGCGCCCGTCGAGCGTCTCGGCGATGTGCGCCAGCGCCAGGTCATGCGTTGTGATCAAGCCGATCGCGCCGCGCTCGACCAGGCCGC
>Ga0066710_100007221_pt1 | contig 10568 bp, 9 predicted proteins | sample GraSoiAngelo_159_FD_79666 | JGI IMG/M metagenome (GOLD analysis project Ga0066710, IMG submission 79666) | Grasslands soil microbial communities from the Angelo Coastal Reserve, California, USA - 14_1009_16_40cm | ecosystem: Environmental > Terrestrial > Soil > Grasslands | place: USA...
CGTGGGTACCCTGTGGGTCGCCCATCTTGGGCCGGGTGAAGTGATGCTGTTCATCAGCCTCTTGCTCTACAGCGCCTTCACCTCCTCGCGCGGGACCCAGACGCAGGCCATCGTCGCCGATGCGGCGTCGAACGAAGACCGCGACGCGGCGTTCAGCTTGTACTTTCTGCTGGGCTTCCTCTCCCAGCCTTTCTGGGTGCTGATCACGGGATTCCTCATGGACAACGCGGGATTCGCGACCGCGCTGACGGTATTGAGCGTGACGTACATTGTTGGGATCTTCGTTCTGGGCTTCATGCGCGACGAGCGCCCGACCGTGATGACCCCGGCCTCACAGCGACAAACGCCTGTTCAGTAGATCGGCCGGCCCGCGCTCGTGTCGGCCCGCGGCGGCGCCGCTGGATTGCGCGCGAGCCAGGCGGCCGCGTCGTCCATGTCCTTGATGGAGCCGCGCGGGATCGCCAGCACAAGATCGTGCGTGGCCAGCGTGTTGAACGCAGCGTCCACGTGCGTCGTGCGGCCGCCGCCGACGGGGAAGTCAAGCGGCCGCCGAGTTCTCGACATGCAGGAGAAGCACCTCGTGAGCAAGAGCAGAAATGGGTCTCGTGGACGGTCGGCGGCGGTGTATAACAGGGCCCGGTCATGACGGGGCACTGAACGAAGGAGCCAGCGGAAGGAGAACACCATGAACAGGCTGTCGCGTAGACAATTCCTTCGGGCCTCGGGGACGGTCGTCGGAGCGACGATGGTGCCATCGCTGGCGCTGTCGCAGCGAGTGGGAGCCGCCGAGAAAGAGTTGATCCCGAAGAAGATGCCGTTCCCGCCGAACGACGAGTTCGGCAGCTACGAGCCGACGATCACGCCGGACGGGAACGCCATCTATTTCGCCCGCTTCGCGGGCAGCGGCGACAAGCGGGTCCTCGGCACGACGACGGACATCTTCGTCACGCACCGCATCCGCCAGAGCGGCGAGTGGCCCGGGACGGGCGCGGACTGGACACCGCCCGAACGGCTGCCCGACACGGTTAACAGCGACTCCATCGACCAGGAGCCGCGGATCACGCCGGACGGCAAGACGCTCTACTTCATGAGCCGGCGTTCGGGGAACGCGGACATCTGGGTCACCCACAAGCAGCCCAATGGCGAGTGGGCGAAAGCCCAGAGTCTCACCATCAACACCCCCGCCACCGAGCACTGCTTCATGCCGCTCGGCCTGCCGCGCGCGGACGATACGTCCGTGTTCGTCTCTGTCAGACCCAGAGAGGCTGGCGCCACTCCGACGGCGGACCTTTTCACCACCAGGATGGAAAAGGGCGTCTGGCAACCCGCCAGGAGATATGAAAGCAAGCTGCTCGACTCGATCGGGTTGAAGTGCCGCCTCAACGCCGTCTCCAGGGACGGGCTGGTGCTCGGCGTCGTCTCCGTGCATGACTTCGGAAAGTTCCACACGATGCAGTTCGTTCACTACGACCCGGCAAGCCGAGAGTGGAAGGGGCCGATCGTCCCGGCTCCGTTCAACAATCCGGCCATCGATGGCGCGTGCCCGATGTTCACGGCCGGCGGAGACAAGATGATCTGGTCGGCCGGCTATGACCGTGGGCCCGGGCCGGTGTCCACCTCCGGCGGCACCGGCTCGACCTACGACCTGTTCTGGCTGAACACCAGCGACATCGTCGCCTACTACAAGGCCAAGGCCGGACCCAGCTAAGCGAAACGCCGGCTCCGTGGCGCCCATGGGGCGAGCGAGCGCGAGGCGACTCGGTCTCGCGCTCGCCGCCTGCGCGCTGACCACGACCGTCGCCGCAGGCCACGCTGTTCTCCAGCGAGCGGAGCCCCGCGTCGAGAGCAAGCTGAAGCGTGCGCCCGACGAGGTCAAGCTGTACTTCACCGAGCGCCTCGAGCCGGCGTACAGCGCATTCCGCGTCATGAACGATCAGGGCGTGCAGGTCGACCGCCGGGACAGCCGCGTCGACCGCACGAACCCGGCGCTGCTGCGCGCGACGCTTCCGCCGCTGCGGCCGGGAGCTTACAAGGTGCAGTGGCGCGTGCTCTCGATCGACGGCGACGTCACCGAAGGCGCGTTCACGTTCCGGATCGAATGAGGGCGCTGCTCCTCGCCGCGCTCTGGGTGCACCTCGCCTCCTGCGTGCTGCTGGTGGGCACGTTCTCTATGCTCCTGCTCGCGGGTCAGCCCCGGGCCGCGACGCCGCGCCGGTGGGATCAGACGCTCGTGCGCGGCTCGCGGCTGCTCGTGCTCGTGGCGCTCGGTTCGGGCGTCGTCTGGCTGTTGCTGCGGACGGCTGTCTTCGAGAACCGTCCTCAGGCCGCTCTCGAGCCTCGCGCCGTGTGGCACGCCGTTCTCGATACGTGGCCTGGACTCGTCTGGCTGGCGCGGCACGGGCTCCTGATCGTGCTCGGCGTGTTTCTGGCGATGCGTGCGAGCATCGCGGAGCGGCGCGACTGGCTCGCCGCGCGCGGCGAGGCGCTGACACTTGCCACGCTGGCGCTGGCCCTTATGAGCGCCTCCAGTCACGCCGCCGCGATCACCCCAGGTACGACGTTGGCGGTGGCCGTGGACGTCACGCACGTCGTGGGAACGGGCCTCTGGGTCGGCGGCCTCGTGGCGCTCGCGCTGTTGCTACGAGCGGCGAGTCGCGAGGACGGCGCCGACGCGCGCCCCTACGCCGTCCTCGCGGCGCGTCGCTTCTCCCGTGCCGCGCTGATCGTGATGCTCCTCCTGGTGGCTTCGGGCGCGCTGAACGCGATCGCTCAGGTCGAGAGTGTCGCCGCCCTGGCCGGGACGACGCACGGCCGCTTGCTCCTCGCCAAGCTCGTCGTGCTCGTCCCGATCCTCGTCCTCGCCGCCGTCAACCGCACGCGGATTCTTCCGGCGCTGTCCGCGCCGAGCGTCCCCATCGGGCGCTCGACCATGCGGCATCTGACCGCGTTCGTCGGACTGGAAGCTGTGCTCGCGCTCGTCCTACTCGGGCTGGCCGCAGCGATGACGCTGACAACGCCGGCCCGCCACGCCGAGCCCGTCTGGCCGCTGCCGTTTCGACTCTCCCCCGACGTCCTTGACGACGTGCCGACGATGCGGTGGCGCGCGCTGCTGGGCAGCCAGCTGGCGGTGGCGGGCCTGGTCGCGCTGATCGCGTCGTGTCTCGTGCGGCGCCGGCGCGTGCCAGTGCTCGCGGGCGGCCTCGCGCTCGTCGCCATCGGCGCGGGCGTCGGCGTTCTCCCGCTCGTGGTCGACGCCTACCCGACGACGTACAAGCGTCCGCTCCTGACGTACCACGCCGCGTCCATCGCCTCGGGAATGACGATCTACCGCGAGCACTGCGCCGGCTGCCACGGCGCCACGGGCGCCGCCGGGTCGCTCGCCGATCTTCGCTCGCCGCCCACGTCACGCCGTCACGCGGGCGAGATCTTCTGGCTGATTAGCCACGGCATTCCCGAGCGCGGCATGCCGGACTTCGGCAGCCGTCTCGGCGAAGCCCGACGCTGGGACGTGATCAATTTCATCCGGGCTCTCGGCGCCGCCAAGGGCGCGCAGGCGCTCGGATCCCGGGTGGAGCCCGACCGCGCCTGGCTCGCCGCGCCCGACTTCACGGTCGCGGTGGGTCCGCTGGCGCCGGGTGCCCTGCGCGACCACCGGGGACGGCGAATGGTTCTGCTGGTGCTCTACACGCTGCCCGAGTCCCGCGCGCGCATGGCGGAGCTGGCGCGCAGCTATGACGTGCTCTCCGTCATCGGCGTCGAGATCATCGCCGTGCCGATTCACGCCCCAGCCGAGGCGATCCGCGAGCTCGGCTCGTCACCGGCCGTGCTGTTCCCGGTGGTCACCGACGGCAATGGCGACATCATCGCGACGTACGGGATGTTCGCGCCGGGACCCCACGCGGAGATCCTGATCGACCGCCAGGGCTACATCCGCGCGATCTGGAGAGGCGGCGAGATGCCGCAGGCCAGCGTGGTCCAGGCCCAGGTGGAGAAACTGAACGATGAGAAGAGCCCGCCGCCTTTCCCCGACGACCACGTGCACTGAGGTGCGCGCCGCAGGCCGTCGCGGGGCTGGGGCCCCGCCGGCCGAGGCGCGACTGTGATCGGAAGGAGTCTCGTGATGCCGGTGTGGCAGGTGGCCCTGGTGCTGAACCTCACGTTCGCCGTCGGCCTCGGTCTCGGCTACGCCGGCTGGGGCCGGCGCGCGGAAGCACTCGACAGGGAGTTCGACGCCGCCCGCGCGCAGGTGGAGCGGCTCGAGCGCGAGCGGGCGGCGTGCGGCCCCGGCGCGCGCGCCGGAGAGCAGCAGTGGGAGGGACGCGGGGTCGTCCGCGCGATCTACCCGCAGCTGCTGGTGATCACGCACGAGGAGATCCGCGGGCTGCTGCCCGCGAGGACCACGAGCTTCCGCGCGGCGTCGACGCTTCGTGAGTGGATCCGGATCGGCGACCCCATCCGATTTTCGCTGCGCGGCACGCTCGTGGACGACGCCGCGGTCGTGGCGGTCGAGCGGTGGTGAGCGTTACCAACCGGGAGGCCTGGGCCGCGTCCTGGGCCACCGGCACCATTCCGGATTCGCGAGGTAAACCCGTCGACGGCCGCCGAGGGTGGCTCGGCGGCCGTCAGGGCCGCTTCGCGAGACGCGGTCGGCAACTAACCCCGACCGTTGTGAGTCACGTGACACCGGGCGTTGTGCAACACGCGGCCGGGGTAGCTCCCCGTGTGCGTTCCCTTCTCGAGGAGGACCTCGCCGTTGACCACGGTGTAGTGGATCCCCTCGGCCAGCTCCCGCATCCGCCAGCCGTTGTTCGGGAAGTCGTGCACCACGTCTCCCGTGACCGGCTGCACGGTGTCGGGATCGAAGACGACGAGGTCGGCCGCCATCCCAGGCTGCAGGAGCCCGCGATCGTAGATCCCGAAGGCGGTGGCCGAGTCGAAGGTCAACCTGCGAACGGCTAGCTCGAGCGGCATGATCCCTTTCTTCCGCACCCAGCCGAGCCCCTGGTAGAAGCCCAACGTGCGCTGGAGATCGCCTGCGACGATGACCCAGTGGTCGATGCCCTTGATGCCCATCGCTCGCTCCCTTCGCTCCAGTGTCGTCTGCCGAGTTTCGCCCCGACCCTATCATGACGATCATGACGCAGTCATGCCCCCACCGTCACCCGGCGGAGGCGGTGCTGGTGCGTGTCGTGACGTTCAGCTAGACTTCCCGCCATGTCATCCGTCCTCGATTCGAGTAGCAGTCGCCGAAAATTTCTGCAATTCCTGGCCGGTAGCCCTCTGTTGGCCTATGGAGGTCTCGACGCCTTCGCGAGCGAAGGTCCCACGCCCGGAACGAGGCTTTCCGACCCCATCATGTGGGCGCCGCAGCGCGCGGAAGCTCTCATCAAGTCGCCGAACGAGGCGATCAACGTGTTCGATTTCGAGCCGGTCATGCGCGCGAAGGTTCCTCCCGCGCATTTCGGCTACATGGCCTCCGGCATCGACGACGAGGTGACGCTGCGTCGGAATCGCGAGGACTTCCTGAAATTCGTGCTGCGCCCCCGCCGGCTGGTCGACGTCAGCAAGGTCGACATGAGCGTCGACATCCTCGGCGTACGATACGACACGCCGATCGTCCTCGCTCCGGTCGGCGGCCAGAAGGCCTTCCACGCGGACGGCGAAATCGCCACCGCGAGAGCGGCGAAGGTCGGACACCACCTGCAGATCCTCTCGACGGGCACGACGACAGGCGTCGAGGATGTCATCGCCGCGCGTGGCGCCCCGGTCTGGTACCAGCTCTATGCCACCAACAAATGGGAGGTCGCCCAGGCCTTCGTGACGCGCGCGGAGAAGGCGGGATGCCCGGTGGTCGCGGTGACCATCGATCGCAGCAGCGGCCGCAATCAGGAAACCCTGGTCCGGCTGCTGCGCACCGATACCCGCCAATGTTCGGCCTGCCATGACCGCTCCAGCCTGCAAGCCGCCCTGAAGCGCCGGCCCATGTACGAGGGCGTTGACGTGACCGGGCTGACGCACACCCAGTCTTCCGCGATGACCTGGGATTTCATGAAGCGGCTGCGCGGCACGACCAAAATGAAGATCGTGCTCAAGGGCATCCTCGCCCACGAGGACGCCGTGCTCGCCGCCGACGCCGGGATGGACGGGATCATCGTCTCCAACCACGGCGCGCGCAGCGAAGACAGCGGGCGCTCCACCATCGATGCGCTGCCGGAAATCGTCGAGGCGGTGAAGGGCCGCATCCCGATCCTGGTCGACTCGGGCTTCCGCCGCGGCACCGACATCGTCAAGGCGCTGTGCATGGGAGCGACGGCGGTGTGCGTGGGCCGGCCTTACATCTGGGGCCTCGGCGCCTTCGGGCAGCCAGGCGTCGAGCGCGCGCTCGAGTTGTTGCGCATCGAGACGCGCGCCATCATGCAGCAGATCGGCGCGCCAACGATCAAGCATCTTCTTCCCGCCATGGTGCGGAGGACATGACCGATGAAAGCGGGCCTGGCCGTCCTGGAAGCGTTGCGCGCGGAAGGAGTCGAGTACACCTTCGGCGTGGTGGGCTCGACCACCAACAGCATCGTCACCGAGATGCACGGGCGGAGCGACATCCGCTTCGTCGACACCCGGCACGAAGAGGGCGCGGCCTTCATGGCATACGGCTATGCCCGCGCCTCCGGCAAGCCCACCGCCTGCATCACCACCTCCGGGCCCGGAACCATCAATCTCGTCACGGGTATCTCCCTCGCCTACAAGGGACGGGCGCCCGTGATCGTGATCGCCGGCGACGTCGCGCGCGATTTCATCTATCGCGACGGCAGCCAGGCGTTCGACCTGGTGGGGCTGTTCAAGCCAATCACCAAGCTCGCGCTCGAGGTGAACAAGACCGAGCGTATCCCCGAGATGCTGCACTACGCCTTCCGCGCCGCGCTCGCCGACAAGCGCGGGCCGGTCTTCCTGGATATCCCGCGAGATCTCCTGGACGACCAGACCATCGCGGGGGAGCCGCTCCGTCCGGGGGCGTACCGCGCGGTGGAGACCCGCATCGCGGGGGACCCGCAGGCCATCCAGCGCGCGGCGGCGCTGCTGGCGCGGGCGCAGCGGCCGCTCCTGCTGGCGGGCGGAGGCATCATCGACGCCGAGGCGAGCAAGGAGGCGGTCGCGCTGGCCGAGCTTCTGGACATGGCGCTCGTGCCTTCCTACGGCCACACCGACGCGGTCCCCAACAGCCATCATCTGTACGTCGGGCCGCCGGGAGGCCGTGGGTCCGCCGAGGCGGCGGAAGCCCTGCACCGTGCCGACGTCATCCTCGCGCTGGGGACGCGCCTCAATCAGCCGACGACATTCTGGGACTACCGCGTGATCAACCGCGACACGCAGATCGTCCAGGTGGATATCGACGCCCAGGAGATCGGCCGCAACTACCCGGTGGCGGTCGGGATCGTGGGAGATGCCAGGGCCGTGGCCGAGCAACTACTCCGCGCCGTGCGCGACGCCCATCCGCGGGGCCGTCCCAAGGAAGCGTGGCGGAGCGAGGTGGCGGCCCTGGCGGCGCGGCGTCAGGCGAGGCTCCAGGCCGAGCTGTCCCTGACCGGAACGCCGATGATGCCGCAGCGGGTGTACCCGGAGCTCTCCCGTGTCCTGCCCCGCGACTGCATGGTGACGATCGACGCCGGCGTCGCGCCGGGACTGGCCTACGACCGGTTGCACTTCGAGATCCCGCGCACGCTGTTCAACTACGCCGGGCACGGCGGGCTCGGCATGGGCTACTGCGTCGGTCTCGGGACCAAGCTCGGACGGCCCGACCGCCCGGCCGTGAGTCTGCAGGGCGACGGCGGCTTCCTCTACACTTCGCAAGAGATCAACACGGCGGTGCGCTGGCGCATCCCGCTCGTCAGCATCGTGCTGAACAACAGCTGCCACGGCGCCGAGAAGGCCCAGCAGCAGCGCCACTTCGGCGGGCGCTACATCGGGGTCGACCTCGTCAACCCGCGCTTCGACAAGCTGGCCGAGGTGTACGGCGCGCGCGGGATATACGTGCAGCGCCCCGAGGAGATCGGGGACGCCATGAAGGAAGCGCTGGCCTCGAACGAGCCTGTTGTGATCGAAATTCCGGTCGCCGAGTACTTCCCGGCGCCGGCACCGACGCCGGGCGGCGCGGGCCGGCACTGAAGCGCTCGGGCAGGAGCTCAGCATGAGCGCGCGACACCGCTCGCGAAAGGACGGTCTCGGTCTGAGCCGGCGTGATCTGCTCACGACCGGCGTCGCCGCCGGCGCGATGCTGGCCGCCGGGCCCGTCGCGAGCCCCAAGCCGGGCGGGATCCTGCGCGTGCGCGGCTGGGATCCACCCCACTTCGACCCGCACCTGACGCGCAACTTCATGACGATGACCACCCTGAGCTTCGTCTACAGTAAGCTGCTCCGTCACAAGGTGGGAGCGGGTGTGGCGCCGGGCAGCTTCTCCGTGGAGCCCGATCTGGCCGAGCGGTGGGAGCAGCCAGACGACACGACCTACATCTTCCATCTGCGCAAAGGCGTGCGCTGGCACAACAAGCCTCCTGTCAACGGCCGCGAGCTCACGGCCGAGGACGTGAAGTTCACCTACACCCGTTTCCTCACGGTCAAGGGGAACCCTGAGCGGTATCTGCTCGACTCGGTCGACCGGGTCGAGGCGGTCGATCGCTACACCGTGAAGTTCGTCCTCGGCGAGCCGTACGTCTGGCTGCCCCACAAGCTGGCCAACGCGCTCTGCATGTGGATCGCGGCGCCCGAAGTGGTGGAGAGGTACGGCGACCTTAAAAAGCCAGAGACCGCCGTCGGCACCGGCCCCTTCACGCTGGAGCGCTACGACCGGAACGTGAAGGTGGTCTTCAAGAAGAACCCGCAGTACTTCCGCCCCGGCCAGCCCTCGGTGGACGGCGTGGAGTGGATGGTCATCGAGGACGACTCGACGGGACTCGCGTCGTACCGCACCGGACAGATCGACGCGGGGCCCTCGACCTGGTGGTCCGTGCGCCAGTCGGATCTCGACACGCTCAAGAAGACCCACCCGCGGCTGGTCTACCAGGATTTCCTGGGCAACATGGTCTACGCCATCTCGCTACGGACCGATCAGCCCCCGTTCGCGGACGTGCGCGTGCGTCGCGCCATTTCCCGCGCCATCGATCGCCGGATGCTGATCGACACCGTGTGGATGCGGGGCGAGCCGAGCGGGCCCGTTTCCCGCGGGCTCAAGGACTGGGCGCTTCCGGTCGACCAGCTCGGCGAGGGGGCCAAGTACTATCGGTACGATCCGCGCGAGGCCCGGCGACTCCTGGCGGAGGCCGGCTACCCCAACGGCTTCAAGACGCAGCTGACCGCGACCCAAGGCTACGGCACCGATCTCGTCGACGCCGTGCAGCTGGTGCTCGGCCAGCTCAAAGACGTCGGGATCATGGCCGAGCTGAAAATGCAGGAGTACGGCGCCTATCAGGCGACGACGATCCAGGGCAAGTTCGACGGCATGACGATGGGTCCCTTCGCCGTCGCATGGGACCCCGACGACGCGCTCTACGGGCCCTACATTCCCGATCAACCGCGCAACCGGGGCCACGTCAACGACCCCAAGCTGACCGCGATGATCAAGGAGCAGCGTCGGCTGAAGGACGTGGACGCGCGCAAGAAGCTCGTCTTCGAGATCCAGCGCTACATGGCCGAGCAGCAGCACTACGTGTGCCTGGCGACCCCCCTGTACACCGGCTCCTGGCAGCCCTCCGTGAAGAACCACGCTCCGAACCCGACGTTCGACTACGGCAGCCGCGTCGCCGCGCTGTGGCTGGAGCGGTGAGGCGAGGTGGCGCCACCTAGCGCATCCGGCCCCCGACGCCTCGAAGCCGGGGGTCGAGCATGTCGCGCAGCGCATCGCCCAGCATGTTGAAGCCGAAGACGGCCAGCGAGATGGCGAGTCCGGGATAGATCGCCATCCACGGGGCCTGGTAAAAGAACGAGCGGCCGGCGCCCGAGAGCATCGCCCCCCAGGACGGATACGGCGGCGGCACGCCGAAGCCGAGGAACGAGAGCGCGGACTCGGCGAGGATGAACGCTCCGAGCCCGATGGTCGCCAGGACGATGATCGTCCCGGCCACGTTGGGCAGGATGTGGCGCACCATGATGCGCAGGTGCCCGCAGCCGATGGCCCGGGCCGATTCGACGTACACGTTCTCCACGACGCTGATGGTCGTTCCCCGGATGACCCGGGACGCGTTGGCGGCGCCGACCACGCCGAGTGCCAGGACGATGTTCAGGAGGCCCGGGCCGAGCACGGCCATGATGGAGAGGATCACGACCAGGAAGGGAAAGGACTGCCAGGCGTCGACCACCCGCTGGACGCAGATATCGTACTTTCCGCCGAAGTAGCCGCTGCTGACGCCGATGAGGGCCCCGAGCGCGTTGGCGAGCAGGACGGCGCCGAAGCCAACGGTGACGGAGACGCGCGCGCCGTAGACCACCCGGCTCCACATGTCGCGCCCGAGGTTGTCCGTCCCCATCCAGAACTGCGCGCCCGGAGCTTTCAAGCGGGCGCCCCGGAGGGTCTCGTCGTA
>Ga0066710_100007222_pt1 | contig 10568 bp, 9 predicted proteins | sample GraSoiAngelo_159_FD_79666 | JGI IMG/M metagenome (GOLD analysis project Ga0066710, IMG submission 79666) | Grasslands soil microbial communities from the Angelo Coastal Reserve, California, USA - 14_1009_16_40cm | ecosystem: Environmental > Terrestrial > Soil > Grasslands | place: USA...
AAGCTGGACGGCGAAACGGCGGGGAAGTTCTCAGTGCGACTGCACGTTCATGTCCACTCCGAGCAGGGCGAGACGGCGGTCGAGGACACCTTCTGGCCAGGCGATTCGCAGATCACGACGTATGACCGCATCAAGCGCGGCTTCGACATCATCACCAGCTTCTCGTTGCTGTGCGTCCTGTCGCCGCTGTTTCTTCTGATTGGCGCCCTGGTGAAATGGGGATCGGGCGGTCGCGGTCCGGTCTTCTTCGGACAGGTGCGAATCGGCCAGAAAACCAAGCCGTTCACGATGCTCAAGTTTCGCACGATGAAGGTTGACGCCGATCCCAAGGTCCACCTCGAGTTTGTCACGAACTTCATCAAGTCAAGCGAGAATCGCCACGCGGCTTCCAACGTCGTGTTCAAACTCACCAACGATCCGCGAGTCACGCCGGTCGGACGCATTCTTCGCAAAACGAGCCTCGACGAGCTGCCGCAGCTTCTGAACGTGTTGCGAGGCGACATGTCGTTGGTGGGACCGCGGCCTCCGCTGCCGTATGAGTTCAAGGAGTACAAGCCCTGGCACTGCCGGCGTGTTCTCGAGGCGAAGCCCGGCATTACCGGCTTGTGGCAGGTGAAGGGCCGGAGCCGCACCACCTTCGACGACATGGTGCGCCTCGATCTTCGCTACGCGAGAACGTATTCGCTCGGGACCGACCTCAAGATCCTGCTCGCCACGCCGCGGGCGGTCATTTCCGGGAAAGGCGCCTGTTGATGCCCGGGCCACCCACCACGACTTCTGCGGTGCACCGCCGCCGACCCAGGGGTACCCAATGAACAGCACGATTCCGTTGTCTGATCCGAGTGTCGTTGTCGTTGCGCGTGATCCGCAGCATCTCGTCAGGCCGGAGTGCTACGCCCCGGCCAAGGCGGCGGACGTCATTCGTGTCGGCGTCGTCGGTTATGGGTATTGGGGCCCGAATGTCGTCCGCAACGTCCATGCGCTCGACAACTGTGCGGTCGCCGCGATCTGCGACCGGAGTGCGGCCGCACTGCGTCGCGCGAACCGCATCTACCCCGGCATCCCGCTCACGACCGACCTGTCAGAAGTGCTGACGTCGCCTGACGTCGACGCGGTCGCGGTGGTCACGCCGGTCTGGACGCATTTCGATCTGGCGAAAGCCGCCCTCGAGAACGGCAAGCATGTGTTCGTTGAGAAGCCATTCACGTCGACGACGCAGCAAGCCGAGGAGCTGATCGAGCTGGCAGAGCGGAAAAACCTCAAGCTCATGGTCGATCACACGTTCGTGTTCAACGGCGCCGTCCGGAAGATCCGTGAGCTCGTCGACAGCGGCGCGCTGGGAGCGCTCTATTACTTCGACTCGACGCGAGTGAATCTCGGCCTGTTCCAACATGACGTCAACGTCGTCTGGGACCTCGCGCCCCACGACTTGTCCATCATGGATTACATCATCCCGCAGAAACCGCAGGCTCTCGTGGCGACCGGCGGGAGGCATCTGAACGGTTTGGCAGACCTCGCGTTCATCACGGTCTACTTTCCAGGCAACGTGATCGCCCACCTGAACGTCAACTGGCTTTCCCCCGTCAAGGTCCGGACGACTTTTATCGGCGGCGAGCAGAAAATGCTCGTCTGGAACGATCTCGAGGTCGACGAGAAGATCAAGGTCTACGACAAGGGCGTGCAGATGACGAAGGAGGGCCTCCATGAGTTGATGGTGAGCTACTGCTACCGTTCGGGACACATCTGGGCTCCTAAAGTCGAGCAGACCGAGGCCTTGAAACTCGAACTCGAGCACTTCATCGACTGCATCCTGAACGATCGCACGCCGTTCAATAACGGGGCAGCAGGTTTACGCGTGGTCAAATTGCTCGAAGCAGCCGACGAGTCGCTGAAGAGGCGAGGCAAGCTGGTGCGTCTCTGAATCCTCCGCATCATGAGATCGGGTGGCGGACGACATCGAGCAGGAGCTTCTGGAGCTCCATGATCTCGATGCGGATGCCTTCGCGCGTTTGCCACCATCGGTTGGGATCGAAGGACGAATAGCGTGCGGAACGAACGACAACTCTGGTCGGATGGCCGAGTAGGGAACGGTGAAGCACTCGACGCACCCGACGCGAGTGATCGGGGGCGCTCACCACGACGATGGAACGAAACTGGCGCTGATCACACCACGACAGAAGCACGTGACTTTCCTCGTGGGTCCCGGCTGCGGGATCGGGAATTACTTCAACGTTCGTCACGCCGAGCGCGTGCAACACCTGAACGAGGTCTGCTGTCTCGTCCTGGTAAGAAACGCCTCGACGACTAAGTTCCTGTTCCGCGGGCCTGGGCGGCTCAGTGAGGATGGCGACTCGGTCCGCAATTCGGCTATGGACCAAATCCGCCGCATCGATGGCGCCCGCGGCGCCGGCCCATAAAGGGATCACAATCACGTCAGCCGGCGCGACCGGCTCATCGACCACGAGCGCCCGGCCAACCGTTCTGAGAATCGCGCCGCGAATGACAGGCACACTACCTGCGAATGCGACCAGCACGATCGCGAGCAGCATTCGAATCCACCGTCGCCACCGAACCCTCACGTCCTGATGATACGGCGAATCACGCGAGTGGCAGGATCGGAAATCCAATGAAAATACTGGTAACGGGACATCACGGCTACATCGGGTCGGTCATGGTCGATGTGCTGGCGCGCGCCGGCCACGACGTGACGGGCCTGGACACGTATCTCTACGAAGGCTGCGACTTCGGCGACGACCGAACGGTCGTCCCGGCGATCCGCAAGGACGTCCGTGACGTCGTGCCGGCTGACCTTCAGGGCTTCGACGCCGTCATTCACCTCGCCGCGCTGTCGAATGATCCGCTCGGTTGCCTCAGCGATTCCCGCACGCTCGAGATCAACCACCGCGCGAGCGTCCAACTGGCGGAAGCCGCCAAAGCCGCCGGCGTCCCGCGATTCCTGTTCGCCTCGTCCTGCAGCCTCTATGGCGCAGCGGGCGGAGACCGGATGCTGGATGAGCACGCCGCTTTCAATCCCATTACCGCGTACGGGGTGTCGAAGGTGCTCGTCGAACAGGACGTGGCCAGGCTTGCAGACGATGGATTCAGTCCGACGTTCTTCCGAAACGCGACGGCATACGGCGCCTCGCCGCGTCTTCGCGCCGACGTGGTGGTCAACAATCTCGTGGGCATCGCGTACACGACTGGGGAAGTGTTCATCCAGAGCGACGGCACCCCCTGGCGGCCACTCGTGCACGTCGAGGACATCTCCCGAGCGTTTCTGGCCGCTCTCGCGGCTCCGCGTGAGATCGTGCACAACGAGGCGTTCAACGTCGGCAACACGCAGGAGAATTATCAGATTCGCGACGTCGCCGACATCGTCCGCGAGGCGGTCGTTGGGTGTTCCGTGAGGTACGCCGAAGACGGAGGGCCCGATCCGCGCTGTTACCGCGTGAATTGCGACAAGATCTCAGCGGTGCTGCCGGGATTTCGGACGGAATGGACCGTGAGACGTGGTGTCGAGGAGCTGTGCGAGAGCTTCAAGCGCGTTGGCCTGACGCGCGAGATGTTCTCGGACTACGTGCGGCTCACGCGAATCCAGGCGCTTCAGCGCGACAACCGTCTGGATGCGGCCCTTCGGTGGCGCGCACCCGTCACCGTCTGAGGCGGCCGGGAACAGCAGTTCTGGAGGATCAGGATGAAGGTCGTGCTTTTTTGTGGCGGTCTCGGTATGCGGATCCGTGAGGCCGGTGACCACGTGCCCAAGCCCATGGTCACCATCGGCTACCGGCCGATTCTGTGGCATGTGATGAAGTACTACGCCCACTTCGGTCATAAGGACTTCGTCCTGTGCCTCGGATACCGCGGCGACGTGATCAAGGATTACTTTCTCAATTACAGCGAGTGCCTCTCGAACGACTTCGTCTTGTCCGGAGGCGGGAAGAAGCTCAAGCTGATGGGGAGCGACATTCAGGACTGGACGATTACCTTCGTCGAAACTGGTCTCCACGCGAACATCGGGCAGCGTCTCAAGGCCGTCGAGCGACTCGTCGGCGACGAGCCGGAGTTCCTGGCAAACTACAGTGATGGTCTCAGCAATCTTCCGTTGCCGCAGCAGCTGGAGCAGTTTCGGCGACAGGATGCGGTGGCCGGCTTCGTCAGCGTCAAGCCCAACCTCAGCTACCATCTCGTGTCCGCCGAACCCAACGGGCTCGTGACGGCCATCGAAGAGATCCAGCGATCGCCAATTCGAATAAACGGTGGATTCTTCACATTCCGTCAGGAGATCTTCGACTATCTGCGAGACGGCGAGGAGCTCGTTCGTGAGCCGTTCCAGCGGCTTGTGAAGCTCGGACGACTCAGGGCACACCGATACGACGGATTCTGGATGTCGATGGACACGTTCAAGGATCGCCAGCAGCTCGAGGAAATCCACACCCGCGGAAACGCCCCCTGGGAAGTCTGGAACAGCGCGGTGGCCCCGCAAGCCTGCGTCGAGACGTATGCCTAGCGATCGCGAGATCGCCGCCCGACGTTAGGGTTGTCGCATGCGCGCTCTCGAAGTTCTTGGCAAGCCGCGTGGCCGGCTCCACATCCTTTGCCTTGGGGCACACTCCGACGACATCGAAATCGGCTGCGGCGGACTGATTCTGCAGCTGCTCCGTGAATCCCGCTCGGTCGACGTCGATTGGATGGTCTTCTCTGCGCACGGCCGCCGGGAGCAGGAAGCTCGTCGCAGCGCGGCACTGTTTCTGCGGGGGGCCCGCCGACAGCGGGTCATGCTCAGGGCGTTCCGGGACGGCTACTTTCCGTATGACGCCTCTATCAAGGAAACCTTCGAGGAATTGAAAGAGGGACACCCGCCGGATCTGGTGCTGACTCACTATCGACATGACCGTCATCAGGATCACCGTGTGGTCTCGGATCTCACGTGGAACACCTTTCGGGATCACCTGGTGCTCGAATACGAAATCCCTAAGTACGACGGCGACCTGGGATCGCCGAACCTCTTCGTGCCGCTCGATCGTCGAACATGCGAGCGGAAGGCGAAATGCCTTCACAACGTGTTCGGAAGTCAGCGCGAGAAAGACTGGTTCGAGATTGAAACGTTTCGCGGCCTCATGAGGCTTCGTGGGATGGAATGCCGCGCTCCGGAGGGCTATGCGGAAGCCTTCTACGCGCGCAAGCTCGTCCTGCGGACCGACTGATCCCGCGGCCGTCAACTGGAGGTCCAATGATCTTTGTGGAAACGGAATTGAATGGCGCCTACATCATCGAACTGGAGCGGCACCAAGATGACCGAGGGTTTTTCGCGCGCGCTTTCTGCCAGGAGGAGTTTGCGGCTCACGGCTTGAAGCCGATCATCGCGCAAGCGAACGTCGCGTCGAACCGCAGGCGAGGCACGCTGCGAGGCATGCACTTCCAGTTTCCGCCTGCGGCCGAGACGAAACTTGTCCGGTGCACGCGCGGGGCGATTGTCGACATCATTGTGGACCTTCGCCCGGAGAGCTCCACCTATCTTCGTCACATCGCCGTCGAGCTGAACGCGGACAATCAGCGAGCGCTGTATGTGCCCGAGCGATTCGCACATGGCTATCAGGTGCTGCGCGACAACACGGATACGAGCTACCAGGTCGGCGAATTCTACGCGCCGGGCTTGGAAAGCGGCTTGAGGCACGATGACCCGCGGCTCGGACTGAGCTGGCCGCTGCCTGTGACGGCCATCTCGGACAAGGATCGCGTCTGGCCGTTGCTGGACGAGATCGAGCTGGCGTTGAAAGACCGCATGGGTGCGCCCAGCCTGACGGGACTGGGGCGGTAGTCGGACCGCATGGGGCGAACATGATCATTGTCGATAATGCGCTGAAACAGCGGGCGGATGACGATCGACCCATTCGCGTGGGCGTGCTGGGCGCGGGCTTCATGGCGCGTGGCCTTGCGAATCGCATCGTGAATGGTCCGGCCGGTATGAGCCTGGTCGCGGTCTACGGCCGACGGATCGACAGGGCGTGCGATCTGTACAAGTATTGCGGTCTCACGGAAGCGGTCGAGGCGGACAGTCAAATCGCTCTGGAAGACGCCATTCGTCGGCGCACGCCGGTCGTCACTGAAGACGCGTTCCTGCTTGCGCGATCCGATCAGATCGACGTGCTCGTCGACACGACGGGTTCGGTGGAGTTTGGCGCCCGGGTGATTCTCGACGCTTTTGGACACGGTAAGGATGTCGTGTTACTGAACGCCGAGATCGATGCCACCCTGGGCCCCATCCTCCAGGTCTACGCCGAAAAACACGGCGTCATCCTGTCGGCCTGTGACGGAGACGAACCGGGCGTGCAAATGAATCTGTACCGCTGGGTCCGTGGACTGGGCCTGACGCCGCGAGTCATGGGCAATATCAAGGGACTTCAAGATCCCTACCGCAATCCCACAACCCAGAGAGGCTTCGCCGACAAATGGGGACAGAACCCGGCGATGGTGACGAGCTTTGCCGACGGTTCCAAGATCAGCTTCGAGCAAGCCATCGTCGCCAACGCCACAGGGTTCGTCGTCAAGTCACGAGGGATGTCGCGAGGCCTCGAGTATCGCGACGATGTGATGAAGATTGGGCAGCTCTACGACATCGACGAACTGCGTCGGCTGGGCGGCGTAGTGGACTACGTGGTCGGGACGCCGCTGACAAAGGTGTACTGCCTGGCGGAGCATCCCGATCCGAAGCAGCAGCACTATCTGAATCTGTACAAGATGGGCGACGGTCCGTTGTACTCCTTCTTTGTTCCCTATCACCTGGTTCACTTCGAGGTGCCCAACGCCATTGCTCGCGTCGTGTTGTTCAGGGACTCGGTCGCCAAGCCACTCGGAGGCCCCGTTGTGGAGGTCTGCGCGGTGGCCAAGCAGAATCTGGCAACGGGCGATGTGCTCGACGATTACGGTGAGTACATGACGTACGGCGAGGCGGTGAACGCCGACGAGATGAGCGCGGGCCGGTATCCGCCCGAGGGAATCGTCGAGGGCTGCACACTGAAGCGGCCGGTCGGCAAGGATTCGGTCCTGACCTACGACGACGTCGACCTCCCGCAGAATCGTTTGGCGGATCAGCTGCGCGCCGAGCAGTATCGTCATTTTCGCAGTGAGACATGGCTACAGGATCTCCTGGCGGTTCAAGTGTGAGCCGATTGCAACGGACATCGCCAAGTGCTGCGTCGTGGGCGTGGGACTCACTCCTGGACAAAGCGACCACAATGAAGATTTGTGGCAAATCTCCAGTGGGAGTATTTCTGCGCGTGCACGAATGGACCTGGAATCACCTTCCGGCTTCGTTCATCAACCGTCGTCCGATACGTTCATGCGGCCATCTCTTGCATGCCTTGGTGCGCCGATGGGCCAGTCGCAGGCAGTATACCGGGACCTTCTTTTTGCGAAATCGGCCTCAGCTCGAATTGATACGCCGGCTGTCGTACCAACGAGCCAAAGCATCCACCCTCACCATCGTCGTGCTCGGCTGTAGCAATGGGTCCGAGGTGTATTCCATCCTCGCGACCCTCCGATCCGCGCGGCCGCCTTTGAGAGTCATCATGCACGCCGTGGATATTTCGCCGGAGGTGCTGGCGCTCGCCCAGAAGGGTACCTACTCGTTCACGTCTCAGGAATTGGTCGGCGAACCGATTTTCGAGCGCCTGACTCGGGCGGAGATGCAGGAGATGTTCGATAGAGATGGTGAACAACTAAGCGTTCAACCATGGATCAAAGAAGGGATCGTCTGGCATTGTGGCGATGCTGGCGATCCCGAACTGCTGAGAACGTTGGGGCCTCAGGATATTGTCGTGGCCAACAACTTCCTGTGCCACATGAAGCCCACGGACTCCGAACGATGCCTGCGTCACATCGCGCGGTTGGTCAAGCCAGGCGGATATCTGGTCGTCTCGGGAGTAGACCTCGACGTGCGCACGAAGGTGGCTCGCGAGTTCGGATGGATCCCTGTCACGGAGCTGGTGGAAGAGATTCACGACGGAGACGTGGCCGTCAGGCGTGACTGGCCCTCGAACTACTGGGGATTGGAGCCTCTCGACAAACGCCGGAACGACTGGATCATCCGCTATGCCGCGGTGTTCCAGCTCGAAGAACACGGATCAGCAAGCATGTGCGGTTTGGATCGGGCCGTCTAGAGATGAGCACCACCACCGCGCGGCCACGCATCCGCCTATTTGGTAATTTCGGCACCGGCAACTTTGGCAACGAGTGCACGTTGCACGCGATGGTCTGCAACGTACGCAAGTACATGCCGAACGCAGAGATCAGCTGTGTCTGCAGCTGTCCTGAGGACACCGCATCGAGACACAACATCCCCGCGTCCTCCATCAAGGAAACGCTGAACGCTCAGACACGGCGGTATGGGCCGGTGATGCGATCGCTCCGGCGGATCGCGATCGGCGTGCCCATGGAGCTCTATCGATGGGTGAAAGCGTGCCAGACCATGCTGCGCACCGACGCGCTCGTCATGACAGGGACCGGAATGCTCGGCGATTTCGGCATCGCGCCTTTTGGCCTGCACTACGACATCCTCCGATGGTCCATCATTGCCAAGCTGTGTCGGCGGCAATTGCTCTTTGTGAGCGTCGGCGCAGGTCCGATCCACCGCCGGCTGAGTCGCTGGTTCGTCAAAACGGCTCTCTCGTTGGCTGACTACCGCTCTTACCGAGACCGCTTCTCAAAAGAGTACTTGGAGAGCATTGGCTTCAAGAGCTCTCGAGATGCCGTCTATCCGGATCTGGCGTTCAGCCTGCCAGCGGCTCTGTTACCAGACAGTCACAATCATGAGAGGCAACGACCTGTGGTTGGCGTCGGTCTCATGACGTACTACGACAGACGCTCGACTTCAGAGCATGGTGAAACGATCTATCGCGAGTACCTCGAGAAGCTTGCTGACTTCGTGACGCGCTTGCTCGAGCACGCGTACACCGTGCGCCTCCTCATCGGCGACGCTGCATACGACACACGTGTGATGAACGATCTACGAGAGGCACTAAGACAGCGTGGAATCGATGGACACCCGGCCCTCATCGCTCAGCCAATCGCATCTCACGTGGACGTGCTCTCGCAGCTTGCGGCAACCGATCTTGTCGTGGCAAGCCGATTCCACAACATACTGCTGGCGCTGGTGCTCAACAAGCCGGTGATCTCGATCTCGTACCACGACAAGATCGACGCGTTGATGGCTGGGTTCGGACTCGCGCCATATTGTCAAGACATTGAGCACCTTGATCTCGACAGATTGATTGCGCAACTGACGGAGCTGGAGAAGGACGCCGCGATTCTCAAGCCTCGCATGCTGCAGACAACAGAAGCTAATCGTAAGGCGCTGGACAATCAGTACGATTTCATTTTCCAGATGGTTGGATCCCGACCGGGCAACTGCACTCGCTCGAGCTCGCGTATCGTCGATGTCACAAGTCTGAACGAGGGCTCACCTCGTTCGACTGTGCCGATCGTGTAGCCGCATCAACGAACCACTCTCGCATTCAACCCTGCTCATCGAAACGGGAAAACATGAGGATCAACATTTTCGGCCTCGGGTACGTTGGCTCTGTGTCCGCAGCCTGCCTCGCGGCGGACGGTCACGACGTGCTCGGCATCGACATTGACCAGGCGAAAGTGGACAGCATCAATAGAGGCGTGAGCGCGGTTGTCGAGCCGGGGCTCTCTGAGCTCGTCAATCGCGGCGTGGCCTGCAACAGGCTGCGCGCCACCACAGACGCGATCGATGACGCGGATGTGTCCATCGTCTGCGTGGGGACGCCGAGCAATGAGAACGGCAGCCTGTGCCTGGAGTACATCGCTCGGGCCGCGGCGCAGATCGGCGAGTTCTTGGGTGCGAAGCACTCCTACCATCTCGTGTGCGTTCGAAGCACCGTGCTCCCCGGAACCGTGGAAGGTCTGGTGATTCCGATCTTGGAACAGCACTCTCACAAGAGAGCGGGCCGTGATTTCGGCGTTTGCATGAACCCAGAGTTCCTCCGCGAGGGCTCTTCCATTCGGGACTACCGTTGTCCGCCTTTCACCATCATTGGTGAGCTTGACTCCAGCAGTGGCGATGTCATCGAGGAGCTCTATTCAGGTCTTCCGGCCCCGATGATTCGGACGAAGCTTGCCATCGCGGAGATGGTCAAGTATGCGGGAAACGCCTTCCACGCGTTGAAGATCACCTTCGCCAACGAGATCGGCAACATCTGCAAACGACTGGGCCTCGACGGCAGAGAGGTCATGGAGATCTTCTGCCGCGACCAGAAACTCAATGTCTCCGCAACCTACCTGCAGCCCGGCTTCGCATTCGGCGGGTCGTGTCTCCCGAAAGACCTACGGGCGCTTCTCCATAAAGCGAAAGAGGTTGATCTGGAGCCTCCGGTGTTGCGGTCAATTCTGACCAGCAACACGAACCAGGTCGAAGAGGCGTACAAGCTGATCAAGAAAACGGGCAAGAAGAAGATCGCGATGCTCGGGCTGAGTTTCAAACGAGGTACCGACGAGCTGCGGGATAGCCCGATTGCCGAACTGATTGAGATCCTGAGCGGCAAGGT
>Ga0066710_100007223_pt1 | contig 10568 bp, 7 predicted proteins | sample GraSoiAngelo_159_FD_79666 | JGI IMG/M metagenome (GOLD analysis project Ga0066710, IMG submission 79666) | Grasslands soil microbial communities from the Angelo Coastal Reserve, California, USA - 14_1009_16_40cm | ecosystem: Environmental > Terrestrial > Soil > Grasslands | place: USA...
CCAACAGCTCAGGAAAGTAGCGGCCGAGTGGCTTTTCATCACGGCTTTGAATCAGGATCTCATCGCCATCGCGGAAGACGAGCGCGCGAAACCCATCCCACTTCGGCTCGAACACCCAATCTTCACCGGCTGGCAACTCGTCTACACGTTTGGCAAGCATCGGCAAGACCGGAGGGTTTACCGGAAGGTTCACATCTCATGGTAATACCGCGCGGGTCGCCGCGTCGTAAGGCGAGCGATGTCATCGTTATGGCACTCTACCTGCCGCCGCGAAACTGGATGATCTTTCGACGGTCGCGCTTGGATGGACGGCCCTGTGGTGCCGGGCTGAAATTCATCCCTGCCCGACGCTCCTCTTTCATCTTGAGCCGCAATTCGCGGCTCGTCTCCGTTTCGCGGTAGAGCGTCTAAGCCACAGAGGCCGGGCCGCGTACTTCACTCAGAAGGAGAACCTCAACCTGAAAATCGCCACTCTCAGTTCTGATCTGCAATAGGTCACCAACCCGCACCTCGCGTGCAGGCTTCACGGTGTGGTTGTTAGATTGAACCCTGCCCAGTTCACAAGCCCTTGTAGCCAAGCTGCGGGTTTTGAAAAATCGCGCAGCCCACAGCCATTTGTCGATGCGAAGGTTGGCCATACTCTATCTTTAGTAGCGGGATTGCAAGCGCACTTGCATACAGGAACATGCCGGAATTGCCCGATATTGCCGCTTATATCAGCGCGCTTGAAACACGGATCGTGGCGCAGTCGATCGAGCACATACGGTTGGCCAGCCCCTTCCTGCTTCGTACGGTACAACCACCTCTCACCGATGTGGAAGGCCACATTGTGCGCGACTTGCGACCTGTCGGCAAGCGAATTGCCATTGGAGTGGAGGGCGATCTTTGGCTTGTGCTGCACCTGATGATTGCCGGTCGCTTGCACTGGCGGCCGCGCGCGGCGAAACTGGCGGGACGCAACAGCCTGGCAGCTTTCGATTTTCCCCACGGCTCTCTTATTCTTACAGAAGCCGGCACAAAGCATCGCGCATCCTTATATGTGCTCAGAGGCGAAGAGGCATTGCAGTCTGTAGATCCGGGTGGAATCGATGTCTTCCTCAGCGACCTCGATTCATTTCGTAACGCGCTAACTGCCGAGAACCGCACGCTTAAGAGGGCGCTTACCGATCCGCGGATCGTCAGCGGCATCGGCAACGCGTATTCGGACGAGATTCTCCATGCCGCCCGGCTGTCTCCCATCGCCCTGACGCAAAAGCTGAAACCGGACGAATGGCAACGCCTGTTCGCGGCAACTCGTTGCACGCTAAAGCACTGGATAGATCAGCTGTGCGCCGAAGCGGAAAATGAATTTCCTGAAAAAGTAACCGCATTCCGCAAGAATATGGCGGTACATGGGCGGTATGGCGAAGCTTGCCCGACGTGTGGCGAGAAGATTCAGCGAATCCGCTACGCTGACAATGAAACAAACTACTGTGCTGCGTGCCAAACCGGCGGAAAAGTTCTCGCTGATCGCAGTTTATCCCGGTTGCTGCGATCCGACTGGCCGCGCACCCTGGACGAACTCGAAGCACTTAAGCGCCGTTAGAAAATTAGAATTGCTCGTGTGCTTGCTGGCATTTCGTGATCTCGAAGTACATGTTTGTCCTACCCTGCAGTCTTCTCGGTACCACCTGATTAGCACTAGCTGACCTTGGGACTCCGAACATTCCATGGCCACTCGATCGTCAGAGGATACAACGCAGGTGGGCTAGAAACATCCTCCGGAACCATCGAGTCCTGAAGGAAGGAATCAGGTTCAATGCTCGAATCAGTCAATTTTGCGCCCACACCCGCGCACCACTTTTTCGACTCAAGCAGACTGAGGGAACATTTATGCCAGGCAGGTTCGTTTGCCCTCATGGTGCATGCTTTGATCACGAGGGCACCATCTTTGTGGTGGAATGGGTCGAGTCAGGCAGAGTAACGAAACTGCAGCATAGCCTAGTTAAGCTTTGTCACACTGCAACCGATTTGCCTTGTTGAGCCGAAGTGGGATAAATCTTCCCAGACTTGCGTCATTGAGGTTCGCTGTCGACCTCTGGACCTCCCATAATCAATGCCTGATCGCGTTCCAGGGAGCCTCGCCGGAGCTCTTGCGACCACGCTAGCGCTTTCTGCGCCAGTTCCGCCTGGCCAAGCTTCCGGTACGCTATGTACAACTGATAATGGACGTTTCCGTAGTGATCAAGCAGGGCCGCCTTTTGAAGTTTTGGAATTGCGTCGGCAAACTGGCCTAGGCGCACGTAGGCGGTCCCCAGCAGACTGCTGGCTTCTGCCAAATCAGGTTGAAGGGTAAGGGCTTTCTTCAAATAGGGAATAGCCTTCTCATTCTCGTGATTCTGAACATGGAGCCGTCCCAACAGACAAAGTGCGTGCGTGCGGGAAGCGTCCGTTGCCAGCGCACTTTCGAGTTCCTTCTCGGCATCAGCGTCGGAATGGTTACCCAGGTAAAGCTCTCCGAGTGCCTCATGCAGCTCAGGATTCTCGGGGCGCATTTGCAACGCGAGTCGAAATTCCTTGACCGCATCGTCGCTGTCCTGGCGCAGCGCGTAGCCTTCAGCTCGCAGCTGGTGAATGCGCCAGGAGTCAGGAAGCGATTCTTCCAATCGCGTGTAGGCTTCCGTACCGAGCGCTTGGTAAGTTCGCGATAACCAGTAGCTGGCTTCAGCATTCTCCTTCGTGACGCCTCGCACTTGTGCTAAGACATCGGCAGCTGAATCGTATTGCCCCAATGCAAACTGCGTCTTCCCGAGCAGCAGCCGTTGCAAATCGGTCATGTTCTTTTGAACTTGGAGCAAATGCGCGCAAGCGGAATAGCGATGGGAACGGCATGCATCCTGATTTGACCCGGTGCCGTGCGCTACTCCCTGCCATGCCAGCAAGCCGGTTTGAAAAGCTTTCCATTGTTCTTGTGCGTGACCATTGTCACCCGCAATTGAGTAGAGAGCTGCAACTAAAAAATGCTTTGCTGCTCCTTCCGGGAAAGCCTGAAGGCTGATCACAGAATCCTTCGCGGCATCTCGAGAAAGTTCGACGGTGGGGAATTCTCGCTGCAGTGCCAAAAACTCGGGGGAGATTTCCCATGCCTTTGTGACAGATTCGAGCGCAGCAGACGGTCGACTATCCGCAAGCTGTTCTTCCGCTAGACCTAGCCACGCCAGTTCGTTTGACGAATCAAGCTGGAGCTCGAGGTGAAACTCCGTCTCAGCCTGTTCGAGTTTGCCCGCGTGCAAATAGGCGTGGCCCAGAGAGGTGTGCAAGCCGACCTGCCGAGGCTCAATCGTGAGGGCTTTCCGATACTTTTGGGCAGCCTCATCCCAACGACTACGCTGGAATAGTAGATCCCCGAGAAAGCGGTGCCCCCACGCCGACTCCCGATACAAGTGTGCCGCACGGTAAGCCAGGCGGGCAGATAGGTCGAGGTATTGGTGGCCGAGCTTAAACCATGCCTCAGCTTTATCTGGATTCAAGACACCAAGCTGACGATACTCCTCAGCAGCACCTCGGAAGTTCTCTTGAGCGAGGTAGACCGAAGCGAGGGCTTGCCGCGCTTCGGGATTTGACGGATCAAGCTTCAACGCGCGCTGAAGATATGGCAGCGCCTTCTCTGGAGAGCCTAGCCTTAGATAATCCATCCCGGCGATAACGCTTGCACCAAGCAGATTCGGCCTTTGCTGAAGAGCCCTTGAAAGATGGCGCACGGCGCGTTCGTACTCGAAAGCGCTGTGGTAGGCGAGGCCTAGATTAACCTCGGCTTCGAGCAGAGTCGGATCCAACGCCAGCACTTTCTTGAATTCTTCGGTGGCGCGGACGAACTGTCCCTGCCTCAGAGCCTCCTGGCCAGCACGGAAGTGTAGGGAAACCTGCTCCTCGGAGGTTTGACAGATTGCGAGTCGGGGAATGATCGACCACAGAGCGAAAATGATAAATGCACACGTAGACGCTGAGACAGCGCAGCGACGGGGCCGTGGCGCAGAACAGAAATTTCTTGAGGAACGCCCGGCTTCTTTTAGAACGACTGCTGGATTTGCAAGCACATGGAGGAGCACTGCTGAACTGAATACTATCAAAAGAAGTGTGCCCGGGACTCAGAAGAGTCCCAGGCACTTTGCGCTAGAAGCTCATTCTCAAACCGAACTGTATGACGCGTGGAAGGTTGTATTGTGCCGTAACTTTGCCGAAGTTCCCCCCTTGTGAGACTGGCGTACAGCAGCTCGTGTTGGGAGGACTGAACTGCGGGTGGTTGAAAAAGTTGAAGAACTCCGCCCGGAACTCGACGCCGATCCTATCATCCGGGCCGAACTTAGTGTTCTTGAACGCGGCGAAGTCGATGTTTTTGATTCCGTCCGCGCGTAGACTCGGTTCTGTACGTCCTACGTTGCCGTACCCGTAGTCGTTCGTGTGCGAGAACACGGAGGTATCGAACCATTCATTTAATCTGGTATTGAGAGAACCCGACGTGAGCTTCTCGGAACCCGTTCTCGTCGCCCGGGAGCAGCCCGAGTTCGGGATACCCGCATCGCTGAGCAGACCCGGACAGCCAGCAATGCTGAGCGGGAAGCCGCTCTGCAAAGTGATGATACTATTCACCCCCCAGCCTCCAATGAGTTTGTCGGCGACTGGGCCCACGCCACCGGCGAGTTTCTTACCCTTTCCAATCGGCAGATCCAAAACAGCGGAAAGCACGAAGCGCTGCGGAACATCGAACGCATCCAGGCTCCTCTCGCCGCGAAGGTTATACGCATTGGCATCGCCCCAGCCGGGAGAGGCAGCCTCGAGCCAATTAATTTCCGAGTTGGTGTTGTCGATGAGTTTTGCAAGTGTGTACGCAGCAAGAATACTCGCGCCTGCGGCAAAGCGCTTTTGAAACTTGGCCTGCATTGAGTGGTAAATCGAATCGCGGTTGTCTGGCTCAGCGATCTGAACATCGTCAAACTGTGGGTAAGGCAGCAGCAACTGGCCCGCCCGGATAGTCGTACTTGTTCCCACATTACCCGATTGGACAATCCCGAAGAACGGGTTCGGCACCGACTGTGTTAACGCGTTGACTATTGCCGTATTCGCAGCGCTCGGCCCTCCTTGAGGAAGAAACTGCGGAAGCATTTGGTCGAGGTCTTGGCTGTGCATTGGCAGGTGAGTGCCTTTGGATCCGGCGTAGGCGACATCCACCACTGCATTACCGGGGAGTTGGCGTTGAATATCAAAATTCCATTGTTGTACATAGGGTGCGGGGTTACTGCTTATCGGTGCGCTGAGACCGGCTCCCTGCAGGTCAATCAATGCCTGATTCCTGCCCATTGGTTGAATGATTCCGCCGGGGAAGGGATTGCTAAGCACATCGTTGGGAGTAACGCCTCCATCCGCTGAGGCATTCCACGGCTGCGTAAATGTGTTGATGAACATGTTATGGGGAGCGTCATTCCAACGAATATCTACAGGCAGGTAGAACATCCCATAACCGGTTCTGATCACAGTGTTGCTATCCAGTTCATACGAGAATCCAAGGCGTGGACTCACGTTGTTCCAGGCATCCTGGGGGCTGCGGCTCGATCGCTGTGAAGAATGGACTAGCGGAAACGCGCCCTTTAGATTTGGTGATCCGACGGCGCTCGCTATGGGGCTGGGAGCATCCGGCGCAAACACAACCTGCCGGTCGTAGCGCTCCGTCCAGTCCCCCTGGAGGTCCACGCGCAATCCCAAATTGATAGTGAGTTTCCTGGTTGCGCGGAATGTGTCCCCTGCATAAAAGGCCCGATACAAAAGTTGCGTGGCCATACGTGAAGGGGTGACTACGTTGGAATTGTTGTTGGTTCCGTACCCTAGCAGAAAGGAAGCAAATCCGTTTCCACCGCCGCTACTGCCGGCAAAGGCGTCCCCCGGCGCATTCTTCGGGTTCGGGGCCGTCATACCAGCATCGAACTGGTACAGGCCGGCGGGCTGATTACTTTGGAAATAGTTATTACGAAGTATGCGTAATTCACCGCCGAACTTGAGGGTGTGCGCCCCCATGATTTTGGAGAGACTGGGCGTGAAGCTGATGGTGTCATCAAAGGCGCCGATGCCACTTCCGGTTCCGGCGCCGCACCAGCTGCCGTTACCCCACTGGTTGTCGCCCTGCTTTTGTGAAACGCAGACCGTGGGGAGGTGGGTGTATGCGAATTGGGGGGCCAGTGCTGCCCAATTCGGGCCAAACTGAGACAGATCTATGCCTTTGGTGAGAGGGTTGCGCACATAAGTAAACCGCGTGTAGCCGGCATGCAAGTCCAGAATCATCTTCGGTGAAATTGCGATGGTGTCACCGATAGCCAGTTGTTTGGCAAGAGTGTCTTCGGTGCAGCGATCACCGCAGACCCCATTAAATGGACTGTTAGGAAGTGACAAGATGTGGTTGCGGGTAAATCGCCCGAATATCCTCTGTTTCTCGCTGAGGTTGAAATCGATCCTTTCGTTAATCTGATCAATGTTGCCGCCCGCGCTAAAGTTCACAACCAAGTTGTCGAATTCACCAGGCCGAGTAGGCAAGGGGAAAAAATTTAAGAGCGCAACAGCGGTTGGATCGAGCCGGCCGGTGGGAATAACATTACCCGCGAATTGATTCCTACAACCTGGGCCACCCGAGTCACACGTGCCAACAGGGCTGAGCGGGTCAAAAATGGGGAATGCAGACCCGGAAAAATCCCCGCCGCGCTCAGCTACGGTCGGCACACTCGTCGTGAGGGTACTTCCCTTGCGTAGACGATAACCCTCGTAACTCGAGAAGAAGAACAGTTTGTTTCGGATAACTGGCCCCCCGACATTGGCGCCAAACTGGTTCTGGGTAAAGGCAGGCACTGGCAACCCGGCCCGATTAGAGAAAAAGTCGTTCGCATCAAAAACCTTGTTGCGCAGAAATTCATACGCGGAGCCATGGAACGAGTTAGAACCCGACTTGGTGGCCAGATTGATCACTCCGCCGGCGAAGCGCCCATACTCAGGCCCGAGATTGTTCGTCTGAACTTTGAATTCCTGAATGGCATCCTGCGTGGGGACCACAGTGACGATGTTCAGGTATGCCCCATTGGTGGCCACGCCATCCAGAAGGATTTGGCTCTGACCGGCTTTGGCCGCCTCCGATCTGAAAATCGCCAAGAGCAAAAGGATTAGCGCCGACTGGGCTTCCGCCCGAATAATTGCCTCCCGAGGGCGCACCCTGCGGCACTACGCCGGGCACCAGGGCTACTAATGCCAGAGGGTTGCGTCCATTTAAGGGTGACTCGGTGACGGTCCGTCCCTCCACAACCTGTCCCAGAGATTGCGTCTCCGTCTGAAGCAGGGGCGTCTCTGAAGTGACCTCGACGGTTTCGGTTTGCGCTCCCACTTGCAACGCAATGTCAACCCTGAGACCACTCTCAATCTCAACTATGATGGGTTCGCGCACGAATTTCTTGAAGCTGCTCTTCTCCCCCTCAATGCGATAGCGGCCGGGCAAAACATTCACAAATGTATAGTTGCCCGTCGCATTTGATTGCATCGTGTGGTTCTCAGAGGTTCCCAGATTAATCAATGTAATAGTCGCGTCGGCAACTGAAGCTCCACTGGCGTCGGTTACGGTACCAGCAATGGTTCCATACACGCTCTGGGCCCAGCCAGTTCGTGGCGAGAGTGCGAAGAGGACAATCAGCACTAGAAGCACCAGCTGAAACTTTCTCGGATGTGGCATTTTTCCCTCCCAAAGGAAGCTCTCGGACAGTTATCACCTGGATCGCGCCGAATCAGTCAGTGGCCACAACGCGTCCTCATCTCGGAACGGAGCCGAACCCCACGAAACAACAGAAAGAAGGAACAGGTAAGGTATGCGATACCTGTACCTGTCGAGTGCAGTGCGGATTATTAGCTCCTTGGAATGAGAGTTGTCAAGCCAAAAATCGTTTTTGTTAGAATTTACGAGGTCTAAAAACGAAAGATTGCGGAAGTCCGCCGACTAAATGGCGGGGCGACCTATCTGGAACTACGGACCCCAAAGTACTTCTCGTCACGCCTTGGACCAACCCCGGCTGGGTACGGGGCCTATTCCTTCCTTGATGGTTAGTAGCTGATTGGCACCGACGTCTTTGAAGATTTCGTGTAATCCGCTCGGCCAATACACTTCGATGTTTGAAGTATGAGAGCTTCCAAGGCCGAAATGCAGTCGAGGGTCGTTACTGGAAAAAAAACTCGATTGGCTCACTACGGCTTGTGCCTGGGTTTTGCCTCCGTAGCTGACCAGCACGCGCGCGCCAATAGCGCTGCGATTTGACTTTACGCCCTCCAGCTTCACCTTGATCCAGTTCGCATTTCCACCCACGTCGTTACGCAGGAGCGAAGGAGCCTCGTTCATGTTCACGATCAATATGTCAACGTCGCCGTCATTGTCGAAATCTCCGAAAGCGCATCCGCGACTGGAATGTGCGGCGGCGACACCAGGACCAGCGGCTTCGACGAGCTCTTCGAAAACACCATTGCCTAGATTACGAAAAACCGCTCGCGGCGTCTTGTTAGCGTACTGCGGAAGCTTTCGTTCGGCTTCCGGGTAAACGTGGCCAGTCACCATGAACAGATCCGGATAGCCATCATTATCGAGGTCAACAACGCCTGCGCCCCAGCACACATAGCGGGTTTCGACACCCAGGCGAGAGGACCAGGTCGCGTCCTCAAAATTGGCCTTGCCGTCATTGCGATAAAGGATGTTTGCGTCATCGGCGAAGTGCGTCTTGAACAGATCGAGATGTCCGTCCAGGTTGTAGTCGCCGATTCCCACGCCCATGCCCGCCTGTTCCATCCCATCATCGCTAAGGGCAGCACCGCGCAGCACCCCTTCCTCGCGGAATGTTCCATCGTGGTTGTTCATGAACAGTAGGCTGGGGGTGGAGTCGCAGGCGACGTAAATATCAGGCCATCCATCTTCGTCAAAGTCCGCGGCCACTACCGTCATGCCATAACTCGGGGTAGCCCGCGTAATGCCGGCACGCTCGCTTACGTCGGTGAAGCTTCCGTCACCGTTGTTTCGATAAAGCGAATGCCTGCCAGTCGGCAGCCCTCGCGGTCCACATTCGACGGGAATCCCTTTCCAGGCGCAACTGCTGTTTTGTCCGGGAACTGGCGCATGCTCAAAAGAAAAGCGCACGTAATTGGAAACGAACAGGTCGAGGTGTCCATCACGGTTAAAGTCTAAGAAGCTGCATCCGGCCCCCCAACGCTCCTGATCATTCCAAAGCCCGGCCGGCTTCGTAGCATCCGTGAAAGTCCCGTCTCCATTGTTGCGATAGAGAATATTCTGTCCGAAGCAGGTGCAAAAGATATCGTCAAAGCCGTCGTTGTTGTAATCTCCGATACAGACTCCGCAAGCCCAGCCGGTGAAGCGCAGCCCTGCTTTTTCGGTCACATCCGTAAAGGTCCCATCTCGATTATTCTTGTACAGCCGATTGGTCGTACCTTCTGGTGCGCCTTCGAGGCGTGTGCCAGAAAGCACGAACAAATCCATCCACCCATCATTGTCGTAATCGATGAAAGCACAGCCGCAGCCCGTGGACTCCACGATGTATTTCTTGCTTTCCACTCCACCGTAGATCACGGGGGCGTGTAGCCCCGCTCTATCAGCGACATCCACGAAACGGGCATTGAAAGGGCGACCAGAAGCTGCAGGTCTTGGCAAGGGTTTAGCGGTGTGGGTCGAAACGCCTTGCGCCAGCAAGCGTCCGGCACGCAGGGCGAGCGTGGCCTCAATTCCAAGTTGCGTAAATCTTCGACGCGTGAGATTCATAACAAATAATCAATTATCGTCTCATGTGAGTTGCAGAGTACCTACAGATGTACAAGGTTTTTCACTGCACAAGTTGAGGTACTAGGCTAGAACACAGAACTAGCCGCGGCCGGAAACGATGCCGGGAACTTAGAGCTCAACTCGGCTATGCCATTTTCCCCTATAACCTGCATTCTATTTCCAACCCCAAGGGCAAGACGCGCAAAGCTGGGCGGCCAGTGCCGTTTAGTGAGCGAGTAATTGCTCTGCTCAGGACCATTCCGCAAGAACAATCAGCGGGAACTGAGGGATGGGTGTTCCCCTCAAAAAAAATCTCCTTCAGGTCACATTGAGTTGAGCGGACTCGCGCACAGGTTCAGAAAGATTTCCCGCAAGCTCGAAATTCCTGATGAACTGAAGCTCTACTGCGCCCGGCACACATTCGGCACCCTGCCCATGGCGGAGACGAGAGACCCGGGCCTCGTCGAAGAAGTGATGGGGCATGCGAGCCTCATTACGACCATGGGCGATCTGCATCGGGAAACGGCTCCGATCAAGGCCGTGGTCGATCGACTCAACCAACTGAAGGTCAATGATCGGTTCGACCAGCAGAAGGTTCATTGAGCAGCACCCGGCAGAAGTACTTGATGTAGCAGCAGCCACAAAAACTGCCACAGGGCTGCTGAAGCGAATTGGCAGGTCAATGCAAGTGATTGAAAAATATGGTGAGCGCGGAAGGAATCGAACCTTCAACCTACTGATTAAGAGTCAG
>Ga0066710_100007224_pt1 | contig 10567 bp, 7 predicted proteins | sample GraSoiAngelo_159_FD_79666 | JGI IMG/M metagenome (GOLD analysis project Ga0066710, IMG submission 79666) | Grasslands soil microbial communities from the Angelo Coastal Reserve, California, USA - 14_1009_16_40cm | ecosystem: Environmental > Terrestrial > Soil > Grasslands | place: USA...
CGGTGGCGTAGGAATTAATTTGGCCATTCAGGATGCAGTCGCGGCCGCGAATATCCTGGCTGATCGTTTGTCGCGCGGCACTGCGACGATGGTAGATCTGCAGCGCGTGCAATTGCGGCGAGACTTTCCGACGCGGATGACGCAAGCCATGCAGGTGTGCTTACAGAACCAGGTTATCAATCGCGTGCTTGGCAGTAACCAGCAACTGAAATTACCCTGGCCGCTGAAGCTCTTCAATCGATGGCCATTCCTGCGACGTATTCCGGCGCGGCTGGTAGGTGTCGGGTTTCGAGCTGAACATGTAAAAACACCGGACGTCTTGCAGTAAACTCTGTTGACTTTATGCTACGAGAGATTAAACGCAAAGGCCGCAAAGGTTTTCGCAGAGGAGCGCAAAGTGGTAAAGCTGGTCGCGTTGAAATTCAATAATCCAAGCGGCGGTTTTTCCCGGCGTTCCTTCGCGAAGTACCTAGCGCCCTTTGCGTTTAAATTGTCTGACGCGACGTCAAATGAAGCGCAGAGGGCACAGGGGTTTTCGCCGAGGAATGCAAAAGTGGCGAAGGTGGTCGCCTAAAAAATTCAATAATCGACGATTAGTCGCCGCCCTCCAGGCTTCATCCGCTGAGTCCCTTCATTATCTCCGCATGGCCTTCGAGTATTCCCGTTGTCTGTTCCGGGTTGGGTGTAACTGACCAATCGTCATGATCAAAGGTGCCACCGAGAATAATTCCGTCGCGACGCGGAAACATGTAGCCGGTGCTCAGATAGCAGTAGTCAATCTCCGGTTGCGGCAAGAGCACAACCAGTTGGCCGCGCACAGGGCCTAGTTTTTGATCGTCAAAGAGCGCGCGGGCCCCCAGGCCCGTGCAGTTAAAAATTATCGGCTCAGCAAGGCGGAGAATCTCCTGGCGATTGTGAAACTCCTTCACCACAACTTTGCCGCCGGCGATGTAAAAGTCGCGCAACAGAGCATTTAGATAAGTCTGCGGCTCGATCAGCATCGTGCTGTATTGGCGGACATAAGGGAAACCGAAATAATGCTGTGCGTCTCGATGAACCTCCTGCTGAGGATACAAATCGTTGCCGCCGGGTAGTTCGCGATTGAGTGAGGCCTCGTTGCGATAGAGTTCAAGCGTGTCGATCCAACGCACGCCGTATTCGGTGCCGGCCAGTAACTGAAAAGCTCGATTCGAAATGCGGCACGCGAGCCGGAACTGTTCGTTGAACTTCGTCGAGATTGCTTCGGGATCATAAAGAGAAGTCGGCGACCAGAATCCGCCGGCGATGTTTGAAGTCGTCTCCGGTGGTAGATCTTTGGCGTAGATCGTGACAGTGCCCTCGAAATGTCTTTGCAGCATGCGCGCGGTTGATAGGCCGTTGACGCCGCTGCCCAGGACTGCGAAGCGCGTTAGAGATCTTTGACGACGAGACGCTGACCGGATCGCTACTGCTCCCGGTACTGACTTCAATGCGTCGCGGGCAAGATCCATGGCGAGTGATGCGGTGCCCCAGGAAAGCGTAATGCCGGCGCCGCCGTGGCCGTAATTATGGACTACAAGTTTTTCGCCGATTCGCTGCGCGTCAACCACAAAGCCTTCGGAGCGAAAGGGCCTGAGGCCAACAACTTCACGAATGATCCGGTCGCGCGATACTTTAACAGGGGCGAAGTGCCGTTCCGGATTAAGAGCAGAAGCAAAGGCCGACGAATACCGGGACGAGCGCGCGGCCATCAGCAGCGCGCTGCTTGCTAGTGCGCCGCGAAGAAACTGGCGCCGACTAGTTTCGAATTTTGCGTCGCTGCTCATGGTCGCTGATTACATCGTTTCGCGATGGATTGTGCAAGCTTCATGATCAGTAGTCAGTAGTCAGAAGTCAGAAGTCAGAGGTCAGAGGTCAGAGGTCAGAGGTCGGAGATCAGAGGTCACGGGTCGGGATAATAAAAAGCCCTGGCAACGTGTCGGGCTTACTGCACCGATCCGTTTGCGGTTATCTTCGCAAACCGCTCCAACGGAATGTTGCCTCCCGTCACAATGCCCACAACCTTCTTGCCGCGTAGAGCGTCACGGAGTTTGATCGCGGCTGCGAGAGAGGAGGCGCCGGCGCCTTCAGCGACTTGTTTGGCGTGGCGTGCCAGCAAGCGAATCGCCTCATTGATCTCTTCGTCAGTCGCCAGAACGAAATCGTCGAGCAGCTCCCAAAGAATCCCATTCGTAAGTTCAAAAGGAACGCGCGTGGCTAAGCCTTCATGCTCTGTCTTCATCGTCGGATAAGAATCCAACGTGCGACTGTGCCAGGCATGCCACATGGCCGGCGCGGCTTCAGACTGTACTGCAAGTACTCGAACCTGCGGATTAATCTTGTTCGCGACGATGCAATTGCCGGAAGCGCAACTGCCTCCGCCGGCGGGAGCGATAATCACATCGACGTCGGGCAGGTCTTCAAAGATCTCGAGACCGATCGTGCCGACCCCGGCAATCAACTTCGGTTCGTTCGCCGAGTGAACGTAACGAAAGCCTTCTTCCCGGGCGACGCGTTCGCATTCCAGCCGTGCTTCGTCAAAATCGCGGCCGTACAGGCGAACTTCGGCGCCCAGGTCGCGCATCGCCTGCATCTTCGATTCGTTTACGTTCTCGGTGGGAGCGTAGATGGTTACCGGCGATCCGAAGAGTCGCCCGCCATAGGCAATCGACTGGCCGTGATTGCCGGTGGAGGCGGTAATCAGCATAACCCGGTCGCTACCGCTCCCGGTGCTGACCTCATGGCCGACAAGATTGACGCCACCGCGAACCTTGAAGGCGCCGGTAGGTTGTAGGTTCTCTAACTTTGCGTAATAGTCGCAGCCCAGTTCTTCGGAAAGTTTCTCGATGCGAACCAGCGGCGTCTTTGGAAGGTAGGCCGCTATGAATTCGCGGGCGGCGACGATGTCTTTGAAAGTTGGGGGAAGCATGAGAAGCAAACTAACAATTTGCGAGGAGGGAATCAAAAGCGGAAGTCGGTAGGCAGAAGGCAGAAGCGCCAGGCAGCAGCAAATCGGACGGCCATCGGTCTGAAGCCAGATCAAATGTACAGCTATCAGGATCGGAGGTCGAAAAACAGCGATCAGCAGCCGAACATTAGAGCATCAGGCGCGAGAACGTCGCATATCGAAATTACTCGCTTGAATGGGTAACCCCAAACTCGTAACGTCGAAATTGCATTTTAGAAATCACCCCGTCCGACATAATTCACACCCTTAGCGTCGCATTTACACAACCCAAATTGGCAAGTTTGCTATATAATCCAAAGCTCATTCCCCCAATAGTTTCCCAACAGCTAGCTTTCTCCGGAGGTTGTCATGCAAAAATTCGCCAAGTGTCTCACGATAGTCTCGATTTTGCTTTCCGTTTACATCTCCTCTTTTAGCAATTCTCGCGCTGCCGACTTCAAGCGCGAAGTTATTTATCAGATCATGACGGACCGCTTCTTTGACGGCAGCACCGCGAACAATAATCCGGCGCAGAGTTCCGGCCTTTACGATGCTACCAAAACCAATTGGAGGCTTTACTGGGGCGGCGACATTGCGGGCATCCAGCAGAAAATGTCGTATCTGGCAGGGCTTGGCGTGACCGCCATCTGGATTTCGCCGCCGGTCGACAACCTGAACACGAACATTCCTGATGGACAGGGAAATCCGACTGCTTCTTATCATGGCTATCAGGGACGCGACTTCAAACGGATCGAAGAGCATTTTGGTGACGTGAACAATACCTGGACGGACTTCGATAACCTGGTTACAGCTGCGCACCAGAGTGGGATTAAGGTAATCGTTGACTTTGCGCCGAACCATTCTACGCAGGACAACGCCGGCGAGTACGGGGCGCTCTACGACAATGGAAGTCTGCTGGGGAACTACACCAACGACACCAATGGATACTTCCATCACAACGGAAATATTTCGGACTGGAACGATCGTTACCAATTGCAGTACTACGCGCTCTTTGATCTCGCCGATTTGAATCAGGAGAACGCAACGATCGACAGCTATCTCAAAGCGGCGGTCCAACAGTTTCAGCAGCACGGCGTCGATGGTTTTCGGATTGACGCGGTCAAACATGCAACGTGGGGCTGGGAATACAGCTTCGCCAACTCGATTTACACGTATGGCGACAGCTTTCTATTCGGCGAATGGTATCAAGGCAACAGTTCCGATCCGCTCTATCATGACTCTTACAAGTTCGCGAACAAGAGCGGCATTTCGCTGCTCGACTTCCCACTAAACACTGCGATTCGTGATGTATTCGGTTCAAACACTGGTTTCTCCGAGATTGACGGCGTCATATCACAGGAAGCCGGCAACTTCACGTGGAAAGAAGACCTGGTAACGTTTATTGACAATCATGATATGGCGCGTTTCTTGACTGTCAACAATAACAACAGCCGCCTGCACGAAGCGCTGGCGTTCACACTCACCAGCCGGGGGATCCCCTGCATCTACTACGGCACCGAGCAGTACCTTCACAATGACACGAACGGCGGCGGCGATCCGTACAATCGGCCGATGATGCCGGGCTTCAGCACGACGACGACCGCTTACCAACTGATTAGCCAACTCTCGGCGCTGCGTCACAACAATCCGGCAGTCTCCTACGGTTCTATGGGGCAACGATGGATCAATGGCGACGTTTACATTTTCGAGCGAAAGTTCTTTGGCAGCGTTGCGTTCGTTGCTATTAATAAGAATGACACTTCCTCCTATTCGATCAGTGGCCTCAACACCGCGCTTCCCACCGGAACCTATGCTGATTATCTCAACGGTTTGCTTGGCGGCTTTTCAATCACGGTAACTTCGGGATCAGGAGGAAACAATCCGGTGACTAATTTTACGCTGCCGGCCCATACCGTTTCCGTCTGGCAGTTCACTGAAGGCTCGGCGCCGCCAGAGGTAGGCTCAATTGGTCCCACCTCTGGTCAAGGCGGGGTTAAGGTTACTATCGCAGGCCGGAACTTTGGATCGAGCGCGGGAAGCGTAAAGTTTGGCATGACCACGGCCACGATCAACTCGTGGACACCAACGCAAATTGTTTGTGCTACACCGTCGACGACGAACGGCCTTTACAATGTCACGGTTACTAATTCTTCGGGCCAGGTCTCGAACGGTATCCAGTACACGGTGCTCACCGCGAAATTGATTCCGGTAACGTTCACGGTCTACAACGCGACTCCGACGCAGGTCGGCGACTATATCTTTCTCACCGGCAGCACGGTCGAATTAGGGAATTGGAGCACGACTTGGGACGGCGCGGTTGGTCCGATGTTGCCGCCAAATTACCCAAACTGGTTTCTCAACGCGAGCGTCCCGGCGGGCCAAACAATCCAGTTCAAGTTCATAAAGATTGCGGCTAATGGTTCCGTGACCTGGGAGGCAGGGAACAATCACCAGTACACCGTACCCACGAGTGGGACCGGATATGTGAATGTGAATTGGCAGTATTAGTGAAGTTTCGGGATCGGAAACGCGCTGGTAACGCATTAGTCAGTCATCACAAGTTGGAACCGCAGAGCGGCAAGCACCTCGGTACGTAGGGTTGTTGCGCCCGAGGCGCTTGATGAGCCGTTGTTTATCCAATGCGCGAATCTGGTAGCAGAGAACGATTGATTCAACGTTAAGCCCCGCAGTTCCGGCGGGAATCAATGCTTCGTTCGGGTAGACGCGGCGGTTTCTCCTACGCGAAGTCATCGGCAGTACATTAATGACAGGTAAGATCTGATTCAGGCCCGGGTCGCTAAGGACTAGCACTGGGCGCGTTCTTCCTTGTTCCGAACCAACGACAGGATCGAGGTTGGCCAGCCAAACGCCCCAGCGTTCGTATATCATGCCGCCGGTTCCCCGGCATCAACGTGACGAAAGTCGTCCATAACTTCATGGAGGTCGGCGAGAAACAATTCATCCTTCATCGCTTCCTGCATCAGTTCGACCCGCGTGTCCGTCCCGTTAGTCCGATCGTTCTTACTATTAAGTTTCGAGACCTTTTCCATTAAAGCCTCCTGGTCTGATGGATCGAGTTCCGTGATGGCGTGCGCGAGTTCGTCGATTGATTGCATGGTGGTTCTCTGCAGTTGTGTCGATATTATCGCTTTCCAAGTGAAGCGGACAAGCTTAGGGCACTGTCAAACAATCTCGTCATAATCGTCACCACGAATGAACCGCAAGCCTTCAAAAGTAATGCGGAAAGTGCTAATAGAGGTTGCCTCCACGTAGCCCATTTTTGTCAGCAGGGAAAGATCTATTAGTATTTCCAATCTATCGACGGGACCTCCCTCGGCGATTTTTTCACAATGCGCGTCCGCACGAGAGCCTTCTCGTTCATACAGGTCGGAAAGAAATGTGAGGATGTGGTTTCTGATATTTCGATGCCAAGTCGCTACATCCTCACCAATAACCGAGTTATCCTCCGAGTAATACACTCCCTCTGGAGTAATCTCATAGCTGTACGAGGTGCCGTAGCTCTTGATTAGGCCGCGGTCTTCCAATATTTCCACAACGGTATGAAAGGAATTTTTATCTTGGCTGATCTCTTCACGAATTGGATTAAGACTAATAATCGTGTGTTTTGCCCAAGCGTCGTATAGCGAAGCAAGAATCTTGCGCGCAATCAGTCGCTGTTCTTCCTTCGGTGATCGAATCGAAGTTAGCGCCGCGGTTGCGTGGTCATGAATGTCCGTGGTCGTTCCATACTTCCACACCTTTTGACCGTCAACCTCCTCGGTGAGTTCATGAAAATCTCCTGCATTCGTTATTTCATTTAACGTGGTTTCGCTAATAAGCAGTCCATCAGGTTCAGATGTTTTCTGTAAGTGCCCAGCAATATCTATGACGATGCTGCTTATGTGCTCAATTGGAGTCGATTCTTCGGCGTAAACATCACCCGTATGTATTCCGCATCTCGGCCTGAACGGGTTACTCAGTCTGTTTCGCTCTCGATTGAAATTATCGAGCGTCTTCAAGAATTCGATCACGGCGTCCACAGCATGTTGACTTTTGGCAAACGAACTCATTGATCCATCGCCTGCCCAAGTAAACTGAACGACGTTATGCCGCTTGAGAATCGCTTCCAGGAATGAATGGTATTGTCGGAAGGAGGACCTCGATGGCTAACGCATCCTCACCCACTTTCATTTTAGTGGCGCCAGCGAGATCCACAGACAGAAACGCGCGATGAAGAATTTGCTTTCTTAGCTTGTCACCTAGACTAAAATACTCCTCGATTAGTTCGTCGCGGTTTTTTCTGTCGGTTTTGGCGCTATTGTCAGCCACTGATAAGACACTTCACTTTAGCTGTCTCGTTGACGCCTAACTACTGAATCCACGCTTCTTCATGAGTGCTTCCACTTTCGGGTCGCGGCCGCGGAAGGTGCGATAGGCCTCGGCCGGATCGACAGTGTTACCGACTGAGAAGATGCTCTTGCGCAGTCGATCCGCGACTTTCTTATCGTAAGGACCACCGCCCTCCGTAAACGCGCCGTAAGCATCGGCAGTCAGCACGTCCGACCAGAGATAGCTGTAGTAACCCGCCGAGTATCCGTCGCTTGAGAAGACATGCAGAAATTGCGGCAGCCGATGCCGCAAAACGATTTCGTGTGGCATTCCAATTTCCGCCAGCGCTTCTTTCTCAAATGCGCGCGCATCGATCTTCTGATCACCCAGCAAATGCAACTTCATGTCGAGAATGGCCGCTGCCAGGTATTCCACGGTTGCGAATCCCTGATTGAAAGTCCTGGTGCGATTGATCTTATCAACCAGCGCCTGTGGAATTGGTTTGCCGGTCTGATAATGCAGCGCAAAGCGCTGAAGTACCTCTGGCGTTGAGAGCCAATGCTCCATCAATTGGGAAGGAAACTCGACGTAATCGCGCGCGACCGCTGTTCCGGATAAGGACGGGTACGTGACATTTGAATTGAGGCCATGCAACGCGTGACCGAACTCGTGAAACATCGTGGTCGCGTCGTCCCATGAAATCAGAAGAGGTTCGCCGGACTTTCCTTTCACGAAGTTCGCGTTATTGGAAACGATGGCCGTGATCTCACCGTTGACCCGCTCCTGACTCCGGTATGCGTTCATCCAGGCGCCTGAACGTTTTCCCGCGCGCGCATAGGGATCGAAGAACCAGAGACCAATGTGCTTTCCCGAAGTTTTGTCCACGACTTCCCAAACGCGAATGTCCGGATGCGCCACAGGAATGTTCGTTGCCGGAGTGAATTTGAAATTGAAAAGCTCGCCTGCGACCCAGAAGATTGCTTCGCGCAGCTTCTCGAACTGCAAATAAGGTTTCACTTCATTTTGATCGAGATCGTATTTAGCTTTTCGCACGCGCTCCATGTAATAACGATAATCCCAGGGCTCGATCTTAATGCCGGCGCCTTCTTTATCGGCGAGCGCCTGCATGTCCGCTACCTCTTCATGAACGCGTTTTACCGCCGGCTTCCAGACTGCCATCATCAAATCCATCGCGCGCTCAGGCGTTTTGGCCATCGCGTTTTCAAGTCGCCAGTGAGCGTGCGTCTGATAGCCAAGCAGCTTCGCACGTTCGGCGCGAAGCTGAAGAATCTGCGTAATGACCGCATTGTTGTCGTGCTCGTCGCCGTTGTCGCCGCGCATGACGAACATGCGCCATACTTTTTCGCGCAGCTCGCGGCGGTCAGAGTAGGTAAGGAACGGCTCAACCGACGAGCGCGTGTTCATGATCACCCATGCGCCGGGTTGCTTCCTGGTAATGGCCGAAGCCGCCCCGGCATCGCGCACTGATTGCGGCAAACCGGCAAGGTCAGCTTCGCTCTTCAACGTGATGAACTGATTGTCTTCCTCAAACAGAACGTTCTGACTGAATTTTGTAAACAGGCCGGCAAGTTGCTGATTGATCTCCGAGAGCCGCGCTTTCGCTTTTGGGTCGAGCCTGGCTCCTGATCGAACGAAGTTTGTATAGTAAAGCCACGCCAGCCGTTGCTGTTCCGGTGTTAGCGTTTTCTTATCTGGTGAATTGTAAACAATTTCAATGCGTTTGAAGAGCGGCTCGTTCTGCGTAATCTGGTCGCTGAAGGCGGCTAGTTTTGGAGCCATCTCGCGCTGCACCACCTGGAATTCAGGGCTTGCCATCGTCGATCCCCAAACGTTGTAAATCGTCGATACTCGATCGAGTGTCTGGCCCGCTCGCTCCAAAGTCACAATAGTGTTTTCAAACGTCGGCTCCGCAGAGTTTTTAGCGATCTTGTCGATCTCGGCAAGATTTTCAGCCATTGCCGCTTCGAGCGCCGGCTTGAAGTCGTCGACCTTAACGCGGTCGAACGGTGGGACACCGCCATAAGGCCCCGTCCATTCCGCGAGCAGCGGGTTTGGATCGGCCGGGATCGAAGGGCTTCTACCGGCCGTCGCTTTTGAAGTGCCTGGTTCAGTGCCGAAACCAATCATTGTGATCGCGAAAAGCAGTAGCAAGCTGCGTGTCAAGTGGTTATGCATAATGCGAATTTCCTTTTGAATTAGATTCAACAATCGAACGACGGGAAAGACTGAAAATTGTGCCCTTAGTATATTGGTGGCGAGAATTGGTTGTACAGCGGGGAAGAAGTGAGCAGTGAGCAGTAAGCAGTCACCCGTTATTCCGAGTCGCGGCGACGATCGTTTGTTTGAAGAGGCTCGCTACGCTGTGATTCTGGGTTGGCGATTACAGGCACTGCAGTATGGTAACTGCCCACCCGCGGCTCACCGCACATATTCACTGAATCGCTCCGATAAGATACAGACCGTTGTAAATTCGTACTCTGAAAGGGCTCACCCTCCTCAGCTAATCAATAGTGCTTGTCCCGTCTAAGATTCTTTAGCACCCGCTAAGATTGGGAACCACAACATCTTATCAATCCGGTTTATTCATTGGCGTGCAGGTTGCCTAGTTATTAATCGACTACAAAAGTGTTTTGGAGTGGAGGAAGCAGCAATGGATACTACGACAATCGTAATTATTGCGTTTTTTGGCGTGGCCGTGATCGTGGCAATTGCGGTGGGCGTCTGGTTCTATACGAGCAACCGTCGCACGAAGCAACTGCGTTCGAAGTTCGGTCCTGAATACAATCGAGTGGCGCGCGCTGAAGGCGATGCGGCCCACGCGGAAAAGATTCTGCAAGAGCGGCAGGCGCGCGTGAAGAAATTGGACATTAAGCCGCTGACTGACCAGCAGCGAAGTGGATTCGCGGATGAATGGGAGCATACCCAGGCACAATTCGTAGACGATCCTACGGTCGCGGTGGCGCGTGCGGATGTCCTGGTTCAGGAAGTGATGAATGTTCGCGGCTATCCGGTCGTGGATTTCGACCAGCGCGTGGCCGACGTTTCCGTGGATCACCCGGCCGTCGCTCAGAATTATCGGCTCGCGCACGACATTGCCTTACGGCATGAAAATGAAGACGTCGGCATGGAAAAACTTCGTGAGGCGATGCTCCATTATCGAGCACTGTTTGCCGATCTGCTGCACGATGGTGGCTTGCAGCCAGTCAGGCAAGTCAGACCGGAAGAGCACGAGGGAATTCGTCGGCGGGTAGC
>Ga0066710_100007225_pt1 | contig 10567 bp, 4 predicted proteins | sample GraSoiAngelo_159_FD_79666 | JGI IMG/M metagenome (GOLD analysis project Ga0066710, IMG submission 79666) | Grasslands soil microbial communities from the Angelo Coastal Reserve, California, USA - 14_1009_16_40cm | ecosystem: Environmental > Terrestrial > Soil > Grasslands | place: USA...
AGGCCGGTGGCGGCGCGGGCGGAGGCGGAGAACAGAACGAAGGCGGCGGCCAGGCAGATGGTTAGTTTGAACGAGTTAAATGGGTTAACTGGGTTGCTTAAGTTAATTGGGGCGGAGCGGGTGCGGCGGAGAGTGCAGCCGCGAGGAGAAGATCTGGGGCTGCGGCGACTCAACAGCATGACACAGGTTAAGCTAACCGTGGCGGGGACTTTCGCAAGGTTCAGGCTGCCGCATGTTTGTGCGGTAGATGGGGTTTCTCGCTCGTGCTAGGGTTGGAGCAGTATGCACCCGGGCGTTAAACAGAAGAGCGCCTCGCCGCTTCGACGAATCCCGATTGATTGGATCGAGGCGCACGCGTGGCCGGTGCGCATCGTGGTTCTGCCGCCGTTCTGGCAGCCTGCCGCCTCCTCTCTCCACGACGAAGGAGCTTGGGGCCAGATCTGTTCGGTCGGATGCACGTGGTCCTCTCCAACCTCGTTACCTGACTTTTCCTCTCTCCCGCTGTGGTGGGAAGCGGGAATCCAGCACTGGGCCTGGGGCTCCGCGGGGCGCAAAGTTGACTAAGCGGCGCGGAAAGTTATGGTAGAATAGACGTTTTGCATTGTGGCTACGCGTGCATTCTTTCGATCCGGCGAGGGTGGACCTCGCTTTTTTTGGCCCTCTCAGCCAGGCAACTCCTTCAAGCGTTTCGTAACCGCTGCCCAACTTTGTGTTGTGTTCTGGCTGGCCTGTCCCGGCGGCGCGCGCGGGGAGGCGATGCTCGAATTGTTCAATGTCAATTGGAGTGATCTGATCCAAAAGATGCCCGAGATTGCCGAGGCGGGGTATGACAGCTTGTGGCTGCCCAATCCGGCGAAAGGGACCGCGGGGGGTTACTCCATCGGTTACGATCAGTTCGATCCATTTGATTTGGGGGACAAGAACCAGGCGGGCACGACGGCGACCAAGTACGGAACCAAAGCCCAACTCTTGCAGATGGTCGAAACGGCGCATCGGTTCGGCATTCGCGTCTATTTTGACAACGTGATGAATCACCGCGGCTCGACGGTGCCCGGCTTCAACACGAGCACGCCAACCAATTATTATCCGGGGCTGATACCGAAGGATTTTCATCTGCAGACCGTCAGCGGCGGTTACTACGCGAACTGGAACAATATTGATAATTATTGCGACCAATGGACGGTGCAGAACCGGCCCTTGCTCGGCCTGGTGGACCTGGCCCAGGAGCCGGGAACGCTGAATTACAACTACGGCTCGACGCTGGGCAGCACGACTACCAAACCGACTTTCATCCGACACCCCAGCAATCGGGATTATTACATGGATACCAATACCGCCTCGCTGGGCGGTTCATGGCACGGCTTCAACGGAACCAACGGCCAGCCCGTGTCGGAATATGTTGAAACCTACCTCACGCGCGCGGCCATGTGGACGCTCTACACCACCAAATGCGATGGCTTCCGCCTGGACGCTGTGAAGCACGTGCCTTCGAACTTTTTCGGCAATGACACCGGCGGAGGCACCTTCACAGACGATTCCTCCTTCAGCGGCTACACGGGCGGCATCCAGGCAATGTATGACTGGACGCACGGCTACGGCAACAACGTTACCGGAAATGGCTATGTCGAGGCGGATGGGAACCGGAACAGTCTGTTCGATCCGGAAGCCGCGCGCAACGATGCGATGCTCTTCGGCGAGCACGTCTCCCCCGTGCCGGATTTTCAGCAATACCTTCAGCGCGGGATGCGGCTGTGCAACCAACCGCTTTACAACCAGATGAACGGCGCCCTCTCCGGCAACGCGTCGCTGTCCGGGATGGATGGACGCGATTACACGCCTTCGCCCAATTATTGCAATGGCAATCCCTATCCCTGCTACAGCGCGGCGCAAAGCGTCATGTTTCCGCAAACCCAGGATGGGGGCAGTTGCTGTCCGGTGCACCAGGAACTGCAGGATGCTTATTATTTCATGCACGAAGGTCTGCCGATGATTTATTCAGACGGCTTCAACCATTCAGGCGCGCCCACTTACTTCCCGATCATTTCGTATGCGGCTTATCTGGGCCAGTTTGGGGACAATCGCATGCCGGAGGTCTGCTACCTGCACAATCAGTTGGCGCGCGGCGGGACACGCTCACGCTGGAGCGACCAGAACATCGTCGCTTGGGAACGGTACGATTACCGGGACATCACCAGCGGGAACGCTTTCACGAACGCCGACGCGACGGTGGTCTTGTTCGCGATGAATGACAACTTCGGCAATCCGGGCGACATTCTTTTTGATGATGGGGTGGTGCGGACGTCCGACGGTTATTACAACTGCTATAACGGCAGTCCTTCGCGGGGATTCGGCCTGGTAGTGGGTTTCCCCCCGGGATCGGTTTTGGTCCAGATGGCCAGCACCTCGACTGGCGGCAACCGTGCATGCGCGAAACTGCTGGTGCACAACGCCACGACGAGCTTGGCAACAGCCCAATCCACAGCCAGCGCTTCGGACCCAGTCGGCAGGTACATTTACGTGGGGGGTCAGACGCTGGCGCCGGGCGGGGGCGCCGTGGAACTGCTCGTCCCGAGCGGCGGCTGGGTCATGTATGGCTATCAGTGGCCGGAAGCCAGCCGCGCGAGCCTCAAAGACGCGATCACGTTCCGGCAGGGCGGCGCCGACGCTCCGCGCTTTACGACCTACCGGCATGACGGCGTCAATGGCGACACCAACTACAACCCGGTCTTTCCTTTCAAGATGCGCGGCAGCATAGACGCGAACGGCAATGTTGTGGGTGGCACGCACGTCTCCAATCTCACTTATGCCATTGATGTGCCCATTTTGACGAACGCGCCGTTCGACATCGTGGTGCGGAGCGATGCGTCGGCGACGAATGTTTTGGTGAAGATGGATGGCGGCCTGGACCTCAACAGCCAGATGGGTTTGGGGCCGACGATTGGATTTGATCGCCGCGACAATCGGCCGGGGTACGCGTCGGACGTCTTTCTGGGCTATGAGCAAACCACCAATGTGTCCCGTTATGGCCCGGAAAAGTTTGGAGCGGCCGTTGACGCCCGCAACAACGTCACCTCCCTCGGCGCCGAGACCTATTATTACACCGTCGGCGGAACAAGCCAGGTCATCAACGGCTCCGGCAACGGCGCCAACATCACCACGCAGACCGCCACCTGGGTCAAACATGATCCCACCGTGGGCGTCACGCTCCAAGCCGGCGGCGGGCCGAGTACCCAGCGCAACCCGCTCAGCCCAACGAATGCGCAGCCGGTGGATATCTGGGTAAAGGTCGGCTACCAATTCCAGATTGATACATGTTTCATCTACTACACCACCAACGGCACCAATCCCGAGGGCTCTTTCGGCGTCGGCACAGGCGCCACCAAGGCAGTGGAGGCGTTCTTTGCCGATCACGACAGCCAGACCAATAATATAGATTGGTGGAAAGGAACCATCCCCGGCGTCAGCAGCGGCACAACCAATCGCTACAAGGTGGCTTTATTCAAGGGCGGCTACAGCCCCATTGCCACCATTTCAGACTCGGACAGCGCCAAGCTCTACGGCTTGAACCAGGCGGCAATTTCAAATTTCAATCCAACGACCGTGACCGCGTGGCTGCACAACGACCTGAATACGAACAACACGGCGACGGGTTTGAGCGAGGGCTTTCATATCGTTCGAGCGCGCTGCTTCCTGGCGCGGAACGGAAAATCCGGGGTGTACAACACGTTCTTGCAGACCTTTTATTATGATGCCCAGCCCCCAACCGGGGTTATTGCGACGCCCGCGACCAATAACAGCACTATCAGCAGCAACAATTACGTCGTGGTGGTGCGGGCGGACAGCAGCGTGACCGGCGTCGAATATAATATTTCCGACGGCGACCCCAACAACGACGACGCGGTGACCGGCCAGAACAACGGCAATGGGACCACGAACAGCGTGGCAAAGTACGTTCCGGCAGCGGCGGTTACCCCGGACGGCACGCTGACGCAGCAGTATCCGAATTATCCGCAGGAGTACCGGTTTACGTATGTGGCGGTGCCCAGCAGCGGCATGGCGACCATCTCAGTGCGGATGAAAGAGTTTACGACCAGCATTTTCAGCAACCGCGTGACGACCCTGACGCGCACGGTCAACACGCTGGCGCCCTCTCAGATCGTGCAGATCACCGGCCCGGCGATGGACGGGATGACGCTGGTGCTGGACACTAACGACGTTTATACGATCACCAACTGCTTCACCTCAACGCTGGATACGAACAACATCAACCTTTTCTCGATTTACATAAACGGCGTTTTCCAGCCCAGGCGCGATGTCGATCAAACTCCACTTTACCTCTTGGGTGGGATCAACTCGTTTAATTGTCCGTTAATGCGTTCGTTGCGCTACAACTGGACCGGAGCGCAGGTGGGCACCAACGCCATCCAGGTCGTCTATACCAATCAGGTCATTCTGAGCGACACGCGCGTGGTGAATGTGGTCCGCCCTCTCGATCCGAATCTCGACTCGGATGGGGACGGGATGCCGGATTGGATGGAGTTGATCGCTGGCACCGATCCGCACGACTCGAACTCGGTCTTGCGCATCACTGCGCTGGCAAACGGCAACCAGTTGGTGGTGTGGGACAGCGTCTCGAACATCAACTACCAGGTCCTGGCGACAACCAACCTGAGCTATCCACTGCTCCCGATCAGTCCGGTCATCCCCGCAAGCGGCCCGTCCACATTTTATTTCGACGACTCACCGGACGCCTGTTGCAAATTCTATCGGATTCAGGTGGTGCCCTAATTCCCCTCGCTCAGCACCTCGCGCAAACTCGTTAATAGACTCGCTGTGGCGTAAGGCTTTTTTAGAAAGCTTCGCACCTTCAGCTTCCCGGCCCGCGTCAGCGCCGCTTCCGACCCCAGCCCGCTCACGCCGATGACTTTGACGCGCGGGTCAATCTCCTCCAGCGCTGCTATCGAAGCGGGCCCATCCATGATCGGCATCATCATGTCCGTGATCACGGCTTGAATTTCCCCTCTGTGCCGCTGGTATGTGGCCACAGCCTCCGCCCCATTCTGCGCGACCAAAACCCGGTAGTTAAACGCTTCCAGGCTCTCGCGAGTCATTTCCAGAAACGCGATCTCATCATCCACTGAATGTCCTCTTCGGCAACCCCTCAGGCGAGAGCCAACGTTCCTTCAAAAAGTGGCTCGCCGCGCGAAACCGCCAGATCCCTAGGCGCTCAAATAGAGCTCGAGCACTTCGCCAAGAGAAATAAGCTCATTCTTTACCCGACTTCCGCCGCATCAGGTAAGCCGGAAAATCGGCGGGCCTCGAGCCGCCGATGCGCCGAAGGTTTTGCGACGAACCGGGCAAGTGTCAGGCACGGGCACGTGCCGAACGGCCGTCCCGCCACCACAACAGCCCTTATTTGGGAGCCCTAAGCCGCTTTGAGCTTGTGTCGGCGGCGGGCCTGCCAGGTGGTGAGGAGAACGCCGGTCCAGAGCAGCGCCCCGATGCCGGGCTCGGGCACTTCGCCATCAATTGCGCCCGCCACGTAAACCTCGCCACTGAAGGGACTGGCGGTCTCGTAGCCGTCGGCGCCCAGAGCGACTTCTGAAGTCCCAATGAGGAACCCGGGAAGCGCGTCGTTGGTGCCCCCGGCGAACGTGAACGTATCCAATGCATTGAAATTGGTAGGAAAACTCTGCCACTGCGTCAGGTCAACACCGATGAACAAATTGGTGTCGTCGTTCTTGAGGGCGGGCAAGAGAACATTGCCCAGCAGTTGGATGCCCATATCCAAATCCAACTCGTTGAACGTGCCGTCCACAGTGCCCAGGAAAGCGAGTGTCATGCTCTGGGTGGCGGAGCCGGAATAGTCGTACTTGATGCTGGCAAGAGTCCCTCCGGCGAACGACGGGTCAAAGGGCTGCCGCGCCAGTGACTCGCCCGGCCCCAAGATCACGACGCGCGGGGAGCCGTTGGTAACGGTGCCATCAGGCAACCGATAGTCAGGGGTAATGGTGGCCGTTAAGGCTCTCCTATCCGAGTAGTTGTCGAGGGAGGGCGCAACAGGCAGCAGGGTGGGTACGTGCCCGCCGCTGGTCGAAATCCACCCGACAGCTCCATTCGGATCGGGAGGCTCGTTCTTCGGTCGTACCGCGGCGGAAAAGGAAAAGCCATCCCGGTGCTCGCCATGCGCGACTTGGCCCACGGCACTGACAAAGTCTGATCTAAACGCCGAGCGGACCAGTGCCTTGGACACCTGGATGCCGATTGAATTCGGCCCGTGCCCTGGATCGCACTCCGGATTGCCTGGGTAATGTTGCATGGTCACGTCCACCAATGCCACGGTGTCGTTTCCCGTGGTCCTCACGCTCACAGACCAGGAGGGACCAACAATTGCGTAAGATTCCGGGGGCTGAAACGTCCAGTCAAAGAACGAATAGAACGAGCAAGGCTCATTCACGCCCGTTGTATCGGTCAGGGTCGCCTGGCTGGTCAATCCCGCCGTGACGAGCAGCAGGACCAACGTGCCCGCCGTTTTGCGTGCGTGGCTCGGTCGCGTGGCCACCGCATTGGCCCAGCCCCCTGCGTCGGACGCCGCGGGGCTTTCTGACGCTTGGTGGGTGATTGACGATCGGTTTCTGCTCCCGCTCATCACGGCCAATTGATACCACATGGGGACGAGCGTGTCAAGCATCAGGCAAAGGCAAGGGCAAGTGGCAATCCTAGGACTGACAGCCGCCTGAAACGATTTCCACGGATACTGACAGATTGCAAATCTGCGCTACTTCCTCGCTCCGGTGACCGACAGGTTTAATCGCACCCGCATTTTCATGCGGTTCACGGGTTCTTCTCACCTTGCTAAACTTATGCTACCGTCTAGTGAAATTTGATGAACCGCCCCACCGCTGCTGCCTTGCTGCTTGCCCTCGCTTTCGGCCTCATTAGCCAGCGTGACTGCCTAGCCGTGCTCCCCAATTGCTGGCACATTCCCGATAATACCAATGACCTCGGGTTCCGCATGCGCAATCCCGAGTTTGAGCTGGGGCCAAGCAACACGGTCACTGTCTATAGCGGGCTGCAGAAATTCAACAATTCTTTCGGCACCGCCAACCAGACCGGGGGGACGGTCTATTACAAAGGCCTGTCGCAAGGGGTGTGGAATGCCACCAACCTGCAGTTCTATTTGAACGGCGGGCCCAGTCCGAACAACCAGTATTGGCAGGGCTCCTTTAGCACCTCGACCGTGGGCACGAACGAAGTCATCCAGTACTACCTCTACCTCACGTTCGACGGTGTGAACGGCGTTCAAAACGCTTACATCTTTGCTCCAACCGGAAAGGGTGATGGGGGCGGCAGCACCACCGCCACACAAAGCGCCGCGGCCACTTCGCCCTTCACAATTCGCAATCGGCCAGCGTGGCTGTTTCATGCCAATAACCGGGTCGTTGATCCCGGCGCCGATGCCAGCCACAACAATGTCGAGTTTTGGACCAAGCTGGGTTACATCGGAAAAGACAGCAGCCTCGGCTCGCGTTGGGCCGACAACGGCCGCGTCTATTACACCACCAACGGCAACACGCCTTCCGGTTCGCTCGGTTTCGGGAGCAACGGCACCCAAGTCGCTGTGCTAAGTCTCGACCACGTGGACAACGACCCCAGCATCGCCGGGAACGCCATGTGGTGGAGCGGCACGGTCAGCAATCTGCCCACGTTCACCACGATCAAATACAAGATCAGCGCCTGGCACAGCAGCAACAGCGAAGAAAAGTTTGCTGATTACAACGCGGCGACCAACAACACCGTGTTCAGCTTCTCGGTGGGCGCGCTGGGCGATCCGGCGCTGACGGTCAACGGCCTCAACGCCGATTACACCACCACGCACGTTTTCGTGGACGAGTTGGCCGCCGACGCCTTTCCGCTGACGATCCTTTTCTCGCCCAATTCGTCGAACGCGGTCACGGCGGAAGTTTTTTCCACCCTCAACCGCCGTGAGCGCGCGACGCAGGATGCCAATGGGGACGGAATCGAAGACGGCATCATCCCACCGGACGGCAACGGCATTGTGGCCGGCGATGACAACAATTATTACAAAGCCGACACCATGTCGCCCAGCGGCCAGGCTGGCCAATACACGCTGACGCTTAACGCGCAGAAGACCGGGGCGTACCGTTTGACCGCGCGTTACAAGGTCAGCGGGAACACGAACTGGTTCTGGTATTCCAGCAATGGGCGGCGGGACCATGCGCTGGTGGTTTCACCGAAAAAGGCGCGGGACATCACGCTCTATGAGTTGAATACGATCAACATGGAATCGCAGGGCACTAATCAGTCCGACCGGAGTACGTTTGTGGATTTGTGGGATGGGCCCGGTTCGCGGGCCTACAATTCCGTCACCGCCCGATTCAATCTGGCCTACATCCAAAACCTCGCCATCAACTGGCTTTGGTTCCAGCCGATTCATCCGCAAGGGATTGATGGTCGGCAAACTGATCCCGATACTGGCCTTCCTTACGAGGTGGGAAGCCCCTATGCGGTGAAAAACTTCTTCCAGGTGATGCCTTTGATGAGCAAGGCCAACACGCGCGAGGGCGCGTTGGTAGAGTTCACCAATTTTGTCGCCGCCGCAGACGCCGCGGGCGTCAACATCATGCTCGACGCGCCGTTTAACCACAGCTCCTTCGATTGCGAGCTGGACGGCAGCGGCGTCTATTACTTCAGCAGCAACGCGCTGCCGACCGATGAAATCCGGAACAAAGAGGCGCGCTTTTATTCGCGCACGGACGCGTACGACCTGCGCGCATCCAGCGCGTCTAATGTCGCGGTGGCGCCGGACCGGTATGACTTCGGCAAGTTCGCCGACACGCACGACGTTTATTTCGGCCGTTACGCCGCGCTGGTGCCCAATTCCTCGCAGTCAGGCAATTACCTCAACGAGGGCGATTGGTTCGATTACAGCATCGGCAGCGAGAACAGCACGGGTGATGGCAACGGCCATTTCGACGGCATCACGCGCAACGTCTGGAAGTATTTCTCGGACTATATCCTTTACTGGCTCGACAAGACGGGCTGCCCCACGGGAACGCCCGCCAACCAAACTTACAAAGGCATTGACGGGCTGCGCGCGGATTTTGGCCAGGGGCTGCCGCCCCAATGCTGGGAATACATCATCAACAAGGCCCGCAGCCGGAAATGGGACTTCGTCTTCATGACCGAATCGTTGGACGGCGGGGCGGTGACCTATCGCTCCAACCGCCACTTCGACCTGCTGAACGAGAACATCGTCTTCGCCATGAAGTCCGCGGCCAGCGCCTCGGATTACCGCAACATTTTCGAGGCCCGCCGCAGCTCGTACGGCCAAAGCCTGGTGCTGCTTAACAACACCTCGCACGACGAGGAAAGTTACGATGATCCCTTCCAGGCGCTGATTCGTTACGCGGTGTGTGGGAGCATTGACGGGACGCCGATGATTTTCTACGGGCAGGAGTTGGGCATTTCGCGCACGTTCGGCTTCAACCGTTACGAACTGAACTTCGGCAAGATGATCCCGCAATTCAAGAAGTACAACTCGCTGCAGCCGATCTTCGCTCCCGCCAACCGCAACTACGGCCTGGATCAGCTCTATCCGGTCTATGCGGCGATTGGCCAGGCGCGGCAATTCAGCCGCGCGCTGCGCAGCTCCAACCGCTATTTCCTCGACCAAACGGGCGGCGGCGGACCGCAGCCGAATATTTTCTCCGTGGCCAAATACGAGCAGGCGAACGGCGCGCCGAACTTTTATGACGTGGTCTTCGCGTTCGCTAACCTGGACCGGAACAACAACCAGCAGGGCAACTTCAACGTCAATATCACCCAAAACGGCTCGAATCTGTTCGGCATCAAGACCAATCGGACTTACAACGTGAAGAACATCGCCGCGTACACCGCCATTGACGGGAATCGCCGAAACTACTGGCTCATTCCGGGGAATGCCTCGGGCAGCACACTGTTGAACAACGGCCTCTTTGTGTTGCTGAAGAAAGTGCCGGCTACTGACGGTGCCTGGACCACGGACCCCTTCGAGGCGCAGTATCTGAAACTCTACGACGTGACGCCGCCGGCCACTCCCAGCGCCCCGACGACGCCCAAGCCCTACGCCATCGGCACCTCCGCCACCTTTAGCTGGCTGGCGGTGAACGATCCGGAAGGCGGAATTTCCGGCTACCACATCATCATCGGCACCTCGCCCGGCGGTTCCAATGTGTTCGATGGGATCATTACGAGCATAACCAGGACTGCGACCGGCTCCTACGGCCAGACGCTCTACGCCCGGGTCAGCGCGATCAATAATGCTGGAATCGAGGGCGCGCTGAGTCCGAACAGCGCAGGCGTCCTCTTGCTTGATCCCGCCGCTGACAACGACGGCGACGGCATGAACAACGTCGCCGAGGACATCGCCGGCACCGATCCGCTCGACCCTAACTCGGTGCTCCGCATCCTTAGCCTGACGAGCGGCAACCTCCTCACCTGGTCGAGCGTCTCGAACAAAACCTACCGACTCCTGGCCACCGCCTAACTTGCGACCAATTTCGAA
>Ga0066710_100007226_pt1 | contig 10567 bp, 9 predicted proteins | sample GraSoiAngelo_159_FD_79666 | JGI IMG/M metagenome (GOLD analysis project Ga0066710, IMG submission 79666) | Grasslands soil microbial communities from the Angelo Coastal Reserve, California, USA - 14_1009_16_40cm | ecosystem: Environmental > Terrestrial > Soil > Grasslands | place: USA...
CCGCAGGTGCTACGATAAAAAGTCCGCCATGGCCGCCTCCATCGCAACTCCGAGTGACCCCGCCCTGCCCGCCGAGCGTTTCTTCCGCACCTCGCTCTCGCTGCTAATCCTCACCTCGACGGTCACGCTCGTGAGCACCGGGAAGCTGGATGTCGTCACCAGCTTTGCCGCTCCACTCGCCGTGCTCTACAAAGGCTTCCGCGCGTGGCACGGGCACCCTGCCGAAATTTCGCACCGCGCCGCAACCTGGTGCGTTCTCGCGTACCTGGTATTCTTCCCCGTGGACGCCTTGTTTCTCTCGCGTTTCTCTGTGGGAAACTCGTCCAATCCGCCGCTATTCGCCGCGCTTCTGGGGGCGGTGCATTTCCTGATTTTCGTCACCATCGTCCGTTTCTATAGCGCCGTCACGGACCGGGATGCGCTGTTTCTCTCGATGCTCTCTTTTGCGGGTATTCTTGCCGCGGCCGTTCTTACCGTCGATACCACCTTCCTCATTCTTTTTTTCATCTTTCTCCTGTTTGGTATTTCCACTTTCGTTGGAATGGAAGTACGCCGCGGAGCCGTCGGAGCCGTCTCGCCTACTCTCCATCTGCACACCGGGCGCGATCGAAGATTGAATCGCGCGCTGAGTCTTTCCGCTCTTAGCGTGGCCACCGGATCCATCGTTCTTGGTGGCGTGCTGTTTTTCTTTTTTCCGCGTTTCAGCGCCGGGTACCTCGGCCGCGCCAGCTTCAGCCCCTCGCTCATGAGCGGCTTCACCGAAAACGTCGAGCTTGGTCAAATCGGCGAAATCAAAAAGAATTCCGCAGTAGTGATGCGCGTGCAAACGGGAAAGCCGGTGAGTTACGACCGGCTGCGCTGGCGGGGCATTGCGCTCACGACGTTCGACGGGAGGCGGTGGACTTCTCTGGACCACAAGCCTCAAGAGCTGAAGCCCAAAGAGGATGGCTGGATTTACACGGCGGATCCAACACCGAAGACGGATTCGCATGATCCTGGCATGTTCTACACCGTATACCTCGAACCTCTTGCCACCGATGCAATTTTCGTTCCCGGGAAAGTCAACCGTCTTCGCGGAAATTTTACCGGCGAAGGCGGAAACTCGTTTGCCGCGATGCGCCGCACTTCTATCCTTCGGGATTCCACAGGCACGCTTTTGAATCCCTTCCACAACTACACGGCTGTACGGTATGCCGGTATTTCAAGCTTGCCTCCGCTCAATGGGGCCAAGCTGCGCGCGGCCTCGACTGACTATTCGCGGGATATCACAGAAACGTACCTGCAGCTTCCTCCGCTTGATCCGCGCATTCCGGAGCTTGCCAAACAGATTACGAAAAACGCCCGGACTCCCTTCGACAAGGCCCTGGCGATCGAAAGCTACCTGCACAATCGCTTCTCCTACACCTTGAATCTGACCGGTAAGCCCGGGGACGATCCGCTCGCTCATTTTCTTTTCGAGACTCGCGCTGGCCACTGCGAATACTTTGCTTCAGCAATGACCATCATGCTGCGCACGCTCAGCATTCCTTCGCGCGAAGTCAACGGTTTCCTGCCAGGCGAATACAACGACCTGGGCGGAGATTACATCGTCCGCGCAAGTGATGCGCACAGCTGGGTAGAGGTCTATTTTCCAGGCATGGATTGGCAAACATTCGACCCTACGCCGGCAGGTCCGGAAAACGAGACCGGCTTCCTAACGCGCCTGGGGCAGTATGCCGACTGGATGGAGATTACCTGGAGTGAATGGGTAATCGGCTACGACTTCGCGCACCAGCTGGCCCTGGCGCAGAATCTGCAGCGGGACACGCGAAATTGGAGCGAATCCGCACGCGCTTGGTTCGAACACAAGCAGCGCGAAGGAAAGAAATGGATGAAGTCGTGGCAGCTTCAGCGGGGCGTGCTGGGCTATTTGCTGCCGATCGCGCTGGTGCTCTTTCTGATGGCCTTGCGTTTCAATCTTCTTGCTGAATTGAGCCGCCGCGTCCGTTTGTTCTTTCAGTTGCGCGGATCAGTGGTTCGCACCGATCCACAGCTTGCATCGCGGCTCTATGCGGAACTGCTTCGAATGCTCGCGCGCCGCGGACTGATGCGCGAAGTGTCGCAGACACCGTTCGAATTCGCGGCCGCGGTGGACTCTCCTAATCTCGCGTCTTCCGTCCGGGAGTTCACTCTACTTTACGCCCACGCGCGCTTCGGCGGCGCGCCTTGCGATACGATGCGCTTGCGTCAACTGCTCGACCAGATTCGCGCGGGATTGCGCAGGTGCTAGGTCCGCTTAGCTGGCCACCTTTCAATATGCGATTCCATGAATGCCCGAGTTTCAGAACTGAACGGGATGGATCTCCACATAATCTAGCGGCGCGCGTTCTGCCTGATCCGGAATTCCCTCGATGCGAATCTCGTCGTTGGGCCGAAGCGCCAGTCCCCTGATACGGCGCCGCATGGAAGAGTCAAATCTCGAAAGCGGCCATGGCCCGGTCACTCTTTGGATCACGCCAATCGAGATGGTGGTTGTACACAAAGGCGCGGTAGAGGAGCACTCCGCCGTGGGGCTTGAGCGCACGGGCGACAACATTTGCGGCATCGGCCGGACTCCGTCCATATGTAGCTGGGCCCGGGCGGCCTTCAGAGTCCGCCTTGACCACAAATCCGCCAAGGTCGGGAATCTGACGATAAATCTCGTCCATCTTGACCCGCCACCATTCGGCGACACGGGAATCGAGAGGGTCGAAGGTCTCCAGTCCACCGATCACTTTTGGACTGCTAACATCGACTGAGATTGCCAGACGGGCGCCCCAGGGCCGAAAGACGGCGGCAATCTGTGCAAGCTGGGGCAGAAAATCGTCTTGCAAAATCCGCGAGTCGGCATTGACGTTGTTGATGGAGCAGCCGTTGATCCCAAGAGAAGCCAACAAACGGGCGTAGTCCCGCACGCGATTCAGATCGGCCCGCACTCGGCCGTTTTCAAAAAAATCGAACTGCCCCCATAGCCTCTCTCGGTCGTGCCGTTCAAATTATCCCACTGGTTCACCCAACGGATTGGAGCGTAGGGTTCTTGTTTCTCATCCACTTGGCTGACGTCTTGCTCGAGCGCAATTTTCCTGAGCAGAGCGAACGCGCCATATATGACACCACGGTCCGAAAGTGCGGTAACAACCAGGCGCCTAAATCCATTCACTTCTGTCATGAATGATCAACCAATAACCGTCTTCACTGAGGAGGCCGGGCAGCGTCAGAAAGGGCAGGGCGGCTTGGACGGAAGCGAGAGTTCCTAGAACAATGGCTGGTTCGGCCGGCATGGATTTGCATAAGCGCAAGGTTCTTCCGAGCATTCCGCGCGCGCCGCGAGTCAATTCGTGTTGTGCCGATTGCATCTCGTTCGAATCATCCAAGAGCACAACGCATGCCGGCAACGATTCGAATCGAGCGGCGGCAACGGCGCTCAGCGGAAGATACGACAGCCAGGCTTCGTACTCCGTTTCTGCATGCAATGAGAAGGGCGGGCCCGTCGCTGTGGGCGCCACTACCAACGCAATAGTGAACGCTGCGTGTTACAATTGAGAATTACGCGAAGATGCAAATTTACAGCCTATGATTAAGGTCGGATTTGTCAGCCTGGGATGCCCGAAAAACCTCGTGGACAGCGAGGTGATGATGGGTATTCTTGCGCGCGAGGGCTATGAACTGACGCCGCGCGCCGACGAAGCCGAAGTGCTGGTTGTCAACACATGCAGCTTTATTGAGGCGGCGCAAAAAGAGTCCGTGGACGCCATTCTTGAAATGGCGGAGCACAAGAAATTCGGCGCGGCAAAAAAACTGATTGTGGCCGGCTGCCTGGTCGAACGGTTTCGCTCGCAGATTCTGGAGCAAGTACCGGAAGTGGACGCGGTCGTGGGCACGGGCGAAATCGAACGCATTATGGAAGCGGTGGAAGGGGACCTTCGCGTGCTTCCCGCGCAGGCTCCTGCGTTTCTGTATCACGACTTGACGCCGCGCATCGTCGCCACGCCGAAACACGCGGCGTACATCAAAATTGCCGAAGGCTGTGACCATCCCTGCACGTTCTGCATCATTCCGCAGCTTCGCGGCGTGTTTCGCAGCCGCCGATTCGAATCCGTTGTGCGCGAGGCGGAGAATCTGGCGAGGGCCGGCGCACGGGAAATCACGCTGATCGGGCAGGACACGACTTCTTACGGCGAAGAGCTGGGCTTGCGTGACGGGCTCGCGCAACTCCTGGAAAAGCTTGCGCAGACCGATGATTTGCTCTGGGTGCGATTTCTTTATGCCTATCCGAATCGCGTCACGCAGAAATTGCTGGATACTATCGCGGCGCATCCGCGGCTCGCCAAGTATATGGACATGCCGCTGCAGCACGCCAGCCGCGACGTGCTCGCGCGGATGAAGCGCGGCTCAAACGGCGACGCGTTCTTGAAATTGCTGGAGCGCATTCGGACGACCATTCCCGGAGTTTCGCTGCGCACGTCGTTCATCGTAGGTTTCCCCGGCGAAACCGAAGCCGATTTTGAGGCGTTGTGCGGCTTCGTGAGGACAGCGAACCTCGATTGGATGGGCGTCTTCGAGTATTCCGACGTGGACAATGCGGGAAGCTACGCGCTGGACGGAAAAGTGGACGCGCAGACGATCGCTGACCGCCGTAACCGTTTGATGGCTATTCAGAAGAAAATCTCGCGAGAGAATCTTCGAGCGAAGTATATGCGCGCAAAGCAGCGCGCGGCGAACGATCGCACCTTCACGGCGCTGATTGAAGGGCCTTCGAAAGACAATCCTCTCGTTTGGGAAGCGCGTCTTGAAGGCATGGCTCCGGATATCGACGGGAAGCTGTACCTCACGGACATCGAATTGCCCGGCGGAGAAGTCGCAGAAGCTGGAGACGTCGCCCGCGTTGAAATTACCAAGACGGATGCCTACGACTTGATTGGGCGCGTCTTTGAAATCCTGCCGCGGCCTGCCGCATGGACCGGCGCTGCGGCGATGCCACCAGTTCCGGCGGCTGAAAAGCTTCATCGCATCGCTACCGGGGCACCCCTTCGCGTCGTGGGCTGAGTTATACTCTCTCTTCGAAGATAGCGTTTTCTTGGTATATGCGCCCCGCGTGTAGAATCTTTTTGCGCAGAGATCACAGAGAACTCAGAGTTCGCAGAGAAGAAGAGAACCACGTAATGAAGCACAAATGCCCCATTTGCAAAGCGGAGACTGACTCTACGATCCAAGCGGACTTCCCTTTTTGCAGCGAGCGTTGCCGGGAACGGGACCTGGGTAACTGGGCCAGCGAGAAATACGTGGTGTCCGAGCCAGTTTTCACTGAAGAGGAAAATGTTGAAGGCCAGGGGAACACCACCGTCCTTCCTTTGGACGACGATTTGGACAGCCCGAATGACGCCGATCACTGATGTCACAGCAGCGCCCGAAGCACCACGCAAAAAACCGCAGCTCGCGCTGGCTCTCGCAACTTCGTTCGGCGTCGGCTACCTTCCCAAGGCGCCCGGGACATTTGGCTCACTGGTCGGAATTGCTGTTGCGATTCTAACGCATCCCGTGAGTCTGATCGTGATCATTGGGCTCATCTTCTTTCACGGCAGCGGCGGTCTAGACATCGATGTTCCAATGTTTCGGGGGCGTACGGCGCCGGTGCTCCTTCTGATTCCATCTTTGGTAGCCCTCGTAATTGTCGGCCTCCTGGGAGTCTGGAGCAGCTCCAGCGCCGCCATCTACGCGGGCCTCCAAGATCCGCAATACGTCGTCATTGACGAAGTCTCCGGCATGCACTTAACTCTGGTGCTGGCGATCATGCCAGTGGGGCTGGGCCTCTTGCCAGTGGATGAGGCTACCGTCTTCGGCCTCTACTCTGCGTTCAGTCTGCTCAATTGGAAATATCTTTTGCTCGGTCTTATACTTTTTCGGGTGTTTGACATCTGGAAGCCATGGCCTATCCGCCAGCTGGAAAAACTGCCGGGCGGCTGGGGAATCATGGCTGATGACTGGATGGCGGGCATCTACGCTGCAATTTTACTGCGTGTCGCGTTACACTTTGGTTTGCTTACGTTTCACATTGGCCTCGTATGAAATTCGGGTTCGGCTCGTCGGCAGAAAAAAACGGCATTCCACACATTGAGAGAGTTGCGCCCACGGCGGCCATTCCGGGCGGAGAGATTACGATTCATGGGCGCGGTTTCGTCTCGAGCGCGCAGCCCCGTCCGGTGGTGCGCTTTGGGGAAGCTGAAGCCAGCATTGCGCTCGCCAGCGAGAATCGTCTGGTGGCGCGCGTTCCGGAAGGCGCGAACGGCGGAGTGGTGCGCGTCTCCACGGCAGATCATGAAAGTCCGCCGCATCCCGTACACATCGGCCTGCAAATCGCGGACAACCTTCATCCCGTCGCGAACCCCGCGGTTGATCTGGACGGCAACATTTACGTCACGTTTTCCGGTCCGCGGGGCCAGCGCGTTCCCGTTTCACTCTATAAAATTACGGCGAATTACAGCGTGAAGCCGTTTATCACTTCGCTGACGAATCCCAGCGGCCTGGCGCTCGATCGCTTGGGCAATCTCTTCGTTTCCTGCCGACACGACGGTACGATTCATCGCATCACGCCCGATGGTCGCGCGGAGCAGTGGATCGAAGGCATGGGCGTCGCCACGGGAATTGCGTTTGATCAAAACGGCAATCTGTACGTTGGAGACCGTAGCGGCACGGTTTTCAAGATCAGTCCTACCCGCGAGATTTTTGTGTTTGCCACGCTTGAGCCCTCCATCGCCGCGTATCACCTTGCGTTTCATCCCAGCGGCGATCTGTACGTTTCGGGGCCGACGACCTCCAGCTTCGACCGCATCCACCGAATCACGCAGGGCGGAGATGTGAGCGTTTTCTTCCGCGGCCTCGGCCGGCCGCAGGGGCTCGCTTTGGATCGGAACGGAAATCTTTTCGTGGCGGCCTCTTATGGCGGGCGCCGCGGCATTGTGCGGATCACGCCGCAGGCTCAGGCCGAGGTGGTCCTCAGCGGGTCCAGCATTGTGGGCATGGCGCTCCAGCCTTCCGGCCGCGCTATTCTTGCCACCACCGACTCGCTGTTCACGCTCGACTGGGACGTCCGTGGCTTGCCATTGATCGGATAATTGAACAGATGAAAGCGGAAATCATCGCGGTTGGTTCGGAATTGTTGACTCCGGACCGCATGGACACCAACTCGCTTTTCCTGACCGAAGAGCTGAACAAGCTCGGCATCGAGGTGGTGCGAAAATCGATCGTGGGGGACAATCGCGATTATTTGAGCGCCACATTCAAGGAAGCGCTGGAGCGCGTCGATCTGGTGATCGCGTCGGGGGGGCTGGGTCCCACCGAAGACGACTTGACGCGCGAAACTGTCGCGGACCTTCTGAGCCGCAAGCTGCACCTCAATAACGAGATCCTCCGCTACATCGAAGGACGGTTCCGGCAGCTCGGCCGGGAGATGCCTGCGGTGAATGCGCGGCAGGCGATGGTGCCGGAGGGCGCGGAGATTCTCGAAAATCCGCGCGGCTCGGCGCCCGGACTTTGGCTCGAAGACGCGGGACGCGTCATCGCGTTGCTCCCTGGCCCTCCGCGCGAATTGAAGCCCATGTATCAGGAGCAGATTTTGCCGCGGCTGCAGCGGCGCAGTTCGAGCATTCGGATGTTTCATCGGGAATTGCGCGTTGCGGGCATGGGTGAATCGAGCGTCGAGCAGCGCATCAAACCTATTTACACGCGCTATGGCGATGTGAACACCACGATCCTCGCCGCTCCGGGCGAAATTCAGATCCATTTACGCGTGTGGACCGACGACGCAGCGCACGCGCAAAAAACACTGGACGAAATCGTGCAGGGATTCGAGATTGCGCTGGCCGACCGCATCTTTTCTCAGGACGGTTCTTCAATGGAAGAAGTGGTGGCGGGCCTGCTGACTAGGAACAACTCCACCATTTCAGCCGCAGAAAGCTGCACTGGCGGATTGCTCGCACAGCGTCTGACAAGCATCGCGGGCAGCTCGTCGTATTTTTTGGGTAGCGTCGTAAGCTATAGCAACGAGCTGAAGACGGCCTGGGCGGATGTTCCGCCGGAGCTTATCCAGGCCAAAGGCGCAGTCAGTAGTGAAGTGGCGATCGCACTGGCCGAAGGCATTCGCCGCCAAGTCGGCAGCACGCTGGGCGTGGGCATCACCGGCATTGCCGGCCCGAGCGGCGGCAGTGATGAAAAGCCCGTGGGCACCGTGCACATCGCGCTGTCGCATGCCGGAGGGGTCAAAGAGCGCGGAGTGCTCTTCCCGGGAGATCGCGAAGCCATTCGCTGGCATGCCTCGCAACTGGCGCTCGATCTGGTGCGCATCCATTTCCTTTACAACGGCGGAGCGCCGCCGACACGCAGCGCCAAAAGGGCCTGACCTCCCATGCGCCTTTTCGTCGCGCTGGAGATCCCCTCCGCGGTGCGAGAAAATCTCGTGGCCTTGCTCCGATCCCTTGGCGCGGTGTCGCCGCAAACTCGCTGGGTGCGTCCGGACAATCTTCACGTGACGCTGAAATTCATTGGTGAAGTGCCCGAAACTAAAGTCGCCGCCATTCGAATTGCTCTCGCCGGCCTACGCTCCGATCAACCTGTTGCGCTCGATTTTCGCGGACTCGGCTTCTTCCCCAACGAAAAACATCCTCGCGTTTTCTGGGCCGGCATCGAGGCTTCGCCGAGTCTGAAGACTCTGGCCGCCGATATCGATGCGGGCACGGAAAAGCTTGGCATCAGGCGTGAACAGCGGCCATTTTCACCGCATCTGACGCTGGCGCGGTTCGAATCTCACCGGCTGCCGGAAAAACTTCGATCGGCGATCCAGGAAAACGCGGCGCGCGACTTTGGTTCGCTGCGGACCAGTCAATTTCATCTGATCGAAAGCAAACTAAAACGTTCCGGCGCGGAGTACACTACGCTCGAAAGTTTTCCGTTCGCGGCGGAGGCTTGACGGAGCATGCTGGAGATTTCGATCCCTGTCTTGTTGATTCCTTTCGCCGCGTATTTACTTGGCTCGATTCCTTTCGGGCTGCTACTCGCGAAAATATTTGGCGACTCGGACGTGCGCAAATCCGGCAGCGGCAACATCGGCGCGACCAACGTCGCGCGCGTCGTAGGTCCGTTAGCCGGGATTCTCACGCTAGTCTTCGATACCGCTAAGGGCGCGGCAGCCGTTTGGCTCGCAAGTCGTGTGACCAACGAAAGCGCCACGTGGATGATGGTCGCCGCTTTGGCGGTACTGCTCGGACACTGCTTCCCGGCATGGCTAAAGTTCAAAGGTGGCAAAGGCGTGGCCACCGCTCTCGGCGTGTTTCTCGCTCTTTGCCCGCTTGCAGCGGTCAGCGCCCTGTTGCTCTTCCTTCTTTGCGTGACCTATTGGCGCTATGTTTCGCTGGGTTCCATCGCGGCGGCCGCAGCCATGCCGCTGCTCATCTATTTTCTGTGGGCACCGCGTCATGCGCCGCCTATCATCGTCGATATAGGGACGCTGGCCATCGCCCTGCTGGTGATTTATAAGCATGACACCAACCTTCAGCGGCTCGTCGAAGGCACTGAGCCGCGCTTTTCTCTTGGCAAGAAGAAAGATGTGGAATGACGAAGATAGCCATTCTCGGCGGCGGAAGCTGGGGCACTGCGCTGGCGATTGTGCTTTCGCGCAGCCGCAAGGCTCACGATATTTCACTTTGGGTGCACAACGCCGGGCTCGCCGAATCGATCCGGCGTGAGCGTGAGAATAAAACGTATCTTCCCGGCTCGAAGTTGCCCGAGAGCGTTGGAGTTCACTCGCAATTGGAAGCCGCACTCTCTGGCGCGCAGGTCATTCTCGGCGCCATGCCCTCGGCGCATGCTCGCAGCGTTTATGCTTCCGCCCTTTCCTTCTTCGCCTCCAACGCAAGCTTCGTCAGCGCCAGCAAGGGCCTTGAGCCATCAACGCACTTGCGGATGAGCGAAGTGATCGCGCAGGTCGTTTCGACGAAATTTGCGCCGCGCATCGCCGTGATTTCCGGACCATCGTTCGCCGTGGAGGCCGCTCGCGGTGAACCTACGGCCATGGTTGTGACCTCGCTGGATGGCGCGCTCGCCACCGAGCTGCAGGAAGAGTTTGCCGGCCCGAACTTCCGTCTCTATACCAACGACGACGTTCTGGGCGTGGAGCTTGCGGGCGCGATGAAAAACGTGGTGGCGATTGCCGCGGGGGCGTGCCAAGGGCTCGGTCTCGGTTCGAACGCGCTCGCGGCGCTGATCACGCGCGGCCTTGCGGAAATGGCCCGTTTGGCAGTGGCACTGGGGGCGCGACCGGAGACGCTCAGCGGTCTGGCAGGATTGGGCGATTTGGTTCTCACCTGCACCGGCTCGCTCAGCCGCAATCGCTTCGTGGGAATCGAACTCGGCAGAGGACAACCTCTCCGCGAAATCCTCGCGAATATGCGCATGGTCGCCGAAGGCGTGAATACGGCCGCGCCACTGCTGGCGCTGGCGCGCGAACATCAGATCAAAATGCCGATCACGGAACAGGTTGACGCTATTCTGCACGCGG
>Ga0066710_100007227_pt1 | contig 10566 bp, 10 predicted proteins | sample GraSoiAngelo_159_FD_79666 | JGI IMG/M metagenome (GOLD analysis project Ga0066710, IMG submission 79666) | Grasslands soil microbial communities from the Angelo Coastal Reserve, California, USA - 14_1009_16_40cm | ecosystem: Environmental > Terrestrial > Soil > Grasslands | place: USA...
ACCCGCCGCGATTGTAGTAGCCGTGGTCGCGATCACGCCAACGCCAATCGTCGCGATCATGATCCCTGTGCCACCAGCCATGGTGCTCACGTTCCCACTGCTCGTGGCGTTCGTGATCCCGCCAGCGATCATGGTCCCTGTCCTTATCGTGATCGTCGTGACGGTCGCGACGCCAATGATCATCGTCATCGTGGTCACGAGCCATCCCCAAGCCGCTGAAAGCCAGCGTCATGATCACCGCCAGTGCTGCCATTCTCATAGTTCGCATGATTTTTCCTCCACCGGGTATCATGGTTAGCCTTCTGAGGGTCGCTTGTTGCGCCCCTCTGCTGTTCGCTGACTTTCCCGGCTGCTGTGAAATGGGATGCATTGTTACGGTAAGTTTGCTGCCTGGCATGCTCATATTTTGCGAAGCTTAAGCCAAGCTTAAATCTTTGGCTGAGAATGAGTTGTCTGGATATGAAGGTCCAGTTTCGCTTCACGGAGAAAGCGTATGAAAATCGAAAGTGTAGGAGTACTAGGCGCAGGAACGATGGGCAACGGAATAGCCCACGTCTTCGCCCGTAGCGGCTTCAAAGTGATGCTATGCGACGTGGGGCAGCGATTCCTCGATCGGGCACTTCACACCATTGACAGCAACCTTGAGCGCGAGGTTGCGAAGAACAAAATCACTGCCGCCGACAAAACCGCAGCACTCGAGAGAATCGTGCCCACGTTGGACCGCTCAAAATTGGCGGAATGCGATTTTCTGATCGAGGCGGCGACAGAAATATTCGAAATCAAATCCGAGCTTTTCCGGGATCTCGATCGCATCTGCCGCCCAGAGGTAATTCTGGCATCAAATACATCCTCGATTTCAATAACAAAGCTGGCAGCCCTGACTAAGCGGCCGGAACAAGTCATCGGCATGCACTTTTTCAATCCCGTACCTGTAATGAAGCTGGTCGAGGTGATTCGCGGACTGGCAACATCAGATGAGACCCTCACTTCCGTTCGCGACCTGGCGGTGCAGTTAGGAAAGGCTCCGGTCGAGGTGAATGACGCACCAGGCTTCGTCTCCAATCGCGTGCTCATGCCATTGCTGAACGAGGCTATATACGCCGTAATGGAAGGAGTCGCCACGCCCGATGCCGTCGACGAAGTCTTCAAGCTCGGGATGGCGCATCCCATGGGTCCGCTCACGCTGGCAGACTTCATCGGCCTCGATGTGTGCCTCGACATCATGCGCGTCCTGCAGGAAGGTCTGGGCGATCCCAAGTATCGGCCCTGTCCACTGCTGGTCAAGATGGTGGACGCCGGCTGGCTGGGGAAGAAGGCTGGCCGAGGATTCTACAAGTACTGAGGCGCTGTTTGGACGAGCCTCACTGGCAAGCTCGCGCTACTACGCCCCGCCAGCAAGTCCGGGGCGGCGAATGAAGTAGTCGGTCAGACTCAGTCCCAGCAGAATGAGCAGCCAGAACAATGCGGAAATGATGACTACCCGGGTCAGCTTCTCGCTGGTGTACTTCACGTGCATGAAGATGAGCACGACCAGCAGCGCCTTGCCGCTGGCGATCAGCAGGGCGACGACCGTGTTCAGGGGGCCGAGGTCTACAGTCGAGACCCACGCCGTAATGCCGGTGAGGCAGATCAGGACCGCCCAGATCGTCCAGTAGAGCTTGCTCGAGAGTATGTGTTCTGACATTTTGCTATCCGTGCGGCCTGCGATCGATCAGGTAAAGAAGCGGAAAAAGATAAATCCACACGATATCCACGAAGTGCCAATACAAACCGGCGATTTCCACTGGAGTGTGATATTCAGGAGTGAAGCGGCCGCGCCAGGCCATCCAGGTGATCACGCCAAAAATCCCGACGCCGATGATCATGTGCAGCGCGTGCATACCGGTCATCGCGAAGTAGAGAGAAAAGAAAATTTGTGCGCGGCCCTGATCAACTGGCTTCTCAGTGCTCTCCTGCTTGAAGTGAAATGAATATCCAGGTACGTGGTGCTCTGTGAATTTCTCATTCCACTCGTAAGCCTTGACTCCGAGAAAAACGAGTCCAAACAGGATCGTAAGCACGAGCAGAGTCACTAGCAGCATGCGTTTTCCAAGCTGCGCCGCACGGACCGAGAGCGCGACAGTGAGGCTGCTGCAGATGAGCACAGCTGTATTTACTGCGCCGATGGGAAGATTCAAGGTGCGACTTCCGGCGGCGAATTCGTTGAAATACCACATGCGATACACGAGATAGGCGAGGAACATGCCGCCGAAGAACATGATCTCGGTGCCCAGAAAAATCCACATCCCCAGAGATGAAGCATTCCTCTGCTGCTCCATGTCGGCGAAGTGATGCTGCAGGCCGGGAGTGTGCTCGAGAGCCAACGGAGCCGGGCTATCGCTCAACGCGGACCTCCTCGAGAGCGGGCAGTTCGTTGTAGTTATAGGCTTCCCAGGTCACGACGGGAGTTTCTTCGAAATTGAAAGTCGGCGGCGGGGAAGTCGTCTTCCATTCAAGGCCGGCGGCGTTCCAGGGGTTGTCATCCGCCAGTTTGCCGTACCGCATCGACCACAAAAAATAGACCATGGGCAGCAGATATCCAACAGCGAGGATGGTAGAGCCTGCGGTTGAAAGCACGTTGAGCACCTGGAACTCAGGCGGATACTGCCAGTACCGGCGCGGCATGCCCAGATAACCGAGAATGAATTGCGGGAAGAACGTGAGATTGAAGCCGAGAAAAACAATCAGCGCCGCCAAACGTCCCCAGGATTCCGGATATAAGCGGCCGGAGATCTTCGGCCACCAGTAGTGCATGCCGCCAAGATATCCCATCACCGTACCGCCCACCATGATGTAGTGAAAGTGAGCGACCACGAAGTACGTGTCAGTGACGTGAACATCGATTCCCAGAGCTGCGAGAAACAGGCCGGTCAATCCTCCCATAGTGAAGAGGCCTATGAAGCCGAAGGCGTACAGCATGGGCGTGGAAAATGAAACGGAGCCTTTGTAAAGTGTGGCCGTCCAATTAAAAACCTTGATCGCCGAAGGTACGGCAACCAGGTAACTGAGAATGGAAAAAATCAGGGCCGCATACAGCGACATGCCGGCCACGAACATGTGGTGAGCCCAGACGAAAAAGCCGATGACTGCGATCCCGATGCTGGCCATGGCGACGAAGTAATAGCCGAAAACTCGCTTGCGCGAAAAGCAGGTCACAATCTCGCTCACTACTCCCATCGAGGGCAGAATCATGATGTAGACCGCGGGATGCGAGTAGAACCAGAACAGGTGCTGAAACAGCAACGGATCGCCGCCGCGCGTGGGATCGAAAATTCCCAGATGGAAGGCGCGCTCCAGAACCACCAGCACCAGCGTGATCGCGATGACCGGAGTTCCCAGCAGCATGATGACGCTGGTGGCATAGTGTGACCACAAGAACAACGGGAGGCGCGACCAGGTGAGTCCGGGTGCGCGCATGCGATGAATGGTCACAATAAAATTCAGGCCGGTAAGAATGGACGAGAATCCGTTGATAAAAACCCCCAGCCCTGCTTCCACTACGGCGGTATTGCTGAAAGCCGTGCTGAATGGCGTGTAGAAGGTCCAGCCGGTATCCAGGCCGCCGGTCAACATCGCGTGCAGCACGAGAATGCCGCCGGCAATATAGCAGTACCAGCTCAGCAGATTGATTTTCGGGAAGGCCAGATCCCGTGCCCCAATCATCAGTGGGACCAGAAAATTTCCCAGCACAGCCGGCACGGCGGGAATCAGGAAGAAGAAGACCATGATCACGCCATGCATGGTGAACAGCTTGTTATAGGTATCGGCCTGAACCAGATCACCGGCAGGAGTCAGCAGTTCCAACCGGATGAGCAGGGCAAAAAATCCTCCAATAAAGAAAAAGAACGTAATCGAGGCGAGGTACAGCAGGGCGATACGCTTGTGATCGGTGGTGAGCAGCCACGAACGTATGCCGTACTCTTTATTCAGATAATGCTCGCGTTCAGCGGCTATCGAAACTGCGGTTGCCATGCTATTCCTTCGGCTCCTGCGGCTGCTTGCCGGGAGAAATGAGACTGGGACTTCCCGCGGCTCCCGATGCCTGCGGCGTAAGCGACTTCACGTAAGCGACGAGCGCGGTTAGCTGCTCTTCGCTCACTAACCCTTGAAACACCGGCATGATGGGCTTGAATCCGCTGACGAGTTTCGCGCTGGGATTCAGGATCGATTCGCGAATGTAATTTTCATCCGCTGCGATCGTGCGCCCATCCTCAAGTTGCACTTTATTGCCAAACAAGCCGACCAGGTCCGGGCCGCGCCCTTGAGTATCGAAACGATGGCAGGTGTTGCAGCCGAGCTGCAGGAACATGCTCTGGCCGTTCGCTGCCATCGAACCGGAAGCGGCGCCGCCGGTGAGCCAGGCCTGATATTGCGCCGGTTCCATCACCACCACCTGCCCGATCATCCCGGAGTGCTGCGTTCCGCAATACTCGGCACAGAACAGGTGATACGTGCCGGGCCGCGTGGCGCGAAACCAGGCTGTGGTGTAGCGGCCGGGAATGACATCCTGCTTGATGCGGAATACGGGTACGTAGAAGCTGTGAATCACATCCTGCGAGGTCATGATCATTCTCACGTCGCGCCCGACTGGCACGTGCAGTTCGTTGATCTCGCGCTGGCCCTCTTCGTGCTGCAGCTTCCACATCCATTGCTTTGCCACCACATAAATCTCTGCTGCGCCTCGAGGCGGCGTACGCTCCAGAAAAAAGATGCGTGCCCCCCAGACAAAAATCACCATGAAGATGGCGAGCGGAACGATCGACCAGGTAAATTCCAGCACATTCGAGCCGTCGATCTGCTCTGCCTCGCGCCCGGCGCGCCGCCGGTAGCGCAGGGCGAAGATCGTGATCATGATGAAAATAGCGACGCTCATGAACGCCGACAACAGCACCAGAAAGATGTAGAGCGCGTCTACGCTTCCGGCTGTGGTCGATGCCCTTACGGGCCAGAGTGGAAAGTTGTCGAACATGCTAGTCGCTAGCTCTTAGCTGTTAGCTCCTCAATGTTTCATGTTGTTGTTCGCCTGCGACTCAGTGCGACGAACATCACGCCTAACGTGAGAATGGTCGCAATCGCCGAAAGGCGAACGATCCTCGTGATGATCGCGCTGTATTTCCCGGTTGCGGGATCGTAGTGGTAGCAATACAGCAGCACCTGATCCACAAGCGTTCCGATCTTATTGTCCGAGGCCTGAACTAATCCGAGGCGCAGGTCCTTCGGCGCGAACTCCACGCCGTAGTAGTACTGAGAAATGCGTCCGTCCGGAGTCAGAATCATGATGGCAGTGGCGTGGGCGAACTGGCCTGTTTTCTCGATGTACTCGTATTGAAATCCTGCGGCCTTGGTAAGCGCAGCAATCGATTCCTGCGGCCCTGTAAGGAAGTGCCAGCCCTGCTCCGCTCTGGGACGTTTGTAACGCTTCAGGAACTCGGCTTTTTTGGCGCTGGCCATTTCCGGAGTTTCTCGCGGGTCAAAGCTGATGGTGAGCACATCAAACTCTTCGCCAATATCAAATTTCAGCACGCGCAGCGCGCTTTCGAGTCCGCTGAGCACTTCCCCGCACAACATCGGACACTGGTAGTAGACCAGGTTGAGGATCATCGGCCTTTTTCCGAAATAATCTTCCAGTCGGACCGTCTTCCCTGTTTCATCGCGAAAGACCAGTTGCGGTGGGATCTGTTCGTTCAGGCGTTGTTCGATCGCGACGTTCTTCAGGCCCGGTGGGCGCACGTTTGCAGGTGGGGACATGATGCCCTTGGACATGGCTTGAGAGAGGGCGCAGATGGATGTGCAACAAAGAATGAGGGCGATGGCGAGAACGTGGTCGAGAATTGCGAATCTCTTGCGGGCATGCGAGGTGTGGAAGGGACAGGAGGCGCCTCGGACAGACGCGCCGCCCATGCGGGGCGTAGTTCGGGTCTGCGCTGACCCAGGGCTTACGCGCTGGGCTGTCCTATCTCGCCCCTTCGGGGCTGGTTCGGAGGAGCTTCCTTCAAAGTGCTCGCCCTGAGTCCTGGGACAACATTCCATCATTCGACGACTTGCTCCATTTTTCATTTTGTGTACGGCGGACGAGGGCGTCCGCCCCTGCGTATTCATTGCTTCTTCTGTCTTTGGCTCGTATCCGAGCGCTGCGCCGCCTGACGGCCCAGGTTCACGGGAGAAGGCGGAACACTTCCCGCCTGCGGACGGGTCGGCAATCCGCGGTGCGCGATCAACTGCATCGCGCGATCGATTGGAATGCGCACTACCCCACGTTGTTGATCCACGTAGCCATAACTGTTCAGTAGTTTGTCTTCATTGAGCCGGAAGGAATTGATGTCAATTCGTTCATTTCCTTCCAGCCGTGGCTCAGGAAATTGATTGATGTCCTGCGGCTTCACCGAGCGCGTATCCGGCTGAGCCGGACGCAGCGAAGGCATCGTTGGTCCCAGCCGCGTTTGCCGCATCTGCTCCGTGCGATCCATGTAGCGCAGCATGCCTGCAATCACGAAGTGCACCAGCACGCCGAACACAGCCAGCCCGATCAGAAAGGCGATGATCGCACCCGGGCTCAAGTCGCTGCGCTCGAACTCCTGCTCCTTGTGCTGTTCGTGCATGTTTATCTCGTCAGGCATATCTCACTCGTGCACCGGTTCCAGCACCTCGGTCGCAAACACGTCATACGCGGGCACTAGCGGAATCGAGCTGAGGTTGCGGCAGAAGTACGCCAGCCACAAACCTCCCATGGCAAGCGGAACCGATACATCCGCCCAAGTGACCGTAAAGTTCGCAGAAAAATTCGGCTCAACGATCCAGAACAGGTCGACGTAATGCATGATCAGGAGCCACACCGCAAGCCAGACGAGCCGCGTGACGTCACGCTTAAACGGTCGCGACAGCAAGAGCACAAAGGGAACCGTGAAATGGAATAGCACGAGCGCAAGCCCGACGAATCCCCAGCCGCCATTCAGTCGCTTCATGTACCAGGTGATCTCTTCCGGCAAATTCCCCGCCCAGATGATCAGCCATTGTGAAAACGAGAAATAAGCCCACACCATGATGAAGGTGAGCATAAATTTGCCGTGGTCATGAACGTATTCCGGCTTGAGCAGCTCTGACATCGGCTTGTAGTCTGCCAGAATTCGCTCGACGAGCACTGCGAAGCACAGCGCTGACAACAGCTCGCCAATGAGAATGATCAGCGGGTAGATGGTCGAAATCCAACTGGGATCGAGGGACATCGTCCAGTCGATCGCGGCGAACGAAATAGTGAATGCGTAGAGAATGATGCCGGGCCCGCTCAGGACTTTGAAGCGTGAGCTGTTGTCACGGAGCGGTGGGCGATCCTGCTCGTACGACCATTTGGTGAGCAGAAAAACCAGCGCGCCCCACACTGCGAAGTAGAGCACAGCGCGGAGGATGAATCCGTGCAGCGAAAGATACGAGCGTGTGATATCGCGCAAGTGCTCCTGAAGATGGTTGTCTGCGATCGATTCCAGGGGCCGCGCCCACGGATACAGCCTCGGCAGCGCAAACAGGATGGGGATGAACAGAAGCGCCAAAAGCGGCAAAGTCCGCATCGCCGCACCCAGAATGCGGCGGATGATCATGCCCCAACCGCCCTTGGTGAGATGACGAAGCATCAGGATCGCCATCGACCCGAGGCAGATCCCCAGCCAGTCCATGAAATTGATGAGGTAGGCGCGGAAGAAAACTGCCGGTTGTATGAATGCGCCGACGATCACGATGACGCTCGCAACCCCACCCAGGATCACCATGCGTCGCTGGATAACTTTGACGACCGGCGGCGCCATCAAGTCGAGATTATTTACCCGCGCAGCGCTCATCGCTGCTCTCCGTCAATCGTGGGTGTAGGAGTTGCGCCTGAGCCAGGCTCGCCAAAAACCGGGGGCTCTGAAGGAACCTTCTGTCCGGGCGGAACATCAGCGGCCGTCGCGCCCTGACTTAACTGCAGAGCGCGAATATACGCAACGATGCACCAGCGGTCGCGAACCGGAATCTGCGAGGCGTAGTCAGGCATGGCGCCGAAGCCGTTGGTCATCACGTCGAAGAAATATCCCAGCGGAGCTTTGCGCAGGCGTTCGTCGTGGTACGAGGGCGGATGACGGAAGCCGCGCTGCGGGATCATGCCGTTGCCATCGCCGAGGCGCGAATGGCAGGGAGCGCAGTAGATGTTGAAACGTTGTTGCCCGCGCGCGAGCACTTCTTCAGTCACCGGGAACGGCATGTAGTCGCCCGGATTGTTGCCGAGCTTGCCGGTGTAAAAGTACGAGTCCTCGTGCAGCTGTCCGCGAGCTACGGTGCCTTGCACGGGAAGGCGTGCGGAGCGGAGATCGGCGAAGAAATCGCTCTGCCGCAGCGGCTTGAAACGGGGTTGGTCGTGCATGTCCTGGCGGCAGGCGGCGAGAAGCACGACTGGGACGAGCAGGCAGATTGCAAACGGGTGTAGAACATATGCGCGAGTGGTGCCCGTCTTTGTACACAGGTGCGTGGCGCCCATGCGGGGCGGAGTCATCATGCTCGCTGACCCAGGGCTGACGCCCTGGGCTAATGTATTCCGCTCCTGCGGAGCTGGTTTTGGGATTATTCCCGCAGCCTGCAGACCCAAAAATTCAAGTGTGGTTCTCGCCTTAACTGGGCACCTCCGCGATGGAACGTGGGGCCAGGCTTTCCAGAAAACGGCGGGTGCTCGCCGCGTCGTACTTGGGATCAGAAGAAAAAATAATCAGAAAGAATCGATCTTTGCTGGCGAAGGCGAATCGCGGCACGTTGAACACCGGGTGATACGGCATCGGCAGCCCATTCAGCGCCAGCATCCCAAGCACAGCGAAAATACCGGCAAAAAGAATCGTCATTTCGAACGTGACCACGATGAACGCAGGCCAGGAATTCAGCGGCCGTCCGCCCACATTGATCGGATAGTTGATGACGTGAATCCAATACTGCAATCCGAACCCGGAGCAGCCGCCGAGAATTCCTCCGATGAGCACCACCAGCGGAACGCTGTTGCGATGAAAACCGATCGCCTCGCTGAGTTCTTCAATTGGAAATGGCGTGTAGGCGTCGATCTTCTTGTAGCCCGCTTCGTAAGTACGGCGCGCGGCGCTGACCAGGTCGCCAGGCGTATCAAACTCGGCCATCATGCCGTAAATCGAGGTGCGCTTCACTCGGCCTTCACCTCCGCTTCAGGCAAGAGCGTGCGCATCTCGAAAATCGAGATCATCGGCAGCAGCCGCAGGAACAGGAACATGCAGGCAAGGAAAAAGCCGATGGTTCCCACGTACGTCATCCAGTCCCAGCGCGTCGGGTAGTACATCCCCCACGACGACGTGAGGAAGTCGCGATGCAGGCTGACCACAACGATGATGAATCGCTCCAGCCACATGCCGACGAGAATCACGCCCGAGATGAGGAACAGCCAAAACGGGCTGGTACGCAGTTTCCGTATCCACAACACCTGGGGAATCGCCAGATTAGAAATCAACAGCAGGTAGTAGAAGAACGCATAAGGCCCGTGCAGCCGGTTCCACAGCAGGAATGAATCGTAGCGGTTCCCGCTGTACCAGCCCATGAATGCTTCCATGCCATAGCCGTAGGCGACGATCAACCCAGTGGCGAGCATTACCTTGGCCGAGTTGTTGAGATGCCGGTCGGTGATGAAGTCTTCCAGGCCATAAAATTTCCGGATGGGGATTGCCAGCATCAACACCATCGCGAAGCCGGAATAAATAGCACCCGCCACGAAATACGGGGGAAAGATGGTCGTATGCCAGCCGGGCAGAATGGAGATCGCAAAATCGAAGCTCACCACCGTATGCACCGAGAGCACCAGCGGTGTTGCCAGTCCTGCCAGCAATAAGTAAGCGGTTTCGTAGCGTGCCCAGTGCCGCGCCGATCCGCGCCATCCCATCGCCAGCATGCCATAGATGATTTGCGCGCCGCGGTTTTCCGAGCGGTCACGCAGCGTTGCCAGATCGGGGATCAGGCCTACATACCAGAACAGCAGTGAGATGGTGCCGTAGGTCGACACCGCAAACACGTCCCACACCAGCGGGCTGCGGAACTGTGGCCAGACCCGCATCGTGTTGGGATAAGGAAACAACCAGTACGCGAGCCACGGCCGGCCAAGATGAAGAATGGGAAACATCCCGGCGCAGGCCACGGCAAATAATGTCATCGCCTCCGCAAAGCGGTTGATCGAGTTGCGCCATGACTGCCGCAGCAGAAGCAGAATGGCGGAGATCAGAGTTCCCGCGTGTCCGATTCCAATCCACCAGACGAAATTGACAATGGCAAATCCCCAGCCAACGGGAATGTTCACGCCCCAGATGCCGACGCCCCGCAGAAACAGGTAGCCGACGGCATAGAGCAGGCCCATGCTGACAAGAAACGCGACCCCAAACCCCAGCAGCCAGCCATTCGACGTCGGCCGTGTCAGCACAATCGAGCTGATCTTGTCCGTGACTGTGCCGAATGTGTACCCAGGTTCGATTACGGGAGCTGGTGTGGTTGGCTCGTCCATGA
>Ga0066710_100007228_pt1 | contig 10566 bp, 15 predicted proteins | sample GraSoiAngelo_159_FD_79666 | JGI IMG/M metagenome (GOLD analysis project Ga0066710, IMG submission 79666) | Grasslands soil microbial communities from the Angelo Coastal Reserve, California, USA - 14_1009_16_40cm | ecosystem: Environmental > Terrestrial > Soil > Grasslands | place: USA...
AATTCGCAACGCGGTTTCGGCGAAACATTCTCGCGTCGATATTCCGGCGTCGAAGCTGAAACTTGAGATTGCGCGCATCCTGAAAGAGGAAGGCTACATCAACAACTTCGTCATCAAGGGCGAAGGCGTAAAGCGCGTGGTGCGTATTTTTCTTCGCTACGACGCGCGCGGCACTTCGTCGATCACGTACCTGGCGCGGGTGTCGCGGCCGGGCCGGCGCGTCTATGTCGGCTCGCATCAAATCCCGCGCGTGCTGGGCGGCTATGGCATCAATATTGTTTCGACTTCGCGCGGACTGATGAGCGGCAAGACAGCCCGGCGCGAAAACGTCGGCGGCGAATTGCTGGCGGAAGTTTATTAAGAATTGATCCATTGAGTCATTGATTCAGTGACTCAATGAGAAAATGAATCAATAATCATGTCTCGCATTGGTAGAAAACCGATAACGATTCCAAAGGGCGTGACCGTGGCCATCGGCGACCGCGAACTGGAAGTGAAGGGCGCGAAAGGCGTGCTCAAATCGCCGATTCCGGAAGGCATTACTTTCAAGCAGGAAGGTGATGAATTAGTCGCCGCCCGTGGTTCGGATGAGCAGACGGCTCTGCATGGCCTGGCCCGGGCGCTGGCGAACAACGCGATTCGCGGGGTAACCGAAGGCTTTTCGACTCAGATGGACGTGGTCGGCGTCGGCTACAAAGCGGATGTTCAGGGCCGCAAGATTGTTTTCTCGCTGGGCTATTCGCATCCGATCGAATTTCCTTTGCCGGAAGGTATCGAAGCCAAGGCCGAGCGCCTGACAACGAAAGGAAGTATTCAGCAGTATCAAACGACGCTGACTGTCTCAGGCATAGACAAACAGAAACTGGGCCAGGTCTGCGCCGAGATGCACAAGCTGCGCAAACCTGATGCTTACAAGGGCAAAGGCGTGCGCTATGCAAACGTGCCGATTAAATTGAAGCCGGGCAAGACTGGTAAATAGTAAATGGTAAATGGTAAATCGTGAATAGTAGTTTTCTATCTACGATTCACGATTCACGATTAACGATTCACGAAGAGATGGCTAACAGAAACAGAGCAGAAGTTCGCAGCGCGATTCATAAACGCATTCGTCGCAAAGTTCGCGGCAGTACTGAGCGGCCACGGCTCGCTGTGTATCGCAGCGTCAATCATATCTATGCGCAACTTATCGATGACGATAAAGCGCAGACGTTGGCGGCAGCATCGACGACGGAAAAATCTCTGCGCGGCTCATCGGGTGGCAATATCGAAGCGGCTAAACGCGTCGGCCAGGCCATTGCCGAACGCGCGCAAGCCGCCGGAATCAGCAGCGTGGTATTCGATCGGGGCGGCTATCTTTACCACGGTCGCGTGCGGGCGTTGACTGATGCCGCGCGGGCGGCCGGACTCAACAAAAACGAAATAAAAGAGGCTGAAGAAGCTCCGGTCGAAGAAGCGAAGCCTGCCGAAGCCGCCAAAGAAAAGAGTCCCAAGAAAAAGCGCGCCAAAGAAGCGAAAGCTGACGGAGAATAATGAGACAACCGAGACAGAGAATTGCAGCACAGGGATTGGATCTGAAGGATCAGGTCATCTCGATCAATCGCGTAACCAAGGTCGTCAAGGGCGGTAAGAATCTTTCGTTCGCGGCGCTGGTCGTCGTCGGCGATGAGGCTGGTCACGTCGGATTCGGCACTGGCAAAGCTCGCGAAGTGCCGCTGGCGATCAAGAAGGGCGTGGAAGCCGCCAAGAAGAATTTGATCCGCGTACCGCTAATTGAAAACACTTTACCGCATCAACTGATTGGACGGTTTGGCGCCGGCCGCGTGTTGATGAAGCCGGCCTCGGAAGGAACGGGCGTGATCGCCGGGGGGGCGGTGCGCGCCGTGATGCGCGCCGCGGGAGTGCACGATGTTCGCACCAAAGTTCTGGGCTCGACCAACCCGCACAACGTTGTGCGGGCCACGTTCGACGGCTTGTTGAAGATGAAAGATCCGTTGGAGCTGGCGCGTTTACGCGGAAAACAGATCGAAGACCTTTAGCTACAGAAGCGTGGATTCGTTTAGAAGCGGCACTTGTGCCGCGCGGGCGTGTTAGGCGGACAAGTCCGCCATCTAAACAAAGCAAGCTGGCGAGACGTATGGTTGCCAAAAAGAAAAAAGCAGACGCGGCCCCGGCGAAGATCAAGATTCAGTACTATCGCAGCACGATTGCCTTTCCGCAGAAACAGAAAGAGATCGTTCGCAGTCTGGGACTGCGCAAACTGAATCAGGTGGTGGAGCGGCCCGACACTGCCTCGATGCGGGGAGCGGTCGAGAAGGTGCCGCATTTATTGAGGATTATTGAATAAGGAGAAAGCTTTATTTTCCATTTGTCATTTAACATTCGCGAATTCAATTTGGAAGTGCAACGAATTCCTGTTTGGATTCTCATGCGCACTGTTCGTGTAATTTAATGGATCGTCCTTTAGCCCTGCCAAAACGAGCGATCCACGAAGCAGCACGAAAATGGAAAGAGCACGAATGATAGATCTCAACTGGAAAATGGTTTTAGAAAGATCCAATGACGCTCAGTCTTAACAATCTTCATCCGGCAAAAGGTTCGACGCACAAAAAGAAGCGCGTTGGGCGCGGCCCTGGTTCGGGTCTGGGAAAGACCGCGGGCCGCGGTGAAAAGGGCCAGAAATCGCGTTCAGGTTATTCGTCGAAGATCGGTTTCGAGGGCGGCCAGATGCCGCTTCATCGCCGTCTGCCCAAGCGCGGCTTCACAAACATTTTCAAGAAGCGTTGGATCGAAGTAAGCCTCGCGGCGCTCGATAAACAGTTCAGCGCGGACGATGACGTGACGCCTGAACTAATGCATGCTCGCGGAATCATCAAGAAAGCGAAACACGATATCGTCGTGCTCGGCAACGGCGAAGTTTCGAAGTCTTTGAAAGTGTCGGCGCACCGATTTACCAGGAGCGCCCGCGAGAAGATCGAAAAAGCCGGCGGCGCCGCAACCGTGATTGGCGCTTGATTTTCCCTCTCCCAGACGGAGAGGGGTTCAAACCTTATGGAAAAATTCCTGGCAGCAGTTCGAAATATGTTCAATGTGCCGGATTTGCGCCGGCGGATCCTGTTCACGTTGGGCATTCTGGCCATCTATCGTCTGGGCGCGCACGTTTCCGCGCCCGGAATTAACAAAGCGCGGCTCGATCAGGTGTGGCACGACGTCAGCGGCACCTTGCTGGGCGTGCTGGATCTTTTTTCGGGCGGCAACTTTCGTCTGATTTCAGTCTTTGCTCTTGGCGTTACTCCCTACATCACTTCTTCGATCATTCTGCAATTGATGACCGTGGTCTCGCCGCAGTTGAAAAAACTGCAGGAAGAAGGCGAGATGGGCCGGCAGAAGATCAACCAGTGGACGCGCTATCTGACGGTGGGCCTGGCGATGGTGCAGACTTCGTTCGTCACGCACTGGTTGCAGGTCAACGGCGTCGGCCCGAACTTTGGCGAACCGGGCGGCCTGGGATTTTTCCTGACCACCGTGCTGACGCTGACTACGGGAACCATCTTCGTCATGTGGCTGGGCGAGCAGATCACCGAACGAGGCGTGGGCAATGGAATCTCGCTGCTGATTTTTGCTGGGATCGTGATTGGTTTACCGCGCGGTGTGTCGCAGGTAATGACGCGCGTCAGCGGTGGCGACACCCTTGAGATCATCGGTGTCCTGGCGATGGTTTTGGCGCTGGTCGCAATCATCGCGTTCATAGTCTTTGTCGAAGCTGCCCGGCGCAAGATTCCGGTCAGTTATGCGAAGCGTCACGTGGGCCGGCAATTGGTCGGCGGGCAACAGACGACCATGCCGCTGAAGCTCAACATGGGCGGCGTGATTCCGGTAATTTTTGCTTCGTCAGTGTTATCGATGCCGCAGAGTTTGTTCTCGGCGTTTCCGCCCCGGAACCCTGCCAACTGGTACGGGAAAGTTTTCGGCTTCTTTCAGTTATTCCACGCCGGCGATCCTTACTACGAGCTAATCTTTCTTTCGCTAATCGTCTTCTTCACGTTTTTCTACGTCTCGATCGTCTTCAATGTTGAAGAGGTCGCCGACAACCTGCGGAAGCACGGCGGGTTCATGCCAGGCATTCGGCCCGGGCGCGCAACGGCTGAATACCTGAATACAATTCTGACTAGATTGACGACCGTGGGCGCAATCTATCTGGCGATGGTGGCCTTCTTTCCCCAATTCATGTTGAGTGGATTTAAAGTCGGGCGCTTGCCGTTGATTGGCGCCTGGCTGGAGTCTTTCGTCAGCACCACGCCCGGGCTGGGATGGATTCCCACGGGCATGAATTACCAGTTCTATTTCGGCGGCACGTCGCTTTTGATTCTGGTGGGCGTGGCCATGGACACGGTCGCGCAGATAGAGGCCCAGCTCGTGATGCGCAACTACGAAGGATTTCTTGGCAGCGGTGGAAGACTGCGCGGGCGCCGCGCTTGAGCACATTTTGGATTTTTGATTGCCGATTTGCGATCAATTTTAAGGGTGCATTGGGTGGACGGGAAGCTATAGCGAAATCGCAAATCAAAAATCTAAAATCAAAAATCGATGTCAAAGATCATCGTTCTGATGGGCGCGCCGGGTGCCGGCAAAGGCACGCAGGCGCGCTTGCTGCAAGAGCGGCTCGGTTTGCCGCAGATTTCGACCGGCGACATTTTGCGCGCGCGCGCGCAAGGTCAGGATCTCCTGGGCCGGGAAATTCGCGCTGTCCAGGATTCGGGCAAGCTCGCTTCCGACGATCTTGTGGACCGCGTAGTGCAGGAAAGAACTGCCGAAGACGATTGCCGTCGTGGCTACGTGCTCGACGGATTTCCGCGCACAATCGTGCAGGCAGAGATGCTTGAGAAACTCGCGGCGGATCAGGGAAACGAAATTACCGCGGTTGTGATTGATATACCGCGGGAGATTCTGGAAAAACGCTTGACGGGCCGGCTAATGTGCCCGGTATGCGGAGAAATCTACAACATCTATTTTCAACCACCAAAAGTTGACCGCGTCTGTGATCTGCATCCTGATAGTAGTTTGATTCAGCGTACTGACGATACCCCAGAGAAAATCTATGTGCGGCTGAAAACATATGATCGGCAGACGCGGCCGCTGCTGGCGTACTACGAAAAGACGGGACGGCTAAAGCGAATCGACGGAACGCTGGGGCCGGAGGAGATCTACAAGGAACTCTGGCGGATAGTGACCGGGACATGATCATCGGTAAGTCACAGAGGGAAATCGACAAGATGCGCGCCGCGGGACGGCTGGTCGGCGAAGTGCTGGGCCACCTTTGCCAAATGGTTGAGCCCGGGATTACGACGCTCGAAGTCAACCACGCTGCCGACAAGATGATCCGGGACGCCGGTGCGTTTCCGACTTTCAACGGCTACAACGGTTTTCCGTTCTCGATTTGTGCCTCGGTTAACGAGCAGATCGTGCATGGCTTCCCCTCTGAATATGAATTGCAGGACGGGGACATTTTTTCAATCGACGTGGGAGTCACGCTCGATGGGTTTGTCGGCGACACTGCGGCCACCGTCCCGGTCGGTTCGGCAAGCGACGATCGGCTCAAGCTCATTCGAATTACCGAAGAGTGTCTGCAGCGCGGAATTGAGCAATGCCGTGCCGGCAATCATGTCGGCGATATCGGCTGGGCAGTACAGCAATATGCCGAGAGTCACGGATATTCCGTCGTTCGTGACTACGTCGGCCACGGCATCGGCCGCAAGATGCACGAAGATCCGCAAATTCCCAACTACGGAACGCCGGGAAAGGGTCCAAAGATTAAGAAGGGATACGTTTTTGCTATAGAACCCATGGTGAACATGGGCTCGCATCTGACCCGAACCCTGAGGGACGGGTGGACGGTGGTGACAGTCGATGGCCAGCCGAGCGCCCACGCCGAACATACTGTCGCGGTCACCGATGCTGGTCCCGAGGTGCTCACGTTTGTTGGCTCCCGCGCCCAGGTCGGGACGCAAACGGCGAGTGTTTCCTAAGCGTTTTGCGCGGCTTGGCAATTGCTTAAGTCGCGTGCTACTATGCGAAGTTTGCCAGCAAAGACGAGATAACTGTCTGTGGCTGTATGGCGAAGGAAGAGGCGATAGAAGTCATGGCCAAAGTGCTCGAGACCCTGCCCAACGCAATGTTCCGGGTGGAGCTGGAGGACAATCGGCATCAGGTGCTGGCGCATATTTCGGGCAAGATGCGCAAGCATTTCATCAGAATTCTTCCCGGCGATCGAGTCCTGGTTGAATTGTCACCTTACGATTTGAATCGGGGGCGCATAACGTATCGATATAAGTGAGCAGTGAGAAATGAAAGTCCGAGCTTCGGTAAGAAAAATCTGTGATAAGTGCAAAGTGATCCATCGCAAGGGCGTGGTTCGCGTTATCTGCACTAATCCGAAGCACAAGCAGAGGCAGAAATAGTATGGCTCGTGTAGCAGGCGTCGATCTTCCGCCAAACAAACGCGCAGAGATCGGTCTTACTCATATCTACGGTATCGGCAGATCGCGCTCGGGGTCGATTTTGAATGAAGCCCAGGTGAACGTCGACACGCGCGTTAAGGATCTCAGTGAAGACGATCTCAGCCGCATTCGCGCGGTCATTGAAGCGCAGGGCGAAATTGAAGGCGATCTGCGCAAACGGGTGCAGATGGACATCAAGCGTTTGATGGACATCGGAGCTTATCGCGGTTTGCGGCACCGGCGTTCGCTGCCGGTCCGTGGCCAGCGCACTCATACAAACGCGCGCACGCGCAAAGGTCCGCGTCGCGCGACGATTGCCAAGAAGAAGGCACCGGGCAAGAAATAATTTTATATGGCTAAAGCTACCGCCGGCGGTAAGAAGAAGGTCTTCCGCAAAAAAGAAAAGAAAAATATCCCGGTCGGGATCGTATACATCGCGGCGTCTTTCAACAACACGATGATTTCGATCACTGATCTCGAAGGTAATTTGATTGCGCAATCGTCCTCGGGCGCGCGCGGATTTCGTGGTTCGCGAAAAGGAACGCCTTTCGCTGCTCAGCAAGCGGCTTTCGAAGCGGCCAAGCGGGCGATGGAAGCGGGCATGCAGCAGTGCGAGGTGCGCGTCAAAGGACCTGGTGGTGGCCGCGAGTCAGCCATCCGCGCGATTAATAACGCCGGTATTCGGGTGAGCGCGATTCGCGACACGACGCCGATTCCGCACAACGGATGCCGTCCGCCGAAGCGGCGTAGAGTTTGAAATGCAGTGATAAGTGACGGGTGACAAGATGACGATGAGACATATGTCCACTTGTTACTTGGCACATGTTGTTGACCTAAAGGACGAAGGGCTGCGAAATTGAATCTCAGATCTCGAATTCAAGATTCAAAATTCAAGCCTGTAAACTTTTCCGTCTAGATAGTTTTTAGACTGGAGGCAGAAACGATTGGCTAGGTATAGAGATGCGGTGTGCCGTCTGTGCCGCCGCGAAGGTGCAAAACTTTTCCTCAAGGGCGACCGTTGCTACAAACCTTCTTGTCCGATTGAAAAGCGCGGCACGCAGCCGCCCGGACAACATGGCAACTCGATGCGGCGCGGCAAGGCGCTGGCGGGTTACGGCCAGCAGCTGCGCGAAAAGCAAAAGGTCAAACGAATCTATTTCATCCTCGAAGGGCAATTTCGAAATTACTTCGAACGAGCCGCGCGCCAGAAAGGAATCACTGGCGAGAACCTTTTGTTTCTGCTCGAGCGCCGGTTGGACAACGCCGTCTACCGGTCGGGCTTCTCCACTTCGCGACGCCAGGCGCGCCAACTGGTAAATCATGGCCACATGCTGGTCAACGGGCGCAAGGTGGATATTCCTTCCTACCAGGTTAAAGCGGGCGACGTGCTTAGCGTAAAAGACGCGAGCCGGAAAAACGCGCACGTTGAGGGCGCCTGGCAAACCGCGGCCGGGCGCGGGCGACCGTCGTGGATCTCCGCCGGGGGCGCCGAAATGAGCGCCACCGTCGCGGGGCTGCCGACGCGGGAAGATATTGATCGCTCGATTAACGAGCAACTGATAGTGGAACTTTACAGTAAGTAATGCGCGCAACTCTCGCTGGCGCGCCGGTCGCGCGCCCGAGACTGCGAAAACTTTGGCTTAAAACTCTGACGGTAGGCTATGGATCAAAATAATCTCTGGACCGGTTTTCAGATGCCGCGTCGCCTGGCGGCGGACGGCGAAACATTGACGGAACGCTACGGCCGATTTTCGGCCCAACCGTTTGAGCGCGGCTTTGGCACAACGGTGGGGAACTCTTTGCGCCGCGCTTTGCTCTCTTCAATTGAAGGGGCGGCGATCACCGCGGTAAAGATCGAGAGCGTCGAGCACGAGTTCTCGTCGATCAAAGGCGTGGTTGAGGACGCTACCGACGTCATCCTCAATCTCAAGCAGGTGCCATTCAAGCTGCACGGCGGCGAATCCAAGACCCTGACGATTTCCAAGACGGGGCCCGGAGAAGTTACCGCCGGCGACATCCAGGGCGACGCCGACGTCGAGATTCTCGATCCGGGTTTGCATATCGCAACGCTCAGCGGCGGCGGTTCGCTCAACATCGAGATGCGCTTGAAACGGGGCCGCGGCTACGTGGCGGCGGATCGTAATTTCGACGAAGATCTTTCGCTTGGCTATATCCCGATCGACTCGGTGCACACACCGGTGAAGAAAGTGAATTACGCGGTTGATGCGGCCCGCCTGGGTCAGAACACCGAGTACGACAAGCTCACGATCGAAGTCTGGACCGACGGGTCAGTCAAGCCGGATGATGCCATCGGCCTGGCCGCCAAGCTGATCAAGGATCACATGGCGATCTTCATCAACTTTGAGGAAGACACCGAAGATTACAGCTATCAACAGGCAGAGCGGGCACCGCTGCCGCGTAACGATCAATTGGATCGCTCCGTCGATGAGCTGGAGCTTTCAGTGCGTTCTTATAACTGTCTGAAGAACGCCGGCATCAAGACGATCCGCGATCTGGTGCAGCGTTCGGAACGCGAGATGTTGGCGACCAAGAACTTCGGCAAGAAATCTCTGGGCGAGATTCGCGACATCCTGCGCGGCATGGGCCTGGATTTCGGCGTTCAATTCGACGAGCAGGGTAATCCGATTCCGGGCACTGGCGGCGGCGAAGCGGAAATTGAAGGTGAAGATGACGGAGACGAATTCGAAGCCGCGGTGCAATAAGAGAGTCAACCATGCGTCATCTTAAGGCCCATCGAAAACTTGGACGATCGAGCGAACATCGCGTATCGATGTTGCGCAACCTGGCTACCTCTCTGATTAACGCGCGGGACGAACGGATTATCACCACGCTGCCGAAAGCCAAAGAGTTGCGGCCGTTTGTGGAGCGGGTAATTACGCTTTCCCGGCGCGCCGCGAGTCTGGAAGGAAATGGTTCCGAAGCCGCCATCGTGCATTTAAAACGACAGGCCGCCGCTTACTTTCATGCGGGAAATTACCAGCGCGCTGAAAACGCCGGCCGGCGTGGCACAACGCGCCCGCCGCGCACTGCGGGCGTTGCGGCTGTGCGTCGCCTTTTTGACGAGCTGGGTGAGCGCTTCAAAGATCGGCCGGGTGGCTATACCAGAATAATCAAGCTGGGCCGTCGCGCCGGTGACGGAGCCGAGCTCGCGATTATCGAACTCCTCGATAATCCGCGTGAAAAAGAGGCCCTGGAAGCTAAGCAAAAGCGCGCCAAGCCATCTTCGAAGAAGAAAAAGGGCGAGGCGAAGGTCACTGAAGCTTCGCCCGTCAAGAGCGAAGCAGGCCCCGACGAAGAATAGGAAGACTTTGTGATTGTGGCCCGCATCGGCTTGCGCCGAGATCGGGCTTTTGCTTTTGATGGGTAACAGCCGCGCGCACGGTCGGCGCTGTATCCAGGATTCCCGGAGTAGCGCATGTCAACCGGAGTTAAAAGGGCGATGAGCGATCAGGAAAACCAGCAACTCGAGGCCGCACCATCGGCGGAGCGGCAGTCGGTCGATCGCGGCCATCGTGACCGCGGCCGGCGTCGGCATCGCCAACCGCCTCGACACCATGAACCCTCGATCAATATGAACGAGCTGCGCGAATTGATCGGACTAATCACCGATAATGGGTTGACGGATTTCGAGCTGGAGCGCGAAGGGTTTCATGTCAAGATCGGCCGGAACCTGCATCCTGAGCTCGCTCCTTCCGCGGGCGCTTTGCCTGAGTCGGTTGACAAACAGAGCGGTGCAATCGCTCAAACCGGAAGCGCCGTGCAAAGCATTCCGACGACTGCTCCCCGGCATCCCGGAGCCCAGGCCGAAGAAGCCGCCTCGGAAGATCAGGATCTCCATCTTATTCCCTCGCCGATCGTGGGCACGTTTTATCGCGCCGCTTCACCGACGGCCGAAAGCTTTGTGCGCATCGGCAGCCATGTTGAGCCCAATACGGTGGTCTGCATCATCGAAGCCATGAAGTTGATGAACGAAATCCAGGCCGAGACCACGGGCGAAGTCGTCAAGATATATGTTGAGAACGGTCAGGCCGTCGAGTATGGCCAGCCGCTC
>Ga0066710_100007229_pt1 | contig 10565 bp, 12 predicted proteins | sample GraSoiAngelo_159_FD_79666 | JGI IMG/M metagenome (GOLD analysis project Ga0066710, IMG submission 79666) | Grasslands soil microbial communities from the Angelo Coastal Reserve, California, USA - 14_1009_16_40cm | ecosystem: Environmental > Terrestrial > Soil > Grasslands | place: USA...
GCGCTCATTCCTCCGAAAGCCCTGGCGCTGATTCGCCCGTCAGGGTCTCGACTGAATGTGCATCCCCAGTGCTCTAGACGAATTGCCTCTTTCGGCGCTTCCTTGACAAAAAATTCGACCGCGTCCTGATCAGCCAAGAAATCGCTTCCCTTTATTGTGTCATAGGCGTGAAGGTCGATGTTGTCATAGTCTTTGACCACCGCAGCCATTCCACCTTCCGCGGATACTGTGTGGCTTCTCATTGGGTAGACCTTGGATACTATAGCCACGTCGAGTTTTGGATTGTACTCGCTGGCAGCAATAGCAGCGCGCAGACCGGCGGCGCCTCCACCGACTATGAGTAAGTCGTGGCTATAGTGTTCCAGAGTCCTCTTACCGTCTTGGCCTTTCGGGACCGTTCTGTTAACGGGTTTCGACCGTATTTTAAATAGTCTAAGAACGGGATTTCTGTCACCCCGAATTAAAGACTGCGGGAACCAACTCCCTTTTCGGTCCGCTTGGGCAGAGGATTGACAATGTCCTCGCTCCAAACCCAGATTCGGCTCTCGCTCTGGATTAACGATAACCAGAGCGTTCGAGAATGGTTTGAGAAGCTGGGGCGCTCTGCAAAGTCCACTGCAATCTCCTACGCCAGCCTCTTGAGGAAATACTGGCGGGAAGGTCTCGCTCCCAGAGGCTACAAGACATTAGACGAAAGTTGACAAGCCTCGACCTCCAATACTAACCCTACCCAAATCAAAAGGAAGAGAGGTGGGCGGTGAGAGTCTACAGGTTAGCCATCAAAGTATATACCTCACGCGGACACTTCCTTAGGAGAGAAGACCATGGCGGCGCAGCCTCAAGTTGATTTGACTAAAGCTACTCCAATAGAGTTTGCTGTGAAGGATGAGCCTTGGATGAAATACAAACTTGAGGATGGAGCGTTGCTGTTCGGTAGACTAATAATCTCGAAGATTTTCAGGTCAAACGACTACGATGCTACCGGTCAGCCTATCTATGGCTGGTCGTCTCAGAATCTTGTAAGTACTATCTGCCCGACGACTCTGAAGGGAAATCCCACAATTCCCCTTCCGACCACTCTCGACCCGAGTACTTTGAACACAACCTACGTGGATTTCGAACGGGTCGGTCCAGAGAAATGGAACGTTTACGAGTTGACAGATGGTAGCTTATTGAGGGCCAAATTAGAGATAACTGGAGTTCTCCGAACGGATAAATTCGGACCTGATGGCGAACCACTGTACATTGTAAACAACCAAGTGATTCAGCGAATGAAAGTCCCAGAGAGTCTGATCAAGAAGCAACAATTACCAAGGGTGGACCGCGAACCTAAGGGACTTTACGGCTAAATCCCGCAATCTCAGCACCTTCTGGAAGACGAACGATAATTAAGGTCAAGGCTTGACAGGGTCCTTTGTCATTTCAACGACAACGGCACTTTCAACTATGTAATAGGGATCTCCGTCCGGACCGAAGTATCCTGGAATTCGGTAGACCTCCGAAACTATCATTCTCACCTTGAACGTTACCTTCCGTTCCGGAAGTCTGTATATGTTCCAATCTTCCTTTACGATCTTGAAGTCCATTCTCTTCTTTTGCTCATCGGAGATATCCTTCGCACTAGGAAGTGTTTCGGAGGGCTTGCCCCGAAGGCTCGGAGGAGCGTAAGTTGCGAGAACGGTTTGACCAGCCATCCCAAGTCCTTCACGTGCCTTGGACGGATCTCTTAGCTGGGACATCTTCGTAAGTACGAATTTACCCTTCAAAAGGCACGTCTTCCGAATCTTGGATTATGTACTCATTCCAAGGCTCTCGGACAACTTCAAACCATTCGGGGCCCAGTCTCTCAGGGGACCTCATGGATCACCCTCGATTAGTTTCACCAAGTTGCGTCCTAACTGAACCCCGTTATCAGCCGAGGAATATTCGATATTCGAATCCGGGAAATAGTCGGCGATGACCCGCTTTTCAAAGAGTTCACTGAGCTTCGCCGAGATGTTATGCTTCCCCTTCTTGGAGAAGGCAATTTGGAGTTGTTCGTGATAACTGACTGACTCCTTGGTGGCTTCATACATTTCGATGGAACCGCTGAGTTTGAGAGTTCCAAGTACATAAGCCGCATAATATGCGCGATTGATCGCCGTCCGGAAATGCTCTTCAGAGTTTGATTTCTCAGCGAGCTTTTCAGCGAGCAGCAAGAACTTCCTCGGGTCGAAGAATTGTCATTCCTCAGACCTTAGGACTAAGTGGACCTTTCCTCTCAGGTCCTCATCCAGAGTCGCGGCGAATTCGTTTGACAAGTCGTCCCACAGATGAAGTAACTTGTCGTAAGGCAATCCACTGACTTTGAGGGCCACCAACATAGCTCCGGAAGTAGGTTCCTCTGGATCCCGGCTCATTTCCAGTCGGGATGTGAAGTCAAGTCCCATGAAGTCAAGTCGCTTTCGGATTGACTGAAATGCATGTACCATACTGCCAAGCCGTGTGGCCAGTTGACCGAACCCGGCTGGGCCTTCAAACACGAGTATGTCTTTTCCAAGCTGTACGGGGGATGACAAATTCGTCGCTATGATCGTAATCGGACCTCGAGATATTCTCTCGATTGATGTCGAAGTTGTCGAATGACTACCAAGCGTAACCTTTCCAAGTGAGGGAACTGGAACCCCGGAATTAGTCCCCTCTTCGATGAACCCTGGAAGGAATTCTACGATATCCTGAATTGGGTTTGCATTATCAGACTCCATTTCTCCAACCTCCCACTTTTCTGGTCTAATCCGTCTGTTTCTGCGGCTTTGAGATTGCATCTCTTGGAATTTGAAGGTTTATTGTGAGTAAAACGATGCCCTTTCTATGCTGCACCATGCTTGGTGACGCTCGGGATGTATGCTTCTACCATTTTCCTAAGAGAAAACTCTTCCCGCAATATATAGCGACCTGTTTTACGAGATGGCTGTTCTGAGGTAGGCTCCACTTCCTCGGAACCTGCTAAGGAAGCTCACATATCCAATGAGAATCTAATCGGGTGCGTTCATACCGTAAGGCTTAGAGATTTCTACATAGATGTTGAACGGACTCCTCTTCGGGCTAAGCCTTGTTCTTTAGCCCGGAGGTGTACTCGAGTCATGAGCAAGAAGACCAAGAAGGCGAAACAACCCAAGTCCGACGCTGAGCCCAAGAAGACCAGAGCTCACGAAGTTCTCGATTTATTGGCTGCTGGACCTTTGACACACATCCAAATCGCTGAGAAGTTGGAAGTTGACCGTCCAGCGGTCCACAAGGTACTCGTGAAGCTCGTTAAGGAGGGCAAGCTATCCCGGTCTAAAGACGAGTCGATGGGACGGAAACCTTTCGTCTACAAGGTATCTGATTGATCGGACTATCCACGAAACTATCGAATTTTCCTTCTTCTTTCCTGAACCCTTATGTCGGACCGAAGCCTATGGCTATGGACATGAGCACTTTAGTTCCGACTTTGAAGAACCTGACTATTGATAGTCTAAGACAGACCGAGTATCCAGTTGCTCTTTTCGGAACAATCAGGGTGAAGACTTCTACTCTGCAGCAGGTTTTACGAGCTGAAGTCCCGTTGAGCCAAGCCTCATCTGGACGGCGAAGAGTCCTCTCAACGCTCCTAGAAATCGAGGCTCAAAGGAATCACTGTTCGCCAAGAACAGCGAAGTGACGCTTGGAAAACTCAACAATTCCACAAGTTGTTTCACCCCTGAGTAAATCTGTTCCCAACGCTCGCCTCTAACAAGATCCATCAAGCTGTCAAACGCGAAACTAACGGCCATATTCTTGCTGTTCTCCATTAGGTCTGAAGCGATCGACGCCACCAGTCCCAGCTCTCGGTCAGGGATTTGCATCTCCCCATCAGGCAACTCATCAGGCGCGGAGACTAGAGAAGAAGCTGTGACTATTTTCACCATCGTCTTGCCCTTTATGGCCCGATAGAGTTTGCTAGACTTGGAAGTGAAGAGAACTGACATCTCTGCATTCCCGGTGGCCTCTGATAGGAACTCGTCAACCACGCTTTCATAATTTGACGCTGACTCGTATTCCAGGAGGATCGCGGATCCTTGCAGTCTCGCATGTTCCAAGTTTACTAGGTTCGAGAATGGAGCTGCATGTTCCGCTAGGTCCAAGAGTTGAACGTCGAGATTATGTTCCATTAACTCTCCGATTTGAGAACGGGAAGCCTTGTTGCTTTGTAATAGGAAGAGTTCCGAGACGTTTGGCGAGTCCTTATCGGTTCTCCTCGCCTGAGAACTATCTGGAAGACCCACCCGGTCTAGTTCAGTAACGTATACGGTTGCCGAATGTACGCCAAGCTTGCTCGAGATTCCTTCGCTCGCCCCTCCGAGTCTTTCCTTTTCCGCGGACAAGTCGACCAGTTTTCCCTCGTTCATCCAGTTGGTCAGTTCCTTGTTGTTCCGGATTAGATCCTTTAGAATGAGACTCTGGGAGGAAGACTTGATGACGATCCGTGCTCCCGCTCCTACTAGATTCTTGAAGGAGGATGTTAGGAAGAATTGAGCCTTCGATCCCGAGTCGTGCACTATCAAGTAACGCTTCCCTAACCTGATAATAGTCTGGGGGACGAATAGGGTGGCCCAGGGCTTGGAGAGACCGGCCGGATCGATTATGGCCTTGGCCATGAGTAGAAAGAATGGGGAACTTACGAGAAACGAGTACTCGCTTGCGTTGGGTATCAAGGGTCCAAAGATAAAGATCACAAGGCCACTCGTGACAAAACAGACCCAGGAAGCAGATATGAGAGCGAGCATGTCTCTTACCCGGGTAACATTAGCCCGTTTTCTCGCCATCAGAAAGAGCCAGGTTGGGTATACAATTATACTGAGGACAAGGATGATACTTGCGAGTGTGGCGAGCGACGGTAGGGCTACTGTCAGAATAATCCATGTGAAGAGGGCTGCATAGTAGATGTGGTAGGACGTGTGTCGGCGTATCTTTGAGACAGATTCTCTTATCGACCTGCTCTCGGGACAATAGTAGAACGTCGCGGCTAGGGTTCCGATCGCGCTCGACATTAACCAGATACTGATTATGGTTCCATATGCGGCCCAGCTGTATCCCATGAGGCCGAGGCTGTCAAAGAGGACGGCTGATATGAAGAAGATGCTTAGCCGGGCTACGCTTCCACCTTCGATTCCAAAGAACGAGGTCTTGGCTCGGAGGAGTATGAGGATTCCCGCGGTAGGTGCTATGGCTGCGGCTAGGTCAAGGACAAGGCCGAGGTCCACTTTGTAGACAACACCATCGCAGTAATCGGTTTCGAACGGTTTTGGGTAAAGAGGGGCTGGCGGGTTTCAATCTGGCGTTACTAGGCTCGAGTAGGGGTTGTTACTTTGATTCGACCAGTCTTCGACGGTTTCTTGGAAGATTGTTCTTGATGGCTTGGACGAGTTGATCATAATCGTCGTGCGTTAATCGTTTTCTGACCTTGTTACCGGCCCAGATAGGCCGACCCCACATGGGGTCCGTCCGGTAGCGCGGTATGATATGCCAATGTAGATGTGGCTGAGAGTTCCCTAGTAACTCGTAGTTTACGCGATCTGGTTTCAGCGTCTCGGCCAGGGCTTTGCCTACGGTAGTTGCATCTTGGAGGAAACTGGTTTCTTGTTTGTTGGGCAGTCGGTGTAATTGTTCTTCATGCCATTTGAGTGTTAGGAAGGTGTAGCCTCTGAATAATTGGTCCGGGTTTAGCTTGGCGAGACTGGTCTTGCTCTCGTACAGGATTAGATGGGGGGGCTCACGGAGACGTTGGCAAATCCAACAGTCCTCCCGGAGTCCAGGCAAAAAAGCTCGGCTACTAGTTGCTTTGTTGCCTGTATATCAGGGTCCGTGGTGGGCCGGGGGAGATTTGAACTCCCGACCCTGCGGCCCTAATTTATAGGGGTTCCGCGTGTAAGGCGGACGTTCTCGCCGGGAACATTTCTAACCGGGCTGAACTACCGGCCCACAACTGCAGCCCGGCACGTTCCACGTAGATTACCATTTAGGTAGTGGACAGATTGAGGGCGTCGGGAGCCGGACCTTTTTATACCGCGCAACCGCTTTCATTATTCTTGGACGTTCTATGGCGGGCAAAGAACCGCTCGTCTATATTGATGGAGAATACCGCTCCAAGGATACTGCAAAGATTTCTGTTTACGATCACGGACTGCTCTACGGAGATGGAGTATTCGAAGGCATCAGAGCCTACAATGGAATAGTATTCAGGCTTCGTGACCATATCGAGCGGCTCTACGAAGGGCTCAGAATAACACGGATCAATGTTTCCTATAGCAAAGAGGACATGATGAACGCGGTGGTCGAGACTCTCCGTAGAAACAGCTACACAGACGCCTACGTTCGGCTCATAGTGACCAGGGGACGGGGAAACTTGGGCCTCGACCCTCGAAGCTGTCCTAGACCTTCAGTCATAATCATGACCGAGCCTGTCGGCCCTGGTCTGAAGAAGGAAGCACGGGAGAGGGGTGTAACCGCAATAATATCTGGTTTCAGACGAGACATGGTAGACGGGACAACCCACGAGCTGAAGTCGCTCAACTATATCCAGAGCGTTCTTGCAAAATTCCAAGCCATCGACGCTGGAACAGACGAGGTGATCATGCTAGATCATAGGGGAATGGTCTCCGAATTCCACGGCTCCAATCTTTTCATGATCAAAGAGGGAGTTGTAGGCACTCCCACGTCTGCCGCTGGAATTCTCCACGGCGTGACTAGGAGGCGTGTCATGAAGCTGGCTGAGGAAATGGCCTATGAAATACGGGAGAGAGACATTACACCTTACGAGCTTCTTACCTCCGATGAAGTATTCCTTACTGGTACTTTGGCGGAGATTGTGCCGGTTGTCAGAATCCAAGGCGTACTCGTAGGTGACGGTGTGCCCGGACCTGTGACCAAGGAGATTATCAGGGGATTCCAGAGAATAACTCAGGATCCCAAGGAAGGCGTAACGATAGGCCAAGCGGTCCCGGTTCCCGCGCGCGCAAGAACCAACTAACCACCGAACTGCCCGTTTTGATGGTCGATTACTCCGCCGGGGTGTTTCCTGAAACTAGGACTTGGCAAGCCTATTCTATGACCCATTTTTGAAACTTGACTAGCTGGCCTTATTGGCTCGGATAAGTACGATGGGGTGGCGGGGAAGACGGGGGCAGGCTTGGACCCGGTCGAAGTAAGAGGGCTCTCAAAATCCTTTACGGTGAAAGAGGGCCCGGTTTTCCGAAAGACAGCCAAGACTGTTGCCGCACTGACAGAAGTGAGTTTTACGGCGAAGAAGGGCGAGATTTTCGGCCTGTTAGGACCAAATGGGGCCGGTAAGACTACGACCATCAAGACGATTTGCACTCTCGTCCAACCATCCTCTGGCAAAGTCTACGTGAACGGTCATGATGTTGCCCGTGAACCTCAGAAAGCCAGGCAAGACTTGGGGGTCATGCTCACGGGAGAGAGGACCCTTTACTGGAAACTGAGCGGAAGAGAGAATCTGGAATATTTCGCCGCTCTCTACCATATGTCACGTACCCATGCGACGGAGAGAATTCAGTACCTGCTCAAGCTTCTTGGCTTGCAGGACCGTCAGGACACATTGGTCGAGAACTATTCGACGGGGATGAGAATTCGACTCTCGTTTGCAAAAGCGATACTCCACGAGCCCCCAGTGCTACTGCTCGATGAGCCGACAATGAGTCTGGACCCACAATCATCTAGGCTAATTCGAGAAATCATCCAAGAACTTCGCGGGCGCGGACATACGATTCTTCTCACGACACACTATATGGAGGAGGCGGACCAGTTGAGCGATCGCGTGGCTGTTATCGACAAGGGCAGAATCATAGCGATGGCAGCTCCTGAGGAGCTGAAAGACTCGGTGAAGAAGAGCGAGGTAACCGAGGTCGAGGCTCAGAACATTAACGAGCAGACCGTCGAGAAGTTGAGAGGTATCCCGACAGTCACCGAGGTAGTCTCCTCGATCGAGGATGCGTCATCTTTGAAAGGAGTCATCAAGATTCACTCCAGCCATGGCAGGAATGTGATCCCTGAAACGCTCGGGATCCTGGTCAAGGATGGAGTAGAGGTTTCCAATGTGAAGATTGCAACTCCGACTTTGGAGGACGTGTTCATCAGCCTCACAGGGAGGGCACTTCGTGACTAGCATCGCTCAGAGCCTGGATCCGATAAGGGCAATCTTCAGGAAACAACTACGCCATCTGATCCGCTACCCGGGAGAGTTGGTTTTCGTTCTCTTCATCCTATATTTCGTAGCCGCCCTCACCATTGCCATGGGAACATCAGTAGCTGATGGAAACGCCTTAACCAACTTTGCCTCTCAAACCGGTTCGAGCCTGAACCCTTTCGTCTTCCTAATGATAGGCACAGGTGTTTGGATGATATCCTGGATGGTCTTGGAAGGCATTGGAACCTCTCTCCGGGACGAGCAGATCAAAGGAACCTTGGAGCAGAATTTCGTGGCTCCGATCAACAGGTTCTTCCTCCTAGTCGGCACCGCCCTCTCGTCGGTTCTCATAACCACGTTGATATTCGCTGGTACAATTGTCTCGAGTGTTCTGATCCTGGCTCCTCAGGGAGCCCTCGGGCTCATCGCAGCCTTCGCAATCATGCTCATCGGACTCATACCGTTGTTCGGGCTCGGGTTCGTTTTCGCCGGTCTTGTCGTCCGTTTCAAGGAGCCCTACGCGTTCACCCAGGCAATGAACGTGCTATTCGGTGTCGTGACCGGGACGCTCTACAATGTGACCGTTCTCCCCTTTTGGGTCAGAGTCATCTCGGGCGCCGTTCCGCAGACTATTGTCATACAGGACATGAGACTGGCTATTGGGTCGGTTAGCGATGTGATCGGAGCTTTGGGGAGCATCTTTGTCCTGTTGACGATGGGCGTGATATACCCGTTTCTCGGCTATGCAGTGTTCAAACAGTTCGAGAGGAGGGCCAGGGTGACTGGCGACCTTTCCAAATACTAGTGAGATCGGAAGAGTTCTAGGCGAGGTTAGGGCGGCCTTCGTCAAGGATCTGAGAATCTATCTGAGGTATCCTTCCTGGATTGCCAGCGAGTTCATCACCCTCCCTGCCTGGTTCGTAATGTTCGCGATAGGAGTCTCCTCATGGGTTCCCAAGGGCCAGGCTACAGCGGTTTTCGGGTCCACAACAGTTTTCAACTTCTTCTACTGGGGCTTCATCTTCCTCATCGTCTTCAGCACAAGCATCTGGGGAATAGGCCAGTCTATCAGGACAGAACAGCTCCAGGGCACACTGGAACAATTATTCCTGGCCCCGGTGAACAGGGTCACGATTATTATCGGCAGGTTCGCCCGGACGATTCTTACAGATCTGGCAATAATCATCTACACTGTAGTATTGCTGGGATTGCTGAGCCATCAGACGGTGGTGGTGCAAAATCCACTAGCCCTGCTTCTGATATTCGTATTCTTGGAGGTAGCGGTCCTGGGTTTCGGCTTCGTCTTTGCCGCGCTGACCTTCAGGTTGAAATCCTTCAACGTAATGGCCAACCTGGCCCAGTTCGCGGTTATTGGGCTCTGTGGCGTCTTCTTCCCACTAGACATTCTCCCAAGTCCGGTCCGGTACGTTTCCCTTGCCATTCCGTTCACGTACTTCGTGGACCTGATCCGGTTCGCCGCTGTAGGATCGCCATCTGGAGGCTCGACGATCCTGGACCCCGCCCTAGAGTTCGTGCTTGCGATCTTTCTCGCGCTGGCCCTGTTCGTTGTGGGGTTGGGAATTTTCTCAGTGACCGAGAAGAAGGCTCGAGAAGCAGGAGTGATAGGAAGCCATTAGCAGCTTTACTTTTTCAGAATGTTGAGATGATAGAGAACATAGCTGACGGCTCCACCGGTGGCGTCCATCAATGTCGCACCCACAACCAATATGAAATCATTGACCGTCCCGTTTCCAACGTAAGCAAGCCATTGTTGCAGAGAACTCCAGACTGAACCAGCTGCTATTGCCACCCCGATAGCCATTAGTGTCCTCGTCTCGTTTGGAAGTTTGGTTCTCAGGTTGAGAACCCATGCTGACAGGGTTATGGCCCAGACCAGATGGAGCAAAAGGGTGAAAGGGGTAATGGTGATGGATGCTACAAGGTTGAACAATACTCCGACCCCTGTGGCGACCAGAGCAGCTGCGGACGTTGTGAATGTGAGACTCAACCATCGAGGAGTCGTGTCCAATAGACTCTGTCCGGATGCAGTCTTCACTGGTCAATCCTCCTGTTTCTCCATTTCTGAAGGGGAGGCCGGGAACCTGGGAAAGCTTGGAATTCTTCCATGTTTCAAGAAACGGAATAGGTTGTTGAATTGAGCCCAGCGTTCCGTAGCAACAACGCTCCCAATTATTCCGCCCGACAGGGAGAGGATAGCGTACTCTGCCGTTAGAACTGCGACCGCGTACTCGAACGCGAGTGGCAGGAGGACTGCGGGCAGACTGATCAAGTTGGTTGCGACCCAGAGGCCTAGGCTTGCGATTCCTCCCAAGGTTCCTGCTAGGAATCCTGCGACTCC
>Ga0066710_100007231_pt1 | contig 10564 bp, 11 predicted proteins | sample GraSoiAngelo_159_FD_79666 | JGI IMG/M metagenome (GOLD analysis project Ga0066710, IMG submission 79666) | Grasslands soil microbial communities from the Angelo Coastal Reserve, California, USA - 14_1009_16_40cm | ecosystem: Environmental > Terrestrial > Soil > Grasslands | place: USA...
GCGAGATGGCCGGCTGGCTTCGGGTCGACCCGGCGGACGACGACGAGCTAGCGGCGTGGGTCGACCGCGGGGTCTCCTTCGCGCGCTCCCTCCCGTCCAAGTAGCGGGGTGGCTACTGCGCCGGCGTCAGGAACGAGGAGCCGACGCCGAGCACCGAGCCCAGACGAGCTGCGAAAGGCCACTGCCGACGAAGAACACACCGAACAGCGTGTATTCGTAGAAGTGCATCTTTTTCTGGCACCGACGGAGTCAAGGCGACCGGGGAGAGCCGGCCTGCGCCGGCCCTCCCCGGGCAAGAGCTAGCCGCTCTTCGCGAGCCGTCCCGCGTCCCCGAGATTCGTGTTGCCCTCGAGGAAGGAGATTGCGGCAGCCTCGTCAGCGCGCGGCCCGGTGTAGCGGAGCACGTAGAGGCCGTTGCGAATGTCGACGACGTAGATCAGCCCGTTCCGGATGATCGGGAAGCTCCACATGACGACCTTGTTCGGCCCGGCGGACAGGGCTGGATCTTCATTCGCGACCGAGGCCAGCGGCGTCGGCGAGAACCAGCCGCCCTGCTGCGGCCGTCCGGGGTCGGAGACGTCGATCGCCTGCTCGCCCCCGGAATGCCAGGAGTCGAAGATCAGGTTCCGCAGCACCGTCGGGTTGTGCGACGAGTAGGAGGTGAAGTCGTTCTCACCCGGCGCCGGCGTGTAGGCGGTCGTGTTCTGCAGCAGCTTGTACTCACCGATGATGTGCGGCCGGCTCGGCTGGGCGACGTTCCAGAGCCTCGTCCAACCCCACGGCCAGCCGAACGAGGACGCGGCGAGGGTGCCGTAGACCTCGTCGATCGTGAGCGCGAAAGGACGGCCCGGCAGCGGCACGGCCGAATGGCTCTCGGAGCAACCTGCCGCCGTGTGACCCTCGCAATGCGGCCCTGTGCCCCAGGTCGGGAACGGGACCGGCGTCAGCAGCCTGTCGTTCAAGCTCTCCACCGTCCCCTCGGGCACCCGGTCGTTGGCCACGTCGCTCGTGTCGAGCACGCCGAAGCCGCCGCGCAGGTATGCGAGGTAGGTCCGCGTGCCGTCGAACGACGGCGTCATCGAGTGCAGCGAGAGGTCGAAGTCGTAGTTGCTGGGGTCTCCCGCTCCGGGGAAGAACTGGTTCCAGTTCCCCTCGGCGATCTCGTGGACCGCGCCGCCCGAGGGAACGTCGCTGACGTCGACGATCATCAGGTTCGGCCGCGCGGGATTGACGGACGTGCTCGGCGTCGAGAGCCAGAGCAGCGCACGGTTCGGGTTCTTCGGGTCGACCCACAGGTACATCTCGTGCGGCTTCACGATCTGGCCGGCGACCGAAGTCGGCACGTAGCTCGAGATGAAGGCCGGATGCAGGGGGTCGGTGAGGTCGAAGAACTTGATGTCGAACGGGAAGGTCGTGTCGTTTCCGACCGGGCAGGCATGGATGACCGAGCTGCACCGGAAGGTCATCACCATCAGCAGCTTCTTCTGGGGCCAGACACGCAGCTCGCGCGTCGTGATCCCGACCTGAGCCGCGTAGGGCGGCCCGATTTCGCCCACAATGGTCGGATTCGCGGGATCCGCGATGTCGGCGATCAGGATCCCCGGGTGCGGGTGCGGGCAGTTCTGGGTCAGGTACCCGCGCGGATCGCCGAAGCCGCACGTGCTCGAGCCGTCGGTCCGGTTCCCGATGTAGACGTAGTGGTCGTAGATCGTGAGGGCGGCGTTCATCCCGCGGCCGTAGAGCGGGTTCGAACCGACGAGCTGGAAGTTGAGCGAGGTCCCGGGCGTCCCTCCGCCGGCGCCCACCGTCACGTCGCCGAACGCGACGAAGGGTAAGGCGAGCACGAGGACGAGCAGGGACAGGGCGACGAGCAGACGGCGCTTCATTGTTCCCCCCTTTGCTGCGTGAGTCTGCTTCCGGCAGGTTTATACCGGGTCGGACCGCAAACGGATCTGTGAGGCGGCTTTCTTGCCGAGCCCCGGAGCTCAATGAGCGTGCGCGCCGTGGTGGTGAGCGTGCTCGCCTTCACCAATCGGCTCGTTCATGAGCTTCAGCATCGCCCAGCCTCCCCCGCGGCGGAAGTAGCGCCACACCAGCACAGCCGCGACCAGCAGGAAGACGATGTTGAGGTACGTCGTGTAGTTCCAGCTGACCGAGGCCATCTCGACCTTGGCGTTGCGGGCGTGCCGCTCGATCCCGAGGCCCTGGAAGAGGAACTCGACGGCGAGCCCCGCCGCGACCATGCTCGCGTAGAACGTCGCGAGCAGGAAGCCGGCCATCCTCCAGCCGTAGTACCGGCGGTAGATGTCGAGGATCGGGAGGATGATCAGGTCGGCGAAGATGAAGGCGAGCACGCCGCCGAAGCTGATGCCGCCGTTCCAGAGGACGGCCGCGAGCGGGACGTTGCCGATCGAGCAGACGAAGCTGACGATCGCGACCGCCGGCCCGACGACAGGCCCCCAGAACTTCGCCACCGTTGCGTGGTTCTCGAGGAAGAAGCTCTGCCAGAACGAGTTCGGCACCCAGGCCGCGAGGGCGCCGGCAATCAGCAGGCCGCCGAAAACGTCGCGGGCGACGGCCGCCCAGTCCATCACGAAGTACTCCGCGGTCGCGGTGAAGCCCTCGGGCGAGCGGAGCCGTCGCCAGAGCGAGCGCCCCCCGGCCTCGACGGACATGTCCATCTCAGCGTGTCCTTCCATCGAGCCGATCCGGCCCTTCTCCGCCTCCGCCCGTGCCTCATTGACCAATCGCCGTGTGAGGAAGACCCGGAAGAGGATCGCCAGGAAGAAGATCATCAGCGGCCCGCCGACGAACTCGCCGAGCACGAACTGCCAGCCGAGCAGCAGCGCCATGATGATCCCGAGCTCGATGACGAGGTTCGTGGAAGCGAACTGGAACGCCATGGCAGCGGTGAAATCGGCACCCTTGCGGAACAGCGACCGGGCGAGCGCAACCGAAGCGTAGGAGCACGACGACGAGGCAGCACCGAGGCCGGAAGCGACGGTCAGCGTCTTCGCCGAGTCGTCCGGCAACAGCCGCCGCATCTCCTGCTTCGAGACGACCGCCTGGACCGCCCCTGAGAGCGCAAAGCCGAGAACCAGCGCCCAGAGCACCTCCCAGGTCATCCCGAAGGCGAAGCTGAACGCCTGCCAGATTTCATGGCCGACCGCGATCGCGACGATCACCGGACCCGCCTACCGCGTCTTGGCAAAGCGACGCACGGCGGCAAGAAGCTCCTCGGCCTTCGCGGTGGCATCCTGCTTGCTCCCGGACTCGAGGGCGTGCTTCACGCAGTGATTGACGTGGGCGTCCAGGAGCTCAAAAGCGAGACTCTCGAGCGCGGTCGAGACGGCGCCGATCTGCGTGAGGATGTCGATGCAGTAGCGGTCGTCCTCGACCATCCGCTCGATCCCACGCACCTGGCCCTCAACCCGGTGCAAGCGCTTGGTCAGCGCATCTTTGTCGGCAGAGTACCCGTGGGTCTGCTGCATACCCCAGCAGGGTATACAACTCGATCGGCTAGCGCGTGATCAGGCGGCTTCCTCGAGCGCGACCACCTCAGGCTCAACGGCTGCAGGCGGCCGTGCGGGCCGGACAAACGTGATCACGAGCAGCGCGCCGAACACGAGCAATCCCGTCAGCGCATAGAGGCCCGTCTGGAAGCCGTGGTCGAGCCCGACTGCGGTCGACGCCCCCGCGTGCGCGCGGGCGTACCCGTTCGTCGAGGCAGCCGCGATCGCGCTCACCGCGGCGAGGCCGATTGCGCCACCGATCTGGCGGCTCGTGTTGATCAGCCCCGACGCGACACCCGCGTCGGCGCGCTCGACCCCGGTCAGGCTCGCGATCGTCACCGGCACGAACGAGAGGCCCATCCCCGCGCCGCCGAGCACGAAGGCCGGGAAGAGGTCCCAGAAGTAGCTGCCTTGCACCGGCAGGCGGGTCAGGAGGCCGACGGACAGGGCCGAGATCAGCAGCCCGGTCGTGAGCGTCGGCCGTACGCCCAGGCGGCCCGTCACCCATTGGGCAACGTTCGAGATCACGACGACGGTGAGCGCGAAGCCGACGAACGCCAGGCCGCTCTCGACGGCCGAGTAGTGGAGCACGTCCTGCAGGTACAGCGTCAGCAGGAAGAACTCGGAGAAGGCGACCCCGCCGACGATCGCCATCGCACCGTTGGCGGCGGAGAGTGTCCGCGAGCGGAAGATGCGCAGCGGCAGGAGCGGATACCGGGAGCGCAGCTCGATCCCGACGAACGCGAGCACGAGAGCCGCGGCGCCGGCGAGCAGGCCGAGCGTCGTCGCAGAGCCCCAGCCGTCGCTCGTGGCGCGCGTCATCGCATAGACGAGGAGCATCAGGCCGGCGGTCACCGAGGCCGCGCCGGCGAAGTCGAAGTGGCGGTGCTCGAGCTCGGCGCGGCTCTCCCGCAGCAGGACCGGGGTGAGCGCAATGGCCGCGACGCCGACCGGGACATTGATGAAGAAGATCCACGACCAGCTCAGGTACGAGGTCAGCAGCCCGCCGAGCAGCACGCCCACCGCGGCACCGCTGCCCGAGGCGGCCCCGTAGATCCCCAGCGCGAGGTTGCGCTCGCGGCCTTCCTCGAACGTCGTCATGAGCAGCGAGAGCGCGGCCGGAGCGAGGAGCGCCCCGCCGAGACCCTGCACCGCGCGGAACGCGATCAGCGAGCCCTCGGACCACGCGAGGCCGCAGAGCAGCGAGCTCACCGCGAAGAGGGCGAGACCGCCGACGAAGAGCCGGCGCCGGCCGAGCAGGTCGGCCAGGCGGCCTCCGAGCAGCAGGACTCCCCCGAACAGGATCGCGTAGGCGGAGATCACCCACTGGAGGTTCGTCTGCGAGAACCCGAGATCGGTTTTGATCGAGGGCAGCGCGACGTTCACGATCGCGACGTCCAGGATGACCATGAACTGCGCCGTAACGATGAGCGCAAGGGCGCTCCACCTGCGGTTTGCTCTAGTTGTGGCCTCTGTCACTAAAATTGTCCTCCGTAATCGTTGCTGATCTCAACCATACACTACGACAACGCTTGGTCGCGCTACACTATTTCCCGATGAGCATCACGAATCCCGAAAGCCCGCCCGTCGCGCTCCCCCGTTTCCCGGAGGAGCTCGTCGCCTCGACCGCCTTCCTGCTGAAGCGGCTCGGCTTCGCCGCGAAGGAGAAGGCGATGAGCGAATACGAGAACACCGGTCTCAGCCCGTACCACCACGCGATCCTCGTCGCGCTCGAGGAGGAAACACACGAGACGCAGGGCTCAATCGCAGATGCGCTCGGTTACGACCGCGGGCAGCTCGTCGGGCTGCTGGACGAGCTGGAAGAGCGCGGACTGGTCGAGCGTCGCCGCGATCAAGCGGACCGCCGAAGGCAGCTGGTCAACATCACGCCCGACGGACGGAAGGCGCTGAATCGCCTCCGTGCCCTCTCCCAGCGACTCGAGGACGACCTCCTGTCGCCGCTCGATCCGGCCGAGCGGCAGCGCCTTCACGAGCTGCTGCTCCGGCTCGCCGAACAGCATCTCCCGCATTGCGCGCGGCTTACGCCGACGGCTCGCTAGACAACTCGTCGACGAAGACGTTCCAGGCGCGCACTTCCTCGAGCTCGAAGACGCCGTTCGCGACGAACGGGTCCTCGCCGACCAGCTCGCGGGCTTCCTGCTCGCTCACGTTCTCCAACAGGCTCAGCGAGCCTGACTGATCGGCGAGCGGACCGCCCATGACGAAGATCCCGCGCTCGACGAGATCGTCGATGAAGGCGGCGTGCTCGTCCCAGCCGGGCTGCTCGTCGACGGCCCCGCTCGTCCATGTCGGCCCGGCCCGCCAACGGACGACGACGCGGACAGCTCGGGGCGTGCGCGCCATACCCCCGGTCAACGCGGGACAGCGCCCGCCCATTCCGGTCTAGGCGGCCAGCGGTGCGTTGCGGAGCCGCACGTAGTGCATCCGCGCGCGCTGGAGGATCTCGTGGGCGAGCGGCATTTCGCCGGAGCTGAGCCAGCCGAGCACGGCCTGGCCCCGAGACAGCGAGCCGTGGGGTACGTGCTCAGCGACGTCGAGGTAGATGCGCGCGGCGCGGAACGGCCCGACCACCTCGGCGAGCGCCTGATCGACCGCCGCCGCGAGCCGCGACGGCTCCTCCACGGTGCGGGTGTGCGAGTGCATGCGCATGACCTCGGGGAGCGCGCCGCGCTGGACGTCGAGCTCGAAGACGTCGAGGTGGTAGCCGCAGAGGAGCGCGAAGGAGCGCGTCTCGGCGAGCTCGTTCCAGAGCTCCTCGAGTGCGATCGCCGCACCCTCCTGACCGCGCCGCCAGAGCACGTCGACCATCTCGCCGAAGGCCCGGATCGTCCGCCCGGGAAAGCGCTCGCACGTCTCGTCCACGAGGCCGCCGACGACCTCCCGGAACCGCTCGGGCGACGGCAGCTCGCCGGCCATGAGCGCGTTGAGCAGCCTCTCGGCATCGGCCCGCATCAGCAGACCCTTCCGCTCGAGGGCGCCAGGATCCCACCCACAGCTGTCGAGCTCGCGGGCGACCGCGTCCCAGTGATCCGGAGTTGTGATCGCAAGGGCGGGGTCGCCGGCACGGAACCCGGCGGCAAGATAGGCGGCCACCGAGCGGGCCAGCTCCGACACGTCGTCGTACACCTGAACCGCATGCTCCGCGGCAGGCGCCCTCTCGATGAACCTCGCCCAGGTCGTCACGTCGATCGCAGGATTCGGGGAAACCGCGCATCTGTTTCCCCTGGAGCGAGGGCCTAATCCTTCGAGATGTTTGCCGTCTGCCGATATTCGGCCAAAGGAGTGACTAGATGCGCAGCCTGCGCCCAGATGCCCGGCAGCTGGGCCGTCTGCAGGAGCTGACCGACGCGGCCCTGGGTCACCTCGAGCTCGAGCAGCTCCTCGGCGCGCTGCTCGAGCGCACGCGGACCCTGCTCGACGTCGACACCTGCGCGATCCTCCTTCTCGACGCGGAGAGCAACGAGCTTGTCCCGCGCGCCGCGGTCGGAATCGAGGAAAAGATCGGTCGCGGGGCGCGCATCCCGCTCGGCAAGGGCTTCGCGGGGCGGGTTGCGGCCGAGCGCCGACCGGTCGTGCTGCGTGATGTCGACCATGCAGACGTCATGAACCCGCTGCTGCGCGAGGAGGGAATCAGGTCGCTCCTCGGCGTCCCGCTCGTCGTCGACGGCGACGTCGTGGGCGTGCTCCACGTCGGCAGCCTCGACCGCCGGGACTTCGCGCCCAACGAGATCGAGCTGCTGCAGCTCGCCGCCGACCGAGCCGCCGTCGCGATCGTGCACGCGCGGGTCTTCGAAGCCGAGCGCGCCGCCCGCGCGAAGCTCGAGCGTGTGCAGGCCGTCACCGACATCGCGCTCGCGCACCTCGATCTCGACGAGCTGCTGCCGGTTCTGCTGCCGCGCATCCGCGACATCCTCAGCACCGACACGTGCGCGCTGCTCCTGCTCGACGAGGAGCACGACGAGCTCGTCGCCCGCGCCGCGGTCGGGATCGAAGAAGAGGTCGAGCACGGCGTCCGCATCCCGCTCGGGAAGGGATTCGCCGGCCGCGTCGCTGCCACCGGCCGCCCCGTCGTCCTCGACGACGTCGCCGAAGCCGAGATCGTGAATCCGATCCTGGTCGAGAAGGGGATCAGGTCGATGCTCGGCGTGCCGCTGCTCGTCCAGGCCCGCGCGATCGGCGTCCTGCACGTGGGCACGCTCACCCCGCGGCAGTTCAGCCAGGACGACGAGGAGCTGCTCCAGCTGGTGGCCGAGCGCGTCGCGGTAGCGATCGAACGCGGCCGGCTGCACGAGGAGCTGGTCCTGCTCGACGAGCTCCGAACGAACTTCGTCGGCATCGCATCGCACGAGCTGCGGACGCCCGCGGCCTCCGTCTACGGTGCGATTGCGACCGTCGTCGAGCGCGGTGCCGAGTTGCCCTCCGATACGCGGGAGGCGCTCCTCCAGATCGCCTACGAGCAGGCAGACCGGCTCTCGCGCCTGCTCGACCAGCTCCTCGACCTGTCCCGGCTCGACTCGAGGCGGATCCGCGTCTCGCCGAAGCCGATCGTGCTCCAGCGCGTGCTGGCCAAGATCGCCCACGACGCAGTGCCGCCGGGGACGCCGCTCGAGCTCGACGTGCCGGACGACCTTGCAGTGATTGCCGACCCGCTCGTACTCGACCGGGTCGTCTCGAACCTGCTCGTCAACGCGGCCCGGCACGGGCGTCCACCGATCGTCCTGGCGGCGGAGCAGCGCGACCGCCACATCCGGATCTCAGTGGCAGACCAAGGCGAGGGAGTTCCCGCCGACGTGCGGCCGAGACTCTTCGAGCGGTTCGAGCGCGGGGTCGACGCGCCGGGGAGCGGGCTCGGCCTCGTCATCGCCCGCGCGTACGCACGGGCCCACGGCGGAGACCTCGTCTACGACGACGCGGACGGCGGCGCCCGCTTCGAGGTCGTGATCCCTCGGGGCGGAGCGACTTGACGAAAGCTGCCCTGCGACAGAAGGCTGCGCGCTAATCACGGACAACGGCCTGGAGCTTGAGTCGAATGGCGATGCGGCACGGCGAGTCGCCCGACAGACAGTCGTGCGTCTCGCAACGGACGTCTCCCGCGTCTCGGAGTGCTTCCCCGACGAGGCCGCGCCACATGCCCTGGTCGAGGTCGCGCGCTTCCGGAGCCGCGACGACCAGCGGACGCAGCGGACAGGTGGGCGTCACAAGCACGGCCCGATCGCGGTCGAAGGACTCGACTGAGGCCTGGAAGCCGAGCGCGCCGAGAGCGTCGCAGACGCGATCGAGCGCGGTCTCCGCTCGCGCAGACGTCCGCAGCCCGGCCTCACGCGCGAGCTCGCGGCCGAACTCGGCGCCGATCTCGGTGAGGCGCGCGGCAGGAACGGTGTCGAGCATGAGCCGCAGCAGCTCGACGTAGCGGCGGCGCGGGAACTCGAGCGTCTCGGTCTCGGGCGCGACCTCATACCTCTTCGCGGGCCGGCCCGCGCCGGGACCGCCCTCGCGCCTGGCGAAGACCGGCTTCAGGTGCCCGATCGCCACGAGACGCTCGAGGCGCCAGCGGGCAACCGAGCGCGAGAGCTTGAGCGCAGAGGCGAGATCGGCCGCGGTGGGCGGATTCCGGCGGCTGCGAACGAAGGCGAGCGCGTCGCGGAGGGCGGGATTACCGACGGCTTCTAAACGCAAGGTATTTAATTATAGAATCCTGCGTTCGCAAAACTCGGACAGCGAAGGAGGCATGCGATGAAGTGGGCAGCGCTGATCGCCTGGGTCATCACCGCCGGAGGGGGATTCGTCTTGCTCTCGATCTGGCTGGCGCGCGGGGGCATGCGTCAGAGCGAGGGGAAGCGGATCCGGCCGCCGCTGATCCTCACGCACTTACTGCTGGCGGCGACGGGCCTCGTCCTCTGGATCATCTACCTGGCGAGCGACAGCGACACGCTCGCGTGGATCGCGTTCGTCCTGCTGCTCGTCGTGGCTCTGCTCGGGTTCACGATGCTGGCGATCTGGCTCCAACAGCGGCAAGGACGCGCCGGCGCCGTCGAGACTGCGACCGCCGACCAGCCGGCGGAGCAGAACTTCCCGGTTCCGGTCGTTGCGCTGCACGGGCTGCTCGCGGCGACGACGCTCGTGCTCGTGTTCTTGACCGCAGTGGGCGTCGGCGGCAGCTAGGGTCGGCGTCGCTTGTGACGCCGACTATTCAGGACGCACACGCCTTTCCGTGCGTCCGTGCTGAAACCGCACCCGCCGTAGCCGGAAGTGATGGCCCGGCGTGGGTAGGGTGCGGTGCCATGGCGACCATGGCCGACCTCGACGAGCTGGCGATGGCGATGCCGCAGACGACGAAGGAGGTCTCCGAGGACGGCAGGCCCGCCTACCGCGTGCACGGCAAGCTCTACTGCGTGCACCGCAACCGCCGGGCAGACGCGGTCGACCCGCAGACCGGCGACCGGCTCGACGACGTGCTCATGTTCCGCGTCGCCGATCTCGGCGTGAAGGAGCTCCTGCTCGCCGACGCGCGAGGCCTCTACTTCACGACGCCGCACTTCGACGGCTACCCGGCCGTGCTCGTGCGGATCCCGGACCTTGCGCGCTTCGACCTCGGCGAGCTCGGGGACCTCGTCGCGGAGGCCTGGTTGACCAGGGCCCAGAAGCGCCTCGCGAGCGCGTGGCTCGAGGAGCATGGAGAGACCGCACCAAGCTGAGAAAGGGAGGGCCTTCCGGGCCCTTCACGCCGGCGAGCCGTTCGTGATCCCGAACCCGTGGGACGCGGGATCGGCCCGCGCCCTCGAGGCGCTCGGTTTCAAGGCGCTCGCGAGCACGAGCTCCGGGTTCGCGTTCACGCTCGGCCGGCGCGACGGGCAGCCGACGCTCGACGATGTCGCCGCGCACGTGACGGCCCTCGCGGACGCGACAACGCTCCCGATCTCCGTCGACATGGAGAACGGCTACGGCCGCGAGCCCGAGGCAGCGGCGCGCGCGGTCCAGAGGGTCGCCGAGGCCGGCGCAGTCGGCGGCTCGATCGAGGACTGGGATGCCAA
>Ga0066710_100007233_pt1 | contig 10563 bp, 4 predicted proteins | sample GraSoiAngelo_159_FD_79666 | JGI IMG/M metagenome (GOLD analysis project Ga0066710, IMG submission 79666) | Grasslands soil microbial communities from the Angelo Coastal Reserve, California, USA - 14_1009_16_40cm | ecosystem: Environmental > Terrestrial > Soil > Grasslands | place: USA...
CCCATGGCCTCGCCTCCTTTGAGGAGGCCCCGCCCAGCGTCGAAGAGATGCTGGCCCGCTTCCGCACCCTCAAAGGCCAATCTTTTCCCTATATCGTTGCCGAGCAGGAGAGCCAAATCTGTGGCTATTCCTATGCCGGACCCTATCGCACGCGCTCGGCCTATCGTTTCACCATCGAGAATTCCGTCTATGTCGATCGCGCCTGTGCCGGCCAGGGCATCGGGCGCGCGCTTCTCAGCGCGTTGATCCTCGAATGCGAGAAAGGCCCGTGGCGGCAGATGATCGCCATCATCGGCAATAGCAGAAACTCAGCCTCGATCGCGCTGCATAAAAGTCTCGGCTTCCGGATGGTAGGAACGTTGCACGAAGTCGGCTTCAAGCATGATCAATGGGTCGATACAGTGCTCATGCAGCGATGTTTGACACCGGGCCGCGGCGAATCATCTTCCTGATCTCGCCAAGCTTCATCGCGCCGAAAAGATGGGCGAGCAGGAAATAGCCGATCCCGCCGAGCGCCACGAGGCCGATGAGCACGAGAGCCCTGAACCAGAGCGGATGGCTGTCCGTGAAGACCGGAGCGCTCAGATAGAATCCGCCGAGGAGAATGGCGCCCATAGCGAGGCTCGCCGCGATGATGCGCGGCAGGCGGTTGCGCAGGCGCTGATCGGCGGTGAAATGGCCGTGGCTGGCAAGCGTCATGCCGAGTAGTGTCGCATTGACCCAGGCGGCAAGGGCCGTCGAAAGCGCAATGCCAATATGGCCGATGAAGCGCGACAGGATGAGGCTACTCGTCACGTTGACGGCCACCGACGTGATGGCGAACATCATCGGCCGTTTCGTGTCTTCGCGTGCGAAGAAGCCTGGCGAGAAGACCTTGTTAATGACGAAAGCCGGCAGGCCCATGGCAAAGGCACCCAGCGCGTAGGCGGTGGCGATCGAATCGCTCCTGGTGAACACGCCATGTTCGAAACACACATTGACGATGGCGAAGGGAATGGCGATCAGAGCAATGGTCGCGGGCAAGGTGAGGAAGAGCGCAAATTCAAGCGACCGATTTTGGCTCAAGAGCGCTCCTGCCTCATCACCGGCACGCAGTTTGCGCGACATTTCCGGCAGCAGAACCACACCGATCGCGACACCCACGACACCCAGAGGCAATTGATAGACGCGGTCGGCATAATAGAGATAAGACACTGCGCGATCGATGGTCGTGGCGATCATGGTGGCGATCAGGATATTCACTTGCGTGATGCCGCCGGCGATCACTCCCGGAATGCCAAGGCGGATCAGCCGCTTCGCATCGGGCGTCAGTTTCGGAAACTTGAGTCGCATGCGCATATTGGCGCGGCTGCAGGCGATGAAAAGCAGCAGGAATTGCGCGACACCTGCCGCACACACACCCCAGACCAGCGCGTAGCCGGTCGCCGCGCTCTCACCCCAGCCCATATACCGCACGATGACCAGCGTCGCGATCATGACCAGATTGAGCAGGATCGGTGCGCAGGCCGCCGCCACGAAGCGGCGCAGGCTGTTGAGCACGCCCGACTGAAGCGCCGTGAGCGACATGAACAGCAGATAGGGAAAGGCGATGCGGGTGAGTGCTACCGAGAGGTCGAACTTGTCCTGATCGCCGGTAAAGCCAGGCGCGATCACATACATGAGCAACGGCATGGCGATCTGGGCGATCGCGGTGAAGAACAGAAGCCAGGCGAACATCACCGAAAAGATGTCCTCGGCAAAGCTCCTCGCCTCGGCCTCGCCGCCACCTTCCAGTTTCTTGGCGAACATCGGCACGAAGGCTGAATTGAAGGCGCCTTCGGCAAAGAGGGAGCGGAACAGGTTGGGGAAACGGAAAGCCACGACGAAGGCCTGCGCCACCGGCCCGGTGCCGAGCACCGAAGCGGTGAGCATGTCGCGGATGAAGCCCGCGGCCCGGCTCACCAGAGTGAGCCCGCCCACGGTCGCGGCCGATTTCAGGAGGGTCATGGACAGGTTCTATTTTGCTGGAGGGATTCTCACAAGATCAGGTTCATGACTTGTGCTGACCAAGTACGGCCAAAAGCTGGCGCTCGATCTGGCCGCTGCGGGCCGCGCTCAGGATCTTGGCGCCGGTCAGATCGGTCACATAAAAGACATCGATGACGCGCTCGCCATAGGTCGTGATATGGGCTGAGCCGATATTGAGATTGAGATGATAGAGCGCCTCGGTCAGGTCATAGAGGAAGCCGACGCGGTCGAGGCCATTGACCTCGATGACGGTGTAGCGGTTTGACGATTCATTATCGATGATGACGCGGGGCGCCACGGTGAAGGCCTGCAGGCGGGTTTCCGGATGCTGGACCCTGGCGATCATGTCCTTGATCCTGACCTCGCCTTTGAGCACCTGGCGAACGAGGCTCGCCACGCGCTCGGCCCGCCTTCGCTCATCTTCGCTATTGGCGAATTGCCGCTGGATAAGGATGGTGTCGAGCGCCAGGCTGTCGGCGGTGGTAAAGATCTGGGCACCGGCGATATTGGCGTTGGCCGCCGCGCAGGCGCCAGTGATCAGCGCCAGGAAACGCGGATGATCAGGCGCATGGATGGTGAGCTCGGTGATGGCGGTGAATTCATCGGTCCTGACTTCGGTCGCAACCGGCTCGCCTTCCGCCCTGGCGCGCGCCATCAGCCGTTCATGCGCCACCTGCCTGTCGGTATCGACATTGAGCCAATAGGCATCATAGTGACGCGCTGCATAGGCGGCCTTCTCACCTGACGTCCATTGCGGATAGTGCGCGAAGAACTTCGCCTGCGCCTCGGCGACGCGTTCCTTCCGCGATATGCTGGTATGGCCGCCCGAGAGGACCGGCTCGGTCTCGAAATAGAGCGTGCGCAGCAACTGGCCTTTCCAGCCGTTCCAGGCCGAAGGTCCCACCGCGCGGATATCGGCCACGGTCAGGATCAGCAGCAGCTTCAGGCGCTCGGGCGACTGCACCACATTGGCGAAATCGAGAATGGTCTTGAAGTCGTTGAGATCGCGCATCTGTGCGGTCTCGCTCATCAGGAGATGATGGCGGATGAGCCAGGCCACGGTTTCGGTCTCGGGTGCCGAGAGGCCAAGTCTCGGGCACAAGGCCTTCGCCACCCGCTCGCCGGCGATGGAATGGCTTTCCTTGCGTCCCTTGGCGATGTCATGGAGGAGGACCGCGACATAGAGAACACGGCGGCTCGATACTGTCGGGAAGATCTCGGTCGACAGCGGATGGTCTGAGGAAAAGCGACCACGCTCGATCGCCGCCAGGATGCCGACGGCGCGGATCAGATGCTCATCGACGGTGTAGTGATGGTACATGTTGAATTGCATCATCGCGACGATCCTGCCGAATTCGGGAATGAAGCGGCCGAGCACGCCTGCCTCGTTCATGCGGCGCAAAGCCGTTTCGGGATCGCGGGCTTCGGTCAGCATGGTGAGGAACAAGGCGTTGGCTTGCGCGTCGGCGCATAAAGTCTTGTCGATGCGCGCCAGATTACGCCTGACGGCCTTCAGCGCATCGGGATGGATCTCGAGATCCTTGTCCGCCGCCAGAGCGAAGAGCGCGATCATGTTGACCGGCGTTGCGGTTAGGGTCTTCTCATCTGCGATCGTCAGGCGATTGGCCTCGATGCGGAAATCGGGAGCGCCCTCGATGTGGCCTGGCCGCCTTGCGGCGAACCGGCCCAGCATGCGGCCAAAAACCGGAGTCGCCTTCATCTGCCGGGCTTCGAGCGAGGCCGAGAAGATGCGGGTAAGATCGCCGACATCCTTGGCGACGAGGAAATAGTGCTTCATGAAGCGCTCGACATGCTTCAGGCCGCCATGTGCCTTGTAGCCGAGGCGTTCGGCGAGATCGGGCTGGCGATCGAAGCTCAAGCGGTCTTCGGCGCGCTTGGCCAGGAAATGCAAATGGCAACGCACCGCCCACAGGAAATCCTCGCTCTTCTCGAAGAGAGCAAGCTCTTCGCGCGCGAAGACGCCCTGCTCGGCCAGCTCCGCGGTCGAATTGGCGCCCGAGAGGAATTTCGCGATCCAAAACAAAGTGTGGAGATCGCGCAGGCCGCCTTTGCCATTCTTCACGTCAGGCTCGACCAGATAGCGGCTCTCGCCCGCCTTGAAGTGACGTTCATCGCGCTCGATGAGCTTGCTCGCGACGAAGGCCTTGGCGCCCTTGGCTGCGATCTCCTTGCGGAAACGCTTGGTCAGGGTTTCGAACAGAGAGGGCTCGCCGCAAATGAATCGGGCTTCCAGTATCGAGGTCAGGATGGTCGAATCCGATTGCGCCAGCCTGATGCAGTCATCGACGCTGCGCGTGGCATGGCCGACTTTGAGGCGCGTGTCCCACAGCGAATAGAGAATGAACTCGATGACGCTTTCGCTCCAGCCGGTCTGCTTGTAGGGCAGAAGAAACAGGAGATCGATGTCGGATCCTGGCGCCAGCGTGCCACGCCCATAGCCGCCGACGGCGACGACGGTGATGCGCTCCGCCTCGGAAGGATTTGAAGCCCGGTAAAGCTTCTTGAGGGCCAAATCGAAGAGCGAATGGATGATCTCATCCTGCGCCTCGGCCAGAAGCATGGCGCACTGTGTGCCCTTGCCATCCGCCATGAGGCGGCGCTCGGCCTCGGCGCGCGCCGAAGCGAGTGTTTCCTTGAGAATATCGACGACACGCTTGCGCAAATCACCGCCAGGCTCGAGGCCCGCCAGGCGCGAACGCAATGCCGCTCCGTCCACCAATTGCCCAGGCTTCCTGGCTGGCATCATTGCGATGGCCGCTTCTTGGCGATCAAGGCACGCAATTCATAGAGAAGGGCAAGCGCCTCACGCGGCGCCAGCTCATCGGGTGAAATCTCGGCGAGACGCTTCTCGACCTCGCTCGGCCCGGTCTCTGCTGGACCAGCCGATCTGGGTCGGGCGGCCGAGAACAGCGGCAGATCGGCGAACAGCGAATCGGTGTTCGAGCCGGGCTCATCCTTCTTTTCGAGCAAAGCCAGTACTTCCATGGCGCGCGCGATCACCGAAGAGGGAAGGCCCGCGAGCTTCGCCACCTGAATCCCGTAAGAACGATCGGCCACGCCGGGCACCACTTCATGCAGGAACACCACATCGCCCTGCCATTCGCGCACCTTCACCGTCGCATTGGCAACACCTGCAAGCCGGCCGCCAAGAGCGGTGAGTTCATGATAGTGCGTTGCGAACAGCGCGCGGGCGCGGGTGATCTCGTGGAGGTGCTCGACCGCCGCCCAGGCAATGGAGAGGCCGTCGAAGGTCGCGGTGCCGCGCCCGATCTCGTCGAGAATGACGAAAGAGCGATCCGTCGCCTGGTTGAGGATCGCCGCCGTCTCGACCATCTCGACCATGAAGGTGGACCGCCCGCGCGCCAGATCATCGGCCGCCCCGACGCGGCTGAACAGGCGGTCGACGATGCCGAGATGCGCCGCTCTGGCCGGAACGAAGGACCCCATCTGCGCCATGATCTCGATCAGCGCGCTCTGGCGCAGGAATGTCGATTTGCCCGCCATATTCGGTCCGGTCAGAAGCCAGATGCGCTTATCATCGCCCGACAGCGTCAGATCATTGGCGACGAAAGACGCGCCGCCTGCTTGCGCCAATATGGCCTCGACCACTGGATGACGGCCCTGCTCGATATCGATGCGCAAGGAGCGATCGACGATCGGGCGGACATAATTTCGCCGCGCAGCCAATTCGGCGAGAGCCGATGAGACATCGATCCGGGCGACCGCCTCGGCGATTATGGACAGGCGCTGCGATCGGGTTTTGACCGCCGCGCACAGGCGTTCGAATATTTCGAGCTCCAGCGCCAGCGCGCGGTTGGCAGCCGATGCGATGCGCTCTTCGAGGCCGGACAATTCCTGGGTCACGAAACGCACCGCACTGGCGATGGTCTGGCGGTGGAAGAACTTGGCATTGTGCGGTGGCGCCTGAAGCGGCGGCGCATTCTGCGCGGTCACCTCGATGAAATAGCCCAGTACATTATTGTGCCTAATCTTGAGCGATTTGACGCCGGTCTCTTGGGCATAGTCCGCCTGCAATTGGGCGATGACTTTCTTCGTGTCATCGCGCAATTGGCGATGATCATCGAGTTCCTTCGAATATCCCGCTTTGACGAAGCCGCCATCGCGGGCATTGAACGGCAGATCCTCGCCCAGCACCGCGGCAAGATCATCCAGCAGGTCTGCTGGCCGGTCGGACAGGACCGTCTGCGCCCCGGCCAGTTCGGCCGAGAGACTGGCGAACCCCTCCGGGTGTCCCAGTCCTTCATCAAGCTTCCCGGCCGCCTCCAATCCATCACGGATCGCCGCCAGATCGCGTGGGCCACCACGCCCGAGTGAAAGACGGGAAAGTGCTCGTTCGATATCGGGGAATTGACGCAGGCCCTTGCGCAACTCATCGCGCAGATCGCGCGCCTCGACAAAATAGCCGACCGAATCGATCCGTCCTGAAATCGCATCGGGATCGGTCAAGGGGGCGGCGATCCTGCGCGCCAGAAGCCTGGCGCCGGGGGCGGTCACGGTGCGATCCATCGTTGAAAGCAGGCTCGCACCGGACTCACCGCCGACACTCCTGGTCAATTCGAGATTCGAGCGCGTGGCCTGATCGATGATCATATGGTCCGATGGCTCATCGCGCCGCGGCGCCCGTAGCACAGGAACGCGCCCGACCTGAGTGAGGAGCACATAATCGAGAAGTGTTCCCAGCGCCGAAACTTCCGCTCGCGTAAAGGCGCCAAATCCCTCGAGCGCCGAAACGCCGAAATGTCGCTTCAAACGGCGTTCCGCTTCTGCGCTGTCGAAACGGCTCGCCGGCAAGGGCGTCAGCGCCGCCCCGGTCGCCTGGAGCTGCGCCTCGAAACCCCCTTCGGCCAGCCCGTCGGGATAGATGATCTCGCCCGGTTCGATGCCGGCAAGGTCTGCCGGGAGGCGCTCCGCTGCAACCGACGTCACGACGAATTCGCCGGACGAAATATCGGCGAAAGCCAGCGCCAGACTCTCATCCGCCTTGATGCGCGCCAGGGCGGCGATGAAATTGTTCTTGGCGCTCTTGAGCAGCGTATCCTCGGTGAGGGTACCCGGCGTGATGAGGCGGATGACATCACGGCGCACGACGGATTTCGAACCACGCTTCCTGGCTTCGGCCGGGTCCTCGAGCTGCTCGCAAATGGCGACGCGATGGCCGGCGCGGATCAGCCTTTCCAGATAATGGTCGGAAGAATGCACCGGCACGCCGCACATCGGGATTTCCTCGCCCTGGTGACGGCCGCGCTTGGTGAGCGCTATGCCCAAGGTCTGCGACGCCGCTTCCGCATCGGCAAAGAACAGCTCGTAGAAATCGCCCATGCGATAGAACAAAAGGCAGCCCGGATGGGCGGCCTTGATCTCGAGATACTGGGCCATCATCGGCGTGGCGGCGACAGCATCGCGTTGGGCGTTCATGTCGTTCATCGCGCCTTGATACGACAAGTTGTGACGGAATCAATGACCTTGAGATCAGCCGTCGCTGCCTCTACTGTCGGCTCCCTGAAGAGCGCTTGCCGCCAAAGTTGCTCGACTTTGGCGATAGGGAAGCGCTCTCGTTTATATGTAATCGAGCCTTTTGTCCCGTTCGGATCGACGATCCGAACGGGAAAGACTATAGGGAAAACATGAGCACAGAGAAACGGGCGGCCCGGCCGAGCTTTACCGAACAGGAGGCGCTGCTTTTCCATCAGCGCGGCAAACCGGGCAAACTGGAAATAAACCCGACCAAACCGATGGCGACCCAGCGTGATCTGTCGTTGGCCTACACCCCGGGCGTCGCCGTGCCGGTGCGCAAGATCGCCGAGGATCCCGATACCGCCTATGACTACACGGCGAAGGGTAATTTCGTCGCCGTCATCACCAACGGCACGGCCATTTTGGGGATGGGCGATCTGGGGGCGCTGGCAGCGAAGCCCGTCATGGAGGGCAAGGCGGTGCTGTTCAAGCGCTTCGCCGATGTCGATTCGATCGATCTCGAAGTCGACACCAAGGACGTCGATGAGTTCATCGGCGCGGTGCGCTATCTCGGCCCCTCCTTCGGCGGCATCAATCTCGAGGACATCAAGGCGCCCGACTGTTTCATCATCGAGCAGCGCCTGCGCGAATTCATGGATATCCCGGTCTTCCATGACGACCAGCATGGCACCGCGATCATTTCGACCGCGGCCCTCATCAACGCCCTCGAAATCACCAAGCGCGACATCAAGAAATTCAAGCTGGTCTGCAATGGCGCGGGTGCCGCGGCCATCGCCTGCATCGAGCTCATCAAATCGTTGGGCGTGCCGGCGCAAAATGTCATCCTCGCGGATTCGAAAGGTGTCGTCTACAAGGGCCGCAGCGAAGGCATGAACCAGTGGAAATCGGCGCATGCGGTCGAGACCAAGGCGCGCAGCCTTGCTGATGCCATGGAAGGCGCCGATGTGTTCCTCGGCCTCTCCGTCGCGGGCGCCCTTACGCCCAAAATGGTCCAGAGCATGGCGAAGAATCCGATAATCTTCGCGATGGCCAATCCCGATCCCGAGGTCACGCCTGAAGACGTCGCCAAGGTCAGGAACGATGCGATCATGGCGACGGGACGATCCGACTATCCGAACCAGGTCAACAATGTGCTGGGCTTTCCCTATATCTTCCGGGGTGCCCTCGACGTGCGGGCCCGCACCATCAATGACGAGATGAAGATCGCCGCGGCGCAGGCGCTCGCGGCTCTGGCGCGCGAGGACGTCCCCGACGAAGTGGCCGCCGCCTATCACGGCTCGCGCCTGCAATTCGGCCCCGGCTATCTCATCCCGGTGCCGTTCGATCCGCGTCTCATCTCGCGCATTCCGGTCGCGGTCGCCCGCGCCGCCATGGATTCGGGCGTGGCGCGCAAGCATATCGCCGATCTCGACGCCTATGCCGATGAGCTGTCGGCGCGGCTCAACCCGATCGCCGGAACGCTGCAGAACATCTTCGGGCATGTCAAATCCAATCCGAAGCGCGTCGTCTTTGCCGAAGGTGAAGAGGACCGGATGATCCGCGCCGCCAATAGCTTCGCCAATTCGGGTCTCGGCAAAGCCATCCTGGTCGGCCGCGAAGCGCAGATCGAAGAGGCGCTGAAGATCAGCGCCGTCGAACTGGCCGAGAATGTCGAGATCACCAATGCCAAGCTCTCGGCGCGCAATGTCGATTATGCCAACTATCTCTATGAGCGGCTGCAGCGCAACGGCTTCCTGTTCCGCGACTGCCAGCGCCTCGTCAACAATGACCGCAATGTCTTCGCCGCGTGCATGCTGGCACTCAATGACGCCGATGCCGTGGTGACCGGCCTGACGCGCAATTTCGCACTCGCCCTCGACAATATCAGGCGCGCCATCGACAACCGGCCGGGCCACCAGCCGATCGGCGTCTCGATGGCCCTGGTGCGCGGGCGCACCGTCTTCATCGCCGACACTTCGATCCATGAATTGCCGTCGGCGGAGGAGCTTGCCGATATCGCGCAGGAAGCGGCTGGTGTGGCGCGCCGCTTCGGCTATGAGCCCAAGGTCGCTTTCCTCTCCTATTCCACCTTCGGCTATCCGAAGGGCGAGCGCTCCGAATATGTGCGCAATGCGGTGACCATCCTCGACAAGCGCAATGTCGATTTCGAATATGACGGCGAGATGGGTGCCGATGTCGCACTGTCGCGCGAAGCGATGGCGCTCTATCCGTTCTGCCGTCTTACCGGTCCTGCCAATGTTCTGGTCATGCCGGCGGCGCATTCGGCCTCGATCTCGACCAAGATGCTGCAGCAATTGGGCGGCGTCACCGTCGTCGGGCCGCTCCTCACCGGCCTCGACAAGCCGGTGCAGATCGCCTCGATGTCGGCGACCGCGACGGATATCGTCAATCTGGCGGCGATCGCGGCTTACGATATCAATAGGTAAAAGCGCGTCATCCTCTCGTCATGGCATCCAGTGTTTGGATACTGTTTAAGACTGGTTGGCCGGGTCAAGCCCGGCCACGTGTCACGATTGCGTGAGAGGGTCTTCGCCAGGCTGCCCGAAATAGGTGAAATAGCGCGGATGGATCGCCGAGATCGGCAGGATGATCAGCACGTCGATCGTGTTGAACTGGCGATCGATCACAGCACCTTCGCCGACATAGCAGCCGATCCGCAAATAGCCCTTGATGAGCGGCGGCAGCATGCGCAAGGCCCGCTTGGCTTCGACCTTGGCGGGCGGCAGGAGATTCATCTCGATCTTGCGGTGGCTGAGCGCGCTCACCCGCCATTCGGGCGGTGCGGCCGAGTTCTGCGCCATGAAGCTCAACCCCATGGCATGGTGGGCCGGATCGGTGCCTTCGAGGCTGGCGCAGCCCAGCATCACGTCGAAATCATAGAGCCGCACATAATTCCAGATGCCCTGCCAAAGCAATTCGACGACCGGCTTGGTGCGATAGGGCTTGAGAACACAGGACCGGCCCAGCTCGAGAAATTTGAGTCCCTTATGTCGCGCGATCAAAGGCGCGATATCGAACTCGTTCTGGGTATAGAAACCG
>Ga0066710_100007234_pt1 | contig 10563 bp, 9 predicted proteins | sample GraSoiAngelo_159_FD_79666 | JGI IMG/M metagenome (GOLD analysis project Ga0066710, IMG submission 79666) | Grasslands soil microbial communities from the Angelo Coastal Reserve, California, USA - 14_1009_16_40cm | ecosystem: Environmental > Terrestrial > Soil > Grasslands | place: USA...
CCTCACCAGCGCCAGGATTACGGGAGTCGTGCCAACAACCTTGGTGAGCGACGCCAAGTCGTAGAGGCTTTCCGGCGTTACGGGCGGGCCGCTCTCGTAATCAAAATGGCCCAGGCCCTCCTTCCACATCACGCCCGTGCTCGAGCCCACTGCCACCGCGCAGCCCGGGAACGCCCGCTCCTCGATGGCTTTCAAAAGAACCTCCCTTGCCGGCGTAAAGTCGGTCCCCAGCAAGGCCGAGATTACTGGAACGAGCCAGGAAATCTGCATGCCCTCATCGTAATCGAGAGCCGGCACTCCCCGCCAGACGCCACATTCTATCTCGAGGATTGCCGAGGAAAGAGGCATGCCCCTGCTTCCAATTATCTCGGCAGTCGCTCCTCCAAGGCCTCGAATCCTCCTCGTCCTGGGCTCTCATGGCTTTCCCCCGACGCAAGCACGGCTGTGGCGCGCGGGGGAGCTCATTCAAGAGCTTTTCTTGAGGGGCGCCGGGGTCGATGCTGTCGTCCTCATCGAAAGGGAACTTCGGCCTTCCGAGGAAGAAGCCCTTCATTCCCTGAGGGCGGGAGCTGGTGAGCTGGACATCGTGGCGCATCCCAGCTTGAAGTCTCGTGCCTACCAGGCCGCGCTGAGGCTTGCAGACATGGCTTCCCTCCCCCCGAGGCTGGGGGGAAGGTACCACTGCCCTGGACGGCTTCTCTCCCTGCTGCTCCGCAAGTATATCGCGCGCGATTACTCCATGGTGATCGCCGGGGGAGTGCACCTGGCGCGAACTTTGCTCCTCTTTCCCTCGTGGACGGAAAAACTGATCGACGTCCAGCGAATCGGGAGCGATGCTCACGTCGATCACTTGCGGCAAGGGCGCGGGGACGCTCTTTCCGTATTTTCCGATGCGCGGCGGGAGATTTCCCTGCTGACGAAGTGTGATGCCCTCCTCGTTACCTGCGCCGCGGATGCCGCCCGGCTCCGACAGATGGGCTTCGGCGGCGAGATGGTCTTGACGCCGCCGGTGGGGAGCTTTGACTTGCTCCGGTCCTCCGAGCGATCCCGCGAAGTCGAGACTCCGATTCGGCCTCCGCGAGTTCTTTGCGTCGGCTCGGATACCACCACGAACCTGGACGGCGTGCGATGGTTGCGGCGGCAGGTGTTTCCAAGGGTTATCCAGGCCATCCCCACTTGCCGCCTCCGGTTGGTCGGGGAGGTCGCCCGCCACATTGAGCCAGGTCCTGGCGTGGACCGCATTGGCTGGGTGGACCGCCTTCACGAAGAGTACCGGCAGGCCGCGGTGGTCGCCCTGCCGATCAGGATGGGAAGCGGGCTTCATCGCCGCGCCGTCGAAGCTTTGAGCCGAGGAAAGGTGCTGGCGACGACCAGGGTCGGGGCTTACGGAATTGGCGTCGTTCACCAGCGGGACGCGATAGTTTCCGATGAGCCAGCTGAGCTCGCTCAAGAGGTGGCGCGGGCGCTCGCTTCGGACTCCGTTCGAAGATCGTACGAGGCTCGAGCGGCAACCCTGGGAAGAGAGTTTTTCGACCCCGAGGTGTCGTTGGAAAGGCTTGCCGAGAGGCTCGGCTTGAGCGGGAAGAGGAGGGAAATCGAAGAGCCTGGAGAAAGGGCAAAAGCGAAATGCCAGATCCCTGTTTGAGCCTGCTCTCTGCGCCCTCCCTTGGTCCTACTCCTCGAGGCCCAAGAATTCCTTCAAGTGCTGGTCGTAAATGGCGTTTCCCTGGGCGGTCATCAGGTTCAGGCGGTATTCGTTGATGACCTTGATGGACATGGCGAACCACTCGCGCCAGCAGGCCTGGCAGATGGTGTCATGAATCTGCTTCCCCAGCGGCGTGGGAAACGGGGGCTCCTCGATCCGCGGGTTGGGCCTGCCGCACCTCCGGCAAACAAAGGCCTCCGCTGATTTTCCTGGGGCCGGCGACGGGGCTCCTTTCTTCTCCTGGGGCATTGGAGGGTCCACACCGGCCTTCCTCAAAAGGTCCTGCATTTGATTCCGGGGCTGGAACTCGCCTTTTTCGTGCGCGAGGAGGACGCCCTCCTTCAAGAGCTTCACGCCTTCTTCCTTCCTTCCGGCCAGGAGCAAAGTCTCGCCAAGGAAGCGGTAGGCCTGGGAGTGCTTGGGGCTAAGCTCGAGCACCCGCCGCAGGGACCTCTCCGCATCGAGGAAGTTCTTCATCTCGAGATGAATCTTTCCCAGGCTGAAGTGGGCCAGCTCGTTCGTGGGGTCCGCTTCGGCCATGTTTTGAAAAACCGACAGCTTTTCCGCAGGGTTCATTGCGCTCATGAGAGGAGCTCCGAGAGGTTTTCTCCGAAGATTCTTGCCTGGTCTGGCTTGCTGAGGCCCACGGCGTCCAGGGCCCGGCGCTGGCTCTCGAGGATATCCGAGCGGTAGCCTCGAGGGAAGGTCGACGAGTCGGTTCCAAAGAGGATCCGGCGGGGGCCGAAGGCGTCCAGGGCCTTTCGAAAGACCTTCTCCAGCGTGAGATCTTCCGCTTGAAAGCGCATCCAGGAGTTGGAGCTCGAAGTGTCCAGGTAGGTGTTTTCGCACTGTGCTCCGGCCAGGAGGGCCTCGCGAAAGAAGCCCGCGCCAAAATGCGGGATCACGAAGGCGGCTCTCCGGTGCCGCTCGGCCGCGGCGGCTACGAGGAGAGGATTGGCGTGCCGGAGGTCGTAGGGGGGGCGTATTCCCAGGAGGTCCCTGAGCTTGATTTGAAGGAGCCCACAGTGAACAACCACCAGGGCGCGGCGCGCTGCCACTTCCGAGTAAAGCGGGTCGAGGGCCGGGTCGGATGGGTCAAACCGGTGGAGGGCCGGAAAGAGGAGAGCTCCTCGAAAGCCTTCCTCCGACAATGCCGCCCGCCCCGCTTGAAGAGCCGCAGCCGTCGTGGGGTTGACAAGGACAAAGGGAATCAATCGGCCGTTCGTGGAAAGGCACGCTTCCTTCACGGCGGGAGCCTCTCCTGGCAAGCTCGCGAAGGCCACCGCCCGATCGATGCCGTGGCGGTCGAGCTCGGAAAGCCAGCGCCGGGCATGCTGGGACGGGCTTTCTTCTGGAAGCTCCATCGCGGCCTTCCGAGCGAGCTCGAGGAGGAGGGCGTCAGGGTCGCCGCCCTTCGCTCGAGCGGCTTCTTCCGCCAGGAGCTTGAAGAACTGGCGAGAGAAGAAGTGAGTGTGAGCGTCGGCGATCCGCATGCAGGAAGGTTACCTTGCCACGCGCCGCCCTCTATAGCAAGCGCTCCTGGGAGTGGAATCTTGCTTGCACCACTCACGCCTGGCCCTCATCGGGACCTTCAAGGCACGTTCACCACGAAGTCAAACGTTTCTTTGGATGCTAGGAATAGCCAGTCCACGGCCACGTGGTATTCTACTGAGGACGAACCGAGACGCGAGGCCACGAGAAATACCCATGGAAATTGCCATTCTCTCCCGAAAGAAAGAGCTCTACAGCACCAGCCGGCTCGTCGAGGCCGCAATCCAGAGGGGCCACACGGCCAAGGTGTATGACCCTGTTCTTTTTGCGATCGGGGTAAGCACCAACCAGCCAACGCTTCACTACCAGGGAGCCCCCTTTCCCGGCGCCGACGCGGTCATTCCGAGGATTGGCGCCTCCATCACCTTTTACGGCGTGGCGGTCGTCCGTCAAATGGAGCAAATGGGCTACTTTTGCGCCAACGAAAGCCAGGCGATCTCGCGAAGCCGTGACAAGCTCCGCTCCCTTCAGGTCCTCAGCCGCCACAAGATTGGCCTCCCCCCCACTGAATTCGTCAGGTCAAAGGACGATATCCTTCCTGCGATCGAGCGCATTGGAGGAGCGCCTGTCATCTTGAAAGTGCTCGAGGGGACGCAAGGGATCGGGGTCATCTTGGCGGAGTCGGCCAAGGTGGCCGAGGCGGTGATCGAAGCCTTCCAGAGCGCCAAGCAAAACCTCTTGATTCAAAAGTTCGTCAAGGAATCGAAGGGCAGGGACATTCGCGCCTTTGTAGTTGGCAGCAAGGTCGTGGCGGCCATGCGCCGTTGTGCCGGGGCCAAGGACGAGTTCCGGTCCAATGTGCATCGGGGGGGAACCGTCTCGAAGGCGCAACTCTCCCGGGAGTACGAGGAAACGGCCATCAAGGCGGCACAAATCACCGGGCTCAACATTGCCGGCGTCGACATGCTGGAAACGGAGCAAGGCCCGGCGATCATGGAGGTGAACTCGAGCCCGGGGCTCGAAGGAATCGAGAAGGCCACCGGGGTTGATGTGGCGGCGGCCATCATCGCCTTTCTCGAGGAAAGAGCCCGGTTTCCCGACGTGCGCCTCGAGCAAATGCTTCGCTTCAAGGAGGGCTACACGGTCGTGTCGGCTCCCGTCGCGCCCAACTGCCCGCTTGCCGGAAAGACTCTCCGCGAGACGGACTTGAGGAGCCGGGACATCTTTATCCTGGGAATCGAGCGAGGGAGCGTCCGCTTCCACTTTCCCCACGCCGACTCGAAGATCGAGGTGGGGGACACGCTGGTTTGCTACGGAAAGCTTGCCCTCCTGCGGGAGCTCCTCCCTCCTTTGCCCGACGATGGAAAAAAGAGCCGAAAGAGGAAGCTGGCGGTTGAGGATTGAGGAGAAGAACTGGTGAACAGAGGACAGGGAACAGAAAATGAAGAACGGGAATGAAGCTCATTACCCATTCCCGGTTCTCAGTTTCCTGTTTACCAGTTGAGCAGTAGCGCTGCTCCGGGGACACGTTAGGATGCCGCGTATGGGAACCACGCTGGACGGTTTACTCAAGAAATTTACCGCACGCTCCGCCGCCGAGCTCGAGCGCAAGCTCGACGACGGCCGGGTCCAGTGCCTTGCTTGCGGCCACCGCTGCCGCATCGCCGAAGGAAACCCCGGAGTGTGCCGTGTTCGCTTTGTGGAGAGCGGCGAGCTTTACCGGCCGCACGGCTACGTTGGAGCGCTTGCCTGCGATCCCATCGAGAAAAAGCCCTTCTTTCATGCCTTCCCGGGCCGGGATGCCTTGACCTTTGGCATGCTCGGGTGCGATTTGCGCTGCAGCTACTGCCAAAACTGGCTCACGAGCCAGGTACTGCGGGACGACGATGCCGTTTCCCCTCCCCGCCCGACCTCTCCGGAGGAGCTGGTGGCATCGGCAATCCAGCTTGGCGCGCCGGTCATTGCCAGCTCTTACAACGAGCCCTTGATCACCGCGGACTGGGCCGTGGAGGTCTTCTCCATCGCTCGACAACGTGGCCTCACCTGCGCTTTCATTTCCAACGGCAATGGCACGGAGGAGGTTCTCAAGTACCTCCGCCCTTTCGTGGACCTCTACAAGGTCGACTTGAAGGGCTTCACCGACAAGGCTTACCGAGACTTGGGAGGCAAGCTCGGGAATGTCCTCTCAACGATCCAGATGCTGAAGAAGCTCGGCTTTTGGCTGGAGATCGTGACCTTGACCATTCCCGGGTTTAACGATGACCCCGGCGAGCTGCGGGCCATGGCCGATTTTCTGGCCGGCATCGATCCTTACATCCCTTGGCATGTCACGGCGTTTCATCCGGACTACAAGATGACGGACCGGGACCGAACCCCGGTAAAGACGCTCCTCAAAGCCTACGATATTGGGCGGTCTTCGGGTCTTCATTTCGTCTACCCGGGCAATTTGCCGGGACAGGTGGGGGAGAGGGAAAACACCTTGTGCCCCCAATGCTGCGAGCTTTTGATCCGGCGTCGTGGCTTCCTTGTCCTTGAAAACCGCCTGCGCGGGGGTCAATGTCCCCGGTGCCAGCTCGAAATCCCCGGAGTCTGGGAAAAAGCGCCCCCGCCGAGGACGGTGGGCCTCGGGCGTCCAAAGAGCGTGGCGCTGGCTAGCGACTTTTGATTCGGTGAAAACTACAATCGGAAGCCGGGGATTCGATCTTCGTCTAGTGTCATGGAGCCTTGAGAATGCTGAACAAGAAAATGGTGTTGATTGGGGGCGGCAACATGGGGAAGTCCCTCCTCCGCGGGATTCTCAAGGCCGGCCTGACGCCGCCGGAGAACATCACCGTCATTGACATCCATCCGGGCAAGCTCGACTCTCTCCACAAGGAGTTCGGCGTTCCGGCGAAAAAAGAGGCGCGGACCGCAATCCCCGGGGCCGACCTGGTGATCCTGGCGGTCAAGCCCATGACCCTCAACGAGGTCCTGGACGGCATTCAAAAGGTCGTAAACCCGGAGCAGCTCTTCATCTCCATCATTGCTGGCGTGGAGAGCACTTACATTCGTGATCGCATTGGAAAAGGAAACCCCGTGATTCGCGCCATGCCCAACATTGCTGCGACGGTAGACGCGGCGGCGAGCGCGATTGCTGCCTGCCCGCCGGCCACGGAGGAGCACCTGGAGCTTGCGGAGGCGATCTTTGCCGCGGTCGGGGAAGTGGTGCGCGTGGAAGAAGGTCACCTGGATGCCGTCACCGGCTTGAGCGGGAGCGGCCCAGCCTACATTTACATGGTGATCGAGGCCCTTTGCGACGGCGGGGTCAAGATGGGCCTTCCCCGGGAGGTTGCCATGAAGCTCGCGACGCAGACCGTGTATGGGGCTGCCAAGCTCGTGAAAGAAACAGGCCAGCACCCGGCCACCCTCAAGGATCAGGTGACCACCCCCGGCGGCACGACCATTTCCGCGGTGCACGAGCTCGAAGAGCGCGGCTTGCGCGCCATGCTCATCAGCGCCGTGGTGACGGCCACCGAGAGATCCAAGGCGCTGAACACGATTGCCAAGGGCAAGTGAAGGACCCATCAATTGTTCATAGGGATTTTAAGGCATTTCCCGTACATCTCCCCGTATCCGATCCCGTTCCCGAAGTAATGACGAATGCCTAAGGATTCGTCCTCCGTCATTCTGGATCCGGAACGCGTACGTGGAAAGGAACGGGCTAAACCCAACCCATGATCAATTGTTAGGAGCTCCCAGAACGACTTCCAGGGCCACGACGAGGGCCAGGAGGGGCAGAGGCTCCTCCGTTTTGAGGGCTTCAAGAAAGTATTCCTTCTTGGGTGCCTCGTCGCCCCCTGGCTTTTGCCAGGAGACGCTGGCCACGAGCTTTCCCTTCTTCCGGATTTCATATTCGCGGCCGGAAGGGTTTCCTCCAACCTCGAGGGCGCTGGATGAGGAGACGAACCGGAGGCTCGGCCGTTTTTCACCCGCCTTTGGCGCCTTCAAGCTAAGCCAGGGCTTGCCCAGGACGCGGACCCGGTACTTTCCCCGAGAAAAGAGCCGGCCGCGGGCAATGTCGACCTGGGCTCGTCCCTGGGAGCTCATCAGGCGGACGCGGGTGGGGGACGCGCTGAAGGTTGGGGCCACGAAGAGCTTGAGGCCCGAAGGCTCCTCGACGACGAGCGGCGAGGGCTCGGTGACTGCCATGTGGAGGAGGCCACACGCAATGCGAAAGCGCTTCCAGCGCGTGGCTTCCGCCCCGGGCTCCTTTTGCTGCTTTCGCGGCTTTCCGGCTGCCAGGCCGAGCGCCACCACGACGCCGGTGAAAGCGGCCGAAAGAAGAAGGTAATCGCTTGCGCTCATCGGGCGCTGTCCTTGGACGCGGGGAGAGCTGTACTGCGGTGAGGGTGGAGGAATTCTTCGCCTTCGGATATCGGCAAAAACAGCCGAAAAACTTCCAGGGAGCAGCGGCGATCGCAGCGCGATTGAGTGGGAGGGGCCCGCGTGAGATAATCCGTGGGCCCGAACAGAAGCTCCAGGGATCCAAGCTTTGAGACGAACGATTATCGGACGACAATTCTCGGCCGCCAGCCTTGGCTCGATTTTCATCCTGAGCGCGCTTTTCGCCAGGATCCTTGCCGGCGATCCTGCCCCGGCAAGGCCCACGTTCCACGAGCACGTCTTCCCCATCTTGAAGAGAAACTGCGTTGGATGCCATGGCGGAGAGCGCCCCAAGGGAAGCTTGAGCATGGAGAGCCTCGAGAAGCTTCAGGCTGGCGGAAAAAGGGGCCCGCCCGTCGTGCCTGGAAAGGCCAGCGAAAGCCTCCTTTTCCTCCTCGTGAGCGGCGGGAAGAAGCCACAGATGCCTCCCAAGACGGAAGACGGGTTGAGCGCCGCGGAGATCGAAACGCTCCGCGCCTGGATTGAAGGGGGTGCCCCGCCGGGAGACGCCGTGCCGGAGGCCATTCCTTACGGCCGCCCGCTGGAGCCGCCCGTCTATCCCAGGCCTCCCGTGGTGACGGCGCTGGCTTATTCGCTCGACGGTGGTCTGATCTTCGTATCGGGCTACAAGGAGATTCTGGTCCACCTGGCGGAGCCGGCCGAAGCCAAGAATTCCCTCCAGTACCGGCTCCTGGGAGAGGCCGAGCGAGTGAATGCCTTGGCCCTTTCCCCCGATGGAAAGCTGCTGGCTGCCGCGGGAGGATCTCCTGCGAGGTTCGGCGAGGTGCAGATCTGGGAGACCTCGAGCGGGAAGCTCCTTCGCTTTTTCCGGTCGGGCAGGGATACTTTCTTTTCGGTAGTTTTTTCCCCTGATGGGAAGCAAGTCGCCTTTGGCGGGGCCGATCGCGCCGTGCATCTCCACGATGTGGCAACGGGGAGGGAGATTTATAGCGTGGAAATGCACTCCGATTGGATCTTCAGCCTGGCCTTCAGCGCCGATGGGTCGCGCCTCGCCTCCGGCAGCCGTGACAGGACGCTAAAGGTGTGTGAAGCGGGGACGGGGAAGTTCTTGAGCACGCTGAGGACGTTCAACGATCCGGTCATCAGCGTGGTATCGCGGCCGGGCACGGGCCTCGTCCTTGCCAGCGGCGAGGGCAAGACCCCGACGCTCTTCGATGCCAGGGAGCTGAAGGAAGTGCGCCACTTTGAAGCGGCCCCCGGCGCAATTCTCGCGAGCGTCTTTTCAAGGGACGGCAAGCTCTTCGCCGTGAGCGGCTCCTGGGACGAGGTCCGTGTTCATCAATCCGAGGACGGCGCGACGAAGGCCACGCTCAAGGGTTCCGGGGAATGGATTTACGCCTTGGCGTTCCGCCCCGATGGGGAAAGGCTCGCGACCGGAGGCTACGAAGGCGCGGTGCGGATTTATGAGATCAAGGAAGGAAAGATGGTTCGCGATTTTGTTCCCGTTCCCGTTTCTGGAGGAGGGCGTTCTTAAGTGCTTTGCCGCCAATTCTCGACAATTGTCAGCCGCCGTGGCTTGGTCGCGCTGGTCGCTTTTTCCCTGGCCCTCGTGGGGCACGGTTGTGCAGGAAAGGCCATCCCGTTGACGAGCGTTACCGGAGATCAGTGGGTTTGGCCTTATTTCATCGATGGAAAGCCCACCGTCCTTGCCTTTTGGAGCACGAACGAAATGCAGTGCCTGAGGGACGTTCCGGCCCTGGCCACGCTCGACGCTCGGCAAGGAAGCGTTCAGCTTGTCACCGTGGTCACCGGCCGCGATCGCATGGAGGTCTACAAATGGATCCGTGAGAAGCGCATCCGCTACGAGGTGCTCCTCGACCTCGAGGAGGAGCTGTCCGGACGCCTGGGCGTCCACAGCTATCCCACGTACTTGCTCATCAGCTCCGAGGGGAAAGAAGTGAGCCGCGTGGAGGACATTCGCACGGTGAACAACTGGTTTGACAGGGAGCGCTGGTGGGAGAAGGCTGGGGCGGTAGAGCCTGCATCCGGGCCGGCATCGCCGCAATGAGGGGCGCCAAAGTCAGCGCACCACGAAGCGGCGGGAGCCCAGGATGCCAAGGCTTGACGTGATGAGCGTTCCCAGGATGATCCAGTAAGGCCAAGCGATGTCCGGGACGACCTGGAGAATGGTCTGGGTCACGGAAGGCGAAAGCCCGTCGAGGAAGGCTTGCACGCTGAAGGGGGCGGAGCTCGGGGACGCGAGGTACTGGCGGCCCTGAAGAAGCAGCACTCCCGGGACGCTGATGAGCATTCCCGCGACCACGGAAGCGTTGCTTCCCCGCCGGGTGAAGATTCCAAGGAGAAAGGCGCCCAGGAGCGCGCCGTAAAAGTACGTCAGCGCCCGGAGGGCGATGTCGACGATGTTCTCGCTCGAGCCCTCGAACAAGATGGCCATCACCACGACGACCAGGCCCCAAAAAAAAGTGGCGACCCTCGAGACGCGGAGCAAGTGCGGCTCCGAGGGAGCTCCGCCGGCCCATTGCTTGAAGGGTTGGTAAAAGTCCGTGATGGTCGTGGAAGCGAGCGCGTTCAGGACAGAGGCAAAGCTCGAGATGGACGCCGCGAGCAGCCCGGCCATCACCAGGCCTCGAAATCCGCCGGGAAGCTCGTTCACGATGAACACCGGGAAGAGGTGATCCTTGTTTGCAGGGAGGTTGTAGCTTGGCGCGTGGGATTGGTAGAAGAAATAGAGGAGCGTCCCAACAGCCAGGAAAAGCGCCATGAGGGGCAGAATCAGGACAGCGCTCGCGGCCAGGGGGAGGCTTCCGCTTCGCGAGTTCCTGCAGGTAAGCACGCGCTGAACAATGTCCTGGTCCGTGCCGTGGGTTGCCAGGGTGAGGACAAATCCCCCAAGAAGCCCGGCCTGGAGGGTGCTTTCGTCCGCGAAGCTCCCCCCGGTGTGGATGATCGAGGCCTTTTGAGCC